>Ga0137463_1000789_pt1 | contig 10605 bp, 7 predicted proteins | sample EasRivERMGT800_2_FD_102333 | JGI IMG/M metagenome (GOLD analysis project Ga0137463, IMG submission 102333) | Soil microbial communities from meander-bound floodplain in the East River, Colorado, USA - East River MetaG ERMGT800_2 | ecosystem: Environmental > Terrestrial > Soil > Floodplain ...
ATCCAACACGTTTCTTCCATACAATAAACGATAATCCATATTGCCCTGCGCAGTGAAACTAAGCCAGTCAAATATTCTATAATCCAATTTTACATTTCCTACAAGCTGATTTGTTCTCGTGAAGCCCTGGTCATAATCAGTTACCTGTACAATATTTTGATTTAGAGTTCCGGCAATATTGGCGGGAGTAGATCCAGGAACTCCGTAATAAGTACCATCCTGGTTATATATCGGATTCGACGGAATAATTCCTGATCCTGAGAATGCCGCACTTCCCAAAAAAGATCCGCTTATTGCAAACGGATTGGTTTGTTCGATGGTGCCTAAATTTACACTTGTACTTAAAGTTAACCTGTCAGTAGCTTTATTGCTGAGGTCTAATTTCAGTGAGCCCCTGGTAAAATCTGCTTTTGAAACTATTGTTTCCTGTTTTTGCAAAGAACCTGAAACGCGAAAGGTAGTTTTATCTGTACCTCCTGATGCGCTCGCTTCATAATTTTTTATAGAAGCGTTCCTGAAAACGGCCCGCTGCCAATCATAAGTTTGCAAAGCTCCAATTGCAGAATCTGCTTGCTTATCTGTTGTAATATTTGCAATCGGGACCCTCAGTTCATTCAATACGGTTCTCTTCACAGACAGATTACTTGCTGGTAAAAGATTAGCAAATCCATATGCCTCCGCGCGCAATTGGAAATATTCCTGTGCATTAAGAACATTCATATATTTCCAAGGGGAAGACTGACCTGCATATACATTAAAATTAAATTTTGTCTTTCCGGCTTTTCCTTTTTTTGTTGTAATTATAACCACGCCATTTGCGGCATTGGATCCGTAGATCGCGCCGGAAGCGGCATCTTTCAAAATATCTATGGATTCAATATCATCAGGATTAAGAAATGCAAGAGGATTATTTTGCGTAAAAGAAGAATTATTGTTGATATTTAGTTGTACCCCATCCACAATGTATAAAGGGTCATTTCCTGCTTGCAGAGACCCATTCCCTCTTATACGAACATTTATTGCGCCGCCGGGTATTCCATTATTCGATTGCACGACAACACCTGCAGCTTTTCCCTGTAAGGCTTTATCCAATGATGCATTGGGAATGTTTTCAATTTGTGATCCTTTTACTGTTGAGATGGCACCCGCTTCATCTCTTTTTTTTCTCGTCTGGTACCCTACAACCACTACTTCCTCAAGGGGATTGCTACCCGCTTTGAGTCTAACGAGGATTGATGTTCCCGTAACAGTGGCATTCTGAGGTTCAAAACCAACACTTGAAATTACCAGGGTTGAAACATTGCTTTCAACATCCATTGAAAAGCTGCCGTCTGGTTTTGTACTAACTCCCTTGCTAGAGTTTTTAACGATAACCGACGCACCTGAAATCGGATTTCCATTTTCATCTGTTACTTTACCTGTGATTGTTTTTTGTTGCGCCCGGAGTTGGCCAATAGCCAATATAGCTGCTATTAGCAGGAATAGAAGTTTTCTCATGTGTGCAGTGTTTTAGTTACAAAAAATATAATCTCCTGTTTTCATAGAGCGGAGATGTTGTGTCGTAATAAGGGAATTAAAACAAAGCGAAGCTATCGTTCTTTTTGAACATGTAATTAAACAGGCAAGTGCTAATATACAAAAGCTGCAAATTCAAATAAAAATATTAATAGAAAAAAATTGAAATTTTATTTCGGTTTATATCCTGGTTATGTAAAAATTTTCAATATTTTAAAATGATTTATAGATAAGTTTAATAAAATAGCAAAGTATTTTAAAGCCTATTCAAAAACTTCTAAAATATTTATTGATTTGTTTCATAAATTACCGAGGCTCCCTGTCCAACTCCTACACACATGGTAGCCAATCCATATTTCAAATCGCTTCGTTTCATTTCATGAATAAGTGTTGTAGAAATTCTTACACCACTGCAACCGAGGGGATGACCTATTGCAATAGCGCCCCCATTTACATTTACTTTAGTTATATCCAGGCCAAGGTCATGAATGCAAGCAATAGATTGTGATGCGAACGCTTCATTTAATTCAATTAAATCGATATCCCCGATTTTTAAACCAGCCCGATGTAAAGCTTTTATTGTTGCTGGCACGGGACCAATTCCCATAACTGAGGGATCAACACCAGCTACGGCCATAGAAATAATTTTTGCCATTGGCTTTAATCCAAATTTTCTTACTGCTTCTTCACCGGCAAGTAACATCGCTGCTGCTCCATCATTAATGCCTGAAGAGTTACCGGCCGTTACAGTTCCATCTTTATTAAATGCAGGTTTTAAGGCTGCTAACTTTTCTAAAGATGTTTGCCTCGGATGCTCATCTTTTTTAAATGAAACTTTCTCATTCTTTTCATTCATTATTTCTATTCCAACAATTTCGTCGTTCCATTTTCCTTTCTCCAATGCGGCAAAATATTTTATTTGCGAAGCCAGGGCAAATTCATCCTGCTCTTCTCTCGAAACCTTCCATTGTTTGGCCACATTCTCTGCGGTTTCTCCCATACTGTATGGATAGTGTATTTCGACAAGCTTATTGTTTTTAAATCTCCACCCCAGCGTGGTATCATAAATTTCAGCCTGCCGCTGAAATGGAGAAGTTGCTTTTGCCATTACAAATGGAGCCCTTGTCATGCTTTCAACGCCGGCTGCAATAACTAATTCTGCATCACCGCACATTACCTGCCTTGCTCCATCCATAACAGCCTGCAAACCAGAAGCGCATAAACGGTTGACAGTACTTCCGGCAACCGTAACGGGTAATCCGGCTAAGAGTGAGGCCATTCTTGCCACATTCCGGTTATCTTCGCCCGCCTGGTTGGCATCCCCGGCAATCACATCTTCAATAGCATTTACATCAATGGAAGAATTTCTTTCAATCAATGCTTTTATTACATGTGCCAATAAATCATCGGGACGAACAGTGCTTAATGCACCGCCATATTTCCCCACAGCTGATCGAACAACATCAACTACATAAACTGATTTCATTAATAATTAGAATTTTAAGAAAGCATTGCAAGATAAGAGATTCATTATTCTCCTTTGGGGACAAGGGTTTGTTATCTTTGCAAAATGATAAAGGCGCAGAAAAATATCAGGCATTTGAATCAGAATGAACTTGAAGAGTATTTTGAAAATGCCGGAGAAAAAAAATTTCGGGGGAAGCAGGTTTATGAATGGATATGGCAAAAAGGGGCTTTGAGTTTTGCTGACATGACCAACCTGAGTAAGGAACTCCGGCAGCAACTTGGACAAACGTTTACATTACCCTCATTGAGCATTGATGCCACTCAATATAGTGATGATGGAACTATTAAAACCCGCTTCAAAACATGGGATGGACATTTAGCAGAAGGCGTGTTGATACCGACCCAATCAAGATATACTGCCTGCGTTTCGTCTCAGATTGGTTGCAGTCTCAGCTGTAAATTTTGTGCCACAGGTTATATGGAACGGCAACGAAATCTTGAATTTGATGAAATCTATGATGAGGTAATTCTCATCAACCAGCAATGTGAAAAAGCCCATGGAAAAAAATTAACCAATATTGTTTTTATGGGCATGGGAGAGCCATTGTTGAATTATAAAAATGTGTTGAGATCTATTGAGCGAATTACTTCGCCGGATGGATTAGCCATGAGCCCCAGACGTATTACTGTTTCTACAGCGGGAGTAGCAAAGATGATAAAACAGTTAGGTGACGATAAAGTAAAATTCAAATTAGCATTGTCACTCCATGCCGCTACTGATGTTAAACGGCATGAAATCATGCCCGTTAATGATACCAATAACATTAAGTCATTGATTGATGCATTGAACTATTTCTACAAACAAACCGAAAACGAAATAACTTTTGAATATATACTATTCAAAAATTTCAATGATTCATTGAAAGATGCGGACGAATTAATTAAAATCTATCGACAGGTTCCGGCTGATCTGATAAATATTATTGAGTATAATCCCATTGACTTTGCCAAATTTGAAAAGCCTGAAGAGGAAAAAGTTGAAGCCTTTATCGCTTATCTCGGAAAGAACAGGGTGAATGCACGCCTGCGGAGAAGCAGGGGGAAAGATATTGATGCCGCCTGCGGTCAATTGGCAAATAAAACCACTTAGAAAAAATCTTACTGTTGTAAAACAGCAATCTATGGCAACGAAAAAAAAATCAAAAGGAAACTTTGACAAGTTTGCAAAAAAGAAAAGTAATGCTGCAATCAAAGAACAATTTAAACAAGAAAAAAGAAAGTGGAAAAAGGAAAGGGAAGAGTATTTTGAAAAGAAAAGACAGCCAGGGGTCGGGAGCCGGGTGTCGGGAGTCGGGAGTCGGGAGTCGGGAGTAAATCCTCCTGTATACGAAAGCTCAAAACTCAAACCTCAGGCCTCAAACCAACAAATGCCTCTCAACAAATTTATTGCTCATTCAGGCATTAGTGGTCGCCGGGAAGCAGCCGACATGGTAAAGAAAGGATTGGTAAAAGTAAATGGAGAAGTAATTATCGAACCGGGACATAAAGTTTCTGCAAAAGACGAAATCAAAGTAAATGGCAAAAAAATCTCTTTGGCCAAACATCTCATTTACATACTCCTCAATAAACCGAAAGATTACATTACCACAACTGAAGATCCTCAAAACAGAAAAACGGTTTTGGATCTTATTCGCCTCAAAGAAAGAATTTACCCGGTTGGAAGATTAGACAGGAACACTTCCGGAGTCTTATTATTTACCAATGACGGAGAACTTTCGCAGGTATTGACCCATCCCAGCCACGAGGTAAAAAAAATCTACCATGTTACTTTAAACCGCCCATTGGAGAAAAAAGATTTTGACAATATACTTAAAGGTGTCGTCCTTGAAGACGGTCCGGCAAGTGTAGATGTATTAGCCTATGCAGATACCAGGGACAAAACACAATTGGGTGTAGAAATCCATAGCGGCCGAAACCGGATTGTGCGCCGCATCTTTGAACATCTCGGATATGATGTAAAAAATCTTGACCGGGTCATGTTTGCTGGCTTAACTAAAAAAAATGTGGACAGAGGCAAATGGAGATTTCTTTCAGAAAAAGAAGTGAGAGAACTTAAATATTTTGGAAAAGGGAACCGTTGAAAATTTCAGATTACAGATTTAATAACTTTTCCTCGATTTCAGCCCAATCCATTTGAAATAAATTAAAATGAAGATTACAGAGTATATTATTTTTGAAAACGATGATTTTATTGTGTTGAATAAACCTTCAGGGCTGCTCTCTATTCCGGACCGTAAAGGGAAAGAAATTTCATTAAAAAAATTATTACAGGAAAAATACGGTGAAATATTTACCATTCATCGCTTGGACAAAGACACCAGCGGGCTGATTGTATTTGCAAAAAACGAAAAAGCACATAAGTATTTATCTCAGCAATTCGAAAACAGACAAACAGAAAAAATTTATCGGGGGTTAATCATCGGTTCACCAAATAATAAAAAAGGAACCATTGAATCGCCCATTATGGAACATCCTGGTAAAAAAGGTGTAATGGTAATAAACAGGAAAGGAAAAGAATCGTTAACTGATTATGAAGTGCTGGAAGATTTCGGCATTTATTCCTGGGTTCAGTTTCAGATTCATACTGGCCGTACCCACCAGGTACGTGTACATATGAAAGACATTGGCCATCCCATTGTTTGTGATGAATTGTATGGTGATGGGAAACCTATTCTTCTTTCATCCATCAAACATAATTTTAGACTTTCAAAAAATGAAGAGGAAGAAAGACCTATTTTAAATCGACTTGCGCTTCATGCCTATGAATTAAAATTTGACTCTCTTAATAAAAATTACGAATTCGAAGCTCCCATTCCGAAGGATTTAAAAGCTACCTTGCAACAATTATCAAAAAGAAAAAAGAGCTTAACCAGACAATATCCCCTGTAAACGGAATAGAAAGAATTTTCACTTCGACATAAACAATACTTTTCTATAAATCTCCCCGGGAAGCTTCGTATAAATCATACCAATCCTGCCTGTCAAGATCAATATCAAATGCCCGAACAATATTTTTTATACGTTGTTCATCGGTTGTGCCAATCAGTGGCAGGGCACCAAGTTTTACAATCCATGCTACAGCAATTGATTCAATATTGGCGTTATATTTTGGGGAAAGCTCCTCCAGTTTTCTCCTGATAAGCAACGGCCTTTTCTCAATGCTGTTTGCAATTCTTCCTTCTGCTAACGGTGCAGTTGCCAATGGCCTCATATATTTTTGTTTGATATAGTCTATCTGTCCATTATCAAATGCAGTTGTATTTAATAAATTAAGCTCGATATGATTTGTTACAATGGGAATGCGCAGGTAAGAACTCAGCAACTGGTGTTGAAAAACAGAAAAATTCACAACGCCAATATTTTTTACCTTCCCGCTTTCCCGCAATTTGTGTAGTGTTATCGCTGTTTCCTCCAGGTTAGAAAGCGGATCAAGCTGGTTTAATAAAAATATGTCAATGTAGTCTGTTCTAAGATTTCGCAAAGAATTTTCAAGACTTTTCAGGATATGTTCTCTTGAGGTATCGTAATATTTTACCCTGATGTCGGGACGGCTTGGATGGGGCAGATTAATTCCGCACTTTGTAAACAACACAATATCTTCGCGCTTTACCGATTTGCTTTTTATTACCTGGCCAAACAATTCTTCGCATTCGTAATCTCCATAAATGTCGGCATGATCAAATGTATTAATACCCAGCTCCAGGCAAAGGCTGACAATACTCTCCATTTTATTTTGAGAAAGATCTCCATTGCCCCATCTGTAAAAACCATATACAGCCGGCGAAACCTTAGGACCGGAATCACTGAGATAAATTTTTTCCATCAGTTAATTTACCTGATTTAACTTTTAAAAAATAAACCGCCATACTAATTTACCGATTCCCGTAGAAACATTTGGTTTTAAGAAATCAATTTGATTCACCTGGTCATAACCACGATTGTAAACAAAATAAAGATCCGTGCCGATCTTAGGAATCCAGTGCAACCTGAAATTGCCAAACAAAATATCATCCAGTGAATTCCACTGCATAAATAAGGACAGATCAAGTTTAGCAGTGAAAGCATAATTTATAAATCCAGCCAATTCATTAGTAACGACGTTTGCATTGGGCAATCTAACAAGATTGTAAGTATAATCGGTAGCTAGGTTAAAATGTTTTGATAAATTAATTCCGATTGATGAAGAGATTGTGCTGATTTTTCCATTATAGAATTTCCCGTAGTTGTAAAATAATTTCAGCCAGATCCTCCGGGATTGATATGTGCTGAATTGAAATTCAGTATTGTGCATTCTGTATTTTCCGACAGGAATAATAACACTGTCTGTTAAAACGAATTCATTGTTCAGGCGATCATAGGATTGTTGCAGGTTAAATTCAAAATTTTCCCCGCTTTTCAAGGTAAATCCTAATGGTCGTATCTCATTATTCCACGATTCGAGTTCATTAGTATTTTGGGTAAGGAAGTAGGCCAGGTCCCAAAATTTAAAATCAAGCTGGCGGATTCCATAACGTGTAAACCACCGCGGGTCAAAAACCAAATGCCAGTTAAAGGCTTTGTAATTCTGTCGTTGCAAAAAACCCAAAGCGGGATTAAAGTTCTGCTGCAAACTACTGATTGCAATAAAGTGATCTATGAGATCATTCGGGTAATCACAAAATACCCGGTAAGCAAGTGAATTGTCTTTTGTTTTGTAATCATCTACGCTTTCGGCAAATAACCCGGCAATCACAAGGTTCTTATTTTTCAGAAAAGATGATGTAGTATAGTTTGCATCAATGCCATACACCTGGTTTGTATTGCGGCTATTTATATGAGAAGTAATGATACCACCAATGTATGACTGACTGCCAATATCGTATTTATAACGAAAGACAGTGTTGTTGGTGGCGGGAATAGTATCCTGCTTTCCTGTTTCAATAGAAAGAAAGCCTATGTTGTTTTTACCGACTTTACCAAATACCCTTGCTCCTCCAAGAACAGGAACAGGCTGGAGGTGTTCCAGGCCTATTTGCCTTGTATAAAAAAGTTGATTGTTATTGCCAAGATAAAGCTGAAAGTTATCATAACCTTCAAGGAAAAAATCTCTTTTTTCGGGATAATATAAATTAAATCGTGTGAGGTTTGTTTGAATGCGGTCAGCTTCCACTTGTGCAAAATCAGTATTAGCTGTAAGATTCAGTTTCAGGGTTGGCGTAAGATTTACATTGAGGTCTGCGCCAATTTTGCCAGGGAAATTAATTTTTATTTTTTTATTTTTTTCAAACCCACCCAATGCATAAGGTTTGAACTCAAAATGTTTTGCATATCCAATGTTGTTGATACCGGAAAGTGTTCCGGCATACTGTAAATTTTCGAAACTATAATCACGGCTCCATCCCTGCCAGCGATCCTGTTCTTTTTTGGAGCGGATATTGCGTTCAAAATTTATTGACCAGATCTTTGCACTGTCTTTTTTGAATTGCAAAGTGTTAAAAGGTATTTGAATTTCAGCAAACCAGCCGCTGTCATTGCGGGATGTTTTCGCATCCCATACGCCATTCCAGTTAATGTTATCGTTATCACCGCTTACCTGTAAGTCAGCTCTTGCTCCATTAGGGTTAGTGATGAAGAGATATCCATTGCGCTTGTCATTAAAGGGAGAGATGATGACCTGAAAATTATCATCTGTTGAATAATCAAAATCCCGTTGTAGAAATTTACTCGTGATTTTTTCTATTTGCCGTTGGTAGCACCACACAGCGATATAAAGATTGTTGTTGTCATAAATCAAAGCCACTTTTGTTTCTTCTGAGGCGGGTTGACCAAAATTGAGCTCTCGCTGAGTAAAATTTTTTATGGTTGTAGCCTGTTGCCATTCGGGTTCAGTTAATTTACCATCAAGATTGATGTGACCGGAAATAAAAAAGGCAGAGATGCTATCTGGAGAAGAATGTTGTGCAGAGGTAAATAAAAATGCAAAACTGAAAACCTGCAAACATATATGTCTCTTAAGCAACATAGTTTACTTATTATTTTGAATAACAGGTATCAGTTTTGTTCCTGCTTTCAATTCTTCATTCGCTTTTAAAACAATCGTATCACCTGCTTTCAATTCGCCAAATACTTCCTGCTTTATGTATTTGTATAGCATTTTACTAATTCAATTTTATCATACTTCAAATCCAAAAAAAGATCTCGGAGGAAATCTGCAAACTACCCTTACTGATGAGAGCCGCACAATCGTGAGTAAGCTCATTAAAGAAATAATCTTTTCTTTTTTTTGATTTTAATGGATTGATACACAAATTCGTGAATGCAAATTTATGTGGCCTGCCGGTAAGAAAACAGAACAGAATTGACCTTTTGTATAGAACTTACTTTTTACCTGATTGAAAATCATTAGTTGCTTTTCCAGCAGCAGGACCATTATCGATAGCATCCTACCCATATAGCGTATAAAAAAGCATCCCGAAGCCCCGATAATTATCGGGGCGGGATGCCGTTTTCTAACGATTGCCTGCCATATGAAAAAAATAGAAAAAATTAATTTTTATTTGTTCAATAATCCATCAACCGTAATGGCCGCATAATATAGAGCGCCCAGGGTTGGGCCACCTGCATATTGAATATATCGATGGTTAAAAATATCTGCCCCTCCAATTTTAATTAGTGATTTCAATTTCGGAAAACGAAAGCTAACCTGGGCATCAATTGTATTGTAAGCAGACACACCACCGGTTACAAGCGGGCTTTCCCAAAGAAATGCATCCTGCCATCTCCAGACAATATTGAAACCAATATTTTTTATTACTTCACGGTTTCCAAAGGAAAGATTTGTTGACCATTCGGGTGTATTAAAGCCGGTAACAAAAATATCATTCGAACTATTTGATTTCATTTTATTGAAACTTACATTACCGGAAACAGTATATTTTTTATAAAAATTATAAGTAACTCCTAATGCAGAACCAAAATTGTGATAAGTATTTTTTGCATTTGTATAAACACGGTAACGATCTTGTCCCATGCTGGCTGCATTAGGAATCGAGGCAGTCGGAGTTCTTGCATCCCTGTTAATATCCAGCATTGCCAATACAGCAGCATCGCTTCCTGCTGTTTCACCTTTCGGCACAAAAACCTGTACCTGGCCAAGAAAGCCATCATATTGATTACTGTAAGCATCAAAATCTATAACCAGTTTATTATTCAGCAAAACACTTTTATATCCAACTTCGAATGAATTGATTTTTTCAGGACGTGCATTCGGCAGATTCGCCCAAGCCAATAAATTTCTATTAGCTAATGCAGCGGAATCTGAATTACCCGCCGCCGCCACAGCGGCGTTGAAATTAACGACTGATGCCTGCGTATAGCTATTCCCGAGATAACCCAGGCCTTCATTGATATAAGACAGACTGCCGACACGTTTCACCCTTCCATTATTTACATAGGACAATGCTTCAAACAGTGCTGGGAAACGATACCCCTGCTGATAAGTAAAGCGGAAATTATGTTTCTCTTTCACTGTATAAACGGCAGCGAGACGGGGCGTAAATTCCGGATCAAACTCAGGATTATAAT
>Ga0137463_1000790_pt1 | contig 10586 bp, 10 predicted proteins | sample EasRivERMGT800_2_FD_102333 | JGI IMG/M metagenome (GOLD analysis project Ga0137463, IMG submission 102333) | Soil microbial communities from meander-bound floodplain in the East River, Colorado, USA - East River MetaG ERMGT800_2 | ecosystem: Environmental > Terrestrial > Soil > Floodplain ...
ACGTTGTCGGCCTTCACCAGGAAATGGTCCGGCCCGCCCGGAAGACGCGCCGAGATATGGTTGTAAGTCATGTCGACGAAGACGAAATGCGCAATCAAACGGTGCGCCGCGGCGAGCTCGCAGCGCAGCCGCCACTCCTCCGCGCTTACGCGCTCGCGCACAGGGCGTTCCCTTCCTATCTCGACGACGTCGCGTTTCATCCCGGATCGCTTTCGTGCGCGCGGCGCTATCATGATGCACAAATGATACGTCGGCTCCACGCTGTTACCGCATTCACGCTTGCGATTTTAGCAGCGCCGGGTTTCCCTCAGGTTTTGGCGCAAAGCTATCCGAGCAGGCCCGTGCGCATCATCGTCCCGAACGCGACGGGCGGCTTCGCCGACATCTGCGCGCGCCTCGTGGCGGCGAAGCTCACCGAGGCATTCGGCCAGCAGTTTCTGGTCGAGAACCGCCCGGGGGCGGGAGGGACCCTCGGCACGGCGGCGGCGGCCAAGGCCGCGCCGGACGGCACCACGCTGCTCGCGGTCTTCGACAGCCACGCCACCAATCCCCATCTCTTCAGAGATCTTCCCTACGACACGCTCGCCGATTTCGCTCCGATTTCGCCGCTGGTGCGCGGGCCGCTCGTCCTGGTCGTCCGTCCCGACCTCGGACCCAATACCGTGGCCGAGCTGGTGGCTCTCGCCCGATCCAGGCCCGGCGCGGTCAACTTCGCCACCGTCGGCCCCGGCTCGCCCGCACGCCTGCTGATGGAGCTGCTCAAGATCGAGGCGGGAATCGACGTCACCATGGTGGCGTACAAGGGGGCGGGGCTCGCGCTCGGCGATCTGGTGGGCGGCCAGGTGGACGCGATGTTCGCGACCGTGCCGAGCGCGCGTTCCCACTACCGGGCCGGGCGGCTGCGCGCGCTCGCGATCACCTCCGAGCATCGCAGCGCGATCGCGCCCGGCGTGCCCGCGATGAGCGAGCTCTATCCGGGGTTTGTCGCGGAGGCCTGGGTGGCGCTGCTCGCCCCGGCGAGGACGCCGCCTGAGATCGTGGCGCGGCTCCATGCGGAAGTGTCGAGAATCCTCCTGCAACCGGAAATGAAGGAGCGCTTTGCCGATCAGGGCGTGGAGGCCGCGGGCGGCACGCCCGCGCAGCTCGACCGGTGGATACGCGCGGAGATCGAGCGCTGGGGCCGGGTGATCCGCGAGCGGAAAATCGCCCTCGAGTAGGGGGACGCGGGGCGCGCCTGATAGAATGATGGCTCGATCGCCCGATCGTCCATCCCTTGTCCGGTACTTCGCATGGCCTACGAAAATATCCTCGTCGAAACCCGCGGCCGCGTCGGCCTGGTGACGCTGAACCGCCCCAAGGCGCTGAACGCGCTCAACGATTCCTTGATGAACGAGCTCGGCGAAGCGCTCGCGGCGTTCGACGCCGACGAGGCAATCGGCGCGATGGTCATCACCGGCAGCGACAAGGCCTTCGCCGCGGGCGCCGACATCGGCGCGATGAAGGACCGGAGCTTCAGGGACGTCTATATGGGCCAGTACATCACGCGCAACTGGGAGCGGATGAGGTCGATCCGCAAGCCCGTGATCGCCGCGGTCGCGGGCTATGCGCTGGGCGGGGGCTGCGAGCTCGCGATGATGTGCGACATCCTTATCGCCGCGGAGACCGCGAAATTCGGCCAGCCGGAGATCAAGCTCGGCATCATCCCGGGCGCGGGGGGCACGCAGCGCCTGCCGCGCGCGGTCGGCAAGGCGAAGGCGATGGACCTCGTTCTCACCGGGCGCATGATGGACGCGGTCGAGGCCGAGCGCGCAGGTCTCGTTTCGCGCGTGGTCCCCGCCGACAAGCTGATCGATGAGGCGGTCGCCGCAGCGGAGAGAATCGCGGAGTTTTCGCTGCCTTCGGTGATGATGGCGAAGGAAGCGGTCAACCGCGCGTACGAATCGCCGCTCACGGAAGGGATGCTCTTCGAGCGGCGCCTGTTCCACGCGCTGTTCGCGACCGAAGACCAGAAGGAAGGAATGGCTGCGTTCGTCGAGAAGCGCAAGCCGAAGTTCAAGCACCGCTAGCGAGGAATGGGAACTTCCCCGCACGCCCCGGCGTGGCGCGTTATCGCCTGGATGTGCGCCGCGCACGTCGCGAGCATGACCGGGTTCGCCGCCTATTCCACCCTCCTGCCGAGGCTGCAGGACGAGTGGGGGCTGAACAACTCGCAGGCGGGCTTCATCAGCGGCGCGTTCTTCGCCGGGTACATGGCCGCGGTGCCGCTGCTCACCAGCCTCACCGACCGCGTCGATGCGCGGCGCGTTTATTTCGTCTCGAGCGTCGTTGCGGCGGCGGCGCTCGCGGGAATGGCGCTCCTCGCGCAGGGACTCGTCTCAGCCTCGCTCATGCAACTCGTCGCCGGGGCGGGAATCGCCGGCACCTACATGCCGGGACTGCGCGCGCTCACCGACAACGTTTCGGGAGCGGGCACGCAGAGCCGCGCGGTCTCTTTCTATACCGCGGTGTTCGGCCTGGGGACGAGCCTGTCGATCCTGCTCTCGGGCTGGATCGCCGACACGATGGGCTTTCGCTGGGCGTTCGGCCTGGGCGCGATCGGGCCGCTCGCCGCCGGGCTGATGATTGCGCTCGGGCTGCCCTCGAGGAAGCCGACGCCGTTGCACGGAACGCATGTGCTCGACTTCCGGCCGGTGCTGAAAAACCGCGAGGTGCGGCCCTATGTCTTCGGCTACGCCGTGCATTGCTGGGAGCTGTTCGGCTCGCGCTCCTGGCTGGTTGCGTTCATCGTTTTTGCGCAACAATTTCAGATCTCCGGGGGTGCCGCGCCCGCGGCCTGGTCGGCGGTGACCATCGCGGCGATCGCCAACCTCCTGGGGCCGGCGGCGAGCATCGGCGGCAACGAGCTCGCGATGCGCCACGGGCGCGAGCGGTTGATCTGGAGGGCGATGCTCGCCTCGGGCATGCTCACCTGCGCGCTCGGATTCGCCGCCGCGCTCCCCGGGTATGCGCTCGTGGGACTGATCATGCTGCACATGTGCCTGATCATGGGCGATTCCTCCGCGTTGACCGCGGGCCTCGTCACGCGCATCGATGAGCGCGTCCGCGGCGCGGCCATGGCGGTGCATTCGATGCTCGGTTTCGGAGCGGGGTTCCTCGCGCCGCTCGTCTTCGGCGCGGTGCTCGATCTGGCCGGGGGCAATTCGAGCCCGTCCGCGTGGGGCCTGGCATTCATGAGCCTGGGCGCCGGAGCGATCGCCATGGCCTGGGCGATCCGCCGCCGCGCCGGCCTCGAGGCGCAGCCATGACCTCCGGCGCCCGGCCCGCGCCGCGAGAGTGGCTGCTGCTGCTCGTGCTCTCGGGCATCCAGTTCAGCCAGATGGTCGATTTCATGGTGCTGATGCCGCTGGGCACGCAGCTCATGCGCGAATTCGACATCACGCCGACCCAGCTCGGATTCTTCGTCTCGATCTATGCCGTGGCGGCGAGCCTGTCGGGTTTTTTCTCCGCGCTCGTCATCGACCGCTTCGACCGCAGGACCGCGATGCTCGCGCTGTACGCCTGTTTTGCGGCGACGATGGCGGCATGCGCGGCCGCGCCGAGCTACGCGCTGCTGCTCGCCGCGCGCACGGCGGCCGGGGCTTTCGGCGGAGTGGTCGCTGCGAATATTTTCACCATCGTCGCGGACGTGGTCCCGGAAGGCCGGCGCGGCAGGGCTTTCGGCGCGGTGATGTCGGCCTTCTCGCTCGCCTCGATCCTGGGCGTGCCGATCAGCCTGTACCTCGCGCTGCATTTCACCTGGCGCGCGCCCTACGTGTTCCTCGCCGCGCTGTGTTCGGCGATCCTGCTCGCGGCCTGGTTCGTGATCCCGCCGGTGCGCGCACACCTCGCGGCGGACAGGGAGCGCAACGCGCTCAACCAGCTCAGAGTCGTGTTCGGCGAGGCCAACCATCTGAGGATTTTCGCGTTCTCGGCGCTGCTGGTGTTCTCGGGGTTCCTGGTGTTTCCGTTCATCGCGCCCTACCTGGTGACCAACGTGGGGGTGAGCGAGGCGAACCTGCCTCTGGTGTACCTGATCGCGGGAGCTGCGGCGCTGCTCACCGTGCGCCTGGTCGGCGGGTGGAGCGACAGCCTCGGCAGGCGGGCGGTATTTGCCGCGGCGGCGGTGGCCACGGCCATCTCGGCGCTGGCGATGACGAGCCTGCCGCGCTCGCCCCTCTTTCTTGCGATGGCCGTCACGATGCTCCTGTTCGCGGCGTCCTCGGCGCGCATGGTGCCGGCGATGGCGCTGATCACCTCGGGGGCCGCGCCGCGCCTGCGCGGCAGCGTGATGAGCTTCAATGCCTCGATCCAGCAGCTCGCCGCCGGCGCGGCCTCCTTCGTCGCGAGCCTCGTCGTAGGCCGCTCGGCCGAGGGCGAGCTCACCCGCTACTGGATGATCGGTATTCTCTCGGCGGCGGGCACGCTTGTCTGCATCGCGCTCGCCCACCGGGTGCGTTCGGCCGAAGCGGCCGTGACGTAGAATTCCGGCATCGGAAAATGGCAAAGAACGCTCAGGTCATCGTTGCGGGCGCCGGCCCGGTCGGCCTCTTGACGGCGCTCGCGCTCGCGAAACAGGACGTCTCCGTGCTGGTGCTGGAAGCCGAGCCGGCTCTTACGATCGACCTGCGCGCCGGCACCTATCATCCGCCTTCCCTCGAGCTGATGGCACCCTACGGCATCACCGACGAGATGCACAAGACGGCGATCAAGGTGCCGCGTTGGCAGATCCGCGACCGCAGGGAAGGCGTGATCGTCGAGTGGGACGTGAGCGAGATCGGCGACCTTACGCCTTATCCCTATCGACTCCACCTCGAGCAGCACCGGCTCACGCCGATCATCCTCGGCAAGCTCGCGGCTTTTCCGAACGCGGAGGTGCGCTTCTCGCACAAGGTGACCGACCTCTCCCAGAGCGCCGGCAAGGTCACGGTGACCGCGGCGGGACCGGGTGGAACGGAAAGTTTCCAGGCTGATTGGGTGGTGGGCGCCGACGGCGGCCGCAGCACCGTGCGCAAGTGCGCCGATGTGGGCTTCGACGGCTTTACCTGGGACGAGCGCTTCGTCGTGGCGAGCACGACCTACGACTACGCGCCGCACGGCTACGCCCTGAACGCGTACCTCGCCGATCCGGAAGAATGGGCCGCGCTCTTCAAGATGCCCGACGACGGGCCGCCGGGGATCTGGAGGGTCATCTTCCCCGTCCCGCCCGAGGAGGAGGACGCGGTGACGCTGTCCGAGGAAATGGTGGAGCGGCGCATGCAGAACTTCCTGCAGAGGAGGGAGCGTTACCGGATCAAGTATAAGAGCCTCTACAAGGTGCACCAGCGCGTGGCGAAGGATTTCCGGGTGGGACGCGTCCTGCTCGCCGGAGACGCTGCGCATCTCAACAACCCCATGGGCGCCTTCGGGCTGAACGGCGGGATCCACGACTCGTTCAATCTCACCGAAAAGCTCGGAAAAGTGTGCCGCGGCGAGGCCGACGAGTCTCTGCTCGAGCTCTACGTGCGCCAGCGCCGAACCGTGAACCTCGAATACGTCCAGGAGCATTCGATCAAGAACCTGAAACGGCTCAACGAGAAGTCGGAGACGGAGCGCAGGAAGAACTTCGATGAGCTGCGCCGGCAGGCGGCGAGCCGGGAAGGCCGGCGCGAGTTTCTGCTGGTGAGCAGCATGATCGCGAGCATACGGCGCGCCAATGCGATAACCTAGCCGCTGATCCCGGGCGGAGGCGCCCTCCGGCCCGGGTGGAGTCGACCAGGCGCCCGACAGAAGGCGCGGTCGTGGAGGAAACCGATGGAGAGAATCTGGCTCAAACACTACCCGCCCGGGGTCCCGGCCGAGATCGACTACGGCCAGTACCGCTCGATCGGAGAGCTGTTCGAGAGCAACACCGCAACCTACCGCGACCGTCCGGCCTATACCAACATGGGCAGGACGATCAGCTTCGGGGACCTCGAGCGCCTGTCGCGGGCCTTCGGCGCCTGGTTGCAGGGAAAGGGGCTCGCCAAGGGCGCCCGGGTCGCGGTAATGATGCCGAACTGTCTGCAGTACCCCGTGTGCGTTTTCGGCATCCTGCGTGCCGGCTACGTCGTGGTCAACGTCAATCCGCTCTACACCGCGCGCGAGCTCGAGCACCAGCTGAAGGACTCCGGTTCCGAGGTGATCGTGATTCTGGAGAATTTCGCCCACGTGCTCCAGCAGGTGATCGCGAGAAGCCCCGTGAAGCACGTGGTGGTCGCCGCGCTCGGCGATCTGCTCGGCGCGAAGGGAGCGATCGTGAATTTCGTCGTGCGCCGCGTGAAGAAAATGGTTCCACGATGGGAGATCCCGGGCGCGATCCGCTTCAACGCCATGATCGCGGAGGGAGGGCGGCTCGATCTCAAGCGCGTGGATGTCGGTCACGAAGACGTCGCGTTCCTGCAGTACACGGGAGGCACCACCGGGCTGTCCAAGGGCGCGGTGCTCCTGCATCGCAACATCCTCGCCAACCTCGAGCAATCCGCGGCGTGGCTGAAGCCGTTCCTGAAGGAGGACGAGCCGCAGGTGATCGTCACGGCCTTGCCGCTCTATCACATCCTGTCGCTCACGGCGAACTGCCTGCTCATGATGAAGGCGGGCGGATGCAACATCCTCATCACCAATCCGCGCGACATTCCCGGATTCGTGAAGGAACTGCGGAAGCACACGTTCACCATGTTCACCGGGGTGAACACGCTCTTCAACGCCCTCATGAATCATCCGGATTTCACGAAGATCGATTTCTCCCGTCTCAAGGTGGCTCTCGGCGGCGGCATGGCGGTGCAGAAGGCGGTGGCCGACCGCTGGAAGAAAATGACCGGCTGCACGCTGGTCGAGGCCTACGGGCTGTCGGAGACCTCCCCCGCGGTGACCATCAATCCGCTCGACCTCAAGGACTACAACGGATCGATCGGCCTGCCGATCTCGTCCACGGAAGTGATACTGCGCGGAGACGACGGAAAGGAAGTGCCGCTCGGCTCCTCCGGTGAGATTTGCGTGCGCGGGCCCCAAGTGATGAAAGGCTATTGGAACAGCCCTGCCGAGACCGCCAAGGTGCTCGGCCCCGACGGGTTCTTTGCCACGGGAGACGTCGGCGTTATGGACGAGAAAGGCTACGTGCGGATCGTCGATCGCAAGAAGGACATGCTGCTCGTGTCCGGGTTCAACGTGTACCCGAACGAGATCGAGTCGGTGGTGGTGATGCACCCCGGCGTGCTCGAATGCGCGGTCATCGGCGTGCCCGACGCGCACTCCGGGGAAGTTCCCAAGCTCTTTGTCGTGAAGAGAGACGCATCGTTGACCGAAGCCGAAATCCGAAAGCACTGCGAGGCCAACCTGACCGGCTACAAGCGGCCCAAGATCATCGAATTCAGGAAGGAATTGCCGAAAACGAACGTGGGGAAAATCCTGCGCCGCGCCCTTCGCGAGGAAGCGAAAGCGTAGCAGTTCTCTTATTTTTTCCTCGAACGCGGCTTGGGGGAGGCGAGCTGCGCGTCGATCGCCTTGATCAGCAGGTCGCGCTCGACCGGCTTGGTGAGTAATTGGGCAGCGCCGAGCTTGCGTGCCCGTGCGTAGGTCTCGTCGTCGCCGCGTCCGGTGAGCACGATCACCGGGATACTCCGGGTCGCCGGATCGTTGTGCAGCGCCTTGATCATCTCGAATCCGTCCATGTAGGGGACCGAGAGGTCGAGGAGGATGAGGTCGGGCGCGTCGGCGATGATGGCGCGCAGGCCAAGCGCGGCGTCCTCCGCGGTTTGCACCTCGTGCCCCGCGCTCGTCAAGTGCACGCGCAAAAGGTCGAGGAAGGAAAGGTCGTCTTCGATGACTACGATCTTGGCCAAGCTTGCTCCCCTCGCACGCGGCGAGGCTCAGCGTTTCACGAAAGGTCTGCGGGCGGACGAGAATTCTAACACCCGTGCCCATCGGCCAGCGCCACCGCCTTCAGCGCGGCGTGTCGTAATGCACGACCCTGCTGGTCGATGGCGCCGAATATCGACTGCCCGCCGGGATCGAACATCTCTATCCTGACGCGATCGCCGAATTTGAGGTACGGCGTGGCCGGCTTGCCCTCCTCCACGGTTTCGATCGCGCGGATCTCGGCGATGCAGGCATGCCCGGCCTCCCGGCCTTGGTTGGAGACCGTTCCCGAGCCGAGGACGGTCCCCGCGCCGAGGCGGCGCGTTTTTTGCGGCATGCGCGATCAGGTGCGGAAAGTCGAACTGCATGTCGACGCCGCAGTCGGGCGCGCCGATCCGCTTGTCGTTGACGTGTACGGTGAGGGGGAGATGGAGCTTCCTTCCGTCCCAGGCTTCTCCGAGTTCTTCGGGAGTGACTGCGAGCGGAGAAAACGCGCTCGCACCCTTGCCGTGCAGGAAGCCGAAGCCCTTGGGTGCGACCTCGTAGGCGAGCACCGCGTGTTTGAGGTTCTTCGACGCGACGATGAGCGCGCCGTCACGAGTGTCGTTCCTCAGGGTGCCGAGCTTCATTCCTGTTTCTCGCGTACGCGTGGCGCCGGCGCGCGCGGGATCCGGGGCGGTTTCGGAGTCAGCGGGCGTGCGAGGCGGCGAGCTCGGGGTGAACGGCGAGCACGCGTTTGCGAAGCTCGATCAGGTACGAGTCGCGCACGCCGTGTTCGATCAGTCCGCGCACCGTCTCGAGCAGGTATTCGGCCGGCGTGCCCAGATGGCCGCGCGTGCTCACCAGGGTCTTGATGACCGTTTCCATCTGGAGCTTTCCCGCGTAGTTCGGGTGCTCGCGATTGACGAAGAACGCGATGGCCCGCGGTGAGTTTCTGCCTGTGTCTATCTTGGCCCAGCGCGGGTTGTAGGCGCCGAGCACCATCTCGCGCCGCCACAGCAGCCGCAGTTCCTCCTCCGCGTGGCGGCCGGCGATGCGGTACGCGACGCCGCGGCAGCTGCCGCCGGAATCGAGTCCGAGGACGAGACCGGGTTTCTGCAGCGAGCCGCGGTTGACGTGCGACCACAGGCAGAAGCTGCGGTGCCAGCCGTGCAGGCTCGCGACGCACCGCTCCTCGAAGTGGACTATGGGATTCCAGACGAGCGAGCCGTAGCCGAACAGCCACACGTCCGCCCCGCTCGGGTGCTGCTCCATCACCTCCCGCAGCGAGGCTTCCTGTTCTGCGTCGGAGAGCACCCGCACCTCGGGATTGGCCTTGCGAAACATCTTTCGCAGCAGATCGTTTTCGAGGTCGGCGCGGGTGAGCGACATTACGCGGCCCGGGCGGCGGAACGCTGCGCGCGGAATTTTGCGAGCAGCCCGGCCTGCTTTTTCGCGGCGTCGTCCAGGTGGCGGCGCTTGACGTGTCCGAAGCCGCGAATGTGCTCGGGGATGTTCGCGATCTCCACCGCAAGCTTGAGGTTTTCGCGGTCCAGGCGCTCGAGCAGCTCGGCCACCGTCGCCTCGTATTCCACGATCAGCCGCCGCTCGGTCTTGCGCTCCTCGGTGCGGCCGAACAGGTCGAGCGCGGTGCCGCGCAGTCCCTTGAGCTTCGCGAGAATCCGGAACGCCGCCATCATCCAGGGTCCGAACTCGGATTTCGACGCCTCGCCCGTGTGTGAATCTGGTCTGTTGAAGATCGGCGGAGCGAGGTGGAACTTGAGCCTGTAGCCTCCCTCGAACATCGCTTCGATCTTCCGGGCGAACGCGGAATCGGCGTGCAGGCGCGCCACTTCATACTCGTCCTTGTAGGCCATGAGCTTGAAGTAGTAGCGCCCCACGGCCTCGGCGAGGGCGGTCCCGGGGCCGAACCTCGACTCGGCGGCCCGCACTCGCTCGACCAGCGCCTTGTAGCGCGCCGCATAAGCCGCATTCTGGTAGGCGGTCAAATACTCCACGCGCCGTGCGATCAGCTCATCGAGATTGCGCGAGAACGCCTGGGAAATCGGGATGACCTCGGCCGGGGTTGCGAGCCGTTCGACCCGGGCAAGATCGACCGCCGCGCGCCGGCCCCACAGGAACGCCTTGTGGTTGAAGTCGACGGCGACGCCGTTCAGCTCAATCGCGCGCAGAAGCGATCCTTCTGCGAGCGGCACCCAGCCTTTCTGGAACGCGTAGCCGAGCATGAACATATTGGTGGCGATGGCGTCGCCCATGAGCGCAGTGGCGAGTCTCCCGGCCGGGACGAATTCGACGTTCTTCGCTCCCGCGGCTTCGACGATGTCCGACTGCAGGTGCGTGCCCGGGAGCTGCCAGTCAGGATTCTTCACGAACTCGGCGGTCGGCGATACCGTCCCGTTCACCAGGACCCGGGTCGCCTTGTCGTTCATCTTCGAGAGCGCCTCCGAGCCCGAAGTCACGACGAGATCGCAGCCGAGCACGAGGTCGGCGGCACCGGTGCCGACGCGCACCGAATGGAGTTCCTCGGGCGAGCGCGCGATCCTCACGTGCGACATCACCGGGCCGAATTTTTGCGCGAGGCCCGACATGTCGAGCACGGTGGCGCCCTTGCCTTCGAGGTGCGCCGCCATCGCCACGATCTGGCCGATGGTGATCACGCCCATGCCGCCGATTCC
>Ga0137463_1000791_pt1 | contig 10562 bp, 9 predicted proteins | sample EasRivERMGT800_2_FD_102333 | JGI IMG/M metagenome (GOLD analysis project Ga0137463, IMG submission 102333) | Soil microbial communities from meander-bound floodplain in the East River, Colorado, USA - East River MetaG ERMGT800_2 | ecosystem: Environmental > Terrestrial > Soil > Floodplain ...
CGCGGCCGGGATCGTCGCGGGCCAGGCCGGGTTGGTGAAAACCGCGGCCGCACAGTCCCGCCAGACGCCACGCGAGATACCGAAGTTCCAGGTGGACCCGTCGTGGCCGAAGTTGCCGGGCAAGTGGGTATTCGGCCAGGTTTCGAGCGTGTCCGTCGATGCGCAGAATCATGCGTGGATACTGCAGCGCCCGACCAGCGTGAGAGACGACCAGAAGGGCATGATCGCGCCACCGGTGCTGGAGTTCGATGAGACGGGCAACTTCGTCCAGGGGTGGGGCGGACCGGGCGAAGGCTACGATTGGCCCGAAATCGAGCACGGGATTTACGTGGACCCCAAGGGATTCGTCTGGATCGGCGGCAACGGCAAGTCGGACCATCACCTGGTCAAGTTCACGAAGGCCGGAAAGTTCGTGATGCAAATCGGCCGCAAAGGCCAAAGCAAAGGCAACAAGGACACGCAAAACGTGAACCAGGCTGCGGACACGTTCGTCTATGCCAGGACCAACGAACTCTTCGTCGCCGACGGCTACGGCAACAGCCGCATCATCGTGTTCGACGCGGACACCGGCGCGTTCAAGCGGATGTGGGGTGCATTCGGCAAGGAGCCCGATACCCTGCCCGCCCGCCCGAAGGTTCCCGAGGCGTCACGCATCCCGGCCAAAGAAGAAACCGGGCCCGGCCCGCAGCAGTTCGACCGCCCCGTGCATGCCGCCAGAGTTTCGAACGACGGGCTCGTGTACGTCTCGGACCGCGGCGGCAAGCGGGTGCAGGTGTTCACGATCGACGGCAAATTCGTGACGCAGGTATTCATCGACCGGTGGTGCGAGGCGCCGCACTGCGGCAACGGTCAAACGGTCGCCAGCACCGCCTTCTCCGCAGACCCGGAGCAGCGGTTCCTGTATGTCGCCAGCAGGAGCCCGGCGCGGATCTGGGTGCTCGACCGCAAAACGCTCGAGCCCCTCGACTCATTCGGACGGCCCGGCGTCGCGCCCGGAGAGTTCTACGTTCTCCACCACATGAATGTGGATTCGAAAGGCAACCTCTACGTCACCGAAGTCCAGGACGGCAAACGGGCGCAGAAGTTCGTGTTCAAGGGGCTGTCGACTGCGCCGTCGAATTGATACGGATCCACGCGAGCCGACGCGCAATGAGCGCTACCCAGAAGGCAGGGGTGATCCAGTTCTACGACACCCACCCGATCAACGAGGAAGAAATCCTCGCGAAGCTTTCTGCCAACGGCATAAACCTCGACACGCTCACCGAGGACGAGCTGAAGGACTTCGATCAGGACCATTACGGCGGGGTGCATGTCGTTGATGTTCTCGCCGACAAGGCCGGCATCCGTCGCGAACACCAAGTGCTCGACGTGTGCAGCGGCATGGGAGGTCCTGCCCGCTGGATCGCTTACCGGTACGGCTGCCGGGTCACGGGACTCGACTTTACCGAGAGCCGCGTCGAGGCCGCAAAGCGCCTGACGCGGCGCGTGCGGCTCGATCACCTTGTCGACTTCGTGCACGGCGACGCCACGGCCATGCCGTTGCCGGATTCAAAATACGACGTGCTGATCGGCCAGGAGTCGTGGCTGCATGTCCCCGATAAAGCGGCTCTCATCCGGCAATGTGCGCGCGTCGTCAAGCCGGCCGGGACCATCGCGTTCAGCGACATCGTCCTCAGGGCTCCGTTGACACGCAGCGAGGAGGAGCGGCTCGCCGCGGAAATGCACGCACCCAGCATCGCTTCGGCCGGGCGCTATGAGGAACTGCTCGGCGATAACGGCTGTCGGGTCGAACTGCGGGACGATCTGTCCGGGGAATGGAAGCGCATCCTCGTCGATCGCCTGGCGATGTACCGGTCCTTGCGCGACACGACCGTCGCGAAATTCGGCGAGGCACGCTTTCTGGAATACGACCGCGCGTACAGTCATTTCGTCGGTCTTTTCGTCGCCGGCAAGCTTGGCGGCGTGCGCATCGTTGCGCGGCATGAGGCATAGCTACCGCTTCGAGTAGGCCGTGTCGGAGATACAGCGATGGTTGAAGTCTTGCGGTCGCAGGAGCGGCCACAGTCCCTCGGAGAGGAGATCGCGAACAGCGTCAGCCACGGCCTCGGCCTGCTGGCGGCGATCGCTGCCTTTCCGATTCTCGTCATCGTCGCGCACCAGCGTGGCAACGCAGCGGGAGTCGTGGGCGCGAGCGTGTTCGCGACCACCATGGTGCTGCTGTATCTCACCTCCACCCTCTTTCACGCCTTGCCGGGGTGCCGCGCGAAGCGCGTATTCCAGATTCTCGATCACTCGGCAATCTACCTCCTGATCGCCGGGACCTACACACCGTTTACGCTCGGCGTGCTCCGCGGCGCCTGGGGCTGGACGCTTTTCGGGCTGGTATGGGGCTTCGCCATCGTAGGCATGGTGGTGAAGGCCCTCGGCGGCGTTCGCTACACGACGGTCTCGACGTGGATGTATCTCGCGATGGGTTGGTTGATCCTCATCGCGGCAAAACCGGCGTGGACTCTGGTGCCCAACTGGGGAATTTTCTGGCTGTTTGCGGGCGGTATCGCTTACACGGCAGGTGCATTGTTCTTCATGGCAGAGCGAATCAGGTACTTTCACTTCGTCTGGCATCTATTCGTCGTCGCGGGCACCGCGTGTCACTTTATCGCGGTTCTGTGGTACGCGGGTTGACCATGCGCTGCAGCCGGTCGCTCTTGTAGAACTGCGATCCTGCGCGCGAATTTCGGCCGGCGTAGACTCACACGCCAGACCAGATGGTTTTCGGAAGATGATTTCACGTTCGTGATTCTTAATGCTGCTCATGGGAGGAGAACGATGAAAAATCTAATCGCACTCTGCATCGCGATTGGCACTACTCTTCCCGCGTCGCTTCTCCAGGCTCAAACCTGGCCGCAGCGGCCGGTCAAAGTGATTGCTCCTTATTCGGCCGGTGGCAGCTCGGACACCCAGGCTCGCGTTATTTCCGAGCGACTCTCGGCGGCGTTCGGCCAGCAGTTTCTGGTTGAGAACCGCGTCGGCGCCACGGGCGCAATCGCTGCCGAGTATGTCGCGAAGTCTCCGGCCGACGGCTACACGCTGTTCTTCGCCGCCACCCCGCAAGTCTCGATCGTGCCGCTGATACAGAAGGTGAACTACGACCCGCTCAAAGACTTCGCACCTGTCTCGATTTTCGGCACCAACGCGTTCGTGCTCGGCGTGCACATCTCGGTGCCGGCGAAAACGCTCAAGGAGTTCATCGACTACGTGAAGGCGCACCCCGGACAGCTCAGCTACTCCTCCGGCGGCACCGGCAGCACCGGCCATCTCACCGCAGCGCTGTTCACCTCGCGTGCCGGCCTGACGATGACCCACATTCCCTACAAGGGCGTGCAAGCGGCGACCGATCTAGTTGGCGGTCAGGTGCAGATGTACTTCGGCCCCCCAGCGGACCTGATCCAGCATTCGAAGAGCGGCAAGATCAAGCTGCTCGCCGTCTCCGGCGAGAAACGCGCGCCGCAACTCCCCGATCTGCCGGCGATTGCAGAGTTGTATCCGGGTTTTCGCTCCGACACCTGGAACGGACTGATGGCGCCCGCCGCGACGCCGAAGCAGATCATCGACCGCGTAGCGCAGGAGGTGGCGAAGGCGGCGCGGGAACCGGGCACTATCGAGCGGCTGAACAACATCGGCGTCGATGCGGTCGGCAGCACCCCGGCCGAGTTTGCCGCGCTGATCCGCAGCGAAGCGCCGCTGTGGCGTGACGCGGTGAACGCTGCAGGCATCAAGCAGGAATAGCGATGGGCGCTGTCGTGAAATGGAGGCTGGCATGAACGAACCGATCTGGAACAAGTTTCTAACCGAGCGCGACAAGCAGGTGTTTGCAAGCGCCGGATATGGCATGCGCCAGGGCTTTGGCATGCGCCCTGCTCTGCTCATCGTTGACGTCAACTACGACTTTTGCGGGGACAAGCCCGAGCCGATCCTCGAGTCGATCAAGCGCTGGCGCAACTCCTGCGGCGAGGAAGCGTGGGAAGGAGTGAAAGCGATCCAGCGCCTCCTGGCGGCCGGGCGGGCGAAGGATCTCCCGGTAATCTATACGACGAGCGAGCGCCGCCCCGACAACTGGGATGCAGGCTCATGGGCCTGGAAGAACAGCCGCACCCGCGAGCGTGTGAGCGTGAGCGGGTCGGGCCTGCACGGAAGCCGGATCGTGCCGGACATCGCGCCGGAGCCGCGCGACATCGTGATCCACAAGCTAAAGCCGAGCGCCTTCCACGGCACACCGCTCGCGAGCCTTCTCACCTTGCTTGGCGCCGACAGCCTGATCCTTGCCGGAACGACCACCAGCGGCTGCGTGCGAGCGACGGTACTCGACGCGTTTTCGAACAATTACCGCGTGACGCTGGTCGAGGAAGGCTGCTTCGACCGGTCGCAGGCAAGCCACGCCATCAACCTGTGCGACATGCATGCAAAGTACGCCGACGTGGTCAAGCTCAAGGAAGTCATCACCTTCATCAACACGCTGCCCCAGGGCATGTTCGATCTGCCGAAGCCGGAACAGGCTGCGGCCCACAGAGCGGCGCAGGCTCGAGGCTGAGACTAATTCATACGATCCAGCCTCCCGGACCACCCAGCTTGTCGCCGCGCGCCGGAAGCGACCCGCGGGCGGGATTTGACCTACGTCAAATGACCCAGACTCCGCGAGCCTAGGATCGAAAGGTTCCGGCCCCGGGGCCGGCTTCAATCCCTACGGACGCGCAAATGACGAACCTCGCCGACGCCGTGTGCTTTCACTGCGGCCAGCCGGTTCCCGCGAAAACCCGCCATCGCGTCCTGGTCGGCGAAACCTGGCGCACGATGTGCTGCGCCGGATGCGAGGCGGTCGCCGGCGCGATTCTCGGGCAGGGCTTCGGCGATTACTATCGCTTGAGGGATGGTGCCTCCGGCGAGATCCCGACTGCGCTTCCCGCCGAAGACCTCGCGCTCTACGACGATCCCGCGGTGCAGGCGGGCTTCGTGCGTGACACCGGGGAAGGTCGTGAAGCGCTGCTCGTTCTCGAAGGCATCCGCTGCGTCGCCTGCTCCTGGCTGATCGAGCAAGCGCTCGGCCGCGTGCCAGGGGTACTCGGCGCCGAGGTCAACCACGCCGCGCACAGGGCGACGGTGCGCTGGGACCCGGCACGCGCGCGCCTGAGCGCGATCATGGCGGCCGCCGGAAACGTCGGCTACCGCGCGTTTCCGTACAACGCCGCGCGGATGGAAAGCGTAAGGCGCGGCGAGCGGCGCGGCGCGCGCTGGCGCCTGTTCGTCGCCGGCTTCGGCATGATGCAGGTGATGATGTACGCGCTGCCCGTCTATCTCGCCGGCGACGGCGAGATGAGCGGCGACATCGAGCAGCTGATGCGCTGGGCGAGCCTCGCGCTCACGCTGCCCGTGATCGGCTTCTCCGCCGCGCCCTTTTTCACCGGCGCCTGGCGCGACCTCGGCCTGCGGCGGCTCGGCATGGACGTTCCCGTCGCGCTCGGCATCGGCATCGCCTTTGGCGCGAGCGTCGTTGCGACCTTGTCGGGCGCGGGCGAGGTCTACTTCGACTCCGTCACGATGTTCGTGTTCCTGCTGCTGCTCGGTCGCTATCTCGAGCTGCTGGCGCGGCAGCGAACGACGCGGGCCCTGCAGCACCTCGGCCGGCTCATCCCGGAGTTCGCGCACCGGCTGCGGGATTTTCCGCGTTCGCTCCAAACCGAGCGCGTCGCCGTCGCCGCGCTCAAGTCCGGCGACCGCGTGCTGGTCAAGCCCGGCGAATCTGTGCCCGCCGACGGCGCTATCGAGCAAGGCGTCGGTTCGGTGAGCGAAGCACTGCTGTCGGGCGAGGCGAAGTCGATCGCGAAGCGCCCGGGCAGCGAGGTCATCGGCGGCGCGGTCAATCTCACCAGTCCGCTCATCATGCGGGTGGAGCGAGTCGGCGCCGCCACGGTGCTGTCGTCGATCCTGCGGCTGGTCGAGCGCGCCGCTGCCGAAAAACCCGCGCTGATCCGGCTCGCCGACCGCACGGCGTCGCTCTTCATCCTGATGGTGCTCGTTCTCGCGCTCATCGCCGGCGTCTTCTGGGCGGTGAACGAGCCGGGCCGCGGGCTTCTCGTCGCGATCTCGGTGCTGGTGGCGACCTGCCCGTGCGCACTCTCGCTCGCGACGCCGGTCGCGCTCGGCGTCGCGACCGGCGAGCTGGCGCGGCAAGGCATCGTCGTCGCCCGGGGGCACGCGGTCGAATCCCTGGCCGCGATCACCGACGTCGTGTTCGACAAGACCGGGACGCTGACGCACGGCGATCTGCGCGTCGAAGACGTGATCGTGCACGGCGTCCTGCCGCGCGACCGCTGCCTGGCGATCGCCGCCTCGATGGAGTCGGCTTCCGAACATCCGATCGGCCACGCCATCTCCGCAGCCGGAGCGACCCTGCCGAAATATCCGCTGGAGGACATCCGCAACATTCCCGGCGCCGGCATCGAGGCACGCATCGACGGGCGCCGCTATCGCCTCGGCAATCTCGTGTTCACCGCGGGGCCGGCAGGCGCAGGAAGCGGCAGCGATACCATTGTGTCGCTCGCGGACGAATCGGGCCTGCTCGCGTCGTTCCGGCTGGCCGATGAGCTTCGGCCCGAGGCGGCGGGCGTCATCGATGCGCTGAAAGACCAGGGCATCGCGGTTCACCTGTTGAGCGGCGATGACGAGGGCGTGACGCAGGAAGTTGCCGCAAAGGCCGGCATAGACAAGGTCGAGGCACGGGCGACACCGGAGAGGAAACGCCAGTACGTGCGGAATCTGCAGCGGCAGGGAAAAAAAGTGGCGATGGTCGGCGACGGCATCAACGATGCGCCCGTCCTCGCGCAAGCCGACGTTTCGCTCGCCATGGGCAACGGCACGCGGCTCGCGCAGATGCAGGCCGATTGCGTGATCCTGTCCGGTCATCTGGGCGGATTGCCGCGCGCGGTCGGGTACGCGCGCCGCACCCTGCGCATCGTGCGGCAGAACGTCGCCTGGGCATTCGGCTACAACCTGCTGGTGCTGCCGCTCGCGATCTCCGGCGCGCTCACGCCGTGGGCGGCGGCGATCGGCATGTCGGGAAGCTCGCTCGTCGTGGTGCTGAATGCGCTGCGCCTCGAGCGCGGCCGGCACCGGCGCGGCGAAAACGTCGCGCCGCCCGCTGCCGCGCTTTCCCCGACCTGAACCTCGCCATGGACATCCTTTATCTGCTGGTTCCACTGAGCGTGGTGCTGGCATTCCTCGCGGGCGCGGTGTTCTGGTTCGCCCTTGGCAGCGGGCAATTCGACGATCTGGACGGGCCGGCGCTGAAGATCCTCGCCGACGATGACCGGACCGGGCGGCCCGATGCCTGAGTGTCCCGTTTGATCTAGGTCAAAAGCGCCGCCGACGCGGGCTCTAGGATTGTGGCTGGTGCGGCGGGCAGGGAGCCAAACGATGCAGACGACCTACAACTACACGGTAGTGCGCCAGTTCGCGATCATGACCGTCGTCTGGGGCGTGGTGGGCATGCTCGTCGGCGTGATCATCGCGGCGCAGCTGCTCTGGCCCGAGCTCAATTTCGACATTCCCTGGCTGACCTACGGACGGCTGCGGCCGCTGCACACCAACGCGGTGATCTTCGCCTTTGGCGGCTGCGCCCTGTTCGCTTCCTCGTACTACGTGGTGCAGCGCACCTGCCACGCGCGCCTGTTCTCCGCCGGACTGGCCGCGTTCACCTTCTGGGGCTGGCAGGCGGTGATCGTGCTCGCGGCCATCACCCTGCCCCTGGGCATCACCTCCGGCAAGGAGTACGCCGAGCTCGAGTGGCCGATCGACATCCTCATCACGCTGGTGTGGGTGTCGTACGCGATCGTGTTCTTCGGCACCATCGCGAAGAGAAAGGTGCCGCACATCTACGTCGCCAACTGGTTCTTCGGCGCGTTCATCCTCACGGTGGCGCTGCTGCACCTCGTAAACTCCGCCGCGGTGCCGGTGAGCTTCTGGAAGTCGTATTCGGCCTACGCCGGCGTGCAGGACGCGATGGTGCAGTGGTGGTACGGGCACAACGCCGTGGGATTTTTCCTGACCGCCGGCTTCCTGGGAATGATGTACTACTTCATTCCAAAACAAGCCGAGCGCCCGATCTATTCCTACCGGCTGTCGGTGGTGCACTTCTGGGCGCTGATCTTCACCTACATGTGGGCCGGGCCGCACCACCTGCACTACACCGCGCTGCCCGACTGGACGCAATCGCTCGGAATGGTGTTCTCGCTGATCCTGCTCGCGCCCTCCTGGGGCGGGATGATCAACGGCATCATGACGCTCTCGGGAGCGTGGCACAAACTGCGCACCGATCCGATCCTCAAGTTCCTCATCGTGTCGCTGTCCTTCTACGGCATGTCCACGTTCGAGGGCCCGATGATGTCGATCAAGACGGTCAACGCGCTCTCGCACTACACCGACTGGACCGTCGGCCACGTGCACTCGGGCGCGCTCGGCTGGGTCGGCCTGGTGAGCATGGGCAGCATCTACTACCTGATCCCGCGCCTGTTCGGCCAGCCGCAGATGCACAGCATCCGGCTCATCACGCTGCACTTCTGGGTGGCCACCGTCGGCATCGTGCTCTACATCGCCGCGATGTGGATCGCCGGCGTGATGCAGGGACTGATGTGGCGCGCGGTCAGCAGCGACGGCACGCTGACCTACACGTTCGTCGAAGCGGTTAAGGCGACCTATCCCTTCTACGCGATCCGCCTGCTCGGCGGGCTGCTGTACTTCTCGGGGATGCTGATCATGGCTTACAACGTCTGGAAAACCGTCGCCGCCGGCCGGCCCGCCGAGGCCCCGATCCCGGCCCCGGCCCACGCCTGACCGAGGAGCGCCCATGAGCTTCAGCCACGCCACCCTGGAAAAGAACAGCGCGCTTCTCATCGTGCTCATCGTCCTCGTCGTCGCCGTCGGCGGGCTGGTCGAGATCGTGCCCCTGTACTTCCAGAAATCCACGACCCAGCCGGTCGCCGGACTCAAGCCTTATACGCCGGCGCAACTCACCGGACGCGACATCTACGTGCGCGAGGGCTGCTACAACTGCCACTCGCAGATGATCCGGCCGTTCCGCGCCGAAACCGAGCGCTACGGCCACTACTCGGTTGCCGGCGAATTCGTCTACGACCGGCCGTTCCAGTGGGGCAGCAAGCGCACCGGCCCCGATCTCGCTCGGGTCGGCGGCCGCTACAGCGACGAGTGGCACCGCAGCCATCTCAACAATCCGCGCGACCTGGTGCCCGAATCGAACATGCCCGGGTATCCCTGGCTGGCGAGAAATTCCGCAGATGCCGGCAACATTGAAACGAAGCTCAAGGTGCTGCGCCTGCTCGGGCATCCCTACTCGGACGCCGACATCGCCGGCGCGCGCAAGGAACTCGACGGAAAGACCGAGCAGGACGCGCTTATCGCCTACCTGCAGGTGCTCGGCACTTCGCTGAAGGCACGCTGATGGACATCGACGCGCTGAGATCGATCATGACCGTGCTCGCTTTCGCGACATTCGTCGGCATCGTGCTATGGGCTTACAGCGGCAGGGCGAAGCGCGGGTTCGACGAAGCCGCGGCGCTGCCCTTCGCCGAGGATGAAAACCCGGGAAGGGAGACGCGTCGATGAGCGATTTCACCAGCAGCTTCTGGGAATTCTACGTCGGCATCATCACCGTCGCGAGCATCGTCGCCTGCGCGGTGCTGCTGCAGACGATGAGCTCGCGCCGCGTCCCCGGGGGCACGACGCAGACCACCGGGCACACCTGGGACGAGGACCTCGGGGAATACAACAACCCGCTGCCGCGCTGGTGGATCTGGCTGTTCTACATCACCATCGCGTTCGGCCTCGCCTATCTCTTCCTCTACCCCGGCCTGGGCAGCTACGCCGGCTCCTACAAGTGGACTTCGACGGGGGAGTACGAGGACGAGGTGAAGGAAGCCGCTGCCAAGTACGACCCGATCTACGCAAAGTACGCGTCGCAGGACCTGAAGCAGGTTGCCGCCGATCCCAATGCGCGGGCTATCGGCCAGAAGCTCTTCCTCAATTACTGCTCGCAGTGCCACGGCTCGGATGCCGCGGGCGGCAAGGGATTCCCGAACCTGACCGACCACAACTGGCTCTACGGCGGCGACCCGGAGACGATCAAGACGAGCATCATGAACGGCCGCAACGGCGTCATGCCGGCGCTCGGTCCGGCGCTCGGGGAAGCCGGCACCCGGGACATGGCGAACTACGTGCTGTCCCTCTCGGGACGCACGCACGATGCGGTACGCGCCGCGCGAGGCAAGCAGGGATTCGCGACGATCTGCGCGGCCTGCCATGGCCCGGACGGAAAGGGAAACCAGACCCTCGGAGCCCCGAATCTGACCGACAACATCTGGGAATACGGGGGCTCGGAGTCCGACATCATCGAAACGATTACCAAAGGGCGCGGCATCAATGCCCTGACGCCGGGTGCGAGCGCGATGCCCGCGCACAAGGACTTCCTCGGCGAAGCCAAGGTGCATATCCTCGCC
>Ga0137463_1000792_pt1 | contig 10562 bp, 11 predicted proteins | sample EasRivERMGT800_2_FD_102333 | JGI IMG/M metagenome (GOLD analysis project Ga0137463, IMG submission 102333) | Soil microbial communities from meander-bound floodplain in the East River, Colorado, USA - East River MetaG ERMGT800_2 | ecosystem: Environmental > Terrestrial > Soil > Floodplain ...
AAAGCTGGCGAGGTGTCGGGTGATGTTAGAGGTATGACAATCTCCAGTCATATTCGCAGATATCTGATTGAGCGTGATAGTGAAAAATGCAGTCTGTGTAGCTGGTCAAAACGACATCCGGTGACTGGCAAAGTCCCTTTGGAAGTTGACCACATAAATGGTAACAACACAGATCATTCAGAAGCCAACTTAAGACTGCTATGCCCTAACTGCCACAGTCTGACGCCTACATTCAGGGCGCTCAATAGAGGCAACGGCAGACAGCATCGGCGAAAGATGTTGGCAGCGTGATTTATGCCGACGTAGCTCAATTCGGCAGAGCAGGCGTTTTGTAAATGCCAGGTTGTGGGTTCGATTCCCACCGTCGGCTCAGTTTTTACCGACAATTGTTAATAATGGGTCCGTGTGCCGAGCGGCAAAGGCGACAGACTGTAAATCTGTTGGTCAAAGACCTTCGTAGGTTCGAGTCCTACCGGGCCCACTGGTACGTTAGTTTTTTTAGAGTCGGGGATGTAGCTCAATTGGGAGAGCACCGCCTTTGCAAGGCGGGGGTTAGGGGTTCGAGCCCCCTCATCTCCACTCCATACTAACTGCCGCCGGTTTGCCCTCGTAGCTCAGTCGGCAGAGCGCATTCTTGGTAAGAATGAGGTCATGGGTTCGAATCCCATCGAGGGCTTCCATTTGTATCTGTGTGTCATCATCTTTTGAGAAAGCTTTTTTGAGGAGGGTACAGCAGGATGTCGAAGGCAATGTTTGACCGGACGAAGCCGCATGTGAACGTGGGGACGATAGGGCACATCGACCACGGCAAGACGACGCTGACGGCGGCGATCACCAAGGTGCTGGCCATGAAGGGCGCGGCGGAGTTCCGGGCGTTTGACTCGATTGACAACGCGCCGGAAGAGCGCGAGCGCGGCATCACGATCGCCATCGCGCACGTGGAGTACGAGACAGACGCGCGGCACTACGCGCACGTGGACTGCCCGGGCCACCGCGACTACATCAAGAACATGATCACCGGCGCGGCGCAGATGGACGGCGCGATCCTGGTGGTGGCGGCGCCCGACGGGCCGATGCCGCAGACGCGCGAGCACGTGCTGCTGGCGCGCCAGGTGGAAGTGCCGGCCATGGTGGTGTTCCTCAACAAGGTCGATATGATGGACGACCCGGAACTGCTGGAGCTGGTCGAGCTGGAGCTGCGCGAGCTGCTGTCGAGCTACCAGTTTCCGGGCGACGACACGCCGATTGTGCGCGGCTCGGCGCTGGCGGCCCTGGAGAGCAAGAGCACGGACATCAATGCGCCGGAGTATGCCTGCATCTGGGAGCTGATGAACACGGTTGACAGCTTCATCCCGACCCCGGTGCGCGACATGGACAAGCCGTTCCTGATGCCGGTCGAGGACGTGTTCAGCATCAAGGGGCGCGGGACGGTGGTGACCGGGCGGGTGGAGCGCGGGGTGGCCAAGAAGGGCGACACGATTGAAATTATCGGCCTGAAGGACACCCGCTCGACGGTGATCACCGGCACCGAGATGTTTCACAAGGAACTGCAGGACGTGGAAGCGGGTGACAACGCTGGCGTGCTCCTGCGCGGGATCGAGCGCGAGGATGTCTCGCGCGGGATGGTGCTGGCGGCGCCCAAGAGCATCACGCCGCACACCCGGTTCGCCTGCGAGGTGTATGTGCTGAAGAAGGAGGAGGGCGGGCGTCACAAGGCGTTTTTCCCCGGCTACAAGCCGCAGTTCTACATCCGCACGCTGGACATCACCGGTGAGATCCAGTTGTCAGCGGGGGTCGAGATGGTCATGCCGGGTGACAACACCAAGATGACGGTGACCCTCGGCGCGCCGGTGGCCCTCGAAAAGGGTTCCAAGTTCGCCATCCGCGAAGGCGGTCTGACCGTCGGCGCCGGCGTCATCACCGAAATTATGGAATAGTTCTAAACCTTCCCCACCGGAGGGGCTATATCCTCCGGTGGGACACCTGATGTTGAGGACGTTATGGCTAAGAAAGATGTACGTCCGGTCATTACCATGGAGTGTACGGAGTGCCGCGAGCGCAACTACACCACCGAGAAATCCCGGCGCAACGACCCCCAGCGGATCGAGTTGAAAAAGTTTTGCAGGCGGTGCGGCAAACATACTTTGCACCGCGAGACGAAATAAAACTCTTTCGGCGACACGCTGCTCTGTGATATAATCAGAGCAGTGTTTGTTATAGGCGAGTAGCTCAATTGGCAGAGCAGCGGTCTCCAAAACCGCAGGCTGCGGGTTCAATTCCTGCCTCGCCTGCCTTTGATATCACGTCAGACACCGCGCAGCCTGCGGTGTCTTGCCGTCACAACCCTGAAATGAATGGTGTGCCGTGTTACGAAACAAAGAACAATCCAGTATCCAGAAGCCCAAGCGCCGGATTATTCCTCAACGCGATGCGTCTGGCCGCCGGGGAACGCGCAGCCCAAATGCGATTATCCGGTACTTTCAGGAGACATCGGAGGAACTTCGCAAAGTAAGCTGGCCGACGCGCGAACAGGCCATCCGGTTGACCCTGATTGTGCTGGGCGCGACGGCTGTCGCCGGGCTTTTCCTGGGCGCGCTTGACCTCCTGTTCCATCAGTTAGCTGCCCTGATCATTTAGGCGGGCTGGCGCTGAAACCGAAAGGCGAAGGGAGAACATCCCTGATGGCAAAAAAGAAGACGAAAGCCGAACAGGAACAAATTGCGCCGACGGGTGTTGTAGCTGAATCACCCCGCCGGCGGATGAAGGATTCCGCCGTCGATTTTGAAGATATGCCCCCCGGCGAAGACGCCGACGAGGGACGTCGCTGGTACGTGGTGCACTGCTATTCCGGTTATGAAAATAAGGTTCGCCACGCCATCGAGCAGCGCATCGAGTCGATGGGGATGCAGGACAAGATTTTTGATGTAGTCGTCCCTACCGAAGAACAGATCGAGATCAAAGACGGCAAGCGCCGCAACGTGGAGCGACGCGTTTTTCCGGGCTATATCCTTGTCGAAATGCATATGGACGAAGACTCGTGGTACGTCGTGCGCAACACGCCCGGCGTCACCGGCTTTGTCGGGATGGGCAACAAGCCCACCCCGCTGCGTGATGAGGAAGTCGCCCAGATCATGAAGCGCATGGAATCCGAAGCGCCGGTGATCAAGGTAACCTTCAAGACCGGCCAGAAAGTCCGCATCATCGATGGGCCGTTTAATGATGTGCCCGGCACGGTGGCGGAAATCGATATGGAACGCGGGAAGGTGCGGGTGCTGGTCAATTTTTTCGGGCGCGAAACACCCGTCGAACTGGACTTCTTGCAGATCGAGAAGACCTGATCGCCGCCGCATCAAGCACGGCCAGCAGGACATATTTATTCCGGGCGAGGCTTGTCCTCGCCCTCATCTTGAACCAATCAAGGCAGTGTTGGAGAAAATAGGATGGCAAAGAAAATCACGGCAGTCGTCAAGCTGGAAATCGAAGCGGGCAAGGCCAACCCGGCCCCGCCAATTGGCCCCGCCTTGGCCCAGCATGGTATCAACCTGATGAATTTCTGCAAGGAATACAACGCCCGCACGTCCAGCCGCATGGGTGATATTATTCCGGCGGAGATCACCGTCTATTCGGATCAGTCGTTTACCTTTGTGCTGAAAACCCCGCCAACGGCCTCGATGATCCGCAAGACGCTGGGCATCGAGAAGGGCTCCGATCAGCCGAATCGCAACAAGGTCGGCAAGCTGACCCGCGCGCAGATACGCCAGATCGCCGAAGTCAAGATGCCTGATCTGAACGCCAACGATATCGAAGCGGCGATGCTCCAGGTTGAAGGAACAGCTCGCAGTATGGGCGTGCTGATCGCTGATTAATTTCCCCCCACGGCGTGTGGGAAGGGCGGCGCAAGATTGCCCTGCTAACACCACAGGAGATTGATAAGATGGCAAAACACGGAAAAAGGTATAACGACGCGGTCACCAAGCAGGTCGAAGACCGGGTGTACCACCCGCTTGAGGCGTTTGAGATGCTCAAGAGCCTGCCCGCCGCCAAGTTCGATGAAACCATCGACGTGCATATGCGGCTGGGCATCGACCCACGCCACGCCGAGCAGCAGCTTCGCGGCGTGATCGTCCTCCCGGCGGGGTTGGGCAAGACGGTTCGCATTCTGGTCTTCGCCGAAGGCGACGCCGAAAAGACGGCGCGTGACGCCGGGGCGGACATTGTCGGGTCGGATGAGCTGATCACACGGATCGAGAAGGAAAATTTCCTCGACTTTGACGTGGCGATTGCGGTGCCCGATATGATGCGCAAGCTCGGCAAGCTGGGCAAGGTGCTGGGCACGCGCGGCCTGATGCCTAACCCGAAAGCGGGCACGGTTGTCGCGCCGGAAAATCTGCGGCGCGGCATCGAAGAGGCGCGGGCGGGTCGCGTCGAATATCGCAACGATAAGACCGCCAACATGCACGTCCCCATCGGCAAGCGCAGCTTTACGGCGGATCAGTTGATGGCGAACTTTTCGACTCTGATGGAAGCCGTTCGCCACGCCAAGCCGCCTACGGCTAAGGGCACCTACATCAAGAAGCTGGTGATCACCCCCACCATGGGGCCGGCGATCAAGATCGACCCCAACGAAGCCCTTGCGCTTGAAGCGCAAGCCTAAAACACGACACGTATTATCACCGGGGCGGCCCGCAAGCCGCCTCGATTGTTTTCCAGGCAAAGTATCAGGATAAGAATCGCCAATGCACTTCAATTGTGGCAGGCTGGTGGGCGTGCTAATCGCGATGTGGCTGGCGGGCTGCGCCACACCCGCGCCGCCTCCCGCGACTCCGACCACCATTCCCGTTGCACCATCCCCGACCCAGGTCTCGCTGGTGGGCAAGGCGCTCGACGGCGGCGGCCCGGTATTCCGCTTGATGGAAGACGGGCAGATCAGACACATCTCCGATCTATTGACCTTTAACGCGCTGGGCTACGCGCCCGGCGCGGTGATCCCCACCCCCATCCGCGATCTCGGTAACTACCCGTTGGGGATGCCCCTCACACGCTGGGTCACCGGCGAGGAAGATCGGCGGCTGTATTACCTTCAAAAGGGCAAACGGTATCTCATCAAAGACGCCGGTGCGCTCCGCAACACGGGCGGCTCGCCGGTCGATGTCAGCCTGTACGCGGATGCCTATCTTGACTCATTCCCCATCGCGGGGCAGGATATTCCTCCGGCAGTGCCCGCGCCGCCCGATTCTCTCCAACCTCTTATGGCGATCCGGCATGGCGGCGCGATCTGGGTGGCAGATGATTCCGGCGCTCTGACCCGCTGGGATATGACCTTCGGCGAACGACAGGTGATTGCGCTTCCTGAACCCATGACCGTCAGCGCGCTGGCCGACGCACATGGCGCGATCTGGGTGGGCACGCGCGCAGGTTCGGTGTGGCAGCTTTCGGACAATGGGAAATGGTCGTTGAAAATGAACGATGTCGGCTGGGTGTCGGCGCTGGCCGCCGATGCCGATGGCGGGGCGTGGATCGCCAGCAGTGACGCTTATGACTTCCAATATGGCGGATACCAGACCGGGCAGGGGCTGATCCACATCACCACAGGTGCTGATCGCCAATTCGCGTCTTATCTTTCAACCCAGCCTTTATTGTCTGATCCGACCCACCGCATCACCACGCTGGCTTTTGATTCGTCACGTGATGTCCTGTGGATCGGCACCAGCTTCGCGGGCTTGTTCCGTTACAATCCCACCACCCAAGTGTGGACAAATTTCAGCATCTTCACACAGGAGCTTCCCGATACGCATGTCAACGACCTCAAGCTTGCAGCTGATGGCAGCCTGTGGATCGGCACCTTCGCCGGGGTGACGACCTATCGCGATGGGGTGTTTGAAGTTCAGAAATCGCTAAACCGGCGTATCAAGAGCAATACGCTTTCGCTGCAAATCGCCGCCGATGGCAGTGTGTGGGCCACCGGCGAGAATTATGTATCACACCTCACCGCCGATCAGCCGGTAGTTAGTTACACCACGTTTGACCACCCCTTTTTCAACGACCGTTTTTCCGCCGTCGTGCTCGACGATTCCGATCTCCCCTGGTTGGTCGGCAGCCGCCACCTTCTCCACTGGGACGGCGACGCGTGGCATGCGCTGGACACTGCGACGGGCGAACAGGTCACCTTCAGCCCCGGCGCGCTGCCAGTGCCTGCCGATGCCCCCCCGCGCGAATTCCCGTCGCCGCAGACGGACTATCAACATTGGCTCGAAACGTGGCCGCGCCCGGCGCATGATAACGGGCGGTGCATTCATTACCTGCAAACGCCCTCCGGTGACGACTTTGAAGTCCGCCAGCAAATTGCCCGGATGGAGCGCATGAATCTGCGCTGGGTGCTGGTCAATTACACCACCCGCTCGCAGTTGATCAGCATGGCCCCGCGTTTCAAAGAGGCCGGGATCACCGTGATCTGGCGGCCTTTTGTGCGCCCCTATGAGGTGTACTATCACTGGGCTGAGGATGTGGCCTTCCTGCGCTCGCAGGGGATCGCGCCGTACATGCAGATTTACAACGAAGCCGGGATCGATCAGGAGTGGGACGGCCAGCCGGTTGATCAGCAAAAGTATCTGACCAATCTGCTCCCCGCCATCCGCGACGTGTATGATGCGGGCGGCTACGTGGGTTTGCAGGATATTGTCCCGTCATGGACAAAGGCGACGCTTGACCGCATCCGCGCCAGGCATATGGAAGGCGTATATGACCGTGTATTCTTCATCCCACATCCTTACGGCGCGAATCATCCGCCCGCTTACGATCAGGACATTACTAGCGTGCTTGGCTTCCGCGAGTACGCCCGCTTGTTTCAGCAGGAACTTGGCTTCGTCCCGGTGATGATCGCGGGTGAGGGCGGCTGGCGTCCCGGCGATGCGTCCGACACGCGCTATCCGCCCGTCGATACGGCCCTGCACGCCGACTACAATGCCGCGCTGTTTGGCTGGTTTGAGACCGGTCTGCTCTCCAACGATGAGCCGCTCCCCGATTACCTGTTCGCTTTCTGTCCGTGGCTGCTGTCTGATCCTAACGACCCGGCGGCGTGGTTCGACGGGCCGTCCGGCGACCTGACTCTCACCATCGACCGCATCGCCGCCCTGCCCGACACGGATCGCCTCTTTTCATGGCAGCGCAACCAGCCGTAAGATTTTCTTCTGTGCTTCTGTGTGCTCCGTGGACCAATAGCCGTTTTACCAAAATTCGCCAACCCTCCTCCGCCGCGTTATACTCGCCGGGCCTATCAAACCGAATAAGATGGTCGCCGTAGACAGCCGGTGCCGCGCAAAATCGCGGCTTAATTTCCTGCCGAGGTGAAGCACTCACAGCCTTACCACCTATTAGTGGTAACCGAGAAAACTGTGGCCTTCGCCCGCGAATGGAGAAGGCCATTTTGTTTGGGTCAACCCCGGAATCCCGGTACCGGGGGTATCGGGGTCAATCGTGTGCGGTGCAAGAAGGGAAGGGCCATTTGGCTATTTCAAGAGCACGTAAAGAAGCGCTGGTTGCCGAGTATGCCGACATGTTAAGCCGCTGCCAGGGTGTGATCCTAACCGAATTTCGTGGGATGCCGGACAGGGAGTTCAAGACCATCCGCCACGCCGTTCGGGAGGCCAATGGTGTCTATCGCGTCACCAAGAGCACCCTGCTCAAGCGCGCGCTGGAAGTCAGCGGGTATCCCGTGCCGGACCTGGCGGGCGCGCCGCTGGGCGTGGGCTTCTGCTTTGACAACGTGCCGGGTGTCGCCAAAGTACTGACCGATTACGCCAAGAATTCGGAAGGCATGGTCATACGAACCGGCCTGATGGGCGGGCAGATCCTCAGCCCGGAAGAAGTGAGGTCGATTGCCAATCTTCCGCCGCTGGAAACGCTGCGCGCACAACTGCTGGGCCTGCTGGACGCACCCGCCGCGAGTCTGGTCGGCGTGCTGCAGGCAGGTATCGGGCAGGTGGTCAATGTCATCGATGCATACGCCCAGAAGGGCGCGAGCGCGGCGGCATAGCCCGGTAATATTCAACTTTTCATTCGATTTGGAGGAACATTTAACATGGCTGATTTGAACAAGCTGGTCGATCAACTGAGCGAACTGACTCTGCTGGAAGCAGCAGAGCTGAAGAAGCTGCTGGAAGACAAGTGGGGCGTCACCGCCGCCGCGCCGATGGCGATGGCGGCCATGCCCATGATGGCGGGCGGCGCGCCAGCCGCGGGCGCTGCCCCGGCGGAAGAGCAGTCCGAGTTCGACGTGATCATCACCGATGTTGGCCCCAAGAAGATCAATATCATCAAGGAAGTCCGCGCGCTGACCACCCTCGGCCTCAAAGAAGCCAAGGATCTGGTCGAGGCCACCCCGGCGACCGTTCTGTCGGGCGCTTCGAAGGAAGCCGCCGCCGACGCCAAGGGCCGCCTGGAAGCCGAGGGCGCGGTCGTTCAGGTCAAGTAAGGCACCACCGTTTCACCGCACGACAGGCCGGGCCGATCCTGATGGATCGGCCCGTTTGATTTTCAGATGGATGAGCAAATAGCTAGCATGGTATAGTCAACGCAGGGGAATGTTTGCGAGCCAACACGCTTCGGGCTTCTCCCATAAATCTACCGCGCTGAATGAGGTCGAGGCATCGCGAAAAATGAGCGTAATTATGTCGTACGTATCAACGCTTACCGTCTGCCTAACCATAGGCTTGTCGTTTGCGTCTTGTAAACCTAATGCACAAGAGACTCAACTGCCAAAACCGAGTGACGTGACAGCGGAGGTTGATACGGGTCTAATTACGAATGAGCCGTGTGCTCCCCCTTGCTGGCAGGGAAACATGCTAGGCGATTCAAAAGATAAAGCTTTCAAGACGCTGCAATCGTTGCCAATGATAGATCAATCAACGCTGTCGGATCAGAAGTCTCAAATCGTATTTGCTGGAGGCATCATTGCGGTTGATGAGCATGAAAAAGTAAAAAGTATATCCTACAATTTACGATATCAGCTCACAGTCGAAGAATTAATCAGCATCAAAGGACAACCAGATGGGTTCACCTATGATCGACAGATGGACCCAGCCCAACCTATCCTCATCAATTTGGTGTGGCCGACCCAAGGATTGCAGGTGGAAATTGTTTCAGAAGTAAGTTTCACGGGCGCATCAAAAGACTCGCCTGTTACGCCCGATTCTCTGATTGCTTTCGCAGCATATTTCGAGCCGGTAGCCAGCGCTGAAGAATACCTCTTAAGATTTGCTGGCCCAACTGACTATCCCGATGTGTCAGTTCTGAAGTTTCACAACTATTATGAATGGCAAGGCTATACGCCGTTGCCCCACTACTAATCTACATAACATCGTTGATATTTTACGTTTTACACTCTGGTTGGACTCACAACAGCGGCAACTTCAATCGAGGCTGGGTTTGTATCATTTCGCTAGGGAACGTCCTCGCCACCTTGCCCTCAGCGGCGGCAGCAAGTCGGATATTGTGTCGAGTAGGCATCGAACCCCGTCGCCTCCGTACCACTGATCAGCCTTCATCGCGGCGCTTTGTGCTTCAATTCGATTGGGAACATTTCCCCTCTTTTCGGGATTGACGTAAAATGAATCCGCAGGGTGTAACGCCTGCGCCAGTGCGATAGTTGAGTCCCGATAACGAGGTTAGAACTGCGGCGCGGCGATAACTCGCCAGGCCGTCACTACCCACAGGGCGAGCTACCAGTCGTAATGCGGCACACCAATAGGAGGTCCAATGAATAAAGTCTCTCTGCCAGCGCCAACTGCCAATCTCGCAGCCTCAATCCTCGGCATGTGGAGACTCAAATCTCGCGAGGATGTGGATGCCTCAGGCCAACGCCGAGTCGATCCGCTTCTCGGCCCCACCCCGCTGGGCATACTTTGCTTTGCGCCGGGTTATTTTGCAATGCAGCTTATGAGGCGGGATCGATCAGCTCCTGAGAATGCGCAGCGGCAAGTCCAGACTAATAACAATAGCAGCGCCGTTGACGGATACGACGCCTATTTCGGCACCTACACTTTGGACGAAACGAATGGCGCTCTTACCGTACATCTCGAAGCGTCAATTTCCCCTTCCAATATTGGAAGTTCTTTCGTAAGAGACATTCGTATGATTGACGATGAACTCGTTATCCAGTTGTCTACCACCACCGCCGATGATGGCGCACCAATAACGCGGACACTTACTTTTTCGCGTCTAGGGTAGGGCGATAGCCTTCCACCTGACACAGTGCGCATAGGAATTGCCTGACTCCCCCTTCCCACCCCGCGCAGGGTGCTCAAACCATTTTACGCGGCACGGTTGAAATCGGGTTGTGAAACTTAAACCCCGTACGGAACGAACGCTCTATAAAATCCCGTGACATATTTCTTTGCACCATTTACAATTTCACCAGAACATAATTCCTATTCAACTTGCGGTCTGTATAGACTGGGGACATGGGTAACAGGTGTGCGGAGACATAGGTAACACATCATAAGATAGGTTAAACCGCCAAGTCAATGGTGGCGACGCGGATATTGTTGAAAAAGACATGAAGCAGG
>Ga0137463_1000793_pt1 | contig 10561 bp, 9 predicted proteins | sample EasRivERMGT800_2_FD_102333 | JGI IMG/M metagenome (GOLD analysis project Ga0137463, IMG submission 102333) | Soil microbial communities from meander-bound floodplain in the East River, Colorado, USA - East River MetaG ERMGT800_2 | ecosystem: Environmental > Terrestrial > Soil > Floodplain ...
CCGCCTCTCCTACGAGAGCGATCAGGCGCCGCTCGATGTTGACGTGGACGTCCTCGGCTTCCAGCGACCAGCGAAAGCGTCCCGTTTCGATTTCACGGGAAATCCCGGAGAGACCTCGCTCGATCGCCTTGAGATCCGCCGGCTTCAAGACCCCGACGGCTCGAAGCATGCGCGCGTGCGCAAGCGACGCGCGGATGTCTTGGGGCGCGAGGCGCCTGTCAAAACGGATCGAGGCGGTGTAGCGCTTGACGAGCTCGGATACCGGTTCGGCGAACCGCCCGGACCAGAGTTTCTTGCCGGGCTTGGGTTTCGCTGCCATGGTTGACTGTAAAATGCCAGAAGTCGTGAAGCGCGCGGCACACCGCCGCAAGCGTCGACTTTTGCGTCCGCACAAAAGTGCAAAGTATACGGCAAAACGACCTGCCCGACGCCCTGCCGAATTTCCGCAATCTGGGCGTGATGTCGCGCATCCTCGTTTCGGTCAACGCGCTCGCCCTGCTTTTCGCCCTGGCGCGCTCGCGAGAGATCGGCGAGTTCGCCGCAAAAGTCACCGAAATCGCGGGCTCGCTCGAACCGATATTGCTCGTCGTGGTCATCTTGCTTTATGCCGGGTCCACGCTGCTCAAGCGGCTTGCGTATGTCCACGGGCTGCTCGCGGTGCTCTCGATCGTGCTTGCGGTGACCGCAGCGCTCTTTCCGCTCCGTACCCTGCTCGGCGGAAGCGGCGAGTGGCGCGAACTCGTCTGGAGTCTCGGCCATGCGGCGCTGGGGACGGGCGCGATCGCGTGGTATTTCCATCTTCGCAACCGCGCATTTTCGCCGGCGATCTCCGAGGCGCGGCTGCAGGCACTTCAGGCCCGCATCCGCCCGCATTTCCTTTTCAACACCCTGAACGCCGTGCTTTCGCTGATTCGCAAGGATCCGAAGCGCGCAGAGGGCGCTCTGGAAGATCTGGCGGCGCTGTTCCGCACGGTCATGGTGGACAACCGCCAGCTGATCGCTCTAGGAGACGAGCTCTCTTTGTGCCGTCAATATCTGAACTTGGAGCAACTGCGCTTGGGGGACCGGCTCCGGGTCGACTGGCGGCTCGATCCGGCCATCGAGAAGGCTCTGGTGCCGCCGATGCTCCTGCAGCCTCTGGTGGAAAACGCGGTCTACCACGGAATCGAGCCGGGAATCGCGCCCGGCGTGATCGAGGTGCGCATCGAGCGCCGGGACGACCGCCTCTGGTTGCAATTGGCGAATCCCTACCATGAGGACTATCAACATCGCCAGGGGAATCACATGGCGCTCGCCAACATCCGCGAACGCCTGCAACTCCATTTCGACGTCGAGGCTAGCCTCGATACGCGCATCGCCGACGGCCGCTACGAGATCGGTATCGCGATACCCTATCGCACCAGCCTATGACTGCGCTGCGGGTGGTCATCGTCGACGACGAGGAACCGGCGCGCAACCGCCTGCGCGAGCTTCTGGAGGACTGCCGCGCAGAGCTGCCGCACACCATTGCGGGTGAAGCGGCGAACGGCGTGGAGGGCCTGCAAATCGTCACCGCCAGTGAAGCGGACGTCGTTCTGGTCGACATCCACATGCCTGAAATGAGCGGAATCGAATTCGCAAGGCATCTGCAGATCCTGGAGCGGCCGCCCGCAGTCATTTTCGTCACTGCGCACGATCGCTACGCCGTCGAGGCGTTCGAGGTCAACGCCGTGGACTACCTGACCAAGCCGGTTCGCGCGGTACGGCTGCTCACGGCCTTGAAGAAAGCCGCAACCGGCGCGCGGCTCACCCGCGGGGTGCTCGAGAGCATCGATCCGGCCCCGCGGCGCTACTTCAGCGTCGCCGAACGCGGGCGCATGACCCTCGTGCGAGTCTCGGACGTGGTTTACCTGAGAGCAGAGCTCAAGTACGTTACTTTGCGCACCCAGGGCGGCGAGTACCTGGTCGAGGAGTCGCTGACGCAGCTCGAGCAGGAATTTGGCGGCGTGTTCGTGCGGATTCATCGCAATTGTCTGGTGGCGCGGCGATCGATCCGCGGTGTCGAGCGCGGCGCCGAAACCGAAGGCGAAGCCGGATGGTCCGTGGTCCTGGAGGGCGTCGAGGAGAAGCTGCCGGTGAGCCGCAGGCAATGGGCGCAGGTCAAGTCGCTGGTAAGCTAGGGAACAAGCGTTGAGTCAGATGTCCGAACGAATCGTCATCGCCTCGCGCAGAAGCCGGCTCGCGATGTGGCAGTCCGAGCACGTCGCGGCCGAGCTCAAGCGCCTGTATCCGCGTTGCGAGGTGAGCATCCTCGGCATCACGACGCGTGGCGACCAGATCGTCGACCGGCCGCTCGCCCAAATCGGCGGCAAGGGCCTTTTCGTCGAGGAGCTCGAGGCCGCGCTCGAGGAGGGGCGGGCCGATCTTGCCGTGCACTCCGCGAAGGACGTTCCGATGCGTATGCCGCAGGGATTCTGCCTGGCGGCCATTCCCGCGAGAGAGGATCCGCGAGATTGCCTCGTGTCCGGCCTGAGCGCGAGTCTGGAAGCGCTGCCGCCGGGGGCCATCGTCGGGACTTCCAGCTTGCGGCGCGAGGCGCAGTTGCACGAGCGTTATCCAACGCTGGGTGTGAAGGCGCTGCGTGGCAATCTGGACACGCGTCTGGCGAAGCTCGATCGGGGGGAATTCCAGGCATTGGTGCTCGCTGCGGCAGGCCTCAAGCGGCTCGGCCTCGCTGCGCGAATCCGCGCGATGCTCGAGCCGGAACAAAGCCTGCCCGCGCCCGGACAAGGGGCGCTCGCGATCGAGTGCCGGGAGGACCGCACCGATCTGCGGCGGTGGCTCGCTCCCCTTGACGATGCCGCCGCATCCGCGTGCGTGCGAGCCGAGCGCGCGCTGAGCCGCGCGTTGTCGGGGAGCTGCCAGCTGCCACTCGCCGCGTACGCCGTAGCAAAAGGAGGGGAGATTCGTTTGCGGGGGCTCGTGGCGACGCCCGACGGCAGCAAGGTAGTGCGCGCCGAATTGAGCGGCCCGGTCGCGGCGCCGGAAAAACTGGGTGAGATGCTCGCGACGCAGCTGCGAACTTTAGGCGCGGACGCGATTCTTGCATCTTTATCATGAGGGCTGGACCGCTCTCGGGCCGTGGTATCGTGGTCACTCGCCCGCGCGAGCACGCTCCAGCGCTTGCCGAGCGGATCCGTATGGCGGGCGGAGACCCGATTCTCTTTCCCACGATCGAGATCCTGCCTCCGGAGAATCCAGGCGCGGTCCGCAATCTCATTGCGCGCCTGGACGGATTTCAGCTTGCGATTTTCGTCAGTCCGACGGCGGCGATGCGGGGGCACGCGATGGTCGCCGCGAGCCGAAAATGGCCGGAAAGCCTGGGCGTGGCCGCCGTGGGTATCGGAACCGCAACAGCACTCGAGGAACGAGGGATCCATGCGGTGATAGCACCCGCGGGCGAGGCCGACAGCGAGGCGCTCGCGGCGCTTCCCGAGCTGCAGGATCTGCAAGGGCGCTCGATCGTGATCTTTCGCGGGCAGGGGGGCCGCGAGTGGCTGCGAACGAGACTGGAGGCGCGGGGCGCGCGAGTCGAGTACGCCGAGTGCTACCGCCGCGTGCGGCCCGACGCCGACGCGGGACCGCTACTCGCCCGCTGGCAAAGCGGCGGGGTCGAAGCGGTCGCTATCGCCAGCGCCGAAGGCATGTCGAATTTCTTCGACATGCTGGGCCCGACCGGCAGTGGATACTTGCGCGCCACCCCGGTGTTCGTGCCGCACCCGCGGATCGCGCTTGCTGCGCGCAAGCTCGACGTGCGGGAGATCGTCGTGACCGGGCGCGGCGATGATCGCACCGTAGCGGAGATGGCCGATTTTTTTGCTAAAGTATGATCGCCTCTCATCGTTAGTCTGTTCACGCATGGAAAACGACACTCAACCCGCATCCGGGACCGAGCGAGCTTCGAAGCGCAAAGCCTGGCGCATTTCGCCGACGGCTGTCGCCTTCGGGCTGGCCGCGCTCGTTGTCGTTTGGCAGTGGTACGACGGTCGGAGCCGGATCGACGCGTTGCGCGACGAGCTTGCTCAGCGCGTGCGCGAAAGCGAGTCCGACAGCCGCGACGCGCGCCTCGCCGCGAGACAGGCACAAGAGGCGGCGCGCGAAGCGCAGGCGAAACTCGCGCAGATAGAGGTGAAGTTCGCGGAATTTCAGAATCATCAGATCGGTCTCGAGGCGCTCTACCAGGAGCTGTCGCGCGGTCGCGACGAATGGGTTCTCGCCGAAATCGAGCAGGTCCTCACCATTGCCTCGCAGCAGCTGCAGCTCACCGGTAACGTCCAGGTGGCCGTGGCAGCGTTGCAGACGGCCGACGCGCGCCTGGCGCGCCCGGGCCGCCCGCAGCTCCTGCCGTTGCGCAAGGCCTTCGCCCGGGACATCGAACGCCTGAAAACCGCGCCCAGCCTGGATGTTCCGGGGCTCGTGGTGAAACTGGATCAGCTGATCGCGGGCGTGGATTCCCTGCCGCTCACGCAGGACGCGCGCCCGCAGGCGACGGCCGTCTCCAGGCGCGAGTCGGATGGCTTCTGGGAAAGGCTGTTCGCGGAGTTGCTAGGCGAGCTCAAGCAGCTCGTCAGGATACAGAACGTGGAGGGGGCCGACCCGGCGTTGCTCAGCCCGCCACAGGCGTTTTTCTTGCGCGAGAACCTGAAACTGCGCTTGCTCAACGCGCGTCTCGCGCTCCTCGCGCGCGATGAAACTGCCTACCGCAGCGACGTGAAGATCGCCGCAAGCTGGCTCGAGCGATACTTCGACACGGGCTCGCGGGCCGCCGCGGCGACCGCCGCGACCCTGAAACAGCTCGGCTCGGGCACTGCAGGGGCGTCCTTTCCGACGATCGGCGAAAGCCTTGCGGCCGTGCGCGGCTACAAGTCCGTTCGGCAGCAGGCCGGGCGATGAGAGGATTGCTGTGGTTGCTTGTCTTGTCGGCGCTGGCCGTGGCGCTTTCGCTGGCAATGCGAGGCCACGGCGGTTACGCGCTGTTCGTGCTGCATCCGTGGCGCGCGGAGATCTCGCTCAACCTGCTCGCCATTCTCCTGATCGTTGTCTTCGCGGCCGGGTACTTTCTGCTCAGAGTAGGGTGGCATGCCCTGAGGCTTCCTTCGTATGTGCGCGCTTTTCGCGAACGAAGACGGGACGAAAAAGGACGCGCAGCAGAGCTGGGGGCGATTCAGGCGCTCTTCGAGGGCCAATTTGTCAGGGCTGAGAAACTCGCCTCGGGGGCGACCCAACTGGGCGCGGCGCCGGGTCTCGCGAGTCTTCTTGCCGCGCGTGCGGCGCAGAGGTTGCGGCAATTCGGCCGGCGCGATCAGTGGCTCGAACGGGCGAAAGAGGGGGACGGCAAGTGGCGTCTTGCGCGTTTGATGACTTCGGCGGAGCTCTTGCTGGAGGAACGGCGTTTCGTAGAAGCGCGGGCCGTGCTGCGAGAGCTGAACGCGGGCCGGCCTCGGCATGTCGAAGGGCTGTTGCTGTCGCTGCGCGCGGAGCAGGGCATGGCAAATTGGGAGGAGGTCCTGCGCGTGGCGAATTTGCTGGAGAAACGCGATGCAATGCCGCCGGAAGCCCTGGATAACGTGCGCGCCAACGCCCGCATCGCGATATTGTCGCGCAAGAGCGCCGATCGGGAAGGCCTTGTCCGGCATTGGGAAGACACGCCGCGCTCCGAGCGCGTCCGTCCCAAGATAGCGGCCGCGGCCGCGCACGCCTTCATCGAGCTCGGAGATTGTCGCAAGGCCCACCGAATCATCGAGGAGGCGCTCGAGAGGGACTGGGACGGCGCGCTCGCGCTGCTCTATGGAGAATGCACCGACGAGGACGCGTTCGAGCGGCTCGAGCGGGCCGAACGATGGCTGAGAGAGCGCCCGGGAGAAGCGGGATTGTTGCTGACGCTGGGCCGCTTATGCGTGCAGCGCGAGTTGTGGGGAAAGGCCCAAAGTTACCTGGAAGCAAGCCTTGCCACGCAGCCGACGCAAGCGGCACACGTCGCGCTCGCGAGGCTTTTCGAGCGCAGCGGGCGAATCGAAGAAGCCAACCGGCATTTTCGCGCGAGCGCCGACCTCGCGTCCGCGCCACCGGCGTTGGACTAAAGGGTCCGGCCCGGGAAGGTTCAAATGCCCAGCCCGGCGAGTTGCTTCTCCGGATAGCGCGTGCCCGAGGCAACCCCGGGAGGAAACGTTTTCGAGAGTTGTGCGATTTCCGCCGCGCTCAAAACAATGCCGGCTGCAGCCGCGTTTTGCTCTAGATAGTCACGCCGTTTCGTTCCCGGGATCGGCACGACGTCCTGCCCTTGAGCGAGCACCCAGGCGAGCGCCACCTGCGCGGGTGTCACCTTGTGGGCGGCGGCGATCGATTCGAGCGGTCGCAGCAGCGCGACGTTGCGTTGGAGATTGTCCGGATTGAAACGCGGATGATCGCGACGGCGATCCTTCGGCAGGAGCACGTCCAGCGTCTTGATCGTGGCTGTGAGGAACCCGCGACCGAGGGGCGAGTACGCCATAAAGGCGATGCCGAGCTCGCGGCAGGCGGGGAGGATGTCCTTTTCCACGTCGCGCGACCAGAGCGAGTACTCGGTCTCGAGCGCGGAGAGCGGATGCACCTTGTGCGCGCGCCGCAGCGTGGCCGCGCCCGCCTCGGAGAGCGCGAGATAGCGCACCTTGCCTTGGTCGACCAGCTTTTTCATCGCCCCCACGGTATCCTCGATCGGCACCTTGGGGTCGACGCGGTGCAGCCCGTAGATGTCGATCGCTTCCACGCCGAGACGCTTGAGAGAGGCATCGCAGGCCTGCGGCACGTAGCCCGGGTGCCCCCCCGAAAGGCCTTCGGGAAGCTTGAAGCCGCTCAAGCCCATGTTCCCGAATTTCGTTGCGAGGAGCACCCGGTTGCGTTTGCCCTTGATCGCGCGCCCGACCAGCTCTTCGTTGGCTCCCGCGGCGTATGCATCCGAGGTGACGATCAGGTTGACCCCGAGATCGATAGCGCGATGAATGGTCGCGATCGACTCGGGCTCGTTCGGTTCGCCGTAGATTCCCGTCATTCCCATGCAGCCCAGGCCCAGCGCCGGGACGGTGGGCCCGTTCTTTCCAAGCTTGCGTGTTTTCATTGCGCTCCTCTCTCCGATCATTCGCCCAGCCAATCTCTCGGTCGCAGGAAATCCCGATAGAGCTTTCCTTCCGCGCTCGAGGGGTCCGGTTTCCAGTCATACCGCCACTTCACCAGCGGGGGCAGGGACATCAATATCGACTCCGCGCGGCCGGCCGACTGCAAGCCGAACAGCGTGCCGCGATCATAGACGAGATTGAACTCGACGTAGCGGCCGCGGCGGTAGGCCTGGAAGTCGCGCTCGCGCTCGCCGTAGGGAAGGTTTCGCCTGCGCTCCAGAACGGGAACGTAGGCCGGCAGGAAATGGTCGCCGACGCTGCGAGCAAGCTCGAAGCACGAATCGAAACCGCTCTCGTTCAAATCATCGAAGAAAATCCCGCCGATTCCGCGCGGCTCGCCCCGGTGTTTGAGATAGAAGTACTCGTCACACCAGCGTTTGAAGCGGGGATAGTGCTCGGGCCCGAATGCCTCGAGCGCCTGCCGGCACGTGGCGTGAAAGTGACGCGCATCCTCCTCGAACCCGTAGTAGGGGGTCATATCCATTCCGCCCCCGAACCACCAGGCCGGCTCGCTTTGCGGCTTGGTCGCGAGGAGGAACCGTATGTTCATGTGAACGGTCGGGACGAAGGGATTGCGCGGATGCAGCACCAGTGACACGCCGGCAGCTTCGAAGGCACGGCCGGCGAGCTCGGGTCGGGCGGCGCTGGCGGAAGGCGGCAGCCGCTCTCCGTGTACCCGGGAGAAATTCACCCCGCCGCGCTCGAATACGTCCCCACCCTCGATGATACGGCTCTCACCGCCGCCGCCTTCGCTCCGCTGCCACTGATCGCGGCGAAAGCTGCGTCCTTCGACACGCTCCAGCTCCGCGACAAGGCGGTTCTGCAGATCAAGAAGATAAGCGTGGACCGCGGCCGGATTCATCGAACCGATTCACAGGTCAAGATCTTCGTGCGGCAACGGCGCGGTGCCCGATGTCGCGCCGATACTGCATGCCGTCGAAGCGGATGCCTTCCACGACTTCGTACGCGCGCCGTTGCGCCACCTTGATCGAATCTCCCAGGGCAGTCACGCACAGCACGCGCCCGCCGCTGGTAACGATGGCGCCGTCTTTCAGCGCCGTACCCGAGTGAAACACCCGAAAGTCTTCTCCCGCCGCGGGAAGTCCCGTCACAACGTCGCCCTGTTTCGGCGCATCCGGGTAACCCGGGGCTGCAAGAACCACCCCCAGCGCGGCGCGGCGGTCCCATTCCGCCTTGACGCGGTCGAGCTTCCCCTCCATGGCGCTCTCGATCAACTCGAACAGATCGCTTTTCAAGCGCAGCATGATAGGCTGCGTTTCAGGATCGCCGAGGCGGCAGTTGAATTCCAGTACCCGGGGATTGCCGGCTCCGTCGATCATAAGGCCGGCGTAGAGGAACCCGGTGTAGCGGTGGCCTTCCTGGGCCATCCCTGCGAGAACGGGCCGGATGATCTCGCGCACCACTCGCGCGTGCAGTTCGGGAGTCACCACCGGCGCGGGAGAATACGCGCCCATGCCGCCGGTATTGGGTCCCTGGTCGCCGTCCCTGAGACGCTTGTGGTCCTGGCTGGTCGCAAGCGGGAGTACGTGCTCGCCGTCCGCCAACACGATGAAGCTCGCCTCTTCGCCCTCCAGGAATTCTTCGATCACGACCCGGTTGCCCGCAGCGCCCATCGTGCGCTCGACGAGGATTCTCTCGACTGCGCGATGCGCTTCGTCCGCGCTCATGGCGACGATCACGCCTTTCCCCGCCGCGAGGCCGTCCGCCTTCACGACGATGGGGGTGCCGCGCGTCTCGACATAGGCGTGCGCAGCGCTCGCCGAATCGAAGCTCGAGAATTCCGCAGTGGGAATCCGGTACCGGACCATGAATTCCTTGGCGAACTGCTTGGAGCTCTCCAGCCGGGCGCAAGCCTGGGTCGGGCCGAAGATCCGAAGGTTTCTGGAACGGAACAGATCGACGATTCCGTCGGCAAGCGGCGCCTCGGGTCCCACTACGGTGAGGTGAATATTTTCCGCGAGCGCAAATTCAGCCAGTTTGTCGATCGCGGAGATCGCCACGTCTTCCAGGCCGCCCTCACGCGCCGTCCCGCCGTTGCCGGGGGCGACGAAGACCTTTTGTATGCGCGGGCTTTGCGCCAGGCGCCACGCGATCGCATGTTCCCTGCCGCCGGAACCGATGACCAGAAGCTTCATGGATCAATGCCGGAAATGCCGCACGCCCGTGAACACCATCGCAAGCCCGAGCTCGTCGGCGGCGGCGACCACCTCCTCGTCGCGCACGCTTCCGCCGGGCTGGATCACGGCCTTCGCGCCCGCTCGGGCGACCACTTCCACGCCGTCCCGAAACGGGAAGAATGCGTCCGACGCGACAACGGATCCTTCGAGGGACAGTCCCGTCTCCTGCGCCTTGAGCGCGGCTACTCGGGCGGCGTCGACGCGGCTCATTTGCCCCGCGCCGATGCCGAGCGTGCGGCGGCCCGCGCAGAACACGACGGCGTTCGATTTGACGAACTTCGCCACGCGCCAGGCGAACAGCAAGTCGGCGAGCTGTCCCGGCGAAGGTTTCAAGCGGGTGACCGTGCGCAGATCCGAAGCCTCCACGTTACGCCGGTCCGGAGATTGCACCAGCAGCCCGCCTCCGACGCGTTTGAAGTCGTAGGTCTGTGCGGCGTGCGCAAGGCTTACCGACAGCACCCGCACGCTGGCCTTGGCGGCAAAGATCCGTCGCGCTTCGGCGTCCAATTCGGGCGCGATCACGACCTCGACGAACTGTTTGGATACCGCCGCGGCCGTCGCGGCGTCGAGGCCATGGTTGAAAGCGACGATGCCCCCGAATGCCGCCGTGGGGTCGGTGGCAAAGGCGCGCGCGTACGCCTCGCGGAGTGACGTTGCGACCGCGGCGCCGCAAGGATTGGCGTGCTTGACGATCACGCAGGCCGGTTCATCGAATGTCTTCACGCACTCCCAGGCGGCGTCGGCGTCGGCGACGTTGTTGTACGAAAGTTCCTTCCCCTGAATCTGGGTATAGCTGGCGATGCCGCCGGAAATGGGATTGCCGTCGCGGTAGAAAGCCGCCGCCTGGTGTGGGTTCTCGCCGTACCGGAGGTCCTCGATTTTTGCGAACTGGAGCGTGAGACGCGCAGGGAAAGCGGCCGGCTTGCCGTCGCTCGCAAGCGCTGTGAGGTAATTGGCGATGGCGGCCTCGTAAGCCGCGCTGTAGGCAAAGGCTTTTTGGGCGAGAGCGAAGCGCGTGTCTTCGCTCAAGGCCCCGCCGCGTTCCTCCATCTTCGCGAGCAGCTTCGGATAATCGGACGGGTCGGTCACGACCGCAACGCCTGCATAATTTTTGGCCGCCGCGCGCAGCATGCCGGGACCGCCGACGTCGATGTTCTCGATCGCTTCGGCGAG
>Ga0137463_1000794_pt1 | contig 10561 bp, 11 predicted proteins | sample EasRivERMGT800_2_FD_102333 | JGI IMG/M metagenome (GOLD analysis project Ga0137463, IMG submission 102333) | Soil microbial communities from meander-bound floodplain in the East River, Colorado, USA - East River MetaG ERMGT800_2 | ecosystem: Environmental > Terrestrial > Soil > Floodplain ...
AATCGGATGTCTCCTTGAGCGATGGCATCCCCCCCGGCGGGTCAAAACTTTCACCAATGCCGCCCAGTTCGGAGATCGCCATATGGATGTTAGCCGCCGAGACCTTGTATTTCCACGCCGCATAGAGCTGGTAGACGCCCGCCTGCTGCCGAATGCCGTCACGTGTCACATCACCCGTTTTCCAGTCGATCATGTGGATGTCGCCTTCATGGTTAATCAGCACATCCGGGATGGCGTAAACCGGCATTGGCTCGCGCTCGGCTAAAGCAAATTCAAAGGATTGAAATGGCTCATCCACCTCGATCACTGCTCGGGGCGGCACGGATTTGATAAACCCATACGCATCGCTTTCGAGGAACGTCTGCGCCATATCGGCGACCAGCGTCTCCGCGGCATCCCGATCAATCGTTGTTGCGCCGGGGTAGACGTGCTCAAATAACATTACCCACTGGTTGTCATGCTTCGCCCCGCGTTCTGAGGCGCGCACGCCCTCTCGATAGTAAGCCGTCGCCTCACGGGGAAGTTTTGTTTCGTCGATGGGTTGTTGGTCGCGATACGCGCGTACGGCCTTTCCCGCCATATGATGAATGGTCGTGCCGATCCACGCCTTGAGCGACGTAATCTGCTTGAGCCACCATACCGCGCTGACAGCCTTACTGTCCGCTTCCCGCACCCGGCGTGCCCCGTAGTAATTCAGATAGTATTGCCGCTTGCAGCGTTCGAATATAGCGTGGCGGCTGGCCGACCAGCTAAACGCCATCCAGCGGTCAGGTTCAACAATCTTGCGGCTGTGTTTGTCAAGTTCTTTTTCGAGCTCATCCAACGTCATCTCGTCAAGAATGGCGAGGTCGTTTTGTCTCATGATCAACCTTTATATTGAGTAACGGTCATAGTACGCGTGAATGGAGGCGCTGGCAAGCCCAAAATGCGTTTGCCTGAGACGATATCGAAGTGTATGATCAGGCTGTAAGCCCCCGTAGCTCAATGGACAGAGTAATGGTCTTCGAAACCAGAGGTTGTGGGTTCGAGTCCCGCCGGGGGCGCTCTTGTTTCACAACGCTTCATACACAGAATGGCGGTGAGTGATGACCAAACGCAGAAGTACAAGATCAACAGGGGGCATTGCCGGCCTGTTAATCGTTATTGTTGTGGGCGGCGCAGTCTACTTGCTTCGTTCCAACCCGACCATGCTGCAAAACTTGCCGCCTGAGCTTCAGACCGCTGTGCTAGGGATTGGCGGAACCAGCGCGCCCGCAGGGCAGCCTGCCGCTACTCAAGCCGCCGGCCAATCATCGACCGGCGGCGGCCAGACGCTGCCTGGCTTGCCCGCTGCCTCATTCAAACAGCCCTTTGGTGAGATCACTTTCAAAGGCTGTCCGCCCGAAGGCGACGGTGGCGACCCGGACCTGAACATGCGGAAGAACCGGGTTGACGATGGCAGCTATCAGCCTGTCACATTTCAAACTATGATGAGCCTGACCTGGCCAAAGGAGATTGAGCGCAAAGATCACAAGAATTGGTCAGCCGCAGACAGCGCTGCCATCGACCAGTACGAAGAACTGCCGGTGGTGGTGGAAGGCTACTTATTAGACGCGGTCCAATCAGGCGAAGAATCGACCAACTGCCACTCCACGGAAGACAATGACTTTCATATCTGGATGCTCGATCATGCGGGCAGCAAAGATGATCGCGCCGGATCGCTAGTGATTGAAACAACGCCACGCGTCAGGCAAAATCACCCCAAGTGGACGGTCGGCAATCTCAATGACCTGGCGCGCAATGGCACCAAAGTTCGGATCAGCGGCTGGACATTCTTTGACCCTGAACACCCCGATCAGATTGGAAAGACACGCGGCACTATCTGGGAAATTCATCCTGTAATGAAGATTGAATTTGACCAGAACGGCACGTGGGTCAATCTGGACGATCTCAGCAACTAATAGGGACGGTTGAAACACCGGGCTGCATGGCGCAAGCCTCGATCAATCGAAGCTGGTCGAAAAGTAGTCTCAGATGTGAGATCAGGAGGGCAAGATGCTCAAAGGGATCTACCTGACTGTCCTGCTCCGACTTAACTCGCCCGATCTGAGTTCTGCTAATCAGGCTAAGTTAGCTTCGGGATTGAAAACGATGCTGGGGTCGCGTTTGCGCGAGGGCACGCCCGGGGCGGCCTTGACGGGCGAGATCAAAGGCATGAAGTTTCAATCGGATAGTGTTGGGCTGTTGATTCGATTGATTATTCGCCTGACCGGGGAGCAAGAACCAGCTCAGAGCTTCGCCTCCCTGGCAACCTTGGAGCTTCGGTCGCTGGTAGATAATCTCCTCCAAACAGGGGCATTCCCCGTGCATATTGAGCTGATCGAAGAAAACACCAATGCGCTCGAAGAGCTGGATTCAGATGAGGCATATCATATCGATTGACCCCCTTGGTGGTTTTATTAATGACCGATCCGGCTGAGTGGATCAGTTTGGGTGAAGCGGCGACGCTGCTGGGCGTTCATCCCACCACGCTGCGCGCCTGGGCCGATCAGGGCGAGATTCCCTCCCAGCGCACCCCTGGCGGCCATCGGCGTTTTCAGCGCGGCGTCGTAGAACAATGGTTGACAGCCCGCGCCCAACCGTCCGCGCTATCATCGACTGAGGTCCAGTTGATGATTCAAAGCGCGCTGGGGAATGCGCGGATGCAAATCGGCGGGGGACAACTCGATGGGTTGCCATGGTATGACCGGCTTGACGAACAGGCCCGCCAGACTCAGCGCGAGTTGGGGCGCAGCTTACTGGAATTACTGACCCGCTATCTGGCGGCTACCGATCACAAAGCCGCATTGCTTCACGAAGTCCAGCGGCTGGGTGGTGAATATGCCCGCCACACGCGCAGCCAGGGTCTCACCTTGTCCGAGACAGTCCAGGGGTTTTTGTTCTTCCGCGATCTGCTCACCGACACGGTGATCCAGTTAGCCGAGATACTCAGCCTGCGCACCCCTTCCGATTGGGGCAGCCGCCTGCGTGAAGTTAATCATCTGACCGATGAACTTCTCTTGGCGCTCATCGACGGCTATGATGTCGAACCTGACTGAATAAGCATCCTCTTATGCCCAGAACGCGCTTTGATTGGACGATGGTCACTGTGCTGGCGGCTGTACTTGGCTCACTGTGGATTGGGTTGACCCGCGTCCAGGCCAGCGCCATCAATCCATCCGGGCGGCCTCCATCTCCAGAATTGGGCTATCGTGCTCCAGATTTCTCGCTTGAAACGCTGGATGGGGAAACGGTTCGCTTGAGTGACTACGCAGGCAAGCCCGTTCTGATCAATTTTTGGGCGACTTGGTGCGGCCCCTGCCGCGCCGAAATCCCGTCTCTGGAATCGGCATCCCGGCAGTTTGAAAATCGGGCAGTTATCCTGGGCGTGAACGTGCAGGAATCCCCTACCCTGGTTGCGCCTTTTGTCGCCGAGTTGGACATGACCTACCCGGTTGCGCTGGACGCAAATGCTTCCGTCGCCCTCGTCTACCGGGTCCGCGCCTTTCCGACATCGTTTTTTGTCGATGCCCACGGGGTGATTGTCCAGATTGAGGCCGGGGCCATCGGCGATGCGCTAATCCTCAAGCGGCTCGGCGATCTGGTAGGAGACTGAATGCTGCCTGTGCTCCAGTTAGGGCCGCTGGCGATCCGCGTACCGGGGCTGGTCGTGCTGGCCGGCTTGTGGCTTGGGCTGGAAGCTGCTTCGCGCGCCGGGTCTCGGCGTGACCTCAGCCCTGATCGGATATATGCCCTTGGTTTCTGGTCTATTGCAGGCGGGGCGATTGCCGCCAGAGCCGGATTTGTGCTGGCCAACCAGAGCATTTACCAACAGATTCAACCCGCCGAACGCGCCCTGCTGTCGATCATATCGCCTGCCCCCGGCACCGAGATTGAATGGATCGGCCTCCTGGCGTCACTGGCTATCGCGGCTCTGCTCGCCACTCGCTGGAAAATTCCCCCGCTCGACCTGGCCGATGCGTTCACGCCCGGCCTGGCGGTGATGGCGATTGGCGTGAGCATTGCCAACCTGTTAAGTGGTGAAGCCTATGGCGTTGAAACAGCGCTCCCATGGGGTGTTGACTTGTGGGGTGCGCACCGGCATCCCGTTCAGGTCTACACCGGGCTGGCATTTGCAGCGATATTTGTTGGGCTGTGGCGATGCCAGACTCGCCCCTCCCCGGCGGGGACGCTGGCCCAATGGTTTCTGATCTTGTCCGGTGTGACGGTTCTGCTGATTGAGCCTCTACGGGCTGATAGCCCGACTCTGTGGGCAGGCATTCGCACGCCGCAAGTCATCGCCTTGATTGTGATGTTGATTGGTCTGGGGGCCTTTATCTACCGCGCACCGTCTTCATCGAAGCCCGCCCCGCCCTGATGTGATCCTCGCATCGCGTTATAATCAACCTGATTTCGTCCACTGATTAGGATAACCAATCCATGCAGAGACAACTGTCCGTTCTTCAATCCACGCTGGATATACCTTACGTTCGCCGGATTCGGCGTAATCACGGACTGGAACATGCCACCATCCACATGCTGTCTCAGCGAGTCCAGGGGCTGAGGATGGTCGGGCGTTCCGACGCGGGCGGGTTCTGGCTGTGGGGCGATGTTACCACCGAGGATGTTGAGGCGAGCGTCAGCCGCGCCCTCAGCCGGATGCAGGCTGGCGAGCATGGTCTGGCGATCCACCCCAATTGTGGGACAAATTTCGTGACCATTGCCGCGCTGGGATCGGTGGCCGTGCTGGTAGCCTTGATCGGATCAGAGCGAGAAAAATACGGCAAGCTCAACCGTCTGCCGCTGGTCGCTGCCGCGATCATGTTCTCCTCAATCCTCGGCCAGCCGCTCGGCCTTCAGATTCAAGAGCACGTCACCACGCTGGGCGACCCCGGCGATTTAGAGGTTATTGAAATCCGCCAGACACAACAGGCCCGGCTGACGGCCCACCGCGTCCGGACGCGCTCCAGCTAACGATTAGTATGAGTGACTCCCAAACAGCCTCTCGGATCGATCTGCCCTATACCAACTTGCTGCTCACCGGGTTTTTAGGCGTGGGCAAGACGACGATTGGTCGCTATATCAGCAAGAAACTTGGCGTAGATTTCTTTGACATCGATGAAGAAATTGAGCTGCGCGAATTGATGAGCATCGCCAAAATACGCGAAGTGTATGGGGATAATCGGCTGAAGGCGCTGGAAAATGACTACTGCCGGCAAGCGGCTTTAATGCGACGAGCCGTTCTGGTGATTCCGGGCGCGCCGCTGCTTGATATGCGCAACTATACCATGCTGGCCGAGGTCAGCCGGATTGTGTGCCTGACCTGCGAGTTGGGCGAAGCGCTGCGCCGTTTGCACCTGGCCAGCGAACAACAATTCCGCGACTTAACCATCCGGCGCAGAATGATGAGCCGGCTCCGCCGCGAGTACGAGATCACCAACGATGCGCGTCTCATTCAGTTGGATACCACGCATCTTCTCATCGAAGAGGAAACGGACTTGCTGATTCGGTTTTGGATGAGCGGCGAGCCGGATGGGCCGCTCTTTCATCTGGGGCCGCCACCACGGTTCCGTCCGCCTGTTCGCGCCCCGGTGGGGTTATCGAAACGGGAACAAACGTAGCGTCAACTGCTGCTGATCTGGAATTGATTATTGTCTGGACTCGTCGTCCCAACCGCCTTAACGGTCTTGACATCCGGGAAGAACTGCCGCACCGTCCCCGCCACCCACCCGTGCAGCGTGCTAGGTGATAGAACGCACCCGACACATGCGCCGCCCATCTCGACAGTTAGATCGCTGCCGTTGTAATCCACCACTTTGACCCATCCTCCATGATACTGCTCGATATAAGCGCTGAGAAATTCGATCAGTCCCTTCATGCGGGTCTGGTCATCCATTGTGGTGTCCGGTGTGAATTGTGGCAGAATGCTCATGAAGTTGCCCTCCGGTGATTTGGCCACGGCCACGTTGATGGTGACTCTACCTCAATGGTACACCCGTTTTCCCGCCGCGTGCGCTTTTGCCAGTATTTGCTCGGCGGCCCGGATCATCGGTTGGTCGATCATCTTCCCGTCAAACGAGAACACGCCCGTCCCCTGCCGCTGATGCGCTTCGTGCGCCGCAATGAGTTTTCGCGCCTGCTCGATAGCCTCATCGGGCGGGGTGAACGCTTCCTGAATCGGGGCGACCTGCGCCGGGTGGATCGCCATTTTGCCGGTGTATCCCAGTTCAACCGCACTGGCCGTCTCGTCATGAAGTTGTCTGGCGTCGTTCAGATGAATGCACGGCGAATCAATCGCCTGTAAACCGTAGGCCGCCGCGTGAATTACCAGCGCGCTGCGCGCATATGCCACCTCCGTACCGGATGGGGTGCGGATCGCCCCCACGCTGGCCGCGAGGTCTTCCGCCCCAAACGCTAATGCGACGACACGTGGATCAGACTCGGCGATCTCTTTGAGGTTTACCACGCCGCGTGCCGTCTCGATCAGGACGAGCAGGCACACCGCACCCGTTTCCAGCCCAGCGGACTGCTCCAGCTCGGCAAGCCGCTCAGACACCTTGCGGACATCTTCCGCTGATTCGACTTTGGGCAGCATGTAACCATCCGGTTTGCCTGGGAAAGTGGCGACAAGGTCGTCAAAGCATAACTCGCTGGAGACGGCGTTTAGCCGCACCAAACGCTCCGAGCGGCCAAAATCGATTTCGCCTGATGATAGTGCCTTGCGGATCATCTCCCGCGCGGCCTGTTTGTTGTTCAGCGCGACCCCATCTTCCATATCCATGATGATCGAATCAGCGCCCAGCCCCGCGCCTTTGCCGATCTTCTTCCAATCGTCGCCGGGCATGAACAGGAGCGCCCGCCGGACTCGCTCATGAGGATTCATCGCTATGCCTGTGGCCGTTTGAGGAACATCACCGAGCGTTCGAGTTCACACACCACCTCGCCCCGCTGATTCTTCCCGCGATGTTTGAGCCTGACGATCCCGCGATCCGGCTTTGATGCCGATTCCCGCTTTTCCAGAACCTCGGTCTCGACTGTGATCGTGTCGCCATGAAAAACAGGCTTGGGATGCACAACGTGATCGTAACCGAGGTTGGCGACAATCGTCCCTTCGGTCAGTTCAGAGACAGTCAGCCCGACCATCAGCCCCATCGTCAGGATGCCGTTGACCAGCCGATGCCCGAATTCCGTCTGGCTGGCGTACTCCTCGTTGAGGTGCAGCGGCTGGGTGTTCATGGTGATCGAGCAGAACAACACGTTATCCGCCTCGGTAATCGTCCGCCCGATGCGATGTTGAATTGTCATGCCGACTTCTAATTCCTCAAAGTATTTTCCGGACAAACTTATCCTCCCTGTCCGTGTCAGTTCCCGTCTATCAGTTGTTTGGCAAGCTTATTGTGTTTTTCAATGATTGGTGGCAGTTCAACAGTGGTTAGTTGGCCCCGATCTATCACGCGCTTGCCGTTGATATAGCTGTAGTCTACGCGGTCCGAGGTGCAGAACACAATTGCAGCAACAACATCATGATGTGCTCCTGCAAAAGTGAGTCGATCTATGTCAAAGGTTATGAAATCCGCCGCCTTGCCAGGCGCAATAGTTCCAATATCGTTTCGCCCCAATACTTTTGCTCCCCCGAGCGTGGCGATTTCGAGCGCTTCGCGGGCCGTTAATGCTGCGGGGTCGTCAAGTCTCACCCGCGCCAGCAAAGTTGCCATACGCGCTTCGTTCAATAAATTACTGGCGTCGTTTGCTGCCGCCCCATCTGTACCCAGGCCAACCTTTACGCCTGCGTCGAGCATTTTGCGGATGGGCATGAAACCACTGGCGACTCGCATGTTGCTACAGGGGCAGTGTGTGACACCTGTACCCGTGCGGGCGAATTTATCAATCGCATTATCGGTGAGGTGAACACAGTGGGCGTGCCAGACATCGTCCCCGAGCCAACCTACCTCCTCCGCATAATCGCCGGGAGGCAGACCGAATTTTTCCATACTGTAGGCCAAATCTGGCTTGGTTTCGGCTAAATGAGTGTGCAAACGCACGCCTACATAGCTCCGGGCGAGTTTAGCAGATTCGCGCATTAAATCCTGGGATACTGTAAACGGCGAGCAAGGCGCTAGTGTAATTCGCAGCATGGAGAGTGGGCTATTATCATGATACTGCTCGATTAGCCGTTGAGAGTCTTTCAAAATGGCGCCTTCATCTTGGGTGACGCGATCCGGAGGTAAGCCACCCTTGCTTTCGCCAACACTCATGCTGCCCCGGCTGGCATGGAAGCGCAGCCCAATTTCCTGAATACCGCGAATCTCATCGTTCAGGGTGCAATCATTGGGGTAAATATAAAGATGATCACTGGCGGTAGTACACCCAAAGAGCATCAATTCTGCCGCTGCAATCTGCGTGCTTATATAGATATGTTCACTGGTCATGTTAGCCCACAGAGGATATAACGCCGATAACCAGTCGAACAGTTCATGGTTTTGGGCGCTTGGAATGACACGAGTCAGTGTTTGGTAAAAGTGGTGATGAGTATTAACCAGCCCCGGCATCACCATATGACGCCCATGCAAATCTAGCACTTCATCAGCAGTATCTGGTAAATCAGTAGTCAGGCCGACTTGCTCGATCACACCATTGCGCGCAAAAATCGCGGCGTTGCGCATTTCGCGCCGTTCATCATCCATAGTGACTAGCGTGTGAATATTTTTGACTAGTAAAGATGTCATGCCAATCTCCTTCTGGCGCTTCGCCAAGTCGATAAATAACCAGGGAGTGTTGAGCGTAGCGAGATGAGGGTGAGGTGAAGAAGGGTAAGATTTCAATGTTCTGCTCAGTAATTTGCTTCATTTACGGCCAATCGTCTTTCTCATGCCCCTCAAACAGCGGCAAGATGCCCATCTGTCTCAGGGCGTTCATCAGCGCCGGCAGGTTTTCGCGGGAGACCACATGCGCCTGCGGCCCGACCGGCTCCGCCAGCCACTTGGCGACGCGTTCATTGCGCCGCAGCCGCTCATACACGCTCAGGTCTTTGGCGCGCAGGATCACCACGTCTTCGACCACCACTTCGGATGGCGTCTCCTGCCAGTTGTTCAACATCTTGACGACGTTGTTCGGCACGCCCTGCCCCGAAAGCCGCTGTAAAAACGTGATGATATGGGTCATCGTGATTCCATCGGCGGCGCTTCGTTCGATAGCCTGTGGGGTGAGGCGGTATTGATACACGCCGTCATCGCGGCTGGTGATGCTGACCGGCGGCGCGCTGATCCATGCCGCAAACCGCCCAATCTGAAGCCGGTCATACCGGCTGATATCCACTGGCACGCTGACCACGCCCTGCTCTTCCACACGAATATGTGCCGCCGTGTCAGGGGCGGCGGGCCATTCAGATCGCGCGAGCAGGGCCAATCCGGCTTCGGTCAGCATAAACGCCCCGCGCCCGGTGCGTATCATCCCCAGCCAGGCCAGCGGCCCTTCGATCATGAACCGCAGCATCGCCCCTTCGATGCTGTCCCAGTATTCAAAGCCGTGCATGATCTCGCCCGTGTCGTTGTCGCGCACAAACCAGCTTCCGTAGTCGCCGCCTGGCCTATGAAAATCCGGGTTGGTGCGCTTGATGTGATCGACCAGGCTGTTGACGCTCCACCAGATTTCAACCGGGACATTTCGGAGCGCGTCTAGCAGCGCGCGGCGCGCCAGTCGAGGGTCGTTCGGCCAGTGCTCCGATTCGAGGCCGTGCGTGAAGGCCAGTTCGTTCCACACCAGCGAGTTCACCCACGTTTCCGCCAGCGACCTGATCTGGTTAGTTCTTGGCGCTTCCAGCCATGGGCGGGCGGCTTCGCGGTTGACCTCCGTAACCACTTGGGTCAGCAGCTCTTCGTCGGTGATTAGTTCGAGATCGTATAAAAGCTGGGTGAGCATCGCCCGATACGCCAGCTCAGGGCGGCGCAAATGGCGTTCAATCGCCTCGACCGGGGCATTCAGGAGCCATTCGCGGGCGTTGGTCTGCCTGAGCCGGAGGTACGAAAGCAGGGTGGCGGCGTCATCGGGGGCAATCGGGTGAGCGCTGCTCAGGCGGCGCGGCGGCGCGACGGCGTAACCAGGCGGTACTTTGATGCGTTCAGCGTCGGGGGCGGGCAGCAGGTCGCGCAGGTCGTCGGGGATGATGAAATATTCCTGCGCCCCGGCGGGCGTGTTTTCAAACCCGCGCACGATCATTCCATGATAATACAGCGCCTCGGTGATGCTCTCTGGCATGAGCCAAGGCTTCTCCCGCTCACGTCGCGCTGGCCCCATCGGGCGAATGTCGCCGTAACGCCGCGAAAAGTGAAGGTAGGGGATGCGCCCCTCGTTGACCAGCAGGTCGATCAGCGCGCTCTGCTCGTCAGCCGTGAGGCGCGCCCAATGCGCTTGAACGCTCTCCGGGCGGGTGATGGCCTCGGCGAGTTCTTCGGCTGCCGCCTTGCGATCCGTCGCCAGCAGCTTGACTTCCCACTGCGAAGCAATAATCTGGATCAGGTCGAGGTCATAATCGGCCAGTGCACGG
>Ga0137463_1000795_pt1 | contig 10553 bp, 6 predicted proteins | sample EasRivERMGT800_2_FD_102333 | JGI IMG/M metagenome (GOLD analysis project Ga0137463, IMG submission 102333) | Soil microbial communities from meander-bound floodplain in the East River, Colorado, USA - East River MetaG ERMGT800_2 | ecosystem: Environmental > Terrestrial > Soil > Floodplain ...
ACCAAAACCAGCACTGACGCAAAGACAGCTGGTACGCTTATCACTTATGATGATACCTGGAAAGCCAATATTCCAGCGCTCCCGGCTGCAATTGCACAAATGCTTGCCCAACCTCAACAATAATCAAACCGCATGAAACAAAAATCGCCCGCTCAATTGAGTGGGCGATTTTTTATCAATCATTCTTATCATCATACCCGTTTTAACATATCATCCGTGACTTGATCCAACCTCAAGCTGATCATCTGACTCGCTGAATCACGTCCCATCGTGATGCCATAGATAATATCCGCTACTTGAACTGTGTTACGGTTATGTGTGATTATGATGAATTGCGTATCCTTGCTCAGTTCCTGTAAGAGATCACGAAAACGTCCCACATTTGCCTCATCCAACATTGCATCCACCTCATCCATCACGCAGACCGGTGTAGGCGAAACTTTAAGCAAAGCAAACACTAATGCAACAGCGGTAAGACTGCGTTCACCACCAGAGAGCAACGCCAGTCCCTGTTCACGACGCCCCGGCAAACGCGCTTCGATCTCGATACCGGTTTCCACTAAATTATCAGGATCGGTCAAAGCTAATCTCGCTGAACCGCCACCGAACAAGCGCGTGAACATTGCCCGGAAGGCTTTATCCACGGCATCGAATGTCTTCGAGAATTCCTGCTTGGTCAATGTATCCAGCTCGGCAATGACCTGTTTCAAATCTTGTTCGGCTTTACGCAGATCATCTACCTGCGTATGCATGAATGAATAACGCTCAGACTCTTTATCGAATTCTTGCTTCGCTTCCGGGTTGATCGGACCCATACGTCGCACCTGGGTACGTTGACGCGCCAATTGCGTTTCAAGTTCAGGCGAAACCTCTGTAATCACTGGCAGCTCTTCGATCAAGCCTTCGAATGGCAGGGGCACAGGCCCCGAAACATCCTCAGCATAATCAAACATTACCAACCCAAAATCATCAGTGATTTTCTGATGCAAATTATCGAGCGCTTCCTGCTTGCGCAATTGCTCCAACTGCACCTGACCAAACAAACGCTCAGCAGTGGCAAGTGCGCGTTGGACATTCGCCTCTGCATCCTGCAATCGCGCTTCTTCCGCTTCGGCAGTTTCCAAATCTTTTTCAGCCGGGTCAACGTACACACGCAAGGCTTCGATCTGTTCACGCAACGCGCCTTCACGCTCATGCAGTGAAGTCTTATTCGTGTCCAAACCAACTAACGAAGTCTCGGCTTCATTCAAACGTGCCGTCAATTCAAAACGACGCGTATCAAACTTCTCGGCTTCTTTGCCTCTTTCCTCTTTCCGCGCGCGCACATCCTCCAAGGCTTTTTCAGCCACCGCCACGCGCGTGCTCCAATAAGAAGCCTGCCCTTGCACTTCCACAAAATCCGCCTCACTGAATTGCGTTGTGAGCATTCGGACTTCTTCGTTTGCCTTTGCAGATTCAGCTTCAACTTCCGTTTGTGTTTGGATTAATTTCATACGGATCGAAACCGCTTCATCTGCCTCAGCCTGCAACTGGACAAGTTGAGTCTTCTGCCACTCCAATTCGCGCCGCATCGATTCAGACTCCAGCCCAACCTGTTTCTCGAATCCTTCAGCCTCATCCAATCGGACACGTGTTTCGCGCACCGTGTTCTCAATACTGGTCAACTCGTGTTGCGCTTCGGTGATTTGTGCTGAAAGCGAATCGACTTCGCTATTCAAAGACTCGATCTGCACGCCAAACGCGGCTAAGGCTTCGGTCAATTCGCGTTTTTGGCGCGGCCTGCTCAAGGCGGATGAAGAAGCGGATTTCCCAGCGATGATTAAACCATCACCACGGAAGACCTCTCCCAGCAATGTCACCACGCGCGCGTGAGTCGGCAAAGTCCTTATCAATCTACGAGCTGTCGCGCGATTGCGAACAACCAATGTTTGACCGAGCATCAACCGCACTGCCGCGTGCAAATCTTCGGGCGCGTTGACAAGTTCAGAAGCAATGCCAAGACAATCATCATCGCTGGGTTTCGCGAGCAATTGGCGATGATTCTCTTCAAGCGGAAGCAATACCGCCCGCCCCACTTCATCCGACTCAAGCAGTTGCAACGCACCTTCGATCTCGCTGGCATCAAGCAGCACGGCATCGAGCGTATCGCCCAACGCAGCGGCAATTGCCACCTCAAGCTCTGCAGGGACATCCAACGCTGCACTCAAGGCACCGCGCGCACCCTTGAGGCGCGATTGACGTGCAGCATCTAATAAAAATCGCGCGCCTTCAGCGTAGCCTGCTAAAGATTGCTCTGCCTGTTCCAATATTTCAAGTTGAGCTTTTACACGCGTATGTTCAGCAAGCCGATTCGTGCGCTCTTCAGACTTTGCGCGGCGTTCAATTTCCAATGACTCAACCGCCTTCCGGCCTCTTGCTTCTTGCTCTTGTGCCAATTTTAATTGCTCTTCTATTTCTTCACGCTTCTTGCGAGTCTCAGCATATTTATCACTTGCATTTCGAGCTTTTTCTTCTGCAGTTTCGATGGCTTTATTCGCACCATCCAAGCGCACATGCAAGCTCTCCAAACGGGATTTCAATTCATCCAATCGCGCTTGTGATTCTGCGCGTTGGGCGTTCCGTTTTTCAATCTGCATACGCGCGGTCTGCAGTTTCTCTTCGATTTCAGAACGGCTGGATTGTTTTATTTGCAAAGCCTGTCCGGCATCAGCATATTGTTTCTGCGCTTCGTCATATTCGGCTTGTAGACGCACGAGTTCCTGCTCTACTTCAGCAAGCCTCTCACGCGCAATTTTTTCTTCATCAGAAGCGCGCTCTTTATCAGCAACGACAGCAGATTGAATAGTCAGCAATGAACGGCGACGTTCTTCAAGTACCGCCAATTCCCGGCTAACTTCTTCGCGCTGATTATGCAAATCGGCAGATTGGCGATGCCAAATATTGAGTTGTGAGCGCAAGCCTGTGAGTCTCTCACGGAATGTATTGTATTCAGCTTGTGCCTTGGCGTGTATTTCACGCGTGCCTTGTAAACGCGCTTCCTGCACTTTGACAACTTCGCGCGAAACAGTCAATTCGCGTTGAGCGTGATGCCAGTGATAGCCATACCACTCACGCAAAATGACCTTGAGGTCTGCCTGCGCGCGTGAATATTCAATCGCACGTTTCGCCTGACGTTCCAGGCTTCGCAAGCGCGGTTCGAGTTCTGAGAGAATATCAAGCACGCGTTCAAGGTTGTGCATCGTGTTGTCGAGTCGTTTCACGGCTTCTTCACGACGCATCCGGTATAACCCTACGCCCGCCGCTTCTTCAAACAGTCGACGGCGGTCTTCTGCTTTCAGAGCAAGCGATGCATCCACAAGCCCCTGACCGAGAATCGTATAGGTCCGGTCAGCCAAACCGGAAGCTGCGAGCAGTTCGTTCAAATCGCGCAAGCGAACTTGCTGTCCGTTCAACAGATAATCATTATGACCATCACGATAGGCACGGCGCGTCATGCCCACTTCGGTAAAGTCCACGGGCAACCAGCCATTGGTGTTATCAAAGATAATGTGCGCGGAAGCCATCCCCGCGCGCGCACGATGTTCAGAACCGTTGAAGATCATATCTTCAGTCTTTTTGCCGCGCAACAGTGTATAGGATTGTTCGCCCAACACCCAACGCAGGGAATCGGCAATATTTGATTTGCCAGAACCATTGGGTCCAACAATTGCGGTGATGCCACTCGCAAACTCGAAGACCGTCTTCGAGGCGAATGTTTTATATCCTTGTAGTTCGAGTGATTTTAGGCGTAGAGGCATATGTATAATTTATGGTTTTCAATACTTCATGATAAGTTTTGTAGTCAGGGAGTTTGCTCCCGTTTTATCAACCAGCAAGCTAGTTGATTCCAAAACTGTGATCCTTACCCAATACCAAGATTCCTCGTTGCGTCAGATGCCGCGGCTTGTTGGGCAGTGTGTTTGCTGGTGCCGCGCCCGGTGCCGACAATGCGCTCATCGATCACAACTTCCACTTCAAATTCCTTGGCGTGATCGGGTCCTGTCATGGTAACTGTCCGATAGCGCGGTGTGCTCATCTTTTGTGCCTGCGCCCATTCCTGCAACTGACTTTTGGGATCATGGATCTTCGTAAGAATGGATTCCTGCACTTCCTCCAACAACGGATCGACAAACGTTTCCACCATCCTGAGACCTGAATCCAAATACAAGGCACCGACTACTGCCTCAAAGGTTGATCCCAGCAAACCATCACGGTGACTTCCACCTGTGGCGAATTCTCCGCGCCCGAGGCGTAAGGCATCACCCAATTTCAGGTGACGCGCGAAGATCGCCAACTGGTCATTGCGGACAATGGCTGAACGCATCTTGGTAAGATCACCTTCGGGCATTTCGGGGAAGCGGTTATAGACCCACGCGCCCACAATGAAATCGAGCACCGCATCACCGAGAAATTCAAGCCGTTCGTTATCCTCGGATGAGCTGGGATTCTCGTTCACGTAAGAGCGATGTGTGAGGGCACGCGTCAGCAAAGATAAATTTGAAAAGGGCAGATTCAGGCGTCGGCTGAGTGCAGATGCGGATTCAAAATCCTGCATTTCGTGATCGTACATAAGGTCATCTCCCTGGAACTCAGGGAAGATCAAGCCCCCGCTTCGACTGCGCTAGCGCTCAGCGCGAATGAGAGAGGGATTCACATTCCATCAGTTCCAAATATTTAGCGGGCTAAATTGTATCACGAGTGTAATTTTAGGATACAATCAGCCGAATTTATTTGGAGGAACTTGTGACAGAAATAAGCAGCGAAATACGCTTTTTGCACGCCATCGAAATGGGACTCGGCGCCTGGCAATGGGGTGACCGTATGGTCTGGCAATATGGGCAGGGATACGGCGATGAGGAAGTTCATCAGGCGTTTTTAGTCAGCGTGCATGAGGGCATCCGCTTTGTGGATAGCGCAGAAGTGTACGGGAGCGGGCGCTCGGAACGTTTGCTTGGGGAGTTTCTCAAGCAAACTGATCAACCCATTCTCGTGGCGACAAAGTACGCGCCCTTCCCCTGGAGGTTCAGCAAAAAATCATTGGTGCGCGCGTTAAAGGCAAGCCTTGAGCGGATTGGCGTCGAAAGTGTGGATCTCTATCAAATCCATTGGCCCAGTTTTACCATGAGTACCGACTTGCTTATGGAAGGCTTGGTGGAGTGCGTGAAGAGCGGCATGACGCGGACTGTGGGTGTATCCAATTTTGGACAAACGCGCATGCTGGCGGCTTATTCTGCGCTGGCACGCCAAAACATCCCGCTCGCTTCCAATCAGGTTCACTATAGCTTGTTGCGCCGCGAGGTTGAAAAGAATGGCACATTGGCAAGGTGCCAAGAGCTGGGGATTCGGCTCATTGCATACAGTCCACTTGAGCAGGGCTTGCTTACTGGAAAATATAATGCCAGCAATCCACCATCGGGCATACGCGCTGGTCAATATGCACGCTTGCTGCCAAAAATCCAGCCGCTGATTAAGATCATGACAGAGATCGGGCAAGACCATGGCGGCAAGTCAAACGCGCAAGTGGCGTTGAACTGGACCCTCTGCAAGGGCACACTTCCAATCCCTGGCGCAAAGAATGAAAAACAGGCGCAACAAAACGCTGGAGCACTCGGCTGGAAGTTAACCGATGCTGAAGTTGCAAAACTGGATGAAGCTAGCGATCTGGTTTTGGAATAATTGCTTAAGTAGTTTGAGCCGAAAGTTATTTTGGAAGTATGCCCTTCGACTACGGTCTCGACACCTGCACTTGCGTGTGATTTGCTAAGCAAATCATGCAAGTGTACGCCCCCGACAAGCACAGGACTACTTGACCTCCACTCAGGACGAACAAAAAAATCTCAGAAGGAACCTTCTGAGATTTTTCGTTTCAGTTTATTTTTATTTCATCATGAACATCGAGCGATCAAGTTTATATCCCATTGCATCAAGTTTGTTAGAGAACGAGGGACGCAAACCTGTGGGCTTGAACTGACCAACTGGTCGACCGTCTGCATCAGTGCCTGTCTGTTGAAAATGGAAAATATCCGTGAGGGTGATAACTTCCGATTCCATGCCCGCAACTTCTGTGATCTGGGTGACCTTACGAGTCCCATCTGGGAAACGCGTCAGATAGACGATCAGGTCGAGGGCGGCCGCAACCTGCTTACGGATGGCGAGAACCGGTAATTCAAATCCAGCCATCAAGGTCATGGTCTCGATACGGGAAAGCGTATCACGCGGCGAGTTGGAGTGGATCGTGGTCATGGAACCATCATGGCCGGTGTTCATGGCTTGCAACATATCCAACGCTTCACCGCCGCGGATTTCACCGACGATGATTCGGTCGGGACGCATACGCAGGGAGTTCTTTACAAGATCGCGAATTGTTACCTGACCTTCACCAGTATAGTCAGCGGGACGCGCTTCTAAAGAAACTTTATGAGTCTGCATCATTTGCAACTCGACCGAATCTTCAATGGTCACAATACGTTCATGATCAGGGATGTTGCGGGCGAGAATATTCAAGAAGGTGGTTTTACCCGAACTGGTATTACCCGCCACGATGATATTCATGCGCGCAGCAACACAAACAGCCATAAAATCTGCCATACCTTGTGTCATCGCACCCTTGTCGATCAGGTCCTGAACGGCTAACTTATCCTTCAAAAAGCGGCGGACGGACAGACATGAACCCTGCTGCGCCACTGGCGGGATCACAGCGTTAAGACGCGAACCATCTTTTAGATGCGCATCCACCATGGGATGTTTGTAATTTACATAACGACCAAACGGATTGATGATGTGATTGATCGCTAAGCGCAATTGAATTTCGCTGTCATACTTTGCATCGGTCAACAGCATTTTGCCGTGGCGTTCGACAAAGATCTGGCTGGGACCATTCACCATGATCTCGCTGACCTGTGGGTCATCAAAGAACTCTTCCATCGCGCCATAACTTGCGGCATAGTCGTAGATCTCGTTTAGAAAAGCTGGTTCACCGGGGCCCAACTCGCCGTTGGCATTTTGATAGGCATCAAAGATCAAGCCTTTGAGCAATTCTTCATGACGTTCGCCCAAGGGCGGAGTTTCTTCCACCAACTCGACGAGGTATTTCAAAACGCGGGGTCGTAATAATTCAGGATCGGAAATCCCGGGAACTCTCGGTTTGTTTTGTTTGTTTGCCACGTGGTTCTCCCAATTTGGAATATGTTTTTGATATTTGACGCAAAAAGAGGGCAAGCACTATTATAGCTGTGTTTGCCCTCGCAGTTGTACTACTTCATCAACCCAATTTTGCGTTTGATGTGGACTTGATTGGACGGATCATAATTAAAGTTGATCGCATTACTTCCATTGACTGTCAAATCCCAACCTAGGAGCTGGGCATTAATCTGGGCAGTTTCCCCCGCCTTACCGTTGATTATGAATTTACAGTAAGGAGCAAAAATCATTCCATTCATATCAAGATAGGAACCACCATTGATTGTACAACTCGGATGGTCTGTGGGAGTCCCTGCCAGGATGATCAGATAACCTTGATAATCGCTCGAACTCGTAGTGGTAGCGTCAAGGAAGATGGGGCTAGCAACGTCGATTGAAAAACCACCGCTAGGTTTAATGTAGAGCGTGACACCATCAGGGTTGTAGATGTGGAAGTGATTTTTGCTGGGGTCTGTGGATCCGTTAAGGGACTCGAAGTTCTGAGTGTTCCAACTGAGGTCATGGTCATGAGGAGGGTCAATACAATAAACACCGGACGCCATGTAAATGTGTTTGTTATTGGGAAACAGAGACTGTTGAGGAAAATCCGTATAGGAGCCAGGATGAATGAGGTATGCATCTGCATGATCAGCGTATGAGGGATCTGGACCAAGAGGGTCGGCCCAGGGAGCTGTGCCACATTCAGGTGGCTCGGGTGGATAGTAAACATCATCCGGGATAACAACCGGCTCCTGGTTTATATGTTCAGGGACTGGTACATATGGAGCATTACAACCATCTTGATTTATATTATCGAAGGTTGCAGCAGAGTCAACACCTGCTCCACCAGATATAGTGAGTTGAGCGCAGTTCGGTATTCCAAAGCCGCAAGTTTCCTGCGAATTAACAAAGATACCACCGCCGTTCAGGGTAACCGCGGCATTACCGGTGACACTCACAGTGCCGTTATTAGTGCCTTGGCCGCTGCTGCAATTCGGGTGCGGGTCATAGGAAATGACCATGGCGCCATCGGCTAAATCTTTACCCGGTTTAGCATAAGCAACCGCCTGAACGATATTGTCAGATTGGGCAATTCCAAGCAGATGCATAAAATAGGTCGTAACATGCGAGGTAATAATCACCTGCACGTAGTCCGTGTTGTCTTTATAATATCCACTCGTTGGTGGGGAATTAATTACAACGGTGCTTTTTAAGCTATCATCTCCATATCCATTGCTAATCGCTCTATCTGACCCATCCAGTGTTAAATCTGCGCAAAGCGGTGATGGCAAAACGCCAGTCGGAGGCGGACAAGTTGTTGGAGCAAGTGTCGTTGGGCTAATATCAGATACATTGTTCGCAAGATCATTAACCCTAGTCAAGGCTGCTGCTATAGCAGCGGTATCCGCCGCATTTTGAGCATGACGACGGTCTGAAAGTTTGGCGCTGCCATCAATTGCCAACGCCATAAACCCAAACAAAACAATCGCCGCCAAGGCAATGACAACCAATGCCTGACCATGTTCCGAGAATTTATTGTGTCTCATAATTCCTTCTCCTTCTAAATTAATTTTGCGCTAATGATTCGGAAGATCATAAATCCCAAGGATCGTCCTTGTAGTTGCCGACTTGAAATTCCGTGTACCAAGAGGAATCAATTTGATGACAGGGCTGTAGGTGGCTCGAACCTCAACCTTTACACGGTCACAACTGGTATTATCTTTGCATGATGAATTTATATCAACCGAATACGCACCGCTGGGGCTGGGCACAGGGCACGTAGCAAAGGCAGTCGAGCTCATACCATGATAATAGCTAATGGTTATATCGGAATCCTGCAAATTGAGAATAAAAGCTGAATCTTTTGCAACTTTTCTTATACCTGCACAATATTCATATTTGGTAACCCCATCATCACTTTTGCCAGCTGCAGAAGCATAGCGCACGGCATCCCGGCTGGCATTGGTCACCAACGCATACATCATGACCATTCTGCCGGCTTCCATGATTCCAACAAGCAGGACCATCAATACCGGCAACGCGATCGAAAATTCAACCAATGCCTGTGCGCGGGAGCCTCGTTTATTTTGTTTTGGAGAATAAATTTTCATAGTCATTTCTTTTCTACATCCTGATCGTTACAAACGATTAAAAATAAAACCGACCACCAAAGGGTCGGTTTCGCTATTGCTCACCAGAGACTACATCCACTCAAAAAAAAGTGGATTTTGCGACCAGATTTCGTCTCAGGGTCTACGCATCCCAAACAATACGATCAAATTTTTCAAGCTTGACAAAGCGGATAAATCGTCCGCTCTCAAGTTCAAGACGAAAAGTTGCCAATAAGGTTACCTTGTGTAACCTTTTTCTATTATTGCATTTTGATAACTTTTTCGGATATTTCAATCGCCGCCTGCTTCATCTCAACCGATCATGGCAAAGCGGTCACCACCCAGCGTGTATCTGAGTCCTGCTTTGCCAGTACAAGCAACAGACAGGGCGAGTTCGAATCCAATTTCTGCATTTCCGCCAGCGTCATTTCCTTGATCGAATAGACATTGTATGTCAATTTATCATTGTTGCTCATCATCAGCTCTAACGAATCTTTCTGGGTCAGAGTCCGCACGACCGCCTCCAATTGGCGGCTCCACGGAATGGCAACCCAACGGCAGATCTCGGTACCTTCCAGCCATTCCGGTCCCTGTGGATTCCATTTCCCATCTTTAATGGCGCCCTTACCCAGCATAAAATTCAAACCTCCCGGAAGAGCAATCGAGGTTGGGAACGGCAAATTGGAAACTTCTTTAACTGGCGCAGGCGGTCGGTGCTGTAGATAAAAACTATACAGCATGACCGAAACAAGCACAACCGCAACGAGACCCAAAAATGCAGTCGCAAAATTAATATAACGCCGGTAGGGCCTAAGCGAATTCTCAAACGCCTTCCAGCGCTCTTCGGCCGGGTCGGCTGTTTTCTGCTCAACCTCAACAAATACATCTTCACCGCCTTCCAGGGCAATGGAGCGGACCTCACTCATCTCCCGCTCAGCCCCCGCCTCAGATGGACTAAAGACCCGCTTCTTCAATTCATCCATATTTACAGCAGCTTCCGGCTCCACTGGCTCGGGTACGGGCGCAATTACAGCTTCGGCAACTGCGACAGCTTTAGACTCTTCGTCCTCAGGTTCAAGCAGGTCGATCAATTCATCGATCTGCTCCAGATATTCTGTATCATCTTTTATTGGTTCACTTGCAACAACAGGCACAACGTCCATATCTGGCATGACTACATCTGCGCCCTGGTCTTTTTTACCCTTACCTTTCTTACCCCACCAA
>Ga0137463_1000796_pt1 | contig 10551 bp, 10 predicted proteins | sample EasRivERMGT800_2_FD_102333 | JGI IMG/M metagenome (GOLD analysis project Ga0137463, IMG submission 102333) | Soil microbial communities from meander-bound floodplain in the East River, Colorado, USA - East River MetaG ERMGT800_2 | ecosystem: Environmental > Terrestrial > Soil > Floodplain ...
CAGCCTTCATTGGCTTGATCTTCTGAAGTGGGGATTTCAGTTGCTTCAGCAGATCTTTCTCGAGCACACCGGCGTGCATCGCTGCTTCATAAGCTGAATCTTCAAAGATGTCCCACGCGCCGAAGACCAGGTCCTCAAGCTTTGCCAACGGCACAAAATCCTTAATCAGCGGCACGCGGTTGTCAGTTCTCTTGCCGAGACGAATAGTCCCCATCTGCGTCAAACTGCCGACCGGCTGGCCAATCCCTTTCTTTACAGCCTCCACGCCCGCGATGAAAGTGGTGCTAACTGCGCCGAGACCAACCAGCAGCACTCCCAGTCTGCCTTTGGGCTCAATAATCTCGGCGTCTTTTCTAACTGGCATTAGCTCTTCTCCTATTTTAACGAGTTGTGCTGCGAATGATACAGATGCGCGTCGCTGCTGTCATCTGGTGCCATTTTGCGCGGTTGGAACATTTTGATTTGCGACAAGCTCAAGGGGCGTCACCTGACGACTGCGACAAACTGAAGTTGTCGCACCAGTCGTTAGACTTCATTGCGCTGGCGCAGCATCGCAGCGGGATCATTTGCTATCAGAGCCTTGATGCCCAGGGAGCGGGCGCGCGAGATCCAAACTGGGTCATCGACAGTCCAAACCACGATTTCCAACCCCGCTCGCTTTGCCTTCTCGACGACGCGAATGCCGGCGAGCGTGTGGTGCAACGCGATCTCGTCAGCGCCCACACCAAGCGCAAGGTCAGTCAGCTTGAGTCTGCGAACCATTGAAAGCGGCCGCGACAGTTTGGGTTCGAAGAGCGCCGCGGTGCGAATTCCCGAGTCGATCCGCTTAATCGCGGCGATTCCCGATAGATCAAAACTTTCGACTACGACTCGCTCCGTCATTTGCGATTCGCGCGTCAGCCGTGCCACTTCCGCGGCTAACTCACCGCCCTCATCACTATCGCACTTCATTTCGAGGTAAAGCGCGGCACTGCTGGCACGGAAGAGTTCGAACACCTGCGTAAGTAGAGGCAGCTTCTCGGCAGCGTAAGACTGCTTCGCGCTTTGTTTCTTGTGAGCGAACCAGCTTCCGACATCGATCTGCTGCAACTCCTGGGCGGTCAGTTGAGACACGGGACGATCGATTAACCCCGTTCGTTTCAAGGTGGCGTCGTGGATAACCACCGGAACGCCGTCGCGCGAAAGCCTTACGTCAAACTCTATGCCGTCTGCCCCATCGCTGATTGCGCGCGAAAAGGCCGCTAATGTGTTTTCCGGAGCGACCGCCGAAGCTCCGCGGTGACCGAGAATGAGAGGACGTAACATGCCGGTAACCATAGATGGAAAACATCAGATTTTCCAGCGGTCATTCCTTATTCGCTATTTCTTCTAATCGTGCCGATGCCTGGCGCGTTTTGAATGTTCCAATGGGAAATAACAAATGATGTATGGAAGATCTTTCCGTAGTCTCAATTGCCGTTGTGAGTATTGGCTAGAGAATCTTGAGACGTTTGGTTCTGAATGACTTTTCGCAGCGTGATATCAAAGGTGCCGTACTTCATTTTGATGCGAGCACTCACCGGAACACGTCTGCTGTCGTTAGTAATCCAAATAGAAAACTGCCCGTTATCTTCAATCATCCGATTGGGGCCAAAGACCTCGGGGTCCACGCGAATCGTCTCAACGCGACCGAGCACAGTCTTCCGGCGTCTCTTTTCGATCACGTGCACCGGAACCTGATAGACCACTCCCGAATCGCTAACGGTTATTTCGAAGCTTCTGCCTATCTCGAGTGGCTGCGTTCGCAGATAGTAGATGGCAGACAACACGTCCTGCAATTGACCCGCAAAGCTTACCTCGGTACTTCGAACTGGACGCGAAGGATTATTTGGATCGCTTTCCGTCCAGCGCACCTTGCCGTCGCCATAAATTGTTTCGCTGACGCGCGCGCGTTTTCCCTGTTCGTCTATTCGTTTCGTTTTCCTGAGTGTGAAAGTCGCAGGTTCAACGATTGACTCGATCTGTTCGCGAAAGCGCAAATTGAAAAGTTTGCTGAAGAAGCCCCGGCTGGAAATATCGCCGGTGAACTTGAGCAGATAGTTGGCGCTGCCGTTGTCCTGGACAAACGCCGAATCGGAAACCTTCTGCAACCCGGGCTGCTTGCTGGCAGTGAAACGAAAGTCAGCTACATCCACCTTCTTCAACAAAGCTCGGGAAAATTCGGCTACGTAGACAAGCTCTTCAGTGGGCTCAAAGGGAAGCGCGCGAGGCTCCCGCGAACGAGAGTCTAAACCGAGTCCTGCCGCAGGTTCTTTGGCCTGCTGTGCACTTAGAGGATTTGCCGGCCACCAAAAGATGGAGGAAAAGATCGCGAGGATCAAAACTACAGTGCGAATAGAAAGATTGTGCGGTTTCATTTCAAGTAATAAGTCTTAAAGAGCAGCAAGGCCCAGGCGATCAGCACACCCAGCGCCGCTCGATACTCTCGATACCTCAGGTAAAGATTCTGATCGAATCGTGTCCTTGCCCGGCCACCACGGTAAGGTGTCAGGCGCGGCAAAAACACCGGCACGGCTTCAGCATATGCTTGAAAAGTTTCGCCAAAGAGTTGCGCCAGCGTAGCGGATTCGACGCGCATTACGGGTAAATAGATGCCAAGAAAAAGCGCGACAAAGAGAACTCCAAGCCACCATTTACCGGATGCCATGGTGAATCCGAGTCCCATAATAAAGCTGCCCAGATACAGTGGGTTGCGCGTATACGCGTAGGGGCCAGTAGTTGCCAGCGCGTCGTTTTTTCTGAGATGACCGGAAGCCCAGGCACGTAGCAAGAGTCCAACGAGCGAAACCGGTGCACCCGCCGCAAGCGTAGCCGGACGCGGTCGAGCAAACAAAATAAATAGCGCGGCACACAAAAAACCAAGTGGCACGCGCCAACGCTGAATCCAGGTTCCGCCTCTACGCAATATTAGTTTGACTCCAGGGCAGGACAAACATTCCTGTCTGTCCCTCGCTTTCTCTTCGCCTAAGAAATGACAGGCAGGAATGCCTGTCCTACTCTCAACCGCTTGCCGACTGCGTGCAGCACTCGCTCAACCTCAATGTCCATGCAGATCCATTTCGAACACGCACGGCGATGGCAGTCGGCGCGGCAATCAATGTCAACTCGCTCGACGCAGATGTCGTCCTGCCGCAGGCTGCCATTGCGCCACCATTCGGTAGGACCAAATAAGCCAACGATTGGAGTGCCTGCCGCAATCGCCAAATGCGTGGGACCGGTGTCCCCGCCCACATAAACCCGGGCTCGTTTCGCCAGCTCATAAAAGCCCTTCAAGGAAAGACTGACCGCGTGAGCTTTGCCCGACTGACTAGCCTCCAGGACAGTCTCAGTCAGATGCAGCTCTCCAGGCCCGTAGGTGACCAACGAATGCAGACCGTGATGTGACCAGAGTTCATCGGCGAGCCGGCCAAAGCGTTCCGCGCTCCAAAGTTTGGTTGGCCAGCCGCCACCCGGATTCAAAATGGCATAGCTCCCGCCGGTCAAGAGTTCGGCGCTGCGTGCCTCGGCCTCGTGAGCGGAACTGGTTGCGATCGGAAAGTCCATGTCGTCTGGCTCTTCAGGCACCGTAATCCCTAAGGCTACCCGGGCAAGACTCAAGTTTTTTCGGATAACGTGCGAATTTTTGGATACGGCAACCGACTTTGATAACAGGATCCGACTGGCGGGTTCACGAAGAGAATCAGCTGAGAAGCCAAAAACACGACGCGCGCCTGAGAGGCGCGCAATTGAAGCGGATTTAAGTAATCCCTGAAAATCTAGAGCTAAATCGAAGGCTGAGGCGCGAAGCTGACGTAACTGCTGGCGCGGTGCCCGCAGCGTCTCCCCAGACATCAACCCGCGCCTCAAGGCCTTCGTGTCGACTTCGATGAGGCGATCTAAAATCGGGTTGTCTCTTAAAATTTCCGCGGCGCGACGTTCTACCACCCACGAGATTTCGGCAGCGGGCATGGCGTTGCGAATGGCCGCCAGGGCCGGCAGGGTGTGCACGATGTCGCCGATGCTCCCAAGTTTTACAATAAGGATTCGCATAGTAGGACAGACATTCCTGTCTGTCTCTTTCTTACCGACCGGGGCATGATGCCTTTCATTCAAGATTTCTCAGGAATGCCTGTCTCACTGAAAACGACGGAGCAACTCCGAAGTTGAATGATTTTTCGGATCGCCGACAATCGCCACCAGCCCACCATAAGATCGTACCACATCGCGCTCAGGGACAGTGTCCTCGGTGTAATCCGTGCCCTTGGCGTGAACGTCCGGCCTTAAGGCGAGGAGCAATTCCGTCACAGTAGGTTCCGCGAAGATCGTAACCAGGTCGACCGCTTGCAACGAAGCGACCAGTTCGGCGCGTTCGCGTTCCGGCAGGACCGGGCGACCTTTGCCCTTCAACCTTGCAACTTGCGCGTCAGAATTGATCGCCACCACCAGCAGATCGCCCAGAGCCCGCGCACCTTCCAGATAGCGCACGTGGCCGGCATGCAAGATGTCAAAGCACCCATTGGCCAGCACAATCCGGGAGCCTTTTGCCCTTTCCGTGGTTATGCGGCCGACGAGCGCCTCGCGGCCGAGTATTAGCGAACTTGAATCAATCATCTGTGAGGGTCTGATGGCCATCTCATTAAGCGACCTCGAGGTGCAATACGGAGTTTTCAAGTTCTTCACGTGTAACCGAGGCAGTGCCACGCTTCATGACGACCAGTCCACCGGCATAATTGGCCAATCGAGCGGCATCGGGAAAAGAGGAGTCAGAAGCTAGCGCCAGGGTATACGCGGCCATCACCGTGTCGCCCGCGCCGGTGACGTCGACCGGCTCACGCGCGCCCACGGCATCGAGGTGGATTGCGGCCACTCCGTCTTCAAGCAACATCATGCCGTGGCTGCCGCGAGTCACGAGTAGAGCCCGGTATCCCAGACGTTCTCGCAACTCTTCGCCAGCAGTTTCCAATTCCTCGAGCCCACTGAACTCTTTGCCAAGCAGTTGCTCAACTTCGTCCTGGTTCGGCGTGGCTGAAGTAAAGCCAACAAAACTTGAGAGCCGGAAGCGTGAATCGGCTAACACTGGAATCTTGCGGGCCGCCGCGGCGTCTCGCGTGAACGAAGTCATCTCGTCGTCGGCAACCCCATAGTTGTAATCGGAAAGAATCACGGCATCTGCCGCCGCCAGGGTCTGTTCGAGCACAATGTCACGCAGTCGTTGGCGCAAATCAGGATCGCTAAGGGGCCGGCCATCGTAATCGATTCTGATCACTTGTTGCCGGGTTGAATGCAACTGCCCGGCGAGTATTCGTACTTTCGTCGTGGTTCTTAATGCCGGCGAAGTTAAGACGCCACTACAATCGACGCCTGCGGCGTTCAGCTTTTCAACCAGAGCGCGACCGGCCTCGTCATCGCCGGCAACGCTTATCAGCGAAACTTTCGCGCCCAGCGACGCGAGGTTCAAGGCACAGTTTGCTGCGCCACCGGGCACTGTTTCCGTATGCTCATGACGAAGAATGAAGACCGGCGCTTCACGCGAAACGCGGCTGATGGCGCCATAAACAAATTGGTCGGCAACTGAATCGCCGATGACAACAATTCGTCGTTGCGGAAAGCGTTTGACGATACTGATCAGACGCTCTTGCATCAATGTTCGTTCAACCGTCAATCGGTTCCTCCAAATTTTGGAGTGCGCTGACTTGTCAGCGCCATGGTCGGTAGCGACCTGTCGCGACCAATTAATTGAAAACGAAACCAAAAAACGTGGCGTCAAGCGGCCACGGACTAAAGCGGCGACAGGTCGCCGCACTCCTAAGGGTCTTTTGCAACGATCACACGCACAGCCTCCAGCAGATTCTCGGCGATTAGATCGGGTTGCGCCTTCCAGTTCGCCCGCTGATGTTCCCACTCGCCGCGCCCGTAGCCGCTCATAACAAACATTGATTTCACACCGGCGTTTCGAGCCAGTTCCACATCGCTATAGCGGTCTCCCACCATCCAGCTGCCGCCAAGGTCGATATTAAAATCCTGGGCTGCGCTGGTAATTAATCCGGGCTTCGGCTTGCGGCAGTCGCAAGCGAAACGATAGGGGGGTTCACCAACCGAAGGGTGATGTGCGCAATAGTAAACCGCGTCGATTCTGGCGTCGCCGTGCTCGAGTTCTTTCATCATCGCAGCGTGAACCGTTTGAATCATGTCTTCCGAAAAATATCCTCGCGCCACGCCGGCCTGATTGGTTATCACGATCGCGAGCCAACCGTTCTGGTTCAGCTGTTTGATGGCAGCAGCGGCGTAAGGAAACAAGCGAAAGCGCGATGGGTGGTTGATATAACCGACCTCTTCTGAAATCGTGCCGTCGCGGTCAATGAAAACTGCCCGTTGTTTCATAGCTCTCGGATATCAGACAGTAACAGAGGACGGAACACGAATAGCAAGCGGCGAAGCCGCAGTTCGCAAGATCGCCGCGGCGCGATTGAAAATATCGTCGGGTGTTATTGCCGTCATGCAGCGATGATCAATCGGGCAGTCGCGCAGCATGCAGGGCGCGCAATCCGGCGGCTGGCGCACGATCTCGCCGTACGGTGAAAAAGGCCGGGTGGTCAACGGATTTGTCGGCCCGAAAATGACCAGGGTGGGCCGTCCCAGGGCAGAGGCGATGTGCGCCGGCCCGGTATCATTAGTCACCAGTAGATCGACCAAACTGAGAATCGCGACCAACTCAGCGAGATCAGTTTCACCGGTTAATATCGCGGGTTTGTGGCGCATGTATCGGCTAACCTCGAGTGAAACTTCCGCCTCGGGGCTTGAGCCGACTAGCAGAACTTCCGCGCCCAATTCGTCGATGAAGCGATCGGCCAACGCCGCATAGCGCTCGGCAGGCCAACGCTTGGCCCGGCTGTTTATTGAGCCCGGACAAAGCGCAACCAATGCGCCGTGTTCGCCGGCACTCTTCACATCGTGTGCGCGCAGAAAGTCCCGAGCCTCTGCCTTACGTCTATCGCCAACCTCGAGCGAACCATCAGGTTGTGTGTCGAGAAAAGACTGCTCGTGCTTGATTAACCACTCGAGTTCCGCGACGAGCTTCAGATAGTAGAATACTTCGTGTTTCGACTCGCGCCATTCCGGCAAAGGCAACGGATGCGTTAGCAATCTCTGTCGTCCCTCGGTCGCATAACCGATTCGTATCGGGACGCGGGCGAGAGACGCGACCAGGGCAGTTTCAAGTGAATTTGGAAAAAGTAACGCCAGGTCGAAATTGCCGTTGCGCCACTGGCGCACCTGCTGCACAACTGATCGCAGTCCACTGCCTTCATGCACCTGCAAATCATCGACAAAGTCCGCTTCGGCAAAGAGGCCTTCAGCCCAGGCGCGAGTGGCCAGCGTGATATGCGCTTTGGGAAACAGTAGCCGCAGTTGTCTAAGAGCAGGGATGGTCATTACCGCGTCGCCAACCCAGTTGGTTCCGCGAACGATGATCCGCTCTATGGTTTTCGAATTCAGCTCAGCCATTTCTACGATGTTCTGTCAAAAGCTCCTTGCTGTTCTACCCACAATAAGATCTACAGCAAACTGCGCAGTCCTTCCTCGATTCCCGTTTCTGGTTGCCAGCCCAGTTGCTCGCGAATGCGTGTCAAATCAGAAACGTAATTAACCGGCACCGGATATGGCAGCGTCTCATCGTGCACGATCCTGGGCTCGAGCTGAATCATCCTGCCGACAGTCGAAACAATATCCATCAGCGTGGCTGAGTTTTCCTTGCCACCGCCCAGATTATACAGTCCGTAGACATGCGACGAGTCTATGAAAGCCCGGCAGGCGCGCGCGAAGTCGTCCACATGCAATATGTCACGAACCACATGGCCGCCCAAAGGAAGTCGAATCGGCCAGCCCCGCTTGACCGACTCTACGTAGTGAGTCACAAAGCCCGACACGTTGCCGTCTGAAGGCCGGGCGTAGACGGTGGACAAGCGGAAGATGCAGGTACGAACATTTCGCTGTCGCGCGTAATACTCCACGTAGCGCTCGCCGATCAACTTGGACCATTCCAGCGCCGTTTGTCCCGAGTAGTCCGTGGCGCAAGTCTCTGGAACTTCCGCGTAAGAATCTGCGCTGGCACCATAAACGTCCTTGGTGGAAGCATAGATAAAGGCAGCGCCGGGCCGCACCTGTTTGACGATATTCGCGGCGCCTTCAGCGTTGGTGCGAAAGCAAAGTTCGGCGCCCCCAGGGTCTTTGTCCAGGTAGGCGGCGAGATGGATGACGGCATCGTAATCCGCGGCCATCTGAACATCATGTTCGCTGAGTATGTTGAGGCCGGAGCGGCGGGAAAAATCATCAGCCGTAAAGAACCGCCGCACGTGTGTGCCCAAATAACCACTGCCGCCGGTGACGAGGATCTTCATAAATCGAATCGTGATGTCCTGAGGTCTAACGTCAATGAGAAATGGAGAATCTAATCAGTGTGTTCAGACTTGGGACGTAGGACGTTGGACTTTGGACTTGTTTGGGCCTTTCACCAAATCAGCCAATTTCATCAGCGACTCTGCGTGCCCGATGGCAATAAGCATGTCGCCACTGTGGATCAATGCGTCGCCGCTGGGGTTGAAAAGCATTTGTCCGTCGCCGCGACGAATACTGACCACCACGATATCAAGCTCCGAGCGGATGTTTGTGTCCTTTAGTTTGCGGCCGGCCAGAATTGACTCGGCATCTACTTCCAGTTGTTCAAATGCCAACTCTAATTTGTTTGCGGTAATGGAGCCAAGAAAGTCGTCGACCGCGGGCTTTGTCAGGGCCATAGCCATGCGGTGCCCGCCAATGATCGTCGGCGCCACCACGCGATTCGCTCCCGCTCGAATCAACTTGGGCTCGGCTTGCTCCTCAGCGGCGCGCGCCACAATGTGCAGGTGCGGATTCAAATCCCGCGCCGTGAGCACCACATAGACATTATCTGCATCGTCGGGTAAACAGGCGGCGAGTCCGCGCGCGTTCTCGACTCCGGCTTCGCGCAAACTTTCTTCCAGCGTGGCATCACGCACCAACACGATTACGCCGAGATCGGTTAACTCCGCAACTTTCTGGGGATCCCTTTCGATAACGATAAAAGTCTCGGCGCTTCCCAGCAGACCGCGAATCAGTTGAGAGCCAACGCGTCCGGCGCCGCAGATGATGAAATGATTTCGCAGTTTGCTCATTTTTCGAGATAGTCGCCGCTGACCAAAAGTCGCAATCAATTCTGACTGAACAATAGCGTGTACCGTGGTCGTCAGGGCGTAAAGCACAACGCCTACACCGGCCAGCATGAAGACCGTTGAAAAAATGCGGCCATTGCGGGTAGCCGGGGTCAGGTCGCCATAGCCCACGGTGGTCACCGTCTGCGCTGATACGTAAAGGCTGTCAAGTATCGGCCAACCTTCGATTAGAGAAAAGCCGACAGCACCAAAGACTATAGCCACCACCACTGCGACCACGGCAAAGAGAATTCGGCGATTATTCCCGGATAGCGAGCGCGTACCGGTCGGGGTGAAACTCATACATCAGTCGCCGCATCTAAGCGGAGGTCAAACTTGTGTGCGCAGGACGTTAACTAAAGAAAAACAGGCTGTCAATCAACTTGGTTCGTGTCCGACAAACGTTAGCCTATCGACGATTAGGTGGACACCTTCGGTTCCAGAGGTTAGCATTTGACCGCGAGGATGGACGACTGACCCAGACGCGATGCCGGAGACCCCAAAGGTCTATCGCCTGTCTTTTATGCCGTTAAGATACCCACCCGAAGGAATACCCCCAACCGGGAACAGGTCCAGAAGGGACCCGAAGTCCAGGTCCCGCATAGTTGCCTACGCCGAATCGGACGTTAGCTTTGGACGGCGCGTGGTTCGTCGGCTTGTCAGTCCGCTGGTAATCATCCCCGTGGCCATTGTAGCTGTGGTAGTTATCGGCTGCCTGGTCTACTACTGGACTGTCTTCTCCAGTCGTATCGACAATCTTCTGAAGGTCGAAGTTTTTACTCGTTCGGCGGGAATCTACGCGGCTCCGAAGCAACTTCGCGTCGGACAAGCGCTCACGCCGGAGAAACTTATCGAATTTCTCAAACACGCCGGCTACGTTGAGAAGGCGCAGCAGGCCGACCAGGCGCGCGGCCGCTACTCAGCCGGCGATGGCAGCGTCGACGTTGAACCCAGCGAAAACATTACCGTTGATGGGCAGCGTCAGTTTCAGCGCGTGCGGGTTCAATTCGCTCACGCCGGAAAAACAATCGCCTCGCTGACAGACCTCGAGAGCAATGCGCGTCTTGACAAGGCCTGGCTTGAACCCGAGTTGATCAGCTCAGTCACTGGGCGCGAGCGGGCGAAACGCAAGGTGATTGGATTCAATGATCTGCCGCCGCAGCTGGTCAGGGCAATCACCGTCACTGAGGATCGGGCGTTCTTCGAACACTACGGTGTAAACGTGCGCGGCATCCTGAGAGCTTTCGTACGACGTTACGACTCCGATCCCAATTCCCCGATTGCCCGTCAGGGCGGCTCGAGCATCACC
>Ga0137463_1000797_pt1 | contig 10538 bp, 11 predicted proteins | sample EasRivERMGT800_2_FD_102333 | JGI IMG/M metagenome (GOLD analysis project Ga0137463, IMG submission 102333) | Soil microbial communities from meander-bound floodplain in the East River, Colorado, USA - East River MetaG ERMGT800_2 | ecosystem: Environmental > Terrestrial > Soil > Floodplain ...
CAGCACGCGCTCGAGGAGCGCACCATGCTCGCCGTCGAGGTGCGCCGCAATGGCGGAATCGAATTCTCCACCCTCGTGCTCAACGACGCGGTCGTCAACAAGGGCGCGGTCGGGCGCCTCATCGAGTTCCTGGTCCATATCGACGGCGAATTCGTCTATGACCTGCGTTCCGACGGCCTGATCGTCGCCACCCCGACCGGATCCACCGCGTACGCGCTCTCCTCGGACGGGCCGATCCTGCAGCCGAGCGTGCCGGCGTTCGCGCTGGTGCCGATCTGCCCGCACACGCTGTCCAACCGGCCGATCATCGTAAGCGACCGTTCGGTGATCGAGATCACGCTGAAGCGCTCGATCGACGCGCGGCTCCACTTCGACGGCCAGCTGCAATGCGATCTGCACGAGGGCGACCACGTCATGATCCGGCGCGCTGCGCAATCCATCACTTTCGTGCACCCGCCGGGGTACAGCTACTACGCCATGCTGCGCGGAAAACTGCACTGGAGCGAAGTCCTGTAGGCGAGCCGGAAATGCTGCTGCATCTTGCCATACGCGACTTCGCCATCGTCGACCAGCTCGAGCTGGAGTTCCGGCCCGGCTTCACGGCCCTGACCGGCGAGACCGGCGCCGGCAAGTCCATCCTCATCGATGCGCTGTCGCTTGCCCTGGGCGAACGCGCGGGGAGCGAGCAGGTGCGCACCGGGTGTGAGCGCGCCGAGATCACGGCCGAGTTCGGCACCGAATCGCTGCCCGATTTCCTTCACTGGCTGCGCGAGCGGGCCCTGGAAGGCGATCCAAACCGGCTACTGCTGCGCCGCGTGGCGGATCGAAGCGGAAGATCGCGCGCTTTCATCAACGGTCATGCCGCGACGCTCAACCAACTGCGCGAAGCAGGGGAGCGGCTGGTGGACATCCACGGCCAGCACGCCCACCAGTCGCTACTTCGGGCCGAATCGCAGCGTCAGGTGCTGGACGTTCACGCGGGGCTCGCGCCGCTCGCCAGGGAAGGCGGCGAGGCCTACCGGGAGTGGCAAAAACTCGTCAGGGCAAGGCTCGAGAATCAGCGCGACGCCGCGGCCCGCGATGCCGAACGCGAGCAACTCATGTGGCAGGTCGAAGAGTTGTCGCGGCTTGCACTCGCGCCCGACGAATGGGAGCGAATCCAGTCCGAACATGGCCGGCTTGCGCATGCCGCGAGCCTGATCGAAGGCGTGCGAGCTGCGATCGACGCGCTTACGGAATCCGAAAACGCCGCCTTGGGCGCGCTTTCAGGCGTGCTGTCGCGTCTTCGTCCGTTGGTTGAATTCGACGGGTCGCTGCGTGAAACGGTGGCGCTGTTGGAATCCGGCGAGGCCCAGCTGCGCGAAGCGGCGTACGCGCTGCGGCACTACGCAGATCGCGTCGAGCTCGACCCACAAAGATTGCGCGAGGTCGAGCAGCGGCTCGAGACGATACACGGTGCCGCGCGCAAATTCCGCGCGCGGCCCGACGCGTTGCCCGATCTGCTCACTGAGCTGCAGGCGCGCTTGAAGGACTTGATGGTCGCCGCCGACCTCGAGACCCTGATCAAGCAGGAGCAGGCGGCGCGCGCGCGCTACGACAAGGTAGCGGCGCAGCTCTCGGCCGAGCGCAAGAAGGCGGCTGCGAAGCTCGCCCGCGAGGTGAATGCGGCGATGAAAGAGCTGGCGATGGCCGGTGCTCGCTTCGAGGTGGAGCTGCGCTCGCTGCTGCCCGAGGGCAGCGCAGCGGGCAACGAGCAGGTCGAGTTTTTGGTTACCACCAATCCGGGCGTGGAGCCGCGCCCGCTTTCGAAGGTGGCCTCCGGAGGCGAGTTGTCCCGGATCAGCCTTGCCATCCAAGTGATCACGAGCCGGGCGGCGGCCGTGCCGACGCTGATTTTCGACGAAGTCGACTCGGGCATAGGAGGGGCGGTGGCCGAAGTCGTGGGCAGGAAGCTGCGGGCCCTGGGCGAGGAACGCCAGGTGCTGTGCGTTACTCACCTGCCGCAGGTGGCGGCCCAGGCGCGGGAGCAGTGGTCCGTGACCAAAGGCAACGAAAACGGATCCGTGAAGAGCCGGGTGGCGGTGCTCGACCAGAGGTCCCGCATCGAGGAAATCGCCCGCATGCTGGGAGGGGTAGCGATCACGGCCACCACTCGCAGGCACGCGGCAGAAATGCTCGACTTGCGGTAGTATTTTTTTGATACATATTTGTGCTCATCGGCTTCTGGAGATGGACATGGCTAACGGCAGAGGAAATTCCACGGGATCAGGCCAGATCGTTACCCTGATCGTCGTCGCGATCGTTCTCGCGGTCGGGTATGTCGCGCTCGACATGTACAGTGCGGGCCAGATGGACATGCTGACTGTCGAGACGCGCGGGCTGCAGATGATTTCTGCGCTCTCCAGGTACAAGCAGGAGACGGGCAGCTATCCGGAATCGCTCGACAAGCTCGTGCCCGCGTACACCCCCACCGTAAGCAAATGTCCGAACGGAGAGTCGATCCGTTACGCCGTCGCGGGCGGAGAATTCAGGCTTTCCTGCCCGAAAGTCGTGTTCAAGCAAAAGACATACGGTTACGAATCTCGCAGCAGAATCTGGGACGGCTGAATGGCCGGCGGAACCCGTATCGGCCATCGCCCCGGGTTTGTGCGGGGCAGCTCTTTCCGCTAGAATTCCCGGCTCTCCAGGCGCGTAGCTCAGCTGGCTAGAGCACCACCTTGACATGGTGGGGGTCGTTGGTTCGAGTCCAATCGCGCCTACCAATTGTTAAAGCGGGCGCCGGGGGGCGCCGCTGGTAACTCCGCGCATTGGAACGGACGTATAACGCCGTTCAATGCGCGGTTTTGTTTTTACAATGTCTCCATGCTGAACATTCGCCTTCCCGACGGCTCGGTAAAGAGTTTTCCCGGGCCCGTCACCGTGGCCGAGGTCGCGCAGGCGATCGGCCCGGGTCTTGCGCGCGCCGCGCTCGCGGGCAAGGTTGACGGCAAGCGGGTCGATACCTCGTATCGCATCGACCACGATGCGGGGCTCTCCATAATCACCGAGCGCGACAAGGAGGGCGTCGATATCCTGCGTCATTCGGCGGCGCACCTGCTCGCCTACGCGGTGAAGGAGCTTTTCCGGGACGCACAGGTGACCATAGGGCCGGTGATCGAGAACGGCTTCTACTACGATTTTTCCTACAAGCGCCCGTTCACGCCGGAAGACCTCGCGGCTATCGAGAAGCGCATGGCCGAGCTGGCAAAAAAGGACTTTCCCGTCGTGCGCGAAATGTGGCCACGCGCCAAGGCGGTCGAGTATTTCAAATCGATCGGCGAGCACTACAAGGCGGAAATAATCGCCTCGATTCCCGCAGGCGAGGAAGTATCGCTTTACCGGGAGGGCGACTTCATCGATCTGTGCCGCGGCCCGCACGTGCCGTCCACCGGCAGGCTCAAGGTGTTCAAGCTGATGAAGGTTGCCGGTGCGTATTGGCGCGGCGATTCGAAGAACGAGATGCTGCAGCGGATTTACGGCACCGCCTGGGCAAAAAAAGAGGAGCAGGACGCCTACCTCCATATGCTCGAGGAGGCCGAGAAGCGCGATCACCGGCGCCTGGGCGCGCAGCTCGATCTGTTTCACCTGCAGGAAGAGGCGCCCGGCATGGTGTTCTGGCATCCCAAAGGCTGGACGCTCTGGCAGCAGGTGGAACAATACTTGCGCCGCGTGTATCAGGATAACGGCTACCTCGAAGTGCGCTGTCCGCAGGTCCTCGACCGCAGCTTGTGGGAGAAGTCCGGCCATTGGAAAAACTACAAGGAATTGATGTTCACCACCGAATCGGAGAAGCGCGACTACGCGATCAAGCCGATGAACTGCCCGGGGCACGTGCAGATCTACAACAGGGGCTTGAGGAGCTATCGCGAGCTGCCTTTGCGCTACGGCGAATTCGGTTCCTGTCACCGCAACGAACCTTCGGGGGCGCTGCACGGGATCATGCGCATCCGCGCCTTTACCCAAGACGACGGCCACATCTTCTGTACGGAGGAACACATTACCGGGGAAGTCACCGCCTTCACCCGCTTGCTGCAACGGGTCTACGCCGACTTCGGCTTTTCCGAAATCATCTACAAGCTTGCCACCCGGCCGGAGAAGCGCGTCGGCGCGGACGAGCTGTGGGACAAGGCCGAGGGCGCGCTCACTGCTGCGCTTGGGGCGAACGGGTTTGCCTACGAAACGCTGCCGGGCGAGGGCGCCTTCTACGGGCCGAAAATCGAGTACCACTTGAAAGACAGCATCGGACGCTCCTGGCAGTGCGGCACCATGCAGGTGGATTTCTCGATGCCCGCATTGCTCGGCGCCGAGTACGTGGCCGAGGACAATTCGCGCAAGGTGCCGGTCATGCTGCACCGGGCCATCGTCGGATCCATGGAACGCTTTATCGGTATCCTCATCGAGCACTACGCCGGCGCCATGCCGCTGTGGCTCGCGCCGCTGCAGGTGATGGTGCTCAATATTTCGGAGGGGCAGGCCGATTACGCTGCGGGGGTCGCAGCCGCCCTGAAGCAGGCCGGCTACCGTTGCGAGGCCGACTTGAGGAACGAGAAAATAACCTATAAAATTCGGGAACATAGCTTGCAGAAGCTGCCTTACCAGTTGATCGTCGGCGAAAAAGAGAAGGCAGCGGGAAAGGTGGCCGTGCGTACCCGCAGCGGTGAAGACCTCGGACAGGTTTCCCTGCCCGACTTCATTGCCCGCCTCGGCAGCGAGGCTCAAGCGGGTAGTGCGGCTTAATTTTTCAATTTTATGGAGGAATAAACATCGCCACGGATAGAACGCAGCGCATCAACATCGAGATCAATGCACCCGAAGTGCGGTTGATTGGAGCCAACGGCGAACAGGTCGGCATCGTGCCGATCGCCCAGGCCCAGAAGATGGCCGAAGAAGCCGAAGTCGATCTGGTGGAAATCGCACCGCTTGCCAAGCCGCCCGTATGCAAGCTGATGGACTACGGCAAGTTCAAGTACCGCGAGGCTAAGAAAGCCCATGAGGCCAAGCTCAAGCAGAAGCAGATCCATGTCAAGGAGGTCAAGTTCCGCCCCAGCACCGACGAGGGCGACTACAAGATCAAGCTGCGCAACCTGATCAACTTTCTCGAAGAAGGCGACAAGACCAAGGTCACGCTGCGCTACCGCGGCCGCGAGATGGCGCACCAGGAATTCGGGGTGCGGCTGATCGAGCGGGTCAAGCAGGATCTCGACCCCTACGCCGTGGTCGAGCAGTTTCCCAAGATGGAAGGTCGCCAGCTGATTATGGTGCTGTCGCCGAAGAAAGCCAAAAAGGAAGTCAAGAAGGACGTGAAGAAGGAAGCGAAAAAGGAAGTCAAGAAAGACCCCAAGCCGGCCGCCTCGCCCTAGAGCGGCGAACGGTTTCGGGGGAAGTGGTGCCGAGGTCCCAAAGCGCTCCGCTGGAGCCACCCGTCGCCATTCCAGAACAGGAGTAACGCAATGCCCAAGTTAAAGACCAAACGCAGCGCTGCCAAGCGCTTCAAGGTGCGTTCGGGCGGCAGCATCAAGCGCTCGCAGGCGTTCAAGCGCCATATCCTCACCAAGAAGACCACCAAGAACAAGCGCCACCTGCGCGGCACGGCGCAAGTACATGCGACCGACAAGCAGCACGTTCGCCAGATGCTGCCCTACGCGTAAGGAGAGCCCAACATGCCACGAGTAAAACGCGGCGTAACCGCGCGCGCAAAGCACAAGAAAGTCTTCGCCAAGGCCAAGGGGTTCCGCGGCCGGCGCGGCAACGTGTTCCGCATTGCCAAGGAAGCGGTGATGAAGGCCGAGCAATACGCCTACCGCGACCGCCGCCAGAGAAAGCGCCAGTTCCGATCGCTGTGGATCGCGCGCATCAACGCGGCGGTGCGCGAGCATGGAATGACATATTCGGCATTCATGAACGGCCTGAAAAAGGCGGCGATCGAGGTAGACCGCAAGGTGCTTGCCGATCTCGCGGTAGCCGACAAGGTTGCCTTCGCCAAAATCGCGGGCCAGGTGAAGGCCGGGCTCGGGGCTTGAAGGCAGGGGCCGGGGGTTAGGGGCGAGGAATTTCCGAGAGCGCGTTCCGCACGTCGCGTGCAACGCTGGAATCGGCTTCAGCGACGTGACTTGATAAGCGAAATCTTCGCCGCGATCGCCAGTCCCTTGGACCCTCTCGATTCCGTAGTTTCCGAAGCGCTCGCGCAATTCAATGGCGCGAGCGAAGGTGCCGAGCTTGAAAGGATCAAGGCGCGCTATCTCGGAAAGTCCGGCGCGCTGGCCGGGGCGATGAAAGGCCTCGCCAAACTTGCCCCCGAGGCGCGGCGCGAGGCGGGCGCACGCATCAATGCAGCCAAGGACAGGATCGAGGCCGCGCTCGCCGCCCGGCGCGAAGCGCTCGCCGCGGCCACGCTCGACGCGCGTCTCGCCGAGGAGGCGCTCGACGTCACGCTTCCCGGCCGCGGCCTTGCGCGCGGCGGACTGCATCCCGCGACGCGCACGCTCGAGCGCATCGAGCAACTGTTCCGCTCGATCGGATTCGAGGTCGCCGACGGTCCCGAGATCGAGACCGATTTTCACAATTTCACCGCGCTCAATCAGCCTCAGGACCATCCGGCGCGTTCGATGCACGACACCTTCTATGTAAAGGGCGCCGGGCAGAACCTGTTGCTGCGAACGCACACCTCGCCGATCCAGATCCGCCACATGCAGCAGCATGTTTTGCGCCACCGCGACAAGGCGGTGCTGCCGCCGATCAGGATCATCGCGCCGGGACGGGTCTACCGCGTCGATTCCGACGCCACGCACACGCCGATGTTTCACCAGGTCGAGGGGCTGTGGATCGGAGAAGACGTGAGCTTCGCCGACCTGAAAGGCATTCTTACGGATTTCCTGCGCAAGTTTTTCGAAGACGAGAAGCTGCGCACTCGCTTTCGCCCTTCGTTTTTCCCTTTTACGGAACCGTCCGCCGAAGTCGACATGAGCTGCGTGTTCTGCGCAGGCGGCGGCTGCCGCGTCTGCGGCCAGACCGGATGGCTGGAAATCGCCGGCAGCGGCCAAGTGCATCCCAATGTCCTCAGGGCCTGCGGCCTGGACAGCGAAAGGTACATGGGCTTCGCCTTTGGCATGGGACCCGACCGGCTGACCATGCTTCGATACGGCATCAACGACCTGCGCCTGTTCTACGACGGGGATCTGCGTTTTCTCGCGCAGTTCGTATGAAATTCTCCGAACGCTGGCTGCGCTCGTTTGTAGATCCGCCGGTGTCTTCGCAGGAGCTTGCGCACGTTCTGACCATGGGCGGGGTCGATGTCGAATCGGTCGAGCCCGTGGCCCCGCATTTCGACAGGGTCGTGGTGGGACAGGTGATCGAAGTTGCGAAGCACCCGAATGCCGACCGGCTGACTCTGTGCAAGGTGGACGTCGGCAGCGGTGCTCCGCTTGCGATCGTGTGCGGCGCGCCGAACGTCGTTCGCGGAATGAGAGCGCCGTGCGCGCTCGTCGGTGCCAAGCTTCCCGGCCTTGCAGTCGCGCAGACAAAAGTGCGGGGCGTCGAGTCGCATGGCATGTTGTGTTCGGCCAAGGAACTGGGACTTTCGCAGGACCACTCCGGACTTCTCGCGCTGCCCGAGGATGCACCAGTAGGCGCGGACGTGCGGCGAGTGCTCGATCTGGACGACCGGCTCATCACGCTCAAGCTCACTCCCAACCGCGGCGATTGCCTGAGCCTGCGCGGCATCGCGCGCGAGGTCGCCATCCTGACCGGCGCGCCGCTCAAGCCGCTGGCTGCTGTCGCGGCCAAGACGGCTTTGAAGGAGAAGCGCGCCATACGACTACAGGACCCGGCTGCCTGCCCGCGCTACTGTGGCCGCATCATTCGTGGAGCAAACACAGAAGCACCGACTCCCCACTGGATGGTGCAGAAGCTGGAACGCTGCGGACTGCGCTCGATCTCGGCGATCGTCGACGTCACCAATTTCGTCATGCTCGAGATGGGGCAGCCGCTGCACGCCTTTGATAATCGCATGATTGAAGGTGAGGTCGTGGTGCGCTTTGCCCGCAACGGCGAGCGCCTGAAGCTCTTGAACGGACAGGATGTGGAGCTCACTCCGGATATCCTTCTGATCGCCGATGAAAAAAAACCGCTCGCGCTCGGCGGAGTCATGGGCGGCGAGGCAAGCGCGGTTTCCGAGGCGACCACCGAGGTATTCCTCGAGTCGGCGTATTTCAATCCCTCTGCGGTGGCGGGCCGTGCGCGGCGCCTTCAGGTTTCGAGCGACGCGGCGCACCGCTTCGAGCGCGGCGTCGATTTTTCGATCACCATTGAAGCGATCGAACGCGCCACGCAGCTGATTCTGGAAGTCTGCGCAGGCGCGGCCGGGCCGATCGCCGAGGCGGTCGCGACGCTGCCGCAGCGCAAACCTGTCCGGCTGCGCAGCGAGCGCGCCGGAAAAATAATCGGCGTTGCCTTCACGGAGGAAAAGATTGCTGAACTGCTTTCGCGGCTCAAGCTGCCTTTTACGCGCTCGCCGGGATATTTTACGGTGACGCCGCCCTCGCACCGCTTCGACCTGGAGATCGAGGAAGACCTGGTCGAGGAGCTGGCGCGCCTCTACGGTTACGAAAACATTCCTTCCCGGCCGCCGAAAGCCGTGCTGGCGACGCTGGCGGTGCCGGAGCGGCGCAGGACTGTGGCGGAACTGAAGCGGATTCTGGTGGACCGAGAATATTTCGAAGTCGTCAATTTCAGTTTCGTGGATTCGCAATGGGAGCGCGATTTCTGCGGCAACGCCGAGCCGGTCGCGTTGGAAAACCCGATCGCGGCGCAAATGGACGTGATGCGCTCGAGCCTGACTGGAAGCCTGATCGCGAACCTGCGCTTCAACCTTGCGCGCAAGCTCGACCGAGTGCGCGTTTTCGAGGCGGGGCGCTGTTTCCTGCGGGCGAGCGGAAAGGAAGACCCGAGCGACCCGGCGAAGGCTGTGGCCGGATACCATCAGCCGCTGCGCCTGGGCGGGCTTGCGTACGGTCCGGCGATGGCAGCGCAGTGGGGCACGCCGGCCCGGGGCGTTGATTTCTACGACGCCAAGGGGGACGTGGAAGCGCTGCTCGCGCCTCGGCAGGCGCGATTTGCGCCGATTACGCACCCGGGGCTGCACCCGGGACGGGCGGCCAGCGTGAGTTTGGCTGGCGCCCTGATCGGATGGCTTGGCGAGCTTCACCCCCGCTGGCGGCAGAAATACGAGCTGCCATTTCCCCCCGTCCTGTTCGAGCTCGATGTGGACGCCCTCACCGCGTTGGAGATGCCGCAATATCAGGAAATCTCGAAATTTCCCCCGGTGATCCGGGATCTCGCGGTGGTTGTGGACGAAAACACTCCGGCTTCAGGCCTTTTGCAGGAAATGGCCCGCGCCCGCCCCGTCGAGGTGCAGGACATCCGCCTGTTCGACGTTTACCGGGGCAAAGGGGTCGCACGGGGCACAAAAAGCCTTGCATTTCGGGTAGTTATCCAAGATACTGCAAAAACATTGACGGACGCGGAAGCCGACGCCGCAATGGCGCAGCTGATTGAACTTCTCGCAACAAAATTCCGAGCGAGATTGCGTACTTAGGTGACTAATGGAGGGGGTCCACCCCCTCTTTGGGGAGCGATAATGACACTCACAAAAGCCGAGCTGGCGGATATGCTTTTTGAGAAGGTCGGACTGAACAAGCGCGAGGCGAAGGACATGGTGGAGACATTCTTCGAGGAAATCCGCCTGGCGCTCGAGAACGGAGATAGCGTAAAGTTGTCTGGATTCGGCAATTTCCAGCTGCGCGACAAGCCGCAGCGTCCCGGTCGCAACCCCAAGACCGGCGAGGAAATACCCATTACGGCCCGGCGTGTAGTCACTTTCCACGCCAGCCAGAAACTGAAGGCGCTGGTCGAGCAGGTCCATGGAAAGCAAGGCGACCAAGGATAGCCTCCCGCCGATTCCGGCGAAGCGCTACTTCACCATCGGCGAGGTCAGCGAGTTGTGCGGCGTCAAGCCGCACGTGCTGCGCTACTGGGAGCAGGAGTTCACCCAGCTGCGGCCGGTAAAGCGCCGCGGCAACCGCCGTTATTATCAGCATCACGAAGTACTCCTCATCCGCCGCATCCGCGAGCTGCTGTACGAGCAAGGCTTCACCATCAGCGGCGCGCGCAACCGCCTCGACGAGAGCCTCAGCGCCGCGTCAGCGCGCGGCTCCGCGTCTGCCTCTTCCGCACGCGCCCAGGATGAGCGCGGCGCGAACCTCGCTGCCATTCGCAAGGAGCTCAAGAGCCTGCTCGAGTTGCTGCGCTGACGCGTAGCCGACTCCCTCACCCGCTCGTTGCCGCTCGCACTTTCTCCGCTTGCGGGAGAAGGTGGGGTAAGGGCTCTGTTATACTTTCCGCTCCTCGGGGCGTAGCGCAGCCTGGTAGCGTACCTGCATGGGGTGCAGGTGGTCGTGAGTTCGAATCTCACCGCCCCGACCAATCAATTTCGTGTTCCGTTC
>Ga0137463_1000798_pt1 | contig 10537 bp, 9 predicted proteins | sample EasRivERMGT800_2_FD_102333 | JGI IMG/M metagenome (GOLD analysis project Ga0137463, IMG submission 102333) | Soil microbial communities from meander-bound floodplain in the East River, Colorado, USA - East River MetaG ERMGT800_2 | ecosystem: Environmental > Terrestrial > Soil > Floodplain ...
GAAGACCTCCATCCGGCGAGCTACGGGGAAACGCCGCACGCCCGGCTCGAGGAGACCGATGCAGCGCGCGATGCGGTGGAGCTCGCGCTGTACCGCGCCGCGCGCGCCCGTGGTCTTCCGGTGCTCGCCATCTGCCGTGGGATCCAGCTCGTCAACGTCGCGGAAGGTGGCACGCTGTACCAGGATCTGGCGAGCGAGCAGCCGTCGCCCATCAATCACGTGGACCCCAAGGGACGCCACGCCCTGCGCGTCGAACCCGGAAGCCTGCTGCACCGAACCGTCGGCGATCCCGCGAGCGTCAACAGCCGGCACCACCAGGCCGTCAAGCACCTCGCCCCATCGCTGCGGGCGGTGGCGTGGGCCGAGGATGGCGTAATCGAGGGTGTGGAGCTGGTGGACTCGGGCGCTCCATGGCTCCTCGCGGTGCAGTGGCACCCCGAGGACGACGTCGAAACCGGATTGTTCGCGGGATTCAGGTCAGAGGTTTCGCAGCAGCCGGTCGTCGGTCGCGGCGTTGGGAAACAACACGCGATCCGATAACCGGTTCAGCGCTTGTCGGACCGCCGGGAACCGCTCGGCCGTCAGCCGGTAGATCGCCGCCACTCCATAGCGCTCGGCCAGCGTGTGCTCGGCGGCCGCACCGAAGCCGCGCCGCCCCAACGCGTCGTAGTACGGCAGATCCGGCCCGCCCCGCCGCCGGCGCCGCACTGCGATGAAATCGGGAAACAGCCCCGCCAGCCATAACGCGTAGTTGCCCAGGTGCACCTGGAGGTGGAAACGGCGCTCCGGTGTGCCCTGATCCCGGGACAAATCGTTCACAATTTCAGTCAGATAGTGGTAGGTTTGGTCATCGACCGTTTGCGGCCGGGTGGTTCGGTCCTGACGACCGAACTCGAGCAGCAAGGCGGCCAGATAGTCCGCCAAGGGGCGGTCGTCCAGGCCGGCAGCCAGCAGCGCGTGGCGCACCGCCACGTAGGCGAACAGCGCGGCGGACGGCACGGCGAGTGACCGCAGCGCCAAGAGCGCCTCGAGCAGCCCCGGCTCGTCGAGCAGGCCATCGGGGCCTTCTCGGGCGAAGCGTTGCTCCGCGCGGGCGCGCGCCCCCGGCTCGCGGCGCGCCAGGGCGACCAGCACCAGTCGGCAATCCGACCCGCGTAGGCGGGCCCGAACGTTCGCGAGGATCATGCCCCAGGCCTCATCGACTTCGACACCTCCAAATCGTATTCCGCAGGCCGACGTGCTCGCCCGGCTCACCGCGCTTTCGCGCGAGCTCGCCGGCGCCTACCGGCCGGCGACGGTCATCGAACGTCTGGCCGCCGCCATCACCGAGCTGCTCGCCCCCGGCCGCCTCACCATTCTCGCCCTCGACGTCGATACTAACAGGTTGCAGATCGCGTACCACCACGGCGGTGAGCGGCCGCACATCGAGGACCCCCTGCTCCAGCTCCCCCTGCGGCGCGGCCCGCTGGTGTTCACCCGTCACGCCCTGGAGGAGGCCGCACGCCACGGAGTAACGGTGACGCAGGACGTCGCCTCCTGGATGGGCTCTCCGATCCTCGCCGTGGGCCGAAGCATCGGCGTGGCGGTCCTCACGTCCGACCGGGCCGACGCATTCGGGCCGCCCGAGCTGGCCTTGCTCTCGGCGGTCGTAGCTCAGGCGGCCATCGCCCTGGAGAACGCGCGTCTCCTCCAGCTCCTCTCCTCCGGCAAGCGTCAGTGGGAGTTGACGGTCGACGCCATCAATCAGGCGATCTGCATCATCGATGCGCGGGGGGTCGTCCGACGCGCCAACCGCGTCTTCGCCGATCTGGTGCGAGTGCCGGTCACCGCGATCCCGGGCCGCTCCTGGCTGAGCCTGGTTCCGCCGGCTTGGGGAGCGGTGGTGTCGCGCGCGCTGGCCGAGCCCGGCGCGCACGATATCCGTACTGCGGACCGCCTCTACACGGTGAGCGCCATCCGCATGGAAGGATCTGACGACGAAGCGGCCGTCGTGTCGTTCGAGGACCATACCGAGAAGCGCCGCCTCCAGGACCAGTTGATACAGTCTGAGAAGATGTCGGCGATCGGTCAACTGATCGCCGGCATCGCGCACGACCTGAACAACCCGCTCGCCTCGGTCGTCGGCTTCGCCGATTTCCTCGCCGAGTCGGGCGACGTGCCGCCTGCCCTGGCCGAGCCGCTGCGGGTGATTCGACAGGAAGCCGAGCGCGCCGCCACAATCGTGAAAAACCTGCTGTCGTTCGCGCGCCGCCAGGAGGGGGAACGGCTGCCGCAGGCGGTCCAGCCGATGCTGGAATCGGTCCTGGGACTGCTCCGGAACGAGCTGATGGCGCTCAAGGTCGAGGTGACCCTCACCGTCGAGCCCGGCATCCCCGAAATCGAGATGAATCCGAACCAGATCAAGCAGGTGTTCGTCAACCTGTTGAACAACGCCGCCCAGGCCATTGCGAGCACGGGGCGCCCCGGCCGCATCGGCATCACGGCCAAACGCTGGCTCGACGGCGTCGCGGTGAGCGTGGGGGATGACGGCCCCGGCATTCCCGAGGAGTTGCTGCCGCGGGTGTTCGAGCCGTTCTTCACCACGAAGACCGAGGGTGAGGGAACCGGTCTCGGCCTCTCGATCTGCCAGGGTATCGTGAAGGAGCACGGCGGCCGGATCACACTCGAGTCGAGCCCGGGCGCGGGGTCGATCTTCACGGTCGAGCTGCTGGGCGGCAGCCGGCCACCGGTGCCCATCCAGCCCATCCCGCCGACAGCGGGCGGCGGAGCCCTCCGCGTATTGGTCGTGGACGACGAGCCTCACATCCTGCACTACATGCGCGCGACCCTCGAGAGCTGGGGCCACGCGGTCGAAGTCGCCAGTGACGGGACCGAGGCGGTGGAGCGCGCCCTGGTGACACCCTTCGACGTCATCATCTGCGATCTGCGCATGCCGCGGCTCGGCGGCCGGGAGATGTACAACAACCTCGCTCGGGCACATCCCGCCATCGCCAAGAAGGTCATCTTCGCCACGGGTGACACGGTCCGGGGCGACACGCTCCAATTCCTCGAGACGCTCGGTCGTCCGTTCCTCCACAAGCCGTTCACCCTGGCCGAGCTCCGGACCGTTCTGGGCAGCGTCAACGCCGGCGCCCAGCCGTAATCGGTGCGCGTCCTGCAGGTGGACGCGGGCCGCGAATGGCGCGGCGGGCAGAACCAGGTCCGGCTGCTCACTCGTGAACTCGCGCGCGAACGGGAGATAGAGCAGCGGCTCGTCACGAATCGTGGCGGTGAGTTGGCCCGCCGAGCCGCGGCCGAGGGTGTGACGGTGCACGGCGTACGCTGGGCGATCTCCCTCGACCCTCGCGCGGCGTTCGACCTGCTGGTCCTGATGAACGAGTTCCGACCGGATGTGGTCCACGCGCACGACAGCCACGCCCTGACGCTCGTCCGCTGGACCCGTCGCTGGGTGGACTGGGAGGCCGATCCGCCGCCGATTGTTGCCACGCGTCGCGTGGACTTTCACGTGCGGCGCGGCAGCGGGTGGTTCCGCGCAGAAACGGTGATCGCCGTGTCTGACGCCGTGCGGCGCGTGCTCGTTGCCGACGGCATGCCCGAGACGGGCATCACCGTGATCCCCGACGGCATCGACCCCGATGAAGTCCGCACCCGTGCCACCGCCCCGCTCGACATCCGCGCGCGATTCGGTCTCGCGCCTGGGACACCGTTGGCCGTGAACGTCGCGGCGCTCGTCGACCACAAGGATCACCACACCTTGATCCGGGCGGCCGCACATGCGCGCAGCGGCTGTCCCGAGCTCCATTGGGCCATTGCCGGGGAGGGAGCGCTACGGCATTCGCTGGAGCGGGAGATCGCCGACCGTGCCGTCGGCGACCGCGTCCACCTCCTGGGGTATGTCAGCGAGGCGGATGCGCTCATCCGGGAGGCGGACGTGTTCGTGATGTCGTCCAAGGAGGAAGGCATGGGCAGCGTGATCCTGCACGCGTTGGCGCTCGAGAAGCCGGTGGTCGCGACGGCCGCGGGTGGCATTCCTGAGGTCCTGCCCGCGGAATGCCTCGTTCCGGTCGGTGACGCGACGGCGCTCGGCGCGAAGGTCGTCGAGGCGATCACCCATCCCCGTTCCCCCGTCCCGCTTCCCCTGAAGTTCACCGCCAAGTCCATGGCCCGCGCCACGTTGGCTCTGTATCACGCGCTCGTCTAGATTGCACCACCATGATTTACGTCTGCGTGCCGGTGCGTGATGAAGCGAAGACGGCGGGACTCGTCCTCTGGAAGGTGCGCCAGGTGTTTACCGCCTTTCAACGCGAGTATCAGCTGCTCGTGTGCGACGATGCGTCCGCCGACGGCACGCGCGAGGTCCTGGCTCGCTATGCCAGCGTGCTTCCATTGACTGTCATCACGCACCGCGAGCGGCAGGGATACGCCCGCAGCGTCGAGGAGCTGCTGCGCCTCGCGCTGGAACGCACCGACCGCCCCAAACGCGACTGCGCGATCATGCTCCCCGCCGACTTCGTGTATTCGCCGGAAGCGATGGAGGACATGGTCAAGCGGGTCGAGTCCGGGGCCGACCTGGTCGCGGCCGAGCAGGTGGAGTCCGCCGGCGCCCGCACGCGCGCGCAGCGCTGGGCACGGGACTGGGCGCCTCGGCTGCTGCGCGTCCGGGGCGTGCGGGATACCATCTCCGGCTTTCTCGCCTTGCGGCTCATCACGCTGCGGCAGGCGCTGCGCCAGGACGGCGAGCGGGGGGCCCACGCGCCCGCTCCGCCGCTGCTCGTCACCGACGGCTGGTGCGCCAACGCCGAGCTGCTCGCCCGTCTCATGCCCCATGCCAGGCGTGTGGAGTCGGTGCCCGTCAAGGGCCGCTACGACTTGCAACAGCGTCCATCGCGCGTTCGCCCCTGGCCGATGTTGCTGGCCGCCTGGCGCGCGCGACCCGTCATCCGCGCCGCGGGCGGCGCCGCGGTCGCTCTCCTGGCGTTGGCCGCTCCCCTGGTCGCCCAGAACCCGCCCGCTGCCACCGCGACGGCCACGGCCGTGGTGCCGCCGGCCCCGCGCGAGTCGGTGACGTTCCGGGTCGGGGAGCGCCTGCGGTATTCGGCGAAGTACGGGCCCTTCTCCGTCGGCGAGGCGACGATGGAGGTCGTGGGGTTGGACACGATCCGCGGCGTGGAGACGGTACGGTTCCGCTTCCACGTCAAGGGCGGCGCGTTATGGTACCACCTCGACCAGCTGCTCGAGTCGTGGGTGGGGCGCGCCGACTTCCGCTCCCGGCGCTACATCAACGACTCCGAGGAGCGCGGCCGCAAGCGACACAACCGCTACGAGATCTTCCCCGATTCCGGGTTCTACCGGGAGGAGGGAGTGGACACGGCCAAGGCGACCGTGCCCGATCCGCTGGACGACGCCGCGTTCCTGTACTGGGTACGCACGCTCCCGCTCGAGGTCGGGAAGCGGTACGAGTACCAGCGTTACTTCCGCCCCGACCGCAACCCGGTGATCATCGTCGTGGAGAAGCGGGAGCGGATCAGCGTCGCGGGGCACAAGTTCAACGCGATCGTGATCCGCCCGATCATCCCGAAGGGGCGCGGGATCTTCGCCGAGCAGGCGGAAGCGCACCTGTGGCTCTCCGACGACGCGCAGCGGATGATGTTGGCCATGCAATCCAACTTCTCGTTCGGCACGGTCACGTTGAAGCTCAAGGAGTTCTCCGTCCCGGAGCACCCATGACCGAGTATCGCGAGGCGGACTTCAGCCGGCTGAAGACCGTCCCGATCGCGCAGCGGCACAACAAGGTCGATCCCTCGCTCCTCGCGCACCCGCCCGGCGCCGACTCGAGCTTCGCCGCATTCTGGCGCTCTCTCCCCGACATCCTGGCAGCCCGCGACCTCCGGGTCGTCGTCGACGACATCGCCCGCGCCAGCGGCCGCCGAGCTGTGGTCGCGATGTTGGGCGGGCACGTCATCAAAGTGGGTCTGGGGCCGCTGCTCGTGCGCTTGCTGGAGCGCGGCGTGGTGACGCACGTCGCTCTGAACGGCAGCGCGGCGATTCACGATTTCGAGCTCGCCGCCTACGGCGGCACGAGCGAGGACGTGGCCGCCGGCCTGAGCGACGGGACGTTCGGCATGGCGGAAGAAACGGGGCGCGACATGAACGCCGCCCTGGCTGCCGGAGCCAAGGAAGGGCGCGGCGCCGGTGAGGCGCTCGCGCTCGCCCTGTGCCGGCGCCTCCCCGCCGAGCTTCCGGGGCGCGCCGTGTCCGTGCTCGTAGCCTGCGCCGACCGGCATGTCCCAGTGACGGTCCACGCCGCGCTGGGTGCTGAGATCATCCACCAGCACCCAACCGCGGACGGCGCCGTCATCGGCGCCACGAGCCATCGCGATTTCAAGCGGCTCGCGGCGAGCCTCCCCGACCTGCACGACGGGGGGGTGGTGCTGAATCTGGGTAGCGCAGTCGTGATGCCGGAGGTCTTTCTCAAGGCGCTCAGCGTCGCCCGCAACCTGTACGACGGCCGGCCCACCGGGTTCACCGCCTGCGATTGCGACATGCAACGTCACTACCGCCCGCGGGTAAACGTCGTGGAACGCCCCACCCAGGGACCCGGCGGCGGGCGCGGCGTGCAGCTGACGGGGCATCACGAGATCCTGCTGCCGTTGCTCGTCTGGGGCGTGCTCGCCCGGCTGGAGGGAACGCCAACGGGGCCACCGTCCGCCGGACGATGACCCCGTGAAAGACCGGCCGGGCCGGGAGGATCAAGCCGTGTCGCGCTTCCCCTTGATGGTGTCGCGCACCTTGTCGGCCGTGCCGGGGCTGACGACCCGCAGCACGAGATAGAGAATGAAGCCTATCGCGGCGAGCCAGAGTACGGTCATCAGGATTCCCATCAGGCCGCCCAGCAAACCGAAGATGATCTTCAGGCCGATCCAGGCGAGGACGGCGAAGATCGCGAAACCGAGAATGCTCCGAAACATGATCCCTCCCGAGTTGCCCCGCAGGACGTCGCAGCCTACGCGCTGATGCCCGCGGGAGTTTCAATACCCCACGTCGCCGTGGTTGGCGGCGGTGTGATCGGGGCCGCCTGCGCGCGTGCCGCCGCGCAACGCGGGCTCCGCGTGACCTTGCTCGCCCCTGGCCCCGACCCGGCGGCCGCCTCCGGTGCCTCCGCCGGTATGCTGGCCGCCCAGATCGATCCGACCGACGAGCATCTGCTCCCTCTCGCCGTGCGCGGACGCGACCTCTACGACGACCTCGCGGCCAGCCTGAAAGATACCACCGGATCGGACGTCGCATTCCTGCACACCGGAATCGCCACGGTCGCCTTCGACGAGGAGCGGGCGGCGGCCCTCTGGGAGCTGGTCGCCGCCCAACGCCAGGCCGGGTTGCGGTGCGATTGGCTCGATACGGCCGACCTGCAGGAGCGTTGGCCCGGCGCCGCCCCTACCGCCCGGGGAGCGCTGTTCGCTCCCGAGGACGGGTGTCTGGACCCGGCGGCGCTGAGTGCGGCCCTGCTCGCCGACGCCCGGCGCCTCGGAGTCGAAGTGATCCCGGAAACGGGGCGCCGGTTGGCCGTCGCCGGCGGACGGGTGACCGGCATCGTCACCGACCGGGCCGCCGTCCCCGCCGAGCACGTCGTGATCGCCGCGGGGGCTTGGTCTCCGCGCATTGAGGGACTGCCCCGCTCGATCCCGGTCGAGCCGGTTCGCGGCCAGCTCGTCGCCACGGTGTGGCCGGCCGGGCTCCCGCCCGTCATCCTCTATCACGGCCACGGGTACATGCTGCCGCGCGGTCGCGAGGCTATTCTCGGCAGCACGATGGAGCGCACCGGTTTCGACGCGGGCACGACCGCCGACGGCATCGCGCAGATCCGGAGCGTCGCCGAGCAGCTGTATCCCGCGATCGCCGCTGCTCCCACCCTCCGCGCCTGGGCCGGGCTGCGGCCCGTGACGCCCGACGGGCGCCCGATTCTGGGGAGCGACCCCGAGGTGACCGGGTTGTGGTACGCCACCGGCCACGGCCGCAACGGCATTCTGCTGGCGGGGATCACCGGCGAAATCATCGGCGATCTGCTCGCGACGGGTCGTACCGAGGTCGATATCAGCCACCTGTCGGTGGCTCGCTTCGATGCCGCCCCATCCGGTGGCGGATAGCCGCTAGCCATGTACACCACCTGCGCGTTCTGCAACGCGTCCCTCGACGGCGATGGCGGACCGTCGGGGCTCGGCGTCGGCCGCCGCCTGGCCTTCGACGAATGGCGGGGGCGCCTCTGGGTCGTGTGCCCGAAGTGCGCGCGCTGGAACCTCACGCCGTTGGACGACCGACTCGAGCGCATCGAGGCCGTGGCCCGCGTCGCTCGTGACGGACGCCTGCTCGCCAATACGGACCAGGTCGCCCTGTTGCGGTGGGAGCGCTACGATCTGGTCCGGGTGGGCAAGCCGCCGCGGGTCGAGCTCGCCGGGTGGCGTTACGGGGAGCGCCTCAAGGCGAGACAGCGCGACCGCGCCAAAGTCGTCGTGCCGCTGACCCTGGCCGCGGTCGGCCTGGGCATCGCGGCGAACGTCGCGGTGGGCGGATCGTTCGGTTTTGTGCTTTGGAACATCGGAGACCTCGCCGACCGGGTATACGTAGGAATGGTCGGTCGCCGTCGCGTAGTGCTCATGGAGCCACCCGTGTGCGAACAGTGCGGCGCCGCCCTCCAGCTCAAGGCGAAGCACCTGCAACACGCCCGCGTCATTCCCGACGCCCGCCACGACCTGGGAGTGCTGCTGAGCTGCCCCCAGTGTCGTCGCGAAGCATCGTTGCTCACCGGCCCGGACGCTTTGGCCGCATTGCGACAGGGGCTCGGCTACCTCAACGTGCGCCGGTCCAGCCGTCGCAGGGCGGAGACGGCCGCGGGTGTGGTGGATCAGATCGGCGGACCCGACCGGTTGATTCGCGACGTGGTGCGCCGCGAGCTCACGCTCCGGTCGCTGCAACCCGAGCGACAACTGGCGCTGGAGATGGCCGTGGACGAGCGGGCGGAAATCGAAGAGCTGGAGCGGCAGTGGCGCGAAGCCGAAGAGATCGCCCACATCGCTGACGGGACGCTGAGCTCTGAGCCGGCGATAGAGGAGAAACTGAACGAGATTCGACGAAAGGGCGATCAACCGTCCGGTTGAAAATCGGCTACCAACGCCCCCCGCCGCGTACTATCTTCATCTGTCACCGGTTGCACGGAGCGTTATGGCCGCACCGCTGGTTCACATCAATCCCCGTCTGGGCAACTCGCCCGCCCCCACCCTGGCCCGCAAGCCCGCGTGGCTCAAAGTCAAAGCCCCCGGCGGGGCGACCTACCTGGCGGTCCAGCAGATGATGCGCGAGCTCCGGCTGCACACCGTGTGTGAAGAAGCGCACTGCCCCAACATCGGCGAGTGCTGGGAGCATCGGGCGGCGACCTTCATGATCCTCGGCGACGTCTGCACCCGGAACTGCGCCTACTGCGCAGTGGCGCACGGCACCCCGACGGCGCTCGACCCCGAGGAGCCCGCCCGGCTCGCCCGCGCCGTGGAGCAGATGGGGTTGCGGCACGTCGTGATCACGAGTGTCGACCGCGACGATCTACCAAACGGCGGAGCCGAGATCTTCGCCTCGTGCGTCACTGAGATCCGCCGCCGGCTCCCCGACACCTCGGTCGAGGTGCTGATCCCGGATTTCAAGGGCAGTGAAACGGCGCTGCGGCTCGTGATGGACGCCGCGCCGGACATCCTGAATCACAACCTCGAGACGATCGAGCGGCTGTACCGGATCGCGCGCCCCGGCGGCCGCTACCCTCGAGCTCTCGAGCTGTTGCGCCGGGCGAAAGCGATGCGCCCCGGCGGTCTCACCAAGTCAGGCCTCATCTGCGGGTTGGGAGAAGAGTGGGACGAGCTGCTGGTCGCGATGCGCGACCTGCGCGCGCAGGACGTGGACATCCTCACGGTGGGCCAATACCTGCGCCCCTCGAACGACCACCTGCCGATCTCGCGCTGGTATACGCCAGACGAGTTCGCCGAGTTGAAGCGAATCGGCCTCGCCCTGGGATTCCGCCACGTGGAATCGGGTCCGTTGGTGCGCTCGAGCTACCACGCCTGGGAGCAGGTCGCGGCCGCCACGGCTCAAGCCGGCGCTGAGGTGGCTCCATGACCACGGTCACCGCCGCGCCCGAGAAAAGTCAGGCCGACACGGCGTTGCATCGGCGCATGCTGCGCGACATGCTGCTCATCCGGCGCTTCGAGGAGAAGGCCGCCGAGGCGTATGCGCTCGGCAAGATCGGCGGGTTCTGCCACCTCTACATCGGACAGGAAGCGGTCGCGGCCGGCGTGTCGGCCGCGCTCAACCCCACCGACTACGTCATCTGCTCCTACCGCGAGCATGGCCAGGCGCTGGTGCGCGGCATTCCGGCCCGCGCCGTGATGGCCGAGCTGTACGGGAAAGCCACCGGATGCTCGGGCGGCAAAGGCGGCTCGATGCACATCTTCGATGTCGCGAAGCGCTTCATGGGCGGGCACGGCATCGTCGGCGCCCA
>Ga0137463_1000799_pt1 | contig 10530 bp, 8 predicted proteins | sample EasRivERMGT800_2_FD_102333 | JGI IMG/M metagenome (GOLD analysis project Ga0137463, IMG submission 102333) | Soil microbial communities from meander-bound floodplain in the East River, Colorado, USA - East River MetaG ERMGT800_2 | ecosystem: Environmental > Terrestrial > Soil > Floodplain ...
ATGCCGGATTCCGGCGGCGAGTCGCCTCGGCGCCGAAGGCGATGGGTTCAAGCTCGGTCTCGCGACGCTCGACCGGCTCCGGCCGACGGTCGGCGCCGCCGCGTGCGGCATGAGCGCGCGTGCCCTGAACGAGGCGCTGGGCCACGCGATGGTCCGCCATCAATTCGGGCGGCCGCTCGCCGACCAGCAGCTGATTCAGGAAAAACTCGCCCGCATGGCCACCGACCTCACCGCCGCACGGCTGCTCGTCTATCGCGCGGCCTGGGAGAAGGACCGTGGTGCCGAGCGCATCACGATCGAGGCCGCAATGGCGAAGGCGTTCGCCACCGAGGCGGCGCAACGCGCGGTGGACGACGCCGTGCAGATCCTGGGTGGCCGGGGTGTGCTGGCCGATCACCCGGTGGACCGGCTGTATCGCTCGGTCCGCAGCCTGCGTATCTACGAAGGCACCACCGAGATCCAGTACCTCGTGATCGCGGGGCAGCTGCTCAAATGAGAGTCGTGTCGATCGGTGGCGGACCCGCGGGGCTCTATACCGCGATCCTCCTGAAGAAAGCCGATGCTGCGCATGACGTGTTGGTGGTCGAGCGCAACCGCGTCGACGACACCTTCGGTTTCGGAGTCGTGTTTTCCGAAGCGACGCAGGAGAACCTCCAGCAGGCCGACCCCGAGACCTTCGACGCGATGGCGCGTCGCTCCGCGCGCTGGGACGACATCGAGATCCACTACCGGGGCGAGCTGCTCCGCTCCACCGGTCATGGGTTCTCGGGGCTCTCGCGGCGGGCGATGATCGAGGTCCTCACCCGCCGGGCGAGCGACCTCGGCGTGCGCATCGAGATCGGCACCGAGGTGACCGACCCCTCGTCCTACCTCGGAGCCGACCTGGTGCTCGCCGCCGACGGCGCCAACAGTCTGGTCCGCGAGCGGTTCGCCACGACGTTCCAGCCGACCGTGGATTGGCGGTCCAACCGGTTCGTGTGGCTCGGCACGACCCGTCCCTTCCCCGCCTTCACCTTCTACTTCAAGGCCGACCGGCACGGCCTGTGGCGGGTCCACGCCTATCAGTACGAGCGTGGAGAATCGACGTTCATCGTGGAAGCGCGCGAGGAAACCTGGCGCGCGGCCTGTCTCGACCGCGCGACCGAGCATGAGACGATCGCCTTCTGCGAGGACCTGTTCGCCGAGGAGCTGGCGGGACACCGGCTGCAGCAGAACCGCTCCGTTTGGCGCAGCTTCGGCACCGTGCGCAACGAGCGCTGGCACCACGACAACGTCGTGCTCGTGGGCGACTCGGCCCATACCGCGCACTTCTCGGTCGGCTCGGGCACGAAGCTCGCCATGGAGGATGCGATCGTCCTGGTCCGGGCCCTGGGGAGCCAGCCGGACCTCCCCAGCGCCCTCGCCGCCTACGAGACGGAGCGCCGCCCCGTAGTGGAAAGCCTGCAGCGTGCTGCCCAGGTGAGCCTCGAGTACTTCGAAAACACGGAGCGCTACATGGAGCTGGCGCCCGAGCAGTTCGCGTTCAACCTGCTCACCCGCTCGCTGCGCATTACGCACGACAACCTCAAGATCCGCGACCCGCAATTCGTGGCCGACGTGGACCGCTGGTTCGCCGGCGAGGCGGCCTCCCAGGCGCAGGTCGCGGTCCCGCCGGATCCCGTCCCACCTCCGCTCTTCACGCCGTTTCGGCTGCGGGAGCTCGTGCTCGAGAACCGGTCGGTCGTCTCGCCGATGTGCCAGTACTCCGCCGCAGACGGCACGCCGGACGACTGGCACCTCGTCCACCTGGGCACCCGCGCCCTGGGTGGCGCGGCCCTGGTGTTCACCGAAATGACCGATGTCACGCCCGAGGGCCGCATTTCTTACGGCTGCACCGGGATGTACAAGCCGGAACACGTCACGGCCTGGCGCCGCATCGTGGACTTCGTCCACGCCCACAGCAGGGCGAAGATCGGCCTGCAGCTGGGGCACGCGGGCCGCAAGGCTGCGACAAAGAAGATGTGGGAGGGCGACAACCAGCCGCTCGAAACGGGAGCCTGGCCGATCCTGGCGGCGTCACCCATTCCCTATTTTCCGCACAGCCAGGTGCCGAAGGAGATGGACCGGGCCGACATGGCCGCCGTACGCGACGCCTTCGCGCGGGCAACGGGCATGGCCGAGCAGGCCGGGTTCGACGCGCTGGAGCTGCACTTCGCCCACGGGTATTTGCTCGCCGGCTTCATCTCCCCGTTGACCAACCGGCGCCGTGACGACTTCGGTGGCTCGCTGGAGAATCGGATGCGGTTTCCGCTGGAAGTGTTCGACGCGGTGCGCGCCGCCTGGCCCGCGGCCAAGCCGATTTCCGTGCGCATCTCCGCGGTGGATTGGACCCCCGGCGGAATGGAGTCCCAAGACGCGGTGGATGTGGCGCGCTTGTTCCAGCAACACGGCTGCGACATTCTGGACGTCTCCGCCGGGCAGACGGTCCCGGAACAGCGCCCAGTGTACGGGCGCCTGTTCCAGACGCCGTTCGCCGACCGCATCCGCCACGAGGCGGGGCTCCCGGTGATGACGGTGGGCAACATCTCGAGCTACACCGACGTCAACACCATCCTCGCCGCGGGCCGGGCCGACCTGTGCGTGTTGGCCCGCGCGCATCTGTGGGATCCGTACTGGACCCGCCACGCGGCCCGCGCGCTCAATTGGCCCGTCGAATGGCCGGACCAGTACGAGTCGCTGGACGCGTACAAACCTCGCTTCACCTAGATCGGATCTCCCATGGCCGTGACTTACGCGAGCTACCTCCGGCTCGACGACCTGCTCGCCCTGCAGCGCCCGCACGAGGGCGAGCTGGAGCACGACGAGACGCTGTTCGTCATCATCCACCAGGTCTACGAGCTGTGGTTCAAGGAAATGCTGCACGAGCTCGATCACCTCATGCAGCTGCTGCGCGACAACCACGCCCCGCAGGCGCTCCACACGCTGAAGCGGAGCCTGACCATTCTGAAGGTGCTCGTCGCCCAGATCGACATCCTCGAGACGATCACGCCGCTCGGCTTCCTCGCCTTCCGCGACCGGCTGGAGACCGGCAGCGGTTTCCAGTCGTTCCAGTTCCGCGAGCTCGAGTTCGTGCTCGGCCTGAAACACCCGTCCGCGGTCGAGCGCTACCCGGCGGGCAGCGAGCACCGCCGGCGGGTGGAGCGCCGCTACCACCAGCCGGGGCTGTGGGACGCGTTTCTCGCGTTCCTGGTGCAGCACGGCTGCGCCGTGCCGCGCGCGGCGCTGGAGCGCGACGTCACGCGGCCCGTGGAGGCGAATCCCGAGGTCCAGCGGCTGCTGATCCAGGTGTACCGGACGAACCATGCCGTGACATCGGTGTGCGAGCGGCTCGTGGACCTCGACGAGGGGTTCATGGAGTGGCGCTACCGGCACGTGAAAATGGTGCAGCGCACGATCGGGACGCGCCGCGGCACAGGCGGATCGGCCGGCGCCGAGTACCTGATGGGCACCCTCAACCGGCCCGCCTTTCCGGATCTGTGGGAGATCCGCACCGAGCTGTGACCACGTCAGCCCTCGGATGATCGCTCCAGACAGTTTGTATCGGAGCCCCAACGCCCTCGCGCCGCACTACGCCCGCTTCCGCGTCGCCGAGCGGCTGCTGCTGACGGGACACTCGCACCAGGCGTGGCCCGATGCGGGGTTCGCCGCGCAGCAGCAAGCGTGGCTCGACGCGGCGGAGCTGGTGGACGACAAATGGGATCGCGCCTTCGCGATCGCCGACCGCGTGCGGGCGGGCTTCGCGCGGTTGCTCGACGATCCCGGCGGGCACATCGCGCTCGGCGCCAACACCCACGAGCTGGTGGTGCGCTTCCTCTCCGCCCTGCCGCTGGGCGCGAGACCCCGCCTCGTCACGACCGACGGCGAGTTCCACACGCTGCGGCGCCAGCTCGATCGGCTCGCCGAAGCCGGCATCGAGATCATCCGCGTGCCGTCCCGACCGGCGGAGCTCGTGGCAGAGCGGCTCGCCAAGATGGTCACCGACCATACGGCGGCGGTGCTCGTCTCCGCCGTGCTATATGAGAATGCGCACATCGTCGGGGACCTGGACCTCGCCCTCGAGGCCTGCCGCCGCTTCGGGGCGGAGCTGCTGGTGGACGCCTATCACGCGCTCAATGTGGTGCCGTTTTCGCTCGTGACCGAGCGGCTGGAAGGGGCCTACGTCGTGGGGGGCGGCTACAAGTACTGCCAATTGGGCGAAGGGAACGCGTTCCTGCGCCTTCCGGCCGACTGCGCGTTGCGACCGGTGATCACCGGGTGGTTCAGCGAGTTCGGGCTGCTCTCGACTGCGCCCGCACCGGGACAGGTCCCCTACGGCCCGGGGCCCGCTCGCTTCGCGGGGGCCACCTACGATCCGACGAGTCAGTATCGGGCGGCGGCGGTGTTCGAGTTCTTCCAGCAACAGGGACTCTCACCGGCCGTGCTGCGGGAAGTGAGCCAGCACCAGGTAGGACTCCTGGCGCGGAAATTCGACGACCTGGGACTCGACCCACGGATCATCGACCGCGATCGGTCGGTGCCCCTCGAGCAGCTGGGCGGCTTCCTCGCGCTGCGAGCCCCCCAAGCCGGCGATCTCTGTCGCGCGCTGCGCCAACGGAGCGTGTGGGCCGACTACCGGAGTGAAACGCTGCGCCTCGGACCGGCACCGTATCTCTCCGACCGGCAGCTGGAGGAAACCATCGGGCGGCTACAGCAGGCGGTCGCGGAGGTCTCATGACTGAATCCCTCCGAGTGGTGTCATCGCCTCAGTACCGCACTGGCGTGACCTCCGCCGGCGAGCGACTCGCAAAGCCGCAGCGCTATTCCTCCAAACTCGCCCTGGTGCTTCCCGGGGGCGGCGCCCGGGCGGCCTATCAGGTCGGGGTGCTCGCGGCGCTGGCCGAACGACTGCCCGATCTCGAATTCCCGATTCTCACCGGCGTCTCCGCCGGCGCGATCAACACGATCTACCTCGCGGCCCATCCCGGACCACTCGCTCACGCCGTCGCGGGGCTGCAATCCGCGTGGCGCCAGCTCACCACGGAGCGGGTGTTTCGGGTGCGTCACGGGAGCCTCCTCGGGTCCGCGGTACGATGGTTCCTCGCGTCCCTCATCGGGCGGCGGACCGGACCAACGCCGGCGCGCGGGTTCCTCGACACGCAACCGCTGCGGGAGTTCCTCGAGGCAACGATCGATGTCCGCGGCATCCAGGTGAACATCAACACCGGGGGGCTGCGCACCGCCGCGCTCACGGCAACCGCGATCAATTCGGGACGATCGGTCACGTTCGTGCACGGCCGCGGTGACGAGCCGGCCTGGGAAGGGGCCCGGCATATGGGCCTGCGCGGCCCGCTGCGTCTCGAGCACGTCATGGCGTCGGCGGCGATCCCGATTCTGTTTCCTGCCGTGCCGCTGACCGGAGAGTTCTACTGCGACGGCAGCGTCGGCCAGGTCTCCCCGCTCGGGCCGGCGATTCACCTCGGTGCCCGCGCGGTATTCGTGATCGGGATGAAGACGCACTCGCGGAAGGCGTCGCTCGAGGCGGCCACACGGCAGTACCCCAGTGTGGCCGAGGTCGCGGGTCTGCTGCTCGATACGATCTTCCAGGATCAGCTGGAAGCGGATGCGGACCAGCTCGCCCGCATCAATAGCCTGCTGGCGGCCCTTCCCGCCGCCACCCCGGCGCCTCTGGGGCTGCGGCCGGTGGACCTCCTGATGCTCAGACCGCGGCGTGATCTGGCCAGCCTCGCCCGCGGGCTCGCCACCGCATTGCCACGAGAGGTGAGACGGATCGTCGAAGGAATGGGCGGCCGCCGCGAAGCGGCGGCGGAGTTTCTCACCTACCTGCTCTTCGAATCCAGCTTTACTTCGCAGCTCGTGGAGCTCGGCTACGAAGACGTGGGGGCGCAATGGCCCGAGATCGAGCGGTTCTTCACGAAACTCGAGCGCCCGCGCGACGGCACAGACTGACGAGGCTTGACGGACAGGGAGGGATTCGAACCCTCGGTGCCCTTACGGGCACACCGGTTTTCGAGACCGGCCGTTTCAACCGCTCACGCACCTGTCCTGACTACTAGGCGCGTAGACGCTCAGAGACTCAGTCGCTTAGGCGTGCTCAACGTTCATCTCTATGCGACTGAGCCCCTGAGCGCCTGTGCGACTAGTAGTACGGACAGGGTGGGATTCGAACCCACGAAACGGTTACCCGTTTACACGCTCTCCAGGCGTGTGCCTTCAGCCGCTCGGCCACCTGTCCAGAGTTCATTAAATAAGCGAGCCACAACGGTTTCGCCACCGGCGACCCCCGGTGAACCCTTTGCGCGGCCTCCGGCGTACCACTTGCAGCCTCTGCGACGGCCGTTTTTCGGCGATCGCCCCACAACGTCTCCTGCGAGGAGGTGTCCATGGACAACCTGCCCACGAAAGCGCCGGATGCCGCTCCGACCGAGGTCGATGTCATTCCCACCTGGCGCGACCTGGGGAACCGGTTCCGCGACGTGATGAAGGATATCGGCGCGGAAATCGCGAGCACCTGGAAGAAGGAAGGGAAGGAGCTGGAAACCGAGCTGCAGTCACGGCTGCTGCCGGCCATGAAGCGCGCCAAGCTGGAAATCGAGAAGTTGATCGTGCGGCTCGAGGAGCGGAACAAGAAGCCCTGACGCCCCAATAGTGACGGACCCATCCGGGGCATTGCGGGCCGCCGGAAGCTGCCGAATCTTTGAGTCGTGGCTTCCGGACCGCGTACAGGTGTCGCAACCCTCATGGTCGTCCTCTCATGGCTCGGGGGGTGCGCTCCGGCGCCCCGGGAGCCGCCCCTCGACTGTTTCTCCCAACCGGCAGTGCCGGAGAGCACGGGAATCGCCATCGCGATCCTGATCGACAATTCCGGGTCCATGAACGAGCCCACGCCGGGCGACCCGGAGCTGCCGAAAGCCGCCGTCGCCCAGGCGGCGGTTGCGGCCATGTTGGACGAGACGCAACAGTTCACGCAAGCGCATCGCGACGTGCCCGTGAACGTCGCCATCCTCCGGTTCTCTGGAGCAGACGAGGTCGTCACGGTGCTCCCGATGACGCGCTACGATGCGGCGGCGATCCGCGCGGCGCTGGATCGCATCCCGCATCCCCGGCATGGCACCGCGATCGGGGCGGCCCTCCAAGCCGGCTGCGTGGCCGTGTCTCGCGCCGGGGCGTTTCGCAAGCACGTCATCGTCGTGACCGATGGAGAGAACACGGACGGCCCCTCACCCGAGGTCGTGGGGCCGGAGATCTGGCGCAAGAGCAACGGGAGCGTTCATCTGCATTTCGTGGCGTTCGACACCGACCCCGCGCGGTTCGGGTTCCTCCAAGACATTCATGGAAGTCTCCTGGCCGCCGGGAACGGGGCGAGCCTGCGTTCGGCCCTGGACCAGATCTATCAGCAGCGGATCCTCGCCGAATCCGAGGCGGACGTCGCGCCGCCAGTGCCCGATACCCAGCCTCCACGCGTACCCAGATGAGGACGGTGCCATGATCCTCCGCAAGATGTTCACCGCGATCCGTGCCTTCTTCAACGGCATCGCCAACGCGATGTGGGAACGAGATCCGATCGCGATCATGCAGCTCGAGTACGACAAGTCGTTGGAGGCGCTGCAAGAGGGCCGCAAGGGGTTGGAGCTCTATCGGGGACTGGTCGAGCGGGTCGTCCGCCAGGTCACGATGGGCAAGGCGCAGGTGGATCGCCTGCAAGCCGACATCAAGGCGTACTTGAAGGCCGGCGACCGCGAAACCGCGGGGAAGTTCGCGTTGCAGCTCCAAAAGGCCCAAACCGACCTGGCGTCGAACCAGGACCAGTTGAAAATGCACGAGGAGGCGTACGAGAACAACCTGAAGAAAATCCAGTTCGCCAACCGGCAGTTGTCGGAGGTGCGGGAAAAGATCCAGCGCTACAACGCCGACTTGAAGATGACGGCCGCCGAGGCGGAAATCGCCAAGATCGCCGGCGACCTGAATTTCGATGTGACGACGGATTTCGGACAGATCGAGCAAATCATTCAACAGAAAATCGACACCAACCGTGGGAAGGTGCGGGTCGCCGCCGACCTCTCCTCCCGTGGAGTTGCCGAGATCAAGGCGCAGGAACGCATGGAGTCGCAGCTCGCCGAGGATACCCTCCAGAAGTACGAAGTGGAGCTCGGCCTCAAGTCCCCCGACACGACCCCGGTCGTCGAAGCAAACAAGAACCTGGGGCCGGCGACTGACAGCAACCGGGGGTGACCCTCTAGTACCCGGACGGGAGCTTATCCATGGCTAACGGAAGACCGAAACTGCCGTTCTACCTTGCGGTCCTGCTGGTGGTAGGCGGCCTGGTATATCTCGGCCTGCACCGCTTCGGCGGCAAAGCCGGCAACACGGGCGGCGCCATCAACCCCTCCGACCTGAACCCGGGGGGCGTTGAAGCGACGGACACGGGAAGCGTCACGACGTCCAAGGAATACACCTTCGTGGCCGCCACCCGGCTCCCGCCCGTGCGGGGCATCTCCAACTACAAGCCGCTGGTGAACCGCACGGTGCGCATCGCCTTGAACGTCTGGGCCGGGTGGGCGCCGGTGATCTACGCCAACGGCGGCTTCAAGGCCGGCAAGCTGTGGCACACGCCGGGCGGACAGGATTTTCGGGTGGAGCTCGTGCTGATCGACGACCCCGTGGCGATGCGCGATGCCTACGCGTCGGGGGACATCCACATCGGCTGGGCGACGCTGGATATGATTCCGCTGTTCGTCGAGCAGCTGCGGAAAGACTCGCGCACGATGCCCCGGGTGTTCCAGCAAATCGATTACTCCAACGGCGGCGATGGGATCGTCGTCCGCGAGAGCATCCGGTCGATCAGTGACCTCCGTGGCAAGACCGTCGTCTTGGCCCAGAACTCGCCCTCGCACTATTTCCTGCTGAATGCGCTGATCGACGGGGGCCTCCAGCCGGGCGACGTGGAGTTCAAATTCACTCAGGACGCGTTTCAGGCCGCGGCGGCGTTCAACGCCGACCGCTCGATCGCCGCCGCGGTCAGCTGGTCGCCCGACATTTACAATCTGGCCAAGGTCCGGGGCAACCGGATGCTGGTCTCGACCCAGACCGCGAACAAGCTGATCGCGGATGTGTGGTTCGCCCGGGCCGACTTCGCCAAGGACCACCCGGACGTCATCGAAGGTCTGGTGCGCGGGATTTTTGACGCAATGGAAGCCCTCAAAACCCAGGAGGCCAAGACCCAGGTCGCCGCCCTGATGGCCCAGGGATACTCGATCCCGGCGAGCGACGCGCTTTCCATGCTGGGGGACGCCCATTCCACGAACTACGCCGAGAATCGCGAGTTCTTCCTGAACCAGAACAACCCGGCGAACTTCGAACGCACCTGGAACACCGCGTACTTCCTGTACAAGCGGATCGGCATGGTGGGCGAGCAGGTCCCCTTCGACCAGATCATGGACTTTTCGATGGTCCAGAAGCTCGCGAAGGAGCCCCGCTACGCCAGCCAGCGCAACGAATACGAGGTGCAATTCGTCCCCACCACCGCCAGCACGGTCCAGGCGGAGAACAACGAGATCCTCACGAAGACGGTCGTGATTCACTTCTATCCCAATTCAGCGGATCTCCACAAGCGAATCGTGAACCAGGTCGATGGGCAGAGTCGGGAGGAGCTGTACGATCCGAACGTCGACTTCGTCGTGGACGAGATCGGACGCCTGGCCGGGCAGTACGGCGCGGCGCGGATCATCATCGAGGGGCACACCGATGCCTCCATGAAAGGGCAAATCGACCCGGCCGCCGTGCGCGAGCTATCGCTCAGCCGCGCGAACGGGGTCAAGGAGGCGGTGCTGCGCCGCTTCCACGGGTTACAACCCAACCAGTTCCTGGCCAATGGTCTGGGGTGGGACCGTCCGGCCGATCCCAACGATCCGATGAACAGCGCCAAGAACCGGCGCGTGGAAGTGAAAGTGTATCCACTGGAGGCGCCTCATTAGCCGTTCGGTGACGCGGGCGCCACGCCCCCCGCTCTTCACGCTGCGTGTGGCGCCCTCCCCCGCGATGGGACGCGCCATCGGGGTCGGGTCTGTGGGGTTGTGCCTGCTCCTCTGGTGGGCGTTCACGCACGGCGCCACGCCGGAGTCCCGGCTCATCTCGCCGGTGATCCTGCCCAGCCCCGGTGAGGTGCTGCGTAGCCTGCCAAGCTTGTGGACGGAGCGCGCCCTGGTCGAGAGTATTCTGGCGACTCTCCGGCGCGTCCTGGGCGGGTTCCTGCTGGCGGTGATCGTCGGCGTCCCCGTGGGCATCCTCGCCGGCGCTTTCCGGGTGTTCGACTCCGCGCTCGCGCCGATCGCCCTGTTCGGGCGCAATATCCCGGTCGCCGCCCTGATTCCCCTGACGATCCTCTGGTTCGGGATCGAGGAAACACAGAAAACGATGTTCATCTTCCTGGCGACCGTCCCCTTCGTGTTCTCGGACGCGGTGGACGCGGTGGTGTCGGTGCAGGAACGCTACGTC
>Ga0137463_1000800_pt1 | contig 10522 bp, 10 predicted proteins | sample EasRivERMGT800_2_FD_102333 | JGI IMG/M metagenome (GOLD analysis project Ga0137463, IMG submission 102333) | Soil microbial communities from meander-bound floodplain in the East River, Colorado, USA - East River MetaG ERMGT800_2 | ecosystem: Environmental > Terrestrial > Soil > Floodplain ...
TCAACCACAAAAAACCGTTCTTTCTTCGGTAATAAATCATGATCCCGAAATTGAAAATTTACTTTCTTCAAGAACAAGATTTCATAAACTGAGTTTCCTTACAAAATTGCCTTTTACAATACCGGTAAGTAAGCCTGAAACCATTGGTGCAGATAGATTGGCGCTGGCAGCAGCGGCAGTATATTTTTACCCTGAAAAAAATAATCTGGTTATTGGTTTAGGGACATGCATTACCTATAATTTCATTAATAAGTCTCATGAATTTATTGGTGGTGCTATATCGCCCGGGATGGAGATGCGGTTAAAATCATTAAACCATTACACGGCTAAGTTACCGTTGATAAAAGCAGATTGGAATGTTCCATTAATCGGTTATGATACAAACACAAATATTCTTTCAGGAGTTGTAATTGGAATGGCAAAAGAGATTGATGGTTTTGTTGATGCCTATGATGAAAGGTTCGGGAACTTTAACGTGCTTTTAACCGGGGGTGATACGGGCATTTTGGCTTCCCATTTAAAAAAGAAGATATTTGCAGACCCCGAACTAATTTTTAAAGGATTATATGCGATCAGCGAAGTCAACAACCCTTGAGAAGATCAGTGCTTTGAGATTAAAAAGGTTAACTGTTTTTGCAGTCTTTTCTTTACTCAGTATCATTACTTTGGCGCAGGATAATTCTCCCTATTCGCGTTACGGTTTAGGCGATCTTACTCCCAATACAAATATTGTAAATCGTGGCATGGGAAGCTTTTCAGCCGGTTATGCTGATCCTCTTTCTATTAATTTTACTAATCCTGCATCTTACTCTTCGTTCATGTCTTATAAGGAAGAGAGATCAAAAAAAATAGCTTCAGGCAGAGTGTTATTCGATGTGGGGATCAACTTTGATGATCATACCCTGCGGGAGGGAAACTCTCCCCAAAAATTTACAAGCAGTAATGCTTTGTTTTCTTACATGCAGGTAGGAGTTCCTCTTAAAAAAAATTGGGGATTAAATTTCGGATTGCGTCAAATATCCAGGATCAGTTATAAAATTGATCGTAACGAACGTTTATCTGATCCCGTTACAGGTCTGCCTATTGATAGTGCCTTAACAGAATTTACAGGTGATGGCGGCAGCTTTTTAGCAACCACAGGAACTGGCTTTGCCATTAAAAATTTTAGTGTTGGCGTCAACTTTGGTTATTTGTTTGGCAAAAAAGAATATTCTGCCAAAAGAGCTTTTATAAATGATACTGTAGCATACAACAGTTCAAATCATGATACAAAAACGTCGTTTGGAAATATTTTTGCAAATGCAGGGATACAATATAAAATTGATTTGAGTAAGAAATTATTGCTTCGCCTGGGTGCTTATGGAAACTTAAAACAAAATATCAATGCTGAGCAGGATGTTTTAAGGCAAACTTTTAACCGGACCCAAAGTGGCGACATACAATTGGATAGTGTATTTGAACAAAAAGCTGTCAAAGGAAAAATCATTTATCCTTCAGGATATGGTTTGGGTTTTGTTCTTGAAAAGAAACCGGATCTGAAAAATAATAAGTATGCCGGCTGGTTGCTGGGTGTTGATCTCATTCAAAACAATTGGGACGAATACAGGTTTTATGGCGCACCTGACTTTGTGCAAAATAATTGGGAATTGAGAGCCGGTGCACAAATAAGACCAGAGCCGAAAAAAAATTATTTCAGCAATGTAAGCTATCGTGCCGGGTTCTTTATTGGCCAGGATTATATACATGTTGGGGGCAATTTGCCGCTTGCAGGCTTAAGTCTCGGCATGGGACTTCCGTTAGCTAATTACAATCAGCTTGCACGGGGCCAGGCTTCTATCATTAATGTTAGCCTGGAATATACAAAGAGAGGGAACAACGATAATTTGCTTAAAGACAATTTTTTTCGTGTTTCCGTCGGTCTTGCATTAAGTGACCTTTGGTTTGCGAAACATAAATATGAATAGTGCCTTGCCGGGTGGAAAAATCCTGGTTAAGAATTTCTTTTCAAATAAGATGAATAGCAATAAGAACGATGAAAACCCGCCTGCGCTGCCGCTACGGCAAACAAGGATCCTGCACCAAGAGGAAGGGACGATCAATAAGAGTCACGCCCGTGTAGCGTGGCCAGGGATGAAAGAATCCGGTACTCACCCACGCTTGCGCTCCAGCGGACAAATCAAAATAAATTTTTTTATTGCGGCCGGCTTTTTATTGGGCTGTTTTTTTATTGCAGCTTGCGGCGTTAATGAAGAGCAACTCAATACATGGACGGGAAAAAAAGTGATGGTTGAAGAAGGTAAAAACATTGAGGGTTATTTGAGCCAGGAAAGTAAGGTAAAGGCAAAACTTACCGCACCCCTGATGTTACGATATGAAGCGGATACCATTTATATGGAGTTTCCGAAATCATTGCATGTGGACTTTTATGATGACAGTACGAGAATTGAAACCTGGCTTGACAGTAAGCATGGAAAATATTTTGAAAGCCTGAAAAAGGTTTACTTGTGGGATAGCGTAGTAGTAATCAATGTACAGGGAGATACACTGAAAAGCGCTGACCTTTGGTGGGATCAGAACACAGAATTATTTTACACAGAAAAATATGCCGAGTACCGAACAAAGGATAAACAAATTTTTCCCGGCAAAGGCCTCCAGGCCACACAAGATTTCAAAAGTATAATTTTTAAACAACCCATCGGAACAGTACAAATTTCTGATAAAAATTTTTCAAAATGATCCTGGTTTGAAATAAAAAGTCCCACATAATTTATGTGGGACTCTTAAATACCTTTCGAGGGAGAACCTTACACTGTCGGTGTTTTCCAGGTTACGGAATTAATTCCTCAAGGTAAACCTGTTTTCAGTTGGATATTTGGACTTAAACGGGACTTGGTTTTTCAAAGAAAGTTGACTGATACGGATTTTATGTTGGTTTTTCAGAGATATGGAAATCTTTTATGGACGTTAGACTGGTTTTCAATTTCAGATATTGGATTAATCGATCAATCAACTTCAAACCAAAAGTAATCTTCACATTTCCTTAGCACAAGAGGAGAATTGCTCGTTCTCATTATTGCTGAATTTACTGCCACATTAGTAGATATTCGAATGAGTTCTTAATCCAGATCAATTACTGATGTTTAACTATCTTCATCATTCTCTTTATTAAACACACTTCTATGTTTTTTAATAATAAAACAGTCCTGGTAACGGGGGCCAGTCGCGGCATTGGAAAGGCTATCGGCTTGCGATTAGCAAAGGAAGGAGCCAATATCATTATAGCGGCAAAAAGTATTGAAGAAAATCCAAGATTGGGAGGAACAATTTTTTCGGCCGCCAAAGAAATTGAAGAGGCAGGTGGCAGGGCATTGCCTTTACAATGTGACATAAGGTTTGAAGACCAGGTAGAACAACTGATACAAAAAGGGGTTGAACAATTTGGAGGGATCGATATTCTTATAAACAACGCTTCTGCCATTTCTCTGACATCGACAGAGCAAACAGAAGCAAAGCGTTTTGATTTAATGCATAGCATTAATGTGCGGGGAACATTTCTTGTAACCAAAGCTTGTATTCCTTTTTTAAAAAAATCCCCCAACGCTCATATTCTTAATCTGTCCCCGCCATTAAATCTGCATTCTAAATGGTTTGCCAATCATGTGGCTTATACTCTTACCAAGTACAATATGAGCATGATGATCATTGGCTGGGCAGGGGAGTTTAAAAAAGATAAAATTGCAGCCAATGCTTTGTGGCCGAGAACAACGATCGCTACTGCGGCTGTAAAAAATTTATTAGGAGGAGAGGCATTGATAAACATGAGCCGCACACCCGAGATTCTTGCCGATGCGGCTTATTATATTTTAAAACAACCATCCACCGTATGTACAGGTAATTTATTTATTGATGAAGAAGTGCTGGCAAAAGAAGGAATAACTGATCTGGATAAATATGCTGTAGTACCGGGTGGGCAATTGTACAATGATTTGTTTGTTTGATTGCATGTTGCCAATTGCCTATTCTGGTTTTTCTGGTCTCATCATGGGAAATAATAAAACATCCTGGATAGAAGGCTGGTCCAGCAGCAGCATGCATATGCGGTCGATTCCGAAACCAATGCCCGAAGTGGGGGGCATGCCATATTCAAGAGAACGGAGAAAATCATAATCAATAAACATCGCTTCGTCATCACCCCTCTCCATTAATTTTACCTGCTCCTCAAACCGTTCACGCTGATCAATGGGGTCGTTTAACTCACTATAAGCATTTGCAATTTCTTTTCCATTTACCAGCAATTCAAATCGCTCAACAAGGCCGGGTTTACTCCGGTGTTTTTTCGTCAGAGGGCTCATCTCCACAGGATAATCAATAATAAATGCAGGCTGTACAAAATGATCCTCACATTTCTCGCCAAAAATTTCATCAATCATTTTTCCCTTGCCCATCGTACTGTCCACATGAACGTGCAATTGCCGGCATACACCGAGGATTTGATCTTCATTCATGTTCGAAATATCGAATCCCGTATATTTTTTAATGGCATCATACATAGAAATGCGATGATAAGGAGCTTTGAAATCTATTTCCTTTCCTTCAACCATTACTTTTGTTGTACCATTTACAGCTATTGCTGCTTTTTCCATCATCTGTTCCGTAATTTCCATCATCCATAAATAATCTTTGTAAGCCACATAAAATTCCAGCACTGTAAATTCAGGATTGTGCGTTCGATCCATTCCTTCGTTGCGGAAATTGCGGCTGAATTCATACACCCAGTCAAATCCGCCCACTATCAGGCGTTTCAAATAAAGCTCATTCGCAATCCGCAGGTACATGGGAATATCCAATGCGTTGTGATGTGTAGTGAAAGGTCGCGCAGCGGCCCCGCCCGGAATACTTTGCAAAACAGGTGTATCTACTTCCAAAGCGCCCTGTTCATTTAAAAAATCACGCATTGCATTGACCAGTTTCGTCCGTTTGATAAAGGTTTCCTTTGCCTGGGGATTAATGATAAGATCGGCATAGCGCTGACGATATTTAAATTCGGGATCCGTGACTGCATCAAATGTTTGTCCCTCTGCTTCCTTCACAATAGGTAAAGGCTTTAGCGATTTAGCAAGTACAGTTAATTCCTTAACATGAACTGAGATCTCACCGGTCTTTGTTTTAAATACAAAGCCTTTTACACCAATGATATCTCCAATGTCAATTAATTTTTTCCAGACTACATCATAAAGACTTTTATCCTCACCGGGACAAATGTCATCTCTGCGTATGTACAATTGGATTTTTCCGCTTCCATCCTGGATCACTGCAAAATTTGCCTTGCCCATATCACGTATACTCATAATGCGTCCAGCCATGCAAACATCAGCTAACTCTTCTTTTTTTTCTTCAGTAAAATTTTCTTTGACGGACGCCGCGTAATTGTTAACCGGGTATAAGGATGCAGGATAGGGATCAATGCCCATCATGATCATTTCAGCTAATTTTTCCCTTCTTATTTCTTCCTGTTCAGATAAACGTGGTAACTGCATCAATAAAAATTTAATTTTTTTAGCGAGGGCAAATTTACAGGATGCAGTTGGTGAAAACAAAAGCTAACCCGCGGCTGTTGGCTTTTCGGCGTTTTGTTGTTGCTTTTTCTTCTTGCCATTGATCGCACGAATTGCGATAACCAGCAAAAAAATTATCAATGCTGTGCCACCAATTCCTACTAATGCAGCTGCTCCCCCTGCGCCGCTGCATGATAAATTACAGGATAAGGCAAGTACTAATAAAAGCAAGCCCAGTGCAACCAAACCACTAAGAATTATCAATGCAATCTTTTCTCCGTCTGAAAGATCTTTTGCTTTTTTAATTGCTTTAATCTGCGCTTTCAATAATTTTTTCCTTTCTTTCCACTTCAGCGATTTGCCATTTTCATCCTTCAAAGAGGATGAAAAATTATTGATCGTTTTATAGGTTTTTGCTGAGCTATCCTTTGATTGAGAAACCGGGACTTCCAAAGCCGCATTTAATAAGGCGGTGTTAAATAAAAATTTTTCAGGACGATTTCCCAGGAAAATAATCATACAAAAGGAGGAAGCCGCAAGAATAAAATCACAGGATTTTTGTCGTACATAAAATTTTCTTCCAATCCATTTTTTGCCTTTTTGATATTTTCCTGGATATAGAACTATTCCTGCGAGGAACAGGCAAATGAAGCCATACAGGGAAGCGATTGAAAAGGTAAAGTCTAAACCACTTAATAAGATTCCAATAAATACTCCGGTACAATTAAGTAAAATATAAATTGCTATAATGGCTAAACGTGCAAGGGGTTTGTGATTTTTTGCCCAGAAAGAAATTTTTCTCATATAAGTTTGTTTTGTGTTTTTTTTGGAAAAATTATAAATAGTACTGGTGGTATGCATATTTGAATCTTTGAGCTAATTGCCCGGCCTATCTGAATCGAAGCCTGTAAGCAATGGAAGCCCTGCAATAGAAATTATCATTTTTGTAATCATTCCGCAGATGAATATTCTGGCCCTTAAGACCAAAACGATATTTCCGGAGAATGGAATAACCGGTTTCCGCAGTTAATACAATTTTTTTTGAAAGATAGGTATCGGCAAAAATGCCTAACTGGTTATCGTCAACCCTTAAATATTTTTTTGCGGAACAATCACCACTAAAGCATGGATCAATAGTTTGTAAACGGTAAGAGTTTGTCAATGCCCGGAATGAAGAACCAACATAAAATTTTCGACTCACCTTATGTTCAAACACCATACTGCCTGGTAAGACTCCGAAAAGATTGTTCATTGTATTTATCCTCCAGTCAATACCGACCAGGGGCATAAAATAATTCCCAAAGAATTCTTTATTATAGTAAACGCCAAACTTAAATGACGCAAACTGGTTTTTTTTCCATGTGGTTAAAATAATGCCACCATACTGCCACGCGTCATCCACTTTCTCATTGGGTTCTTTATTGTGTCGTAGAATGAAACCTGACAAAAGATTCCAATTTCGCAGGAAATCTTTTTTTAAGAATCCTATTAAGAACCCCTGGCTTATAACATTGAAATTTCTTTCTGAAACTTTTCCCCGGATATAGTCAAAAAAGGGATTAATTATAAAAGCATCCCCATCTTTTTTTAATTCAATGGGAATGGTGAGTCCGGCACTAAAAAACTGAGATTTGGCTGGGTTCTTTTTTTCTCCCAATCCTGATTGAGGAGAATAGCTATAATTAAATTTTGCAATGTCCACGTATGGCTGCGCATATAGAATGGAAGAAATGCAAAAACTAAAGGAGAAAATAATTTTTTTCATATCCGTTGTTTAAAAGAGAAGATTGACCCATAAAATCAGTGACTGGATGTATAACCTTTAGAAAAATTTTAAGCTGCCAGTGGCGGTGAATCTTTATGAATATCAATGGGGGGCTGATTTAAAGGCTTCAAATCTCTCATCAGGTTGTCAGTAAAAATCTTTTTAATGAAGGAAGGCAGCAATTTGTCGAGCAGCATGCCAAACTGGTTTACTGCTCCCGGAATGATTACTTCTTTTCCTTTCATCATTTTTTCAATTACGATCGGGGCTACTTGTTCTGGATTCAAAATCGAAATGCGTGAAAGGAAATTTCCGGTTCTGTTCAACAATGAAACATGAAAATTGGTGTTCATTCCGCCGGGACAAACCACACTCACCGAAATATTTTCCTGCTTCAGTTCCCGGCGCAGGCTTTTCGAAAAAAAGTAAATGAACGATTTGGTTGCTCCGTATACTTGTTTTTTGGGCAAGTAAAAAAAACTGCATAGACTGCCGACATTTAATATGCGCGAAGGACCACGTTTTTTTAATTCTGGAATAAACAGGCTGGTAAGTAAGGTCGTCGCCATTACGTTCAGCTTAATCTGTTGTTTAAAAAACCGGGGTGAGGTCTCACTAAAATTTTTTGTACTCCCAATGCCTGCGTTATTAATAAGAGTATTGACTTGTAAGCCCAAATCAAGAACTTGTAAATGCAGATCGTAGCAATCAGTTTCTTTTGTAAGATCTTTTTCAAAAATCTTCACATCAACAAAGAAATTTTTTTCAACGAAACTGGCGAGATGGCGAAGCCCGGATCCTGGAAGTGCCACCAAAATAAGATTCATTTTCCAGCGGGCACATTCGATTGCCAATGCTTTTCCAAAACCATCGCTGGCGCCGGTTATAAGCGTATAAGGTTTATTAGGGTTCATCGTTTTTTTGTTTTAAATAGTGAATTGTATCTAGCATTCCTTTTCTGAAAGGAGTGATTTTATAATTTAATTCTTCAATGGCTTTCTGGCAACTGAAAGCAGTACTGGTATAATAGCGGTTAATGGTTGAAGGAGTAAATGCCGGTTGTTTTTTTGTGAGATAAAACCTGAGCAATTGTATAAATCCAAATGCTTTCAATATGAACTTTGGAATGTTAATAGCATTTCTGCCAGGAATTATTTCTCTTACAACCTGGAAAATCTGGCGATATGAGATATTTTCACCACCAAGAATGTATCGTTCTCCCGCCTTTCCATATTTCATAGCAAGCATATGCCCTTCCACTACATCATTCACATAACTGTAATTCGCAACTACATCAGGACATTTTGGTACCGGTATAAATTTCCCTTTCATCAGGGCTTTCAGCAATCGCGTAAAAGTATTACTAAAGGTTTCGTTTCCCGGTCCATATACTCTTGAGGGGTTTACAATTAATGCATGTAAACCTTTGGCAGCATAATCCAATACAAATTTTTCAGCCATGCATTTCGAAAGATCATAATCGTTGCTGAACCCAATAGTGCGGGGATCATTTTCTGATAACGGCTGATTAAGTGAAATACCAAAAACAGCAGTACTTGAGGTATACACCAGCCTGGAAACATTTTTTTCAACAGCGGCTTCCAAAATATTTTTAGTTCCTTCCACATTTACTTTAAAAAAGATATCTGAAGGTCTTGCCCAAAGTCTCGCAAACGCAGCCAGGTGAAAGACCTGGTCGCATCCATCCATGGCAAGTTTTATAGAATCAATATTATTTACATCGCCTTTAAATAATTTGATGTTCGGATGATTAAGATTGTTGGCTTCGCCTGGATTTCTAACCAGCGCATGAACTATATTGTCTGCATTGGCAAGCTTTAATGCCAGCAGATTGCCAATGTAGCCGGTGGTTCCCGTTATAAATATATTCGTTGCGCGGTTTGTTTTTGTGGTAAAATAAATTGTTGTAAAGGCGGCCATTCATTAATGATGGCTATTTGAAGATGAAAAATGATTGCCGGCCAGATTGATTGCCACCAGATGGTAAATGCACAAAACAATAATCCAAGCGGAATGCAGCCAATCATTTCTTTTTTATTCTTATGAAAATGCATTAGTACGTACAAGAAAATATTTATGATGATACTCCGGTTTATACCCAGCCATGCCGCAAAACTTATCAGCAATAATCCCCGGAAGAACCATTCATACACAACGAGAAAAATAATTCTTAATAGGGCATATAAACTAATGTGTAGTATTGAAGATGAGGAAATGTTTTCACGTTCCTTGCCCTTGTTGCTGAATTTTTTCCATGGGAAAAACCCAATGATCCCGAAACTGGCAAGAAATGCCATCGCCTGGTTCACATTTATCTTATCGGGGAATGACAGGAGAAAACCCGGGAGTTGATTTATAATGATTACAGGGAAAAACATAACTATTGCGCTTACTGCATGCATATAGCTTAGCGGTTTCAAACTGCTTAGCTGTATTTCATGATATGAAATTATACCTGGTTTTTTTTTATTTATCCTCATAATAATAAGGATCATAATTGCCCATGAGACTAACAGAATCGGTATAACAGAAATGCTTTTCATGGTTTAATTATCAGAATATACTTTGTTTATATTTTCGGGCTCCCGGCTGTAAAGGCTCAGCATATTGTAAGTAATAGGATAATTTTTTGTGACACCGGCTTTATTGCCTGCATGAATAATGTATTGCCTGTTATCTGCCTCGTGTTGTTTATTCGCTTTTTCATTGCCGTTTAATTGCCGGTAAATAGATGAACGCTGCAATATGCCATTATAATAAACGGCGTCTTCCCTGGCGTGAGCAGTAATGGTGAAAATAAATCTTGTTTTAACATCGGATTCCATATTCAGATAGTCCATTCCTCCGTTTTTGGTTTCTGAAAAGCGTAAGGCGCCTACGTTATTTCCATTTCGGATAATCTGGTAATTTAGAGATTTGTTTTGCGAATTCACTTTTGCTGCAAGGAATAAAGTAGTTATGAGCAACAAGATCCCTGAAATATGTGGCGGTTTCCCTTTTAATTTTTTAAAAACAATTCCGGGGTTTTTGTTTGAATTCCGGCTCTGCCTGTACCGGCGTATGAACCAGATAATAAATACGGGGATCATAATTTTTTTTAAATATTAATGATTAATTGAAATTTTTTTCAAAAAGAAAAAAGTAAGGATTAACCGACCTCGCATTTTCGATCGTAAAAGGA
>Ga0137463_1000801_pt1 | contig 10517 bp, 9 predicted proteins | sample EasRivERMGT800_2_FD_102333 | JGI IMG/M metagenome (GOLD analysis project Ga0137463, IMG submission 102333) | Soil microbial communities from meander-bound floodplain in the East River, Colorado, USA - East River MetaG ERMGT800_2 | ecosystem: Environmental > Terrestrial > Soil > Floodplain ...
AAACGAACGGCACGATTTCGCCCGAGGACGCCGTGGCCTACGCCGCTGCCCTGGCGCAGGAGCACTTCCGGTTCTTCGTCGACTTCGGGAAAGTCCCGATGGTGGCGGCGGATGTACCGGGCGGGAGCGGCACCACGGGCGACGGGCTCGGGGCATCGCTGGCGCGCTCGATCGATGATCTCGGTCTTTCGGTCCGGTCGGTGAATTCGCTCAAGAACTCCAACATCCGGACGCTGGGGGACCTCGTGCAGTACAGCGAGGGCGACCTGCTGAAGGTCAAGAACGTCGGGGAGAAAGCGCTGGGCGAGATCGCCGATCTGCTGCGCCGCGAAGGTCTCAACTTCGGCATGCGCTACGAGGAGGTCGAGGGAGCGGTGCGGGTAATCGATCCCGGGATGATCCCGATGGCGCGCGCCACCGACGGCGGGGAGGAGTAGTTGCGGCATCGCGCCAAGCACCGGCAATTGTCTCGGACCGCGAGCCACCGCAAGGCGCTGCTCGCGAACCTGGCGTCCAGCCTGTTCCGGCACGACCGCATCGAGACGACCGAAGCGAAGGCGAAGGAGCTGCGACCCTATGCCGAGCGTCTCATCACGCTGGCCCGACGCGGGGACCTGCACGCGCGCCGTCTGGTCGAGCGCCGGATCAAGGATCGCGACGTGACCCATCGGCTGTTCGCCGAGCTGGGGAAGCGGTTCGCCGCGCGCCCCGGCGGTTACACGCGGATCATCAAGCTCGGCCACCGGTCCGGTGATGGGGCGGACGTGGCGCGGATCGAATTGCTGAGTGAGTGAGCGAGCGGCGGGGCGTCAGGTCGAACGCGAAGGGGGGCCCGATGGGTCCCCCTTCTTTCAAGCAGCCTTGGTCACTCGGTTGGACTTGATGCACCGCGTACACACGCGGACGCGCCGCGTGTGGCCGTCCACCACCGCGCGCACGCGCTGCAGGTTAGGGTACCAGCGCCGGTTCGTCTTGTTGTTGGCGTGGCTCACATTGTGGCCCGTCGCCGGGCCCTTGCCGCAGATTTCACACACCCGAGCCATAAGGTCGTCCGGTCAATGAGGCCTCCGTCACGCTCCCCCGGCCGCGTCCGCGGGGGGGAAAAGCGCGGGAAACCTAAGCGAACGGTGCAGGCGGAGCAACCCCGTCGGCGCGCACTCATCACCGGCATCACGGGCCAGGACGGCTCCTACCTCGCTGAAGTGCTGCTGGAGAAGGGCTACGAGGTCGTCGGCATGGTCCGTCGCACCTCACACGATTCGTACGAGCGCATCGGACACCTGCTCAACCGGCTCCACATCGTCCCGGCGGACCTCCTCGATCAGCACTCGCTGACCGCGGTCGTGCGCGACGCGAAACCGCACGAGATCTACAACCTCGCGGCGCAGAGCTTCGTGCCGACGTCGTGGACCCAACCCGTGCTCACCGGCGAATTCACGGCGCTCGGTGTGACCCGGCTGCTCGAGGCCGTGCGGCTGGCGCATCCCGAAGCGCGTTTTTATCAAGCGAGCTCGTCGGAGATGTTCGGCAAGGCGCTAGAGACGCCGCAGCGTGAGAGTACACCGTTCTATCCGCGCTCCCCCTACGGCGTCGCCAAGGTCTACGGTCACTGGATCACCGTGAACTATCGCGAGTCCTACGGGCTGTACGCCGTGAGCGGGATTCTGTTCAATCACGAATCGCCCCGGCGGGGGCTCGAGTTTGTGACCCGGAAGGTAAGTCATGGCGTCGCGCGCATCGCGAAGGGGCTGGACCGCGAGCTGCGCCTCGGCAATCTGGAGGCGAGCCGCGACTGGGGCTTTGCCGGCGACTACGTCGACGCCATGTGGCGCATGCTGCAGCCGCCGGCGCCGGACGACTATGTCATCGGCACGGGCGAGACGCATAGCGTGCGCGAGCTGGTCGCCATCGCCTTCGCGCATGTGGGCCTGGACTGGAAGAAGCACGTCGTAGTGGACCGCACGCTGGTGCGGCCCGCCGAGGTGGACGTGCTGCGCGCCGATCCCGCGAAGGCGCAGCGCCAGCTGGCGTGGCGCCCCACGGTGGGATTCGCCGACCTGGTGCGCATGATGGTGGACGCCGATGTGGAGCGGCTCGCGTGAAGGTCCTGGTCACCGGGGCCGACGGGTTCGTCGGGTCGTGGCTCGTGCGGCGCTTCGTGGCCGACGGACACACGGTCACGGGAACCTTCCGGCTCGAGGAAGATCATCGGGCGCGGCGCTTCGACGCCGCGCTGCGCGACCGGATCACCTGGGTGCCGCTCGAGCTGGCCGACAACGACTCGGTGCGGCGTGCCGTGGAGGGCGACTGGGATGTGGTGGCCCATCTCGCGGCCGTCAGCTGGATCACTGTCGCCGAGCGGGATCCGGGGCGCGCCTGGAATGAGAATGCGGGCGGCACCGCGCGGCTCATGCGGGTGCTGGCCGACGCCAAACGAGCGGGGGACGCGGACCCCGCCGTGCTCGTCGTCTCCAGCATCGAAGTGTACGGCCCCGGCACAGCGGTGCCGCGGCGCGAGACCGACCCGGTGGCGCCGGTCTCCGCGTATGCGGCGAGCAAAGTCGGCGCCGAAGTGGCGGCACTCGGGGAATGGCGCCGGGCGGGACTGCGGGTGGTGATCGTCCGTCCCTCCCCGCACACCGGTCACGGGCAGAGCGAGCGGGCGTTGGTACCGCGCTACGCCCGGCGCATCGCCACCGCGCGTCGCGCCCGCGCGCCCGCGATCGCCACCGGCCTGCTGGACGGGGTCCGCGACATCCTGCACGTGTCGGACGTGGTGGACGCCTACGTGCGCCTGCTGGCCGCCGGCGTCCCGGGCGAGGTGTACAACGTCTGCTCGGGCGAGGCGGTGGTGCTCAAGGACCTGGTGGTCCGGCTGTGCGCCCTGGCGGGGTGGCAGCCGATCCTCGAAGTGGATGCCGCCGATGTCCGCCCCGACGCGGTGCCGCACCTCGTGGGCGACGGCGCCAAGCTGCGCGCCGCGACCGGGTGGGCCCCGCGCCGTAGCCTCGACGAAACGCTCCAGGACGTGCTCGATGCCCAAGCGGACTGACCTGCGACGCATCCTGCTGATCGGGTCCGGCCCGATCGTGATCGGCCAGGGGGCCGAGTTCGACTATTCCGGCACCCAGGCGGTAAAGGCGCTGAAGGAAGAAGGGTACGAGGTCATCCTGGTGAACTCGAACCCCGCCACGATCATGACCGACCCGGAGATCGCCGACCGGACCTACATCGAGCCGGTGACGCCGGAGTGGGTGCGGCTCGTGATCGAGCGCGAGCGCCCCGATGCGCTGCTCCCCACGATGGGGGGCCAGACAGCCTTGAACGTCGCGATGGCGCTGGCGCAGGACGGGACGCTGGCGGAGTTCGGCGTCGAGCTGATCGGCGCCTCCGCGAAGGCCATCGCGATGGCCGAAGACCGCGCGGAGTTCGCCGCGGCACTGCGGCGCCTCGGGCTCGACGCCCCGCGCGGGCGCACGGTGGCATCCCTGCCGGACGCGCTCGATGCGGTCGCGGTGACCGGGTATCCCGCGATCATCCGGCCGTCGTTCACGTTGGGCGGTACCGGGGGCGGGGTGGCGTACAACCGGGCGGAGTTCGAGGAAATGGTGGACCGGGCGCTCGAGCTGTCCCCGGTGCACTCGACGCTGATCGAGCGCTCCGTGCTCGGGTGGAAAGAGTTCGAGCTGGAAGTGATGCGCGACGGACGCGACAACGTGGTGATCGTCTGCTCGATCGAGAACCTCGACCCGATGGGCGTGCATACGGGCGATTCGATCACGGTGGCACCCGCCATGACGCTCACCGACCGCGAGTACCAGCGGATGCGCGACGCCGCCATCGCCATCATCCGGGAGATCGGTGTCGCCGCCGGCGGCTGCAATATCCAGTTCGCGGTCAATCCGGCGGACGGCGAGATGCTCGTGATCGAGATGAACCCGCGTGTGTCCCGCTCCTCGGCGCTGGCGTCCAAGGCGACCGGGTTCCCGATCGCCCGCATCGGCACGAAGCTCGCCGTGGGATACACGCTCGACGAGCTTCCCAACGACATCACCAAGACCACGCCGGCGTCCTTCGAGCCCGTCCTCGATTACGTCGTGGTGAAGGTGCCGCGCTTTGCGTTCGAGAAATTCCCGACCGCCGACTTCCGCCTGACCACCCAGATGAAATCGGTGGGCGAGGCGATGGCGATCGGCCGCACCTTCAAGGAAGCGTTCCAGAAGGGCCTGCGCGCGCTGGAGATCGGTCGGCCGGGATGGGTGGCGGGCCAGACGTTGGCCGACGACCGCCTGACGAGCGATTCTCCCGAAGATCTCCGGGTCGCGCTCCGCACGCCGACCGCCGAGCGGATCTTCCAGGTCAAGCGCGCGCTCGGCGCCGGGCTCTCCGTGGACGCCATCGCCCAGGCCTCCGGCATCGATCCGTGGTTCCTGTTCCAGCTGGCCGAGCTGCTCGACGCGGAGCGCTGGTTCGTCGGCCTGGAGACCGTCGGCGCGGCGGAGCTGCGCCGCATGAAACGGATGGGCTTCTCCGACAGCCAGCTCGCGACGTTGCGGGGCACCACCGAGCAAGCCCTGCGGGAGCAGCGCTGGGCGTTGGGTGTCCGGCCGGCGTACAAGACGGTGGACACCTGCGCCGGGGAATTCCCGTCGTCCACCCCCTACCTCTATTCGTCGTACGACGAGGAGAGCGAGTCGGAGCCGTTCGGGGAGCAGGGAATCGTGATCCTGGGCAGTGGGCCGAACCGCATCGGCCAGGGGGTCGAGTTCGACTACTGCTGCGTGCGCGCCGGGCTCGCGTTCCGCGATCTCGGGTTCAAGACGATCATGATCAATTCGAACCCGGAGACGGTCTCTACCGACTTCGATATCTCCGACAAGCTGTACTTCGAGCCGCTCACCTTCGAGGACGTGATCGAGATCGTCCGCTTCGAGCGGCCGCGGGGCGTCGTAGTCCAGCTCGGCGGGCAGACCCCGCTCCGGCTCACCGCCGCACTGGCGGCCGCCGGCGTTCCGATCCTCGGGACGACACCCGATGCGATCGATATCGCCGAAGACCGGGAGCGCTTCGAGCAGCTGGCGCGCCGGCTGGGGGTGAGGCAGCCACCCAACGGGACCGCGCGCTCGGTCGCGGAAGCGGTCCAGGTCGCAGAGCGCATCGGGTACCCGGTGCTCATCCGACCGTCGTACGTACTCGGGGGGCGGGCGATGGAGATCGTGTACGACGCGGGATCGCTGCGCGAGTTCTTCGAGCGCGCCGCCCGCGTCGCGCCCGAACACCCGGTGCTGATCGACCGCTTCCTGGAGGATGCCTTCGAGGCGGATGTGGACGCCATCGCCGACGGCACCCGCTGCGTCATCGGCGGCGTCATGCAGCACATCGAGGACGCCGGAGTCCATTCGGGTGACTCCGCCTGCGTGCTCCCGCCCTACCTGATCGGCGACCGCCAGGTGGAGGAGATGCGGCGCTACACCCAGGCGTTTGCCGGCGCCCTGGGCGTAGTGGGGCTCATCAACGCCCAGTACGCCATCCAGGGCGGCGTGGTCTACGTCCTGGAGGTGAACCCGCGGGCGTCCCGAACCGTGCCGTTCGTCAGCAAGGCGACGGGGGTCCCGCTGGCGCGGTTAGCCGCGGCCGTCATGGTCGGGCACTCCCTGGACGATCTGGGGCTGGCCGACGAGCTTCCCGTGCCCGGGGTGGCGGTGAAGGAAGCGGTCTTCCCCTTCACCAAACTGCCCAACGTGGATACCGTTTTGGGCCCGGAGATGCGTTCCACCGGCGAGGCGATGGGGTTCGCCGACAGTTTCGGAATGGCGTTCGCCAAGGCGCAAATCGCGGCGGACGGCAGCTTGCCGCTCCAGGGCGCGGTGTTCGTGACCGTCAACGATTCGGACAAGCCCACCGTGCTCCCGATTGTACGGCGGCTCCATGAGATGGGCTTTCGGATCCTGGCGACGGAAGGCACGCAGCGCTATCTCCGGGCGCGCGGCGTGCCGGCCGAGCGGGTGGCGAAAGTGCACGAAGGACGGCCGAATGCGATCGACCTGCTCGTCTCGGGGGAGATCCAGCTGTTGATCAACACTCCGCTGGGCAAGTTCACCCAGCAGGATGACTACGCCATCCGGCGCGCGGCGATCGTGCACCGGGTGCCATACACGACGACGATGTCCGCGGCGAGCGCGGCGTGCGATGCAATCATCGCACTGCGCAGTCGCCGAGGCAGTGTGAGGAGCCTCCAGGAATGGCACGAAAGCACGAGCGTCGGAAACCGGCCGCCGGCCGTCAGCGCCCCGGCCGCAAGTCCGCTCCCGATCCCGCACCCCGCGACCGGGTAGCCAAGGCCGCGCCGAAGGGGGCGGCCCAGGCGGTGGTGAAGGGCAAGACGCCGGCGAAGGCGCCCGTGGGCGCCAAGCCGGCGACACCGGTCGTGCCCAAGCTGAAGTTCCACGGGCGCATGCTCGAGAACGAGCTGCTCGCCCGCCACACGACCTGGCGTCTCGGTGGGCCCGCGCGCTACCTGCTGCAGCCCGGCGACGTCGAGGACGTGATCAAAGGACTCGACATGGCGCGCGAGCGGGGGCTCCCCTGGCTCGTGATCGGGATGGGGTCGAACCTCCTGGTGCGCGACGGCGGCTTCCCGGGTCTCGTGATCCGGATGGGCAAGGGGCTCGACAAGTTCGAAATGAAGGGCGCGACGGCGATCGTGGGAGCCGGGATGCCGACGCCGATCCTGGCGCGGCGTACCGCCGAGGCCGGGTTCTCGGGAGTCGAGCGGTTCATCGGCATCCCGGGCACCGTGGGCGGCGGGATCTACATGAACGCGGGGTGCCACGGGGCCGAGTTTGCCGAGGTCACCACCGAAGTGACGGTGATGGATACCAAGGGGAAAACGCGCAACATTCCGCGCAAGCAGATCTCCTACAAGTACCGCGGCTCCAACCTGGGTGACGTCATCGTGCTCGAGGCCAAGCTCGGCCTGGGCGAGGAGTCGCCGGCGAAGCTGAAGGACCTGCAGGCGAAGCTGTTCCGGTGGCGCAAGGGGGGGACTCCGTTCGACCAGCCGTGCGCCGGCTCGACCTTCAAGAACCCCGGCGGGAACAAGACGGCGGGCATGCTGATCGACGAAGTCGGTCTCAAGGGATTCCGGATGGGCGGCGCGCAGGTATCGACGATGCATGCCAACTACTTCGTCAACACCGGGAACGCGACGTCCACCGACGTCCTGAAGCTCATCGACCACGTTCGCAAGACCGTCGCCAAGAAGATCGGGGTCGAGCTCGAGCTGGAGATCAAGGTCGTCGGGGTCTAGCGTGGCGGACTACTTCGTCCACTTCTCCAGCTTCGTCGACGAAGGCGCTCGCATCGGGAGCGGGTCCAAGATCTGGCACTTCTCCCATGTCATGGCCGGCGCCGTGATCGGAGAGCGGTGCAACCTGGGGCAAAACGTGGTCGTGATGCCCGGCACCCGCATCGGGACCAATGTGAAGATCCAGAACAACGTCTCGATCTACGAAGGGGTGGAGCTGGAAGACGACGTGTTCTGTGGTCCCTCCTGCGTGTTCACCAATGTGATCAATCCGCGCAGCCACGTGTCGCGCAAGAGCGAGTACCGGAAGACGCTGGTGCGGCGCGGCAGCTCGATCGGGGCCAACGCCACCATCGTTTGCGGGATTACGCTCGGGGAATACAGCTTCATCGGCGCCGGTGCGGTCGTCACCACCGACGTGCTCGCCTATGCCCTGATGGTCGGAGTGCCCGCCCGGCGCATCGGCTGGATGTGCCGCTGTGGCGAGCGGTTGGCGGTCTCCGGCGGGCGCGCCCACTGCACCGCTTGCGGCACCTCCTACGAAGAATCCGGGGGAGTCCTCCGCCCGATTGCCTGACCCGCCCTGTCTGTGTAAATTGTTGCCTCTTTTGCGGATAGAGTTGACGTGAACGTGCCGTTGCTGGACCTGGTCGGCCAGTACCGGGCCATCAAGGACGAGGTCCTTCCCGCCCTGCAGGCGGTCATCGAATCCCAGCAGTTCATCATGGGACCGGCGGTGGCGCAGTTGGAGACCCAGGTGGCGCAGTTGTCGCACGCCCGGCACGGGGTCGGCTGCGCCAGCGGCACCGATGCGCTGCTGTTGCCGCTCAAGGCATTGAGCCTCGAGCCGGGCGACGAAGTCATCACCTCGCCGTTCACGTTCTTCGCGACTGCCGGTGCGATCCACAACGCGGGCGGGCGCCCCGTGTTCGTGGACGTCGATCCGGGCACCTTCAATCTCGATCCGGCGGCGGTCGAAGCGGCGATGACGCCCCGGACGCGCGCCATCGTCCCGGTCCACCTCTACGGTCAGATGGCGGAGATGGAGCGGCTGCTGGTCATCGCCCAGCGGCGCGGGGTGAAAGTGATCGAGGACGCGGCGCAGGCGATCGGGGCGCGGCGCTCGATCGACGGCGTGTGGCGCATGGCGGGCGAGACCGGGTGGGTGACGGGGTATTCGTTCTTCCCGAGCAAGAACCTGGGCGCTTGGGGCGATGCCGGTATGATGGTGACGTCGGACGACGCGGTGGCCGAGCGCCTGCGGCGGCTGCGGCTCCACGGCGGCGCCAAGCAATACCATCACGAGGAAGTGGGCATCAACTCCCGGCTCGACACGCTCCAGGCCGCCGTGCTGCTCGCGAAGCTCCCCCATCTGGCGGGCTGGTCGAATCGCCGCCGGGAGCACGCGGCGTACTACGATGCCGCGCTCACGGGGGTGGACGCCGTCCACACGCCGGTCGTCGCGACCGGTAACGAGCACATCTTCCACCAGTACACGCTGCGAGTGGAGCGCCGCGACACCCTCCAGGCGCACCTCAAAGCGAAGGGGATCGGTAGCGCGATCTATTACCCGATCCCGCTCCACCGTCAGCCGTGCTTCGCGCACCTGGGCTACGCGGCGGGGAGCCTGCCGCGATCCGAGCAGGCGGCCCAGGAGGCGCTGTCGCTCCCCATTTTCCCCGAGCTCACCCGGGCACAGCTCGACTACGTCGTCGACGCTATCGCCGAGTTCTACAGGTGAGCCGGCTGAAACTCGGCGTCATCGGCGCCGGGGCCTGGGGGAGGAATCACGTCCGGACGGTGGCGGGGCTCGCCGACGCCGAGCTCGCCGCGGTGTGCGACACCCGCGAGCAGGTGCGCCAAACCGTGGGACAGCAGTATCCGGCTGCCTTCGTCACGGACGACGCGGACGCGTTGCTGGGCCGGGTCGATGCGGTGATCATCGCCTCGCCCGCCAAGACCCACGCCGAGGTCGCGCTGCGCGCGATCGCGGCCGGCAAGCCGTGCCTCGTGGAGAAGCCGTTCGCTTTGCGGGTGGCCGATGCGGAGGCGGTGGCGGCCGCGGCGGCTGCCAAACAGGTGCCGGTGCTCGTGGGACATTTGCTCGTCTTCCACCCGGCGATCGACGCGCTGCGGACGCTGGTCGCTGGGGGCGAATTGGGGCGGCTGCTCTACATGTACGGGTTGCGGGTGAACCTGGGGCAGGTCCGGGCGGACGAAAACGCCCTGTGGAGCTTCGGGCCGCACGACGTCTCGGTGGCCCTCCATTTGCTAGGGGAGGCGCCGATCCGGGTCACGGCCCAGGGCTCCTGTTACCTGCAGCCGGGCGTGGAGGACGTGGTGTTTCTCCTCATGGAGTTCGCCAGCGGCACGGTGGCGCACGTCCAGCTGTCCTGGCTCGACCCCCACAAGGAGCGCAAGCTCACCGTGGTGGGCGACCGCAAGATGGTGGTATTCGACGATATGGAGCCGCGCGAGAAGCTGCGCATATACGACAAGGGCGTGACGCGCCCACCCGATTACGCGTCGTGGGGCGAGAGTCTCGCCATTCGCGAAGGCGACATTTTCATTCCCAAGATTCCCAACGTGGAGCCGCTCGGCGCTGAGCTCGCGCACTTTGTGCGCGTGGCGCGCGGTGCGGAAGCTCCCCGCGCGAGCGCCGCGGACGGCGTGCGCGTGATCCGTGTGCTGGAGGCTGCCACGCGCTCGCTCGCGGGCGGAGGAACCCCGATCACCTTATGACACCGGCTTCGCAATCTCCCCGGGACGCGCTCCTGGCCAAGGCCACGGATCGCTCCGCCCTATTCGGCATCGTGGGCCTCGGCTATGTCGGGCTCCCCCTCGCCTTGGAGCTCACCCGCGCCGGCTACCGCGTGTTGGGCTTCGACATCAGCCAACGCGTGGTCGACGGGTTGAACGCCGGCCGCTCGCACATCCAGGACGTGCCGTCCGACCAGATCGCCGCCGCCGTGAAGGCCGGCAAGTTCGCGGCGACCGCCGATCTGGGGCGGCTGTCGGAGCCGGACGTGATTTCCATCGCCGTGCCGACGCCGCTGTCCAAGACCAAAGACCCCGACGTCAGCTACGTCCTTGCGGCCACCGAGTCCATCAAGAAGACGCTGCGTCGCGGCCAGCTGGTGATCCTCGAGTCCACGACGTATCCGGGCACGACGCGTGAGCTGATGCTGCCGGCGTTGGAGAGCACGGGCCT
>Ga0137463_1000802_pt1 | contig 10500 bp, 10 predicted proteins | sample EasRivERMGT800_2_FD_102333 | JGI IMG/M metagenome (GOLD analysis project Ga0137463, IMG submission 102333) | Soil microbial communities from meander-bound floodplain in the East River, Colorado, USA - East River MetaG ERMGT800_2 | ecosystem: Environmental > Terrestrial > Soil > Floodplain ...
ACGAGCAGCGGCTTTTTCTTCTGTTCGGTCGCCAACATGCGGGCGAGCTTCGCCGCAGTGGTGGTTTTGCCCGAGCCCTGCAAGCCGGCGAGAAGGAGGACGGCGGGCGGCGTCACCGCCAGATCGAGCGCGGCGTTCTCCCCGCCCATCAGCACGGCGAGCTCCCGGTACACCACGCCCACTAGCGCCTGCCCCGGGGTGAGGCTGCCCATCACTTCCGCTCCCAGCGCGGCCTTGCGCACGCGCTCGATGAATATCTTCACCACTGGAAGCGCCACGTCCGCCTCGAGCAGCGCCACGCGGACTTCGCGCAGCGCCTCTTGGGTATTCGATTCGGTGAGACGCGCCTCGCCGCGAAGCGTCTTCGCGATTTGCGAAAGCCGCCGGGTCAGGTTCTCAAGCACGGGAGGGCGTGGTGTCGGTGTACACTTCGCGGATGCCGGCGATTCTACTCTACGCGGCGGCGTCCCTCCTCTATGCGGCGCTCGCCTTTCACTTCTGGCGTACGCGCTGGCGTGGACAGGGCGCCCCGCGGATCGCCCCTCTAGAGCGCGCTGCGATCCTTGCGCCGTTTGCGCTGCATACCTGGCTCGTCTACGAAATGTTGTTCGCGCAGTCCGAGCTGCGCTTCGGCTTCGGGCAGGCGCTCTCGGTGATGCTGTGGCTCGCGGTGCTGCTCTACTGGATCGAGAGCCGGTTCCTGCCGCTCGAAGGCATGCAGGCGCCGATCCTCGCGCTTGCCGCCGCGTGCGCACCGCTGCCGGCGCTCTTCCCCGGGCTCGCGAGTCCTCCGTACACGCACTCAACCGAATTCCGCCTGCACCTCGCACTCGCCATGATCGCCTACGGAATGTTCACGATCGCGGCCCTGCATGCGCTTTTGATGACGCTCATGGAAAGACGCCTGCACGGCGGCGCGATTGTCGGTCCGCTCGCCGCGCTGCCGCCGCTGCTTACCATGGAGCAGTTGCTCTTTCGCGTGATCCTCGCGGGATTCGTGTTCCTCACACTGACGCTCGTCACCGGCATCGTGTTTTCGGAGACGCTGTTCGGCCGGGCGATGAAGTTCGACCACAAGACCGTCTTCGCGGTGGCTTCCTGGTTCATCTTCGCCGCGCTGCTCGGCGGGCGCTACTTCTACGGATGGCGCGGGCGCACCGCGCTGCGGTGGACACTTGCCGGGTTCATTGCGCTGTTGCTGGCGTACGTTGGCAGCCGCTTCGTCGTCGAAGTGATCCTGCGGCGCAGCCTTGCCTAGGCTATACTGAATTTGTTTTCGTCACCTGATTATCCGCTTTGGACGACCACCCCATAGCGGCGCAGCTGATCGCGCTCGCTGTCCTGCTCGTCATCTCCGGTTTCTTCTCGGTCGCCGAAACCAGCATGATGGCGTTAAATCGCTATCGGCTGAAGGCCCTCGTGCGCCTTGGCCATCGCGGTGCGATACTTGCCTCGCAGCTGCTGGCGCGGACCGACAAGCTGCTCGGCGTCATCCTCCTCGGCAACAATCTAGTCAACGCTGCAGCGGCGGCGTTGGTGACGATCATCGCGATCCGATTGTTCGGCGAAGACAAGATCGTTCTGATGACGGCGACGCTGGTGATTACATTCCTGATCCTGGTGTTCTCCGAGATCACGCCCAAGGTCGTGGGAGCCGCGTACGCCGAGCGCATTGCGCCGGTCGCGAGCTACGTGCTGAAGCCTCTGTTGCGATTTCTCTACCCCGTGGTCTGGTTCGTCAACCTGTTTGTCGCGCCGCTGGTATACGCGTTTGGCGTGAAGTCGAAAGGCAGCGACCAGCCGCAGCGGCTATCGATGGAAGAGTTGCGTTCGCTCGTGCTGGAATCCGGGCAATTCATGCCGAAGAAGCACCACAGCATTCTGGTGAATCTGTTCGACCTCGAGGCAATCACGGTCGAGGACGTCATGACGCCGCGCGCGCAGGTAGAGGCATTCGACCTCGAAGCGCCGACCGAAAGCATCGTGGCGCAGTTGTCCACCGCATATCACACACGGCTGCCTGCCTACCGGGGCGAGCTCGGCAACATTGCCGGCGTCCTGCACCTGCGCAAGGTCCTGCACCTGATGCAGTCGGGCGAGTTCGATCGCGAGGGTCTCGCCGCATTGCTCGGGGAGCCCTATTTCGTTCCGGCCAGCACGCCGGTTTTCGCCCAGCTCCAGTACTTCCAGGAAAACCACCAGCGCATCGCGCTGGTGGTTGACGAGTACGGGGAACTGCAGGGCCTGGTCACGCTCGAGGACATCATCGAGGAAATCATTGGCGAATTCACCACCACAGCACCGTTGAAGTCGGAAAGTTATTCCTGGGACAAGGATGGCAGCACCCTGGTGGAGGGCTCGAGCACGCTGCGAGAGCTCAACCGCAAACTCGGGCTGACACTGCCCCTCCACGGTCCGAAAACCCTGAACGGCCTCATTCTCGAGCACTTGCAGGATATTCCCGAGGCAGGCGTGAGCGTCAAGATTGCGGAAGTACCGATGGAAATAGTCCAGACCCAGGACCGCGTGATCAAGACGGTCAGATTGTTCAGGCCCCCCGCTTCCGAACTCGCCCGAGCCGCGTAAGGTCTATGCGAGCGTCATTTCTGGAACGGTTCCTGGTATATTGGAAGCCGCGTTTTTATAGGCACTTTACGCCTTGTGTTCAAGTCGTTATGGTGAAAACTTGAGACTTTACAAAAGGCCTGGGCCCGTGCATCATTCCGGGATTGTTGTCTCCGGGAATAAGCCTTCATGCTGGCGAGCATCCGTTCTTCGAGCCTTGTTGACTTTGTCGCGACGCCCTTGACGCTCGGAAAGCTGCCCGGCGCGCCGACGAATAAAGCAGGGGCAGTCGGCCGCTCCTCAGCGAAGCAGCCCGGCAATCGCAAGCCGGTGCTGGATCGGTCGGGGCAAAACCGATGGAAAGCGCGTATCGCCCGAGTCAATTTTTCTACCAGGGTGGTACTTATTACCGCGAGGCGACTTGCCTGGCGCTTGTGTGCCTGCAATGCCCCCGCTAACATCGCTCGAGGAAGTCCTGCCGGACACTCGAGTTACGAAGCATCCCGTGGCGCGTAGTTGGCTAAGCCCGGGACCTTCGCCGGTAAGGCCGTTCCACCTTCTCGCAGGTTCTGAGTTTGATTGAACGAGTCATGAATTGCACCAAATAGTGATGTAGGGAGAAACCGCTATGGCAACCGCAGCCGCCGCCAGAGTCAAGGAAATCAGGTACCTTTGGGAAGGAAAGGACAAGAGCGGCAAGATTGTCAAGGGCGAGATGCGCGCCGCGGGCAACCACATGGTCAATGCCACGTTGCGCCGCCAGGGCATCATGGTTACCAAGGTCAGGAAGCAACGCCTCGGCACCGGTGGCAAGGTTTCCGAAAAAGACGTGTCATTGTTCACCCGCCAGATGGCGGTCATGATGAAGGCGGGCGTGCCGCTCATGCAGTCGTTCGATATCGTCGGAAAAGGTCACGCCAATCCGGCGGTTGCGAGGCTGCTCATGGATCTAAGGACCGACGTGGAGACCGGTTCTTCGCTCGCCACGGCATTCCGCAAGTTTCCCCTTCATTTCGACGCGTTGTACTGCAACCTGATCGCGGCCGGGGAACAGGCCGGCATTCTCGAAACACTGCTAGAGCGCCTGGCGACCTACAAGGAAAAGATCCTCGCGATCAAGTCTAAGATCAAGGCCGCGCTGTTCTATCCGGTCGCGATTATCGTCGTCGCCTTTGTCATTACCGCGGTGATCATGATCTTCGTGATTCCGGCGTTCAAGCAGGTATTTACGAGCTTCGGCGCCGACCTGCCCGGGCCGACGCTGTTCGTGATGGCCGTGTCGGATATCTTCGTTAGATACTGGTATCTCATCTTCGGCGCTATCGGAGGCGGGCTGTGGGGATTTTTCGAGCTCTGGAAACGTTCGGTGCCGGTGCAGATTTTCATGGACCGGATGTTGCTCCGGATACCGGTGTTCGGCGAGGTGGTCCGGAAATCCACTATTGCGCGCTGGACCCGGACGCTCTCGACCATGTTTGCGGCGGGCGTGCCGCTGGTCGAGGCGCTTGAATCTGTTGGCGGCGCCTCGGGTAATTACATCTATTTGATGGCAACCCGGGATATCCAGAGAAAGGTCAGCACCGGCACGAGCCTGACAGTCGCCATGCAGGAATCCAATGTGTTTCCCAGCATGGTCATCCAGATGGTGTCGATCGGCGAAGAATCAGGCGCGCTCGACAGCATGCTCAGCAAGGTCGCGGATTTCTTCGAGGCGGAAGTCGATGACGCCGTTGAGGCCCTTTCCTCCCTGATGGAGCCGATGATCATGGTGATCCTCGGCACCCTGATAGGCGGCATGGTGATTGCGATGTATCTGCCGATCTTCAAGCTCGGCCAGGTGGTCTGACGCGGCGGCCTGCGCTCGGCGACGCTTTTCTGCCCGGGGCTCGCATATGCTCTTTGACCATCATGCCCATCCCGCCGCACTCGGCCCTGTCGCATCGTTCTGCCCTCCTTTCCCTGAGCGGCAAGAGTACTGACTCGATTCCGCCCGAAGGGCCACGGCCTGTTCACCGTGGCCTTTTTTATTTTCCGCCATGACCGAAGTCCTCGAAGCGCTCGCCGACCCGGCGGCATTCCCATGGGCGTGCTTCGTCCTGGGACTCGCCATCGGATCATTCCTGAACGTGGTCATCCACCGGCTTCCGAAGATGATGGAGCGCGAATGGCAGGAACAGTGCGCAGAACTCGCCGGAACGGGGGCCCCCTGCCCCGGGGACTCGGCAGGCGCTTTTCCCGAACCCCACGCCCCCGTACCCCCTCCCCGGCCGAAACCGGAACCGTATAATTTGATAGTGCCGCGCTCGCGCTGTCCGGCATGCGGCCACGGAATTTCGGCCATCGAGAACATTCCGTTGTTCTCCTGGGCGGTGCTGCGCGGCCGCTGCTCGGCCTGCGGCGTGCGCATCAGCGCGCGCTACCCACTGGTCGAGCTGCTGGCCGGCGTCGGCGCGTTCGCCTCGGCCACGCACTTCGGGTTCAGCCTCGCCGCGTTTTCGGCGATGGTGTTCCTCTGGTGCGTAATCGCGGCTACCTTCATCGACTTCGATACCCAGCTTCTCCCGGATGCGATCACGCTACCCCTGCTGTGGCTGGGGCTGCTTGTCAACGCTGCCGATACATTTACCGACCTCAGGTCGGCGGTGATCGGAGCCGCGGCGGGCTATCTATCACTGTGGAGCGTGTACTGGCTGTTCAAGCTCGCCACTGGCAAGGAGGGCATGGGATTCGGGGATTTCAAGCTGCTGGCGGCGATCGGCGCATGGTGCGGCTGGCAGATGCTGCCGCTCGCGATCCTGCTTTCTTCCTCAGTGGGCGCAGTAGTCGGAATCAGCCTCATTGTTTTTGCCCGCTACGGCCGCCAGGTGCCCATTCCGTTCGGGCCCTATCTGGCCATTGCCGGAGTGGTCGCGCTGTTCTGGGGGCCAACACTCACGCGCTATTACCTGTCGCAGTTTCTGTAATGCCCTATACCATAGGGTTGACTGGCGGCATCGGCAGCGGCAAGAGCGTAGTAGCCGCGCTCTTCGCCGGGCACGGTATCGCGGTGATCGACACCGATGCGATTGCCCGCGAACTTACGGAGCCCCAAGGAATGGCGATCGAACCGATTCGCGCGGCGTTTGGCGCCAGTGCAATCGGCCCGGACGGGGCGCTCGACCGCGAGAAAATGCGCAAGCTCGTATTTGGCGACGCGGAGGCAAGGAAAAAACTGGAAGCAATCCTGCATCCGCTCATCCGTGAGTGGGCCTCCCGCCGCGGCGAACACGCCAGGAGCGCCTATGTGGTTTTCGTGGTCCCGCTTCTGATCGAGGGCGGTGTCGACCGTTCACGCTACCGACGCGTGCTCGTGATCGATTGTACCGAGGCGCAGCAGATCGACCGGGTCATGCGCCGCAGCGGCCTGACGGAAAAAGAAGTGCGCGACATCATTGCGGCCCAGGCGACACGCGGGGCGCGTTTGTTGAAGGCGGACGACGTGATCGACAACAGCGGACCGTCCGAGGCGCTCGCCCCGCAGGTTGCGAGCCTGAACGAGAAGTATCTCACGCTCGCCGCAAAATTCAGGACGCCGTCATAGCGCCCCCGGTTGTCAATTCGCGGGGAATGGGCCAGAATCCGCCAAGTCTGCCCAAAATCAATGGTCTCCTCTGCGAGTTGCGGGCGCCACAGTGATTACCTACGAGTACCCGCTCAGCGAGCGTATCAGGACACTGCTGCGCCTCGAAGCTCTGTTCGAGCGCGCTCGCCATTTTGTCGACAAGCAGGACTCGCGCGAGCACCACGTGGCTCTGCTGACGCTGTTCGAGATCCTTGAAGTCGCCAGCCGCGCCGATCTCAAATCCGACCTGCTGCAGGAGCTCGAGCGCAAAAAACAGGCGCTGATCGCGTTCCGCAACAATCCCGAGATCGCCGAAAACGCGCTTAACAACGCCATCCTGGATATCGAGCGCGCGAGCTCGGCCCTATTTGGCATGACCGGCAAGATCGGCCAGCACCTGCGAGAGAACGAATGGCTGATGTCGATCAGACAGCGCACGGGGATACCGGGCGGCGCCTGCGAATTCGACCTTCCTTCCTACCACTACTGGCGACACCGGGACAGCGCCGCGCGCAGCGCCGACCTGGCGGAATGGATCGCCCCGCTGCTGCCTATCCGCGACGGCTCGGGAATCGTGCTGAAACTTCTGCGCGAGGGCGGCAAGCCGGCGAAACACGTGGCCCATAACGGATTATTTTCGCAGATGCTCGGCGGCAAGATGTCGCAATTGGTGCGCATCCGGCTGCCGCGCGAATCGCGGTGCATTCCCGAGATGAGCGCCAACAAATATGCGCTCAACGTCCGTTTCACCGCATTCGGCACCGAGCCACGTCCGCGCATGCACGAATCGGACGTCGAATTCGAGTTGACCTTTTGCAACCTGTAGCCCCGATTCCGTGAGCAAGGCCAGCTACGTGAACTGCCCCCGCTGCGGCGCGCAAGTGCCGTGGGTCGCCAATAACCGCTACCGCCCGTTCTGTTCCGAGCGCTGCAAGTATATCGACCTCGGCGACTGGGCGATGGAAAAGTACCGGGTGCCGGTCCAGGAGGACAAGGATGCGCCGGAGCAGGAGCAGACAGGCGAATCCTGATTCACACACCAGACAGAGAAATTAAAATGCCGTTTGCCGCTTCCAAGCGCTCGGCAAGCCGACGGTCTCCGTGTTTTTTTTCATTTTCTTTCATTCAGGGTATTTCTGCGCCGACCCAACTTCCGCGAATCATCGCGATACCGTGCGCGCCGCATTCCAAGGCCTGCTCCAAATCCTGCCGGGCCAGCCCGCCCAGCGCATAGACGGGCAGGCTTGCACCCGCAGCAATCTTCCGGAACCCGCTCCATCCAAGCGGGACCGCGTCAGGATGCGAAGGCGTCGCGCGGACCGGCCCGAGCACGGCCAGATCGACGCCCAGCGATTCGGCAATTCGCAACTCTTCGGCCGAATGACATGAAGCGCCGCACCACGGCAGGTCGGGCCGGGTCGTGGCAGATCGCAGTTTCTCAGCGGAAAGATGCACACCGTCGGCGCCGACCCTATGCGCAAGCGCAGCATCGGCGTTGAGGATGACTCGCGCGCCGCAAGGCCGCGCCAGCGCAATGACGCGCCGGGCAAGGTCCGCCACCGCTTCGCGCGAAAAGTTTTTCTCTCGCACCTGTATCAGCTTCAAGCCGCCACGCAACCTCGAATCGAGCCGCGCAAGGAACGGCTCGATTCCCATTTCGCCCGCGCTCGAGATGGCGTACTCCGCCGGTAGCTGAAGGCCGCGCAGCACAGGGCCGTTTGCCGGGAGCAGAGGATCAAGGGCGACCGCATCGGGATGCTGCCACGAGAGAGCATCGTGCTCTAGCGCTTGCGGCTCGCCGCGCCACAGGTATACGCGGTAAAAATGAAGCCGGACCTTGGAGTGCGGGTAGGTGAAAACGCGGGTGATCCATGAATAGGCGAGTTCGATTTCGATTCCGAGCTCTTCTCGGATTTCGCGCTTGAGCGCCTCGGCGACCGGCTCGCCAGGCTCCACCTTTCCGCCGGGAAACTCCCAATATCCGGCGTAGGCTTTGCCGCGCGGACGACGCGCGAGCAATGCGGCGCCATCGGAACGGATCAGCACCGCCACGGCGACTTCAACCGAGGCAGACACGAAACCAGATCCTAGCGCTTCGGTTTGCCGGCCGGGGTGTGTCGCCCGGCAAAATCGCGGGCGAACTGCCATGCCACCCGGCCGCTGCGCGATCCGCGCAGCAGCGCCCACTGCAGCGCCTCTTGCCGTGCATTCTGGATTTCGCTGTCGCGGCAACCGAACTCGCCCAACCAGTGAGCGACGATATCGAGGTACGCTTCCTGGTCGAAAGGATAAAACGATATCCATAACCCGAAGCGCTCGGACAGCGAGATCTTCTCCTCCACCGATTCGCCGGGGTGGATTTCGTCGCCGATGTGCCTGGTCTCGAGGTTTTCCTGCATGTACTCGGGCATGAGGTGGCGGCGGTTCGAAGTGGCATAAATGAGGAGATTGTCCGACGCCGCGGCAATCGACCCGTCGAGAACGACCTTGAGCGTCTTGTAGCCCGGCTCCGAGGCCTCAAACGAAAGATCGTCGCAATAGAGGATAAACCGCTCGGCCCGCCCCGCCACCTGATCAACAATGTCCGGCAGGTCAATCAGGTCGTATTTTTCAACTTCGATCAACCGCAGTCGCTGGCGGTGAAACTTGTTCAGCACCGCTTTGACCATCGACGACTTGCCAGTGCCGCGGGCACCGGTCAGAAGCGCGTTGTTGGCCGGGCGTCCCTCTACGAACTGCCGCGTGTTCTGCTCGATCATTGTTTTTTGCCGATCGACGCAGTGCAGATCTGAAAAACGGATGCGGTGCGGATTTACGACAGGCTGGATGAATCCGCGCAGAGACGTCTTGCGCCAGCGGAAGGCGATGCTCGCCTGCCAGTCCACTGCTCGAGGCGCCGGCGGAAACAGCATTTCCGCGCGCTCAAGCAGCGCCTCGCCGCGCTTGATCAGCCGTTCCAGTTCAGACATGGTCGAGTCTCAGTAGAGCGGAGGCGGCGCGGGGCTGGGAACCTGTCCCGGCTTGCGCCCCCCTCTAAGTCCGGTAGTCGGCGTTGATGGTAACGTATTCGTGCGACAGATCGCATGTCCAGACGGTTGTCGCCGCGGATCCGCGATTCAGCACGACGCGCACCGTGATCTCGCTCTGCTTCATCACGCGCTGTCCGTCATCCTCGCTGTAGCCCGGTGCGCGGCCACCCTCTCTAGCCACCAAAACGTCGTCAAGATACAGTTCGACGCGGCCGACGTCGAGATCTGGAACGCCCGCATACCCTATGGCGGCAAGCAGCCGCCCCAAATTCGGATCGGAGGCGAAAAAAGCGGTTTTTACCAACGGTGAATGCGCTATCGCGTAGGCGACCTTCCCGGCCTCCGCCTCGTCCCTGCCCTTTTCCACTCGTACCGTGATGAACTTGGTCGCGCCTTCACCGTCGCGCACAATTGCCTGCGCAAGCCACTGCGACACGTCGGACACCATGTCGCGCAAGACAGCGTACTGCGGATGGCCGGCACCGTCTATCGGCGGGCCACCGGCGGCGCCGGTCGCGATCAGCATGAAGGCGTCGTTTGTGGAGGTATCTCCATCGACGGTGATGCGATTGAACGAACGCGCCGCGGCGCCGGCAACGATCTGCTGCAGCGCCGACGGGGCCACCGGCGCGTCGGTTGCGATAAATGCAAGCATGGTCGCCATATCGGGGCGAATCATGCCCGCCCCCTTGGCGATTCCGGTAACTGTCGCTGGGCGGCCTCCCAGATTCCCGCGCCGCGAGCAGGCTTTGGGAATGGTATCGGTGGTCATGATCGATTCGGCCGCATGCGCCCAGTTCTCTTCGCGTAAATCGCTGAAGCAGGCTGGCAGTCCCGCCGCGATGCGCTCCACCGGCAGCGGCTCCATGATCACGCCGGTCGAGAATGGCAGCACTTCCCGGACATCGCAGCCAAGCAGGCGGGCAGCTGCGCTGCAGGTTGCATGCGCGCGGGCGACCCCGTCTTTTCCGGTTCCGGCGTTGGCGTTTCCCGTGTTAACCAGAAGCGCCCTTACCGGCCTGCCCGAAGCAAGGTGCTCCCGGCTCAGCTGAACCGGGGCGGCACTGAAGCGGTTCTGCGTGAATACGCCTGCCACCTGCGCCCCGTCTGCAAGCGCCATTACAAGCAGATCCTTGCGGCCAGGCTTGCGGATACCCGCTTCGGCAACGCCCAGCCTGACTCCGCGAACCGGATGCAGGCTCGCCGGGTCAGGCGGGCTCAGGTTAACTGCCATATCAAAAACATTGATCCACAGGGAGCGCAGAGATCAAAGAGCAAAAATTGCCGGTCGCCTCCGCCGAATAT
>Ga0137463_1000803_pt1 | contig 10494 bp, 7 predicted proteins | sample EasRivERMGT800_2_FD_102333 | JGI IMG/M metagenome (GOLD analysis project Ga0137463, IMG submission 102333) | Soil microbial communities from meander-bound floodplain in the East River, Colorado, USA - East River MetaG ERMGT800_2 | ecosystem: Environmental > Terrestrial > Soil > Floodplain ...
ATACAGAACCCTATGCCTTTTACCATAAACCTTCAACCTTTTTAAAAAACTTGCTTGCAGAGTTCTTTTTTTGAATAAGCGGGTGTATATTTACAGAACATACATCCTTCATTGTGAACAGAAGAATAAATACAATCATCTCCGTGATCACTTCAATAATTATTGTGGTGGTGATTATTATTCCTGGAATACATGGAGGTGGTAATTGTATATAAACTGTAAAAACGAAATACAAAGAAACCCGCCTCCGACAGGCGGGTTTCTTTTTGGTGTCTGAGCACGCCTAAGGTGAAGCGCTGACACATAATGCAAAAAATGAAAAAACAGAAGATGGCATCTTATTATAATGATTCGACAATTCTTTTCCTCGATGGTCAATTTGTAAAGGCCACAGAAGCAAAGATTGATTTATATACTCAATCACTGCACTACGGTTATTCTGTGTTTGAAGGAATCCGTTCTTATAAAACGGTAAACGGGGAAACAAAAATTTTTAAAGAAACAGAACATTATGAGCGATTGAAAAATTCAGCTAAAGCTTTGAATATTCCATTCGATTATTCTATAGAAGAATTGATTGATGCCACCTACGAAGTGTTGAAGCGAAATAATTTACAAGATGCATATATCCGGCCGTTGGTATATGGACCGGAAAATATGAGCTTTAATAAAAATACAGAGTCCCATTTAGTAATTGCGGTTTGGGAAATGCCTTTGTTTTTTGGCGATAAATTATTAAAAGTAATGACCTCGTCATTTGAACGTCCCAATCCAAAAGCTTTTAAAATTCATGCAAAGGCTACGGGCCATTATGTGAATTCTATTTTAGCCAGCCAGGAAGCAAAGGCAAATGGTTATGACGAAGCTTTGCTTCTTGATATGAATGGACATGTGGCCGAAGGTACCGGCGCTAATGTATTTTATGAAAAAGATGGAGTGCTCTGCACTCCTGCAAAAGGCAATATTCTTCCCGGCATTACAAGAGCAACAGTGATTGAACTCTGCAATGAATTAAATATCCCTGTGGAAGAAAAATTCTTTAGACCGGAAGAAATGCAGGGTGCTGATAGTTGTTTCTATTGCGGTACTGCTGCTGAAATAGTAGGGTTAGAATCACTTGATAATGTTCCTTTCAAATTGAAATGGGAAGATTCGCTGGGATATGCAATACAACAAGCGTATAAAGATTTAATCAGGGAAAAGAATTACGGTGAGGTGAATACAGATGCTCCAACTGGCTCAATAGAATTACTGAACGTTGAAGTGAGTGGCACAACAGAAGTTGAATAAAGAATAAAAAGCTGGGAACATAAAAATAAAATGGCAGAACTAAATAAATATTCAAAAACAATTACGCAGGATGTTACTCAACCAGCTGCGCAGGCCATGTTGTATGGAATCGGGTTGACGGATGATGATCTGAAAAAAGCGCAGGTAGGAATTGTGAGCATGGGTTTTGATGGTAATACCTGCAACATGCATTTGAATGAACTGGCAAAAATTGTAAAACAAGGTGTTTGGGATAATGATTTGGTGGGATTGATCTTTAATACAATTGGCGTCAGTGATGGCATCAGCATGGGGACCGACGGGATGCGGTATTCCCTGGTGAGCCGTGATATCATTGCGGATTCGATTGAAGCGGTTTGCGGGGCGCAATATTATGATGCCTTGATTGCTGTGCCGGGTTGTGATAAAAACATGCCTGGATCTGTGATGGCAATGGGAAGATTGAACCGGCCTTCAATTATGGTATATGGCGGTACTATTGCAGCTGGTCATTATAAAAATGAAGATTTGAATATTGTTTCAGCATTTGAGGCGCTGGGAAAAAAAATCGCCGGTCAGTTGAGTGATCAGGATTTTAAAGGAATTGTTCAACACTCTTGTCCTGGCGCAGGCGCTTGTGGTGGAATGTACACCGCCAACACCATGGCAAGTGCGATTGAAGCATTGGGAATGAGTTTGCCTTTTTCCTCTTCAAACCCTGCATTGAGTGAAGAAAAAAAGAAAGAGTGCGCAGCAGCAGCTGGCGCCATTCATTTACTTCTTGAAAAAGATATTAAGCCATCGGAAATCATGACAAGAAAAGCATTTGAGAATGCGATTACTGTGGTGATGGTGATGGGTGGGTCAACAAACGCAGTTCTTCATTTGATAGCAATAGCAAAAACGGTGGGAGTTGAATTGACACAGGATGATTTTCAAAAGATCAGCGATAAAGTTCCGGTGCTTGCTGATTTTAAACCCAGCGGAAAATACCTGATGCAGGATCTTCATCAACATGGGGGCGTGCCTGCAGTAATGAAATATTTATTGAAAAATGGTTTGTTGCATGGAGAATGTTTAACTGTAACAGGAAAAACAATTGCAGAAAATTTAGAGAATGTGCCAGCATTGGATTTTGAATCGCAGAAAATCATTTACCCATTGGAAAATCCATTGAAGGCAACCGGGCATTTGCAGATTCTTTATGGAAATCTTGCTGCCGGTGGAAGCGTGGCAAAAATTTCAGGAAAGGAAGGTGAGAGATTTGAAGGAGCTGCAAGGGTTTTTGATGGGGAATTTGAATTGATCAACGGAATTAATTCAGGAAAAATAAAAGAAGGTGATGTGATAGTGATAAGATATGTGGGACCTAAAGGTGCGCCCGGCATGCCGGAAATGCTAAAACCTACTTCTGCGCTTATTGGTGCAGGGTTGGGAAATTCTGTTGCATTGATTACTGATGGGAGATTCAGCGGAGGCACACATGGATTCGTAGTAGGGCATATTACTCCCGAAGCTTACGATGGTGGATTAATAGCACTGGTAAAAGATAAGGATGTAATAGAAATTGATGCAACAAAAAATACCATCACTCTGAAAATTTCGGATGAAGAGATTGCAACAAGAAAAAAAGGTTGGAAACAACCTTTATTAAAAGCCAAGAAAGGAGTTCTGTATAAATATGCAAAACAGGTAAAGACAGCGGCAGAAGGCTGTGTGACGGATGAATAAAAATCTCATCCCGATCCCGATTGATCGGGACCATCAATACACAAGGCCTGCTAATCGAAAGATGCTGATAGGTGATGATGCAGGAAATATGACGAAAAATGATTTGAAGATGAAGTGGAAGAACAAAAGTCTGGAATTGTAATGAAGCACCGTCTTGCCTCAGGCGAGATAAAAGGATGAGGTCTAAATAAAAAATCAGGGCTTTGGCCCAAATAAAAAATATATTATGGAATTAGTTGCAGGCAAAAAGACAAAACAAAAACAAAAAGAATTGCTCAATATTTCAGGAAGTGAAGCAGTTTTAAAAGCAATGATTGCTGAAAAAGTAGATACCATTTTTGGTTACCCCGGTGGTGCCATCATGCCTATTTATGATGCTTTGTATGATTATAATGACAAACTGAAACATATCCTCGTTCGTCATGAACAGGGAGCCATCCATGCGGCACAAGGTTATGCAAGAACATCGGGAAAAGTAGGAGTGGTGTTTGCAACGAGCGGACCCGGTGCAACGAATCTTGTAACAGGTTTGGCTGATGCGATGATTGATAGCACTGCTGTTGTATGTATTACGGGACAAGTATATGCACATCTGCTGGGAACAGATGCTTTCCAGGAAACTGATGTCATCAACATTACTACTCCGATTACGAAATGGAATTACCAGGTAACCGATGCAACAGAAATTCCTTCGGTATTAGCAAAGGCATTTTACATAGCAAAAAGTGGCAGACCGGGACCTGTTGTGATTGACATCACCAAGAATGCACAATTACAAAAATTTGATTATGCTGGTTATGAGAAATCTGATCATATAAGAAGTTATCGCCCCAAACCGATTGTTCGCAAAGAATATATTGAGGAAGCGGCAAAACTTATTAATGCTGCAGAAAAACCATTTGTAATTTTTGGGCAGGGAGTAATTCTTGGCAAGGCTGAAAAAGAATTTAAAAAATTTATTGAGAAAGCCGGCATTCCGGCAGCGTGGACAATATTAGGTATGAGCGCAATCCCAACGAACCATCCGCTGGCAGTAGGTATGTTGGGCATGCATGGTAATTATGGACCGAATGTTTTGACAAATGAATGTGATGTGCTCATTGCAGTAGGTATGAGATTCGATGACCGTGTGACGGGTCGTCTTGATAAATATGCAAAACAGGCAAAGGTTATTCATCTTGATATTGATCCTGCGGAGATTGATAAAAATGTAAAAACAACTGTACCCGTTTGGGGAGATTGCAAAGAGACCTTGCCCATGCTCACTGAATTAATTGTACAAAAAGTTTATCCTCAATGGCTGCAACGTTTTCGTGATTTTCAAAAAAAAGAAGAGGAGACTTGCATTATTCCGGAATTAAATCCAACTGATGAAACACTCACTATGGGTGAAGTAATAAAATTATTGAATGAGCTTACAAAGGGTGATGCAGTTATTGTTACCGATGTGGGCCAGCACCAGATGGTGGCATGCCGCTATGCAAAATTCAATCAAACGAAAAGCAATATTACTTCGGGTGGATTGGGAACAATGGGATTTGCATTACCTGCATCTATAGGCGCAAAGTTTGGCGCTCCCGACAGAACTGTTGTTGCTATCATAGGCGACGGTGGTTTTCAAATGACGATCCAGGAATTGGGAACCATCATGCAAAGTAAAGTAGAGGTGAAACTGATCATTTTGAATAATCAATTTCTGGGCATGGTACGTCAATGGCAGCAATTATTTCATGATAAACGATATTCTTTTGTTGATATTACCAGTCCTGATTTTATAATGGTCGCTAAGGGATATTATATAGACGGTTGCCGGGTTTCGAAAAGAGAGGATTTAAAAAATTCTTTAAAAGAAATGCTGGATCATAAAGGCTCCTATTTATTGGAAGTAATGGTTGGGAAAGAAAATAATGTGTTCCCGATGGTACCGCAGGGATGCAGTGTGGCGGAGATAAGGTTGAAGTAGGGAATAATTAATAATTAATAATGAATAATTATGTCTAAACAAGAATATACAATAACGGTGTACACAGAAAACCAGGTTGGTTTGCTGAATCGTATTGCCATTATTTTTTCAAGAAGAAAAATAAATATTGAAAGCCTGAATACCTCCCCGTCGGAAATAGATAGTGTTCATCGCTTTACCATTGTAATTAATGAAACAGAAGATGTAGTTCGCAAACTTTGCAGGCAGATAGAGAAACAAGTTGAAGTATTGAAAGCATATTACAATACCAATGAAGAAATTGTGTGGCAGGAACTGGCGATGTATAAAGTGCCTACAGATATAATTGCTGAAAAAGTAAAGGTAGAACGATTGCTTCGTGAATATGGTGCAAGAGCTGTTGCCATCCGTAAGGATTATACTGTATTTGAAACAAGCGGCCATCGCGAAGAAATTGATGGATTGATAAAAGCACTGGAACCTTATGGACTTATTGAATTTGTGCGTAGCGCAAGGGTAGCCATTATTAAAACAAGTCATGGTTTTCATGAGAAGCTAAAGGAATTTGAATATCGTGAGCCAAGCGAGGAAGTGATAGAGAATGAATATCTGAATGATAACGAAAAGATTTTCAGCATGTAATCCCCTGTCCCGCCTTAGGCGTGGAACTTAGGTTGAATCGATATTGATTTACTGAAAGGCTTTATATGAAGATGATGTGGAAGATTTAATGTTTGGCTTGGTACTCAAGTACCGTCCCTCTCCTTTGGAGAGGGATAAGAGGGTAAGGTTAAAATTTTGAATATATTATGGAAGTATCATTTGCTGACATATTAAAATCAGGTAGCTCCCGTAATGAAAAAGCCAAATTGATTGCTGATAAAATTCGTTTGGCAAAAACATATTCATGGGTGGGACTGTATGATGTGAAAGAGAAAGAAATAAAAATTATCTCGTGTGCGGGGAGATCTGAGCCTGTCATTCCATCATTTCCGAGTGACAAAGGGCTGAATGGAAGAGCAGTGATGCAGCAGAAAACAGTTATCGCAAATGATATTGCCAAAGATGAGGATTATTTGCTGACGTTTAACGATACAGAATCAGAAATTGTTGTGCCAGTCTTTGGTAAGGACGGTAAACGAATAGTAGGAACAATTGATGTGGAAAGTGAAACAACAAATGCATTTGGTGATGAAGATGTAAAGTTTCTTGAAGATTGCGCGAAAAAGATATCAGAGCTGTGGAATTAAGCTCAATAGCAAACAGAAAGTAAAAGAGCCCCGCACGATGCGGGAAGAGGAGCTGAAAAGAATTGCAAAAGCCAGTAACAAAAAGGGGAAATAATTTTTAGAAAAGATTCAAACTCAGAGACTAAAATTCAAACTACAACCTAAAACAATACAACATGGCAAAATTAAATTTCGGCGGAGTGGAAGAAAACGTAGTAACTCGTGAAGAGTTCCCACTTGCCAAAGCACAAGAAGTTTTAAAAAACGAAATAGTAGCCGTGATCGGGTATGGAGTGCAGGGGCCGGGACAGGCATTGAACCAACGTGATAATGGCATTAGTGTCATTGTTGGTCAAAGAAAGAATTCGAAGAGTTGGGACAAAGCTGTTCGTGATGGTTTTATTCCCGGCGTGAGTTTGTTTGAAATTGAGGAAGCGCTGGAAAAAGGAACGATCATTTGCTACCTGCTTAGTGATGCGGCGCAAATAAAATTGTGGCCAACTGTTGAAAAATATCTTACCCCTGGTAAGGCCTTATACTTTTCTCATGGCTTTGGCATTACATTTAATAATCAAACCCACATAGTACCACCTAAAGGCGTGGATGTATTTCTGGTAGCGCCAAAAGGTTCGGGCACATCATTGCGGAGAATGTTTTTACAGGGCCGTGGACTAAACAGCTCGTATGCCATCTTCCAGGACGCAACCGGGAAAGCATTTGAAAGGGTAGTGGCCCTTGGCATTGCTATCGGTAGTGGTTATTTGTTCGAAACAGATTTTAAGAAAGAAGTATACTCTGATCTTACAGGAGAAAGAGGAACATTGATGGGCGCCATCCAGGGAATTTTTGCCGCTCAATATGAAGTGTTGCGTGCAAAAGGGCATTCTCCTTCTGAAGCATTTAATGAAACAGTTGAAGAACTGACACAATCATTGATGCCCCTGGTTGCGGAGAACGGAATGGATTGGATGTATGCAAATTGCTCGACCACAGCGCAACGCGGCGCCTTGGATTGGTGGAAAAGATTTCGTGATGTAACCTTACCTGTGTTCACGGAATTGTATGAAAGTGTAGCTGCGGGAAAAGAATCGCAGCGTTCTATTGATTCCAATTCACAAACCGATTATCGTGAAAAACTCGAAGCCGAATTAAAAGAGTTACGCGAAAGTGAATTATGGCAGGCAGGAAAGGCAGTGAGAAGTTTAAGACCGGAAAATCAACCGAAAGAAACCCCGGCTAATACACCATTAGCAGGTTCCTCAATAAAAGAAACATTCAGGAAACAGGCATTAAAAAATGAACCTGCAGAATAGAAGAAAATTTTATGGATCAAAAACTTGTAAATAGTGAATCGTTGATTTCTGAAAAGAGTGGTGTTTCCTTTCATTTTAATGAAGCTTCTTCGCGATTGAAAGAAATTGTAAATCGAACACCCCTTCAATTCAATCATAATCTTTCCCGCAAGTACGGCTGTAATATTTTTCTGAAAAGAGAAGATTTGCAGGTGGTGCGTTCGTATAAATTGCGCGGGGCTTACAATTTGATGAGCAGTCTTTCCCGGGATCAATTGGAAAAGGGTGTTGTTTGTGCCAGTGCAGGTAATCATGCACAGGGCTTTGCTTACAGTTGTAAAAAATTAAATGCAAAGGGAGTTGTGTTTATGCCGAATATTACTCCCGGGCAAAAAGTGAGTCAAACAAAAATGTTTGGGGAGAAATATGTAGAGGTCCGGTTGGTTGGGGACACATTTGATGATTGTGCGGTGGCGGCAAAAAAGTTTACAGAGAATAATAACATGACCTTCATCCCCCCTTTTGATGATTACCGGATTATTGAAGGACAGGGAACAGTGGCTGTAGAAATTTTAGAAGATAAGACTGATATTGATTATTTATTTATTCCGGTTGGCGGAGGCGGACTAAGTGCAGGTGTAGGTTCTTATTTTAAAACCTATTCCCCCAAAACGAAAATTATCGGCCTTGAACCGGAAGGTGCTCCCTCTATGTATGAAGCTATAAAGGCTGGTCACCCTGTTACACTGGAAAATATTGATCGTTTTGTGGACGGGGCATCTGTAAAAAGAGTGGGAGATATTACTTTTTCTATTTGTAAAGATGTGCTGGATGATATGCACCTGGTACCGGAAGGAAAAGTATGTTCTACAATTTTAAAATTGTACAATGAAGATGCAATTGTGGTGGAACCTGCCGGTGCACTTTCTATTGCGGCATTGGATGATTATCTTGAAGAAATAAAAGGAAAGAATGTTGTTTGTATTTTAAGTGGCAGTAATAACGATATTGATCGTATGCCTGAAATAAAAGAACGCAGTTTGCAATATGAAGGTTTAAAGCATTATTTCCTGGTAAATTTCGCTCAACGGCCCGGTGCGCTAAAGGAATTTGTAAACCATGTATTGGGGCCTAATGATGATATTACGAGGTTTGAGTATATGCAAAAGACAAATAAAGAAAGTGGCCCGGCATTAATTGGTATTGAATTAAAATATAAAAAAGATTATAAACAACTGATGGAAAAAATGAGGAGTTATCATATTGATTTTTCCGAGATTAATAAGGACGATAAGATGTTTGGTTATTTGGTATAAAGCTCATCCCAAAAGGGAATGAGGAATAGGCTCTGTGGATAAGTAATAATAAGATTTCCCGTCCTGTAAAAAACGTTTAGTATTTTCATCAGAATTGCTTGCTCTCGTCTGGCGGCTTTAAGCCGCCTGACGGTAATATATATTCATTTTAAAAGTACATCTTTCATGGCGGGCAATAACGGTTTATATCATCCTTCGTTTGAACATGATTCCTGTGGTATCGGTTTTGTTGCCAATATAAAGGGCCACAAATCCCATCAGCATGTTGCGGATGCACTTACTATTCTCGAAAACATGGAGCATCGCGGCGCCTGCGGTTGTGAAACCAATACAGGAGACGGTGCTGGTATTTTGATACAAATACCCCATGAATTTTTCTTTGATGAATCAATCCGCATCGGATTTCATTTGCCTTCATATGGCAGATATGGAGTGGGCACTATCTTTTTTCCCCGTGATATACGATTGCGGGAAGAATGCCGGGATATATTTAACCGGGCAGCAGAAAAATTGAGACTTGAAATCCTGGGTTATCGCAAAGTACCTGTAAATGCTGAAGGCATTGGCCCAACTGCCTTATCTGTTGAGCCTGAAATTGAACAGGTCTTTATTGCTTGTCCCGATCATATTTCAAACCCGGATGATTTTGAAAGAAAATTATTTGTACTTCGAAATTATGCAGCACACACTATACGCAATACTGTAAAACAGGATGCCATTGGTTTTTACGTTGCTTCGCTTTCTTATAAAACTATTGTTTACAAAGGTCAGCTTACGAGTTTGCAACTTCGCCATTATTTTCCTGATCTTTCCAATAAAAGAGTCGTAAGTGCATTCGGTCTTATCCATTCAAGATTCGCGACAAATACATTTCCATCGTGGAAACTGGCCCAGCCCTTCCGTTTTATTGCGCATAATGGCGAAATAAATACGCTCCAGGGAAACCTTAACTGGCTAAGAACAAGTGAGCAGGGTTTTAGTTCTCAATATTTTTCCAAACAGGAAATGGAAATGCTGCTCCCCATTATCAGCGGTGATCAAAGTGATTCAGCCTGCTTGGATAATATGATTGAGTTGTTAACTCTCACAGGTCGATCATTGCCGATGGTTATGATGATGCTGATCCCCGAAGCCTGGGATGGCAATGAAGATATGGACCCGGTAAAGAAAGCTTTTTATGAATTTCACGCATCGATGATGGAACCCTGGGACGGTCCCGCTTCAATTTCTTTTACTGACGGTAAAATCATTGGGGCAACACTTGATAGAAATGGCCTGCGTCCCTCACGTTATTGCGTAACAACAGATGACCGCGTAATTATGGCATCGGAAACAGGTGTACTTCCTGTTGATCCGTCAATGATCAAAGAAAAAGGAAGATTACAGTCGGGAAAAATGTTTGTAGTTGATCTCGAACAAGGTCGTATTATCAGTGATGAGGAATTGAAACAAAAAATTTGTTCGCAAAAACCTTATGCGGAATGGTTGAATAAATACAAGATACGTCTTGATGAATTGCCCGAGCCAAGAGTAATGTTCACTCATCTTGAACACGACCAGGTTTTTAAATATCAGAAAGCATTTGGTTATTCGAAAGAAGATCTTGAAACGATTATTGCACCCATGGCACTCGAAGGCAAAGAACCCGTTGGTTCAATGGGCAGCGATACGCCATTAGCAGTATTAAGTGATCAACCGCAGCATCTTACTTCTTA
>Ga0137463_1000804_pt1 | contig 10493 bp, 10 predicted proteins | sample EasRivERMGT800_2_FD_102333 | JGI IMG/M metagenome (GOLD analysis project Ga0137463, IMG submission 102333) | Soil microbial communities from meander-bound floodplain in the East River, Colorado, USA - East River MetaG ERMGT800_2 | ecosystem: Environmental > Terrestrial > Soil > Floodplain ...
GAATGTCTATGCGCTCGTAATAGCGGACGGCAAGTACTTCCACGCGGTGAAGGAAATCAAGGTCACCATCGGCGGGTGCGGGGGTTGATATGGCAGACCCGATGCGCATCCGCGCCAGCATGAGTGGCGACAAGGTCGAGGTGAAGGTGCTGATGGCGCACGAGATGGAAACCGGGCTGCGCAAGGACGCGAAGGGCAATCTCGTTCCGCCCCATTTCATCCGGAACGTCACGGTGACTCATGGCGGCAAAACGGTTCTCTCGGCCCAGTGGGGAACCTCGGTGTCGCGCAATCCTTTCCTGCACTTCCGCTTCAAAGGCGGCAGGCCCGGCGAGAAAGTGACGATCACCTGGCTGGACAATAAAGGCGACAAGCGAACCGACGAGGCGGTTATCGCCGGCGGTTGAGTCGGCGGCGCCCGCGCCGCCGGAAATTTCACGAGGAAGAACGTCATGCGGATCGACCGCGTCCTGGCCGGGGTGCTGGCGGCGATGCTGCCGTGTCTTTCGCCGGCACAGCAGGACACGCAAAAGGAAATCGAGCGCTACCGGCAGATGCTCGCCGAAGGCAATCCCGCCGACCTGTGGGAAGCGCGCGGCGAGGAGCTGTGGAAGACCCGGCGCGGGCCGAAAAACGCCTCGCTCGAACAATGCGATCTCGGTCTCGGGGCGGGCGTCGTGAAAGGCGCCTATGCGCACTTGCCGCGCTATTTTTCCGACACCGACCGCGTCCAGGACGTCGAGTCGCGCCTGGTCACCTGCATGGTGAGCCTGCAGGGCTTCGCGCCCGAGGACGCGATGAAAAACCCGTTCTCCTCGCCGGACCGGCAATCGGTCATGGAGGCGCTGGTGAGCTACATCGCCGCCGAATCGAAAGGCATGAAACTCGACGCGCCGGTCCGACATCCAAAAGAGATCGAAGCATTCCGCATCGGCGAGCAGCTCTTCTACCGCCGCGCCGGGCCGTACGATTTCGCCTGCGTGAGCTGTCACGGCGAAAACGGCAGGCGCATCCGCCTGCAGGAATTGCCCAAGCTCGCCGATCCGAAGGACGCGCAGAAAATCTTCACGACCTGGCCGGCGTACCGCGTCTCGCAGGGCACCGTGCGCACCATGCAGCACCGCCTGTACGACTGCTACTGGCAGATGCGCCACCCGCAGATGGACTACATCTCCGAGGCTTCGATCGCGCTCATGGTGTACATGGCGAAGTACGCAAACGGCGGCATCGTCAATGCGCCCGCGCTGAAGCGCTAGGGGGTTGCAGCATGAAAACGATCCTCTCGCTGCTTGCCGCCGGTGTGGTGGTCGGTTGCATCACGCCGCTCTCGGACAGCGAATCGCGGCAGCGCGCCGAGCGGGTTTTCCGGGAGACTTTTACGCACGGCAACCGGCAGATGGCCGCGCGCGTGGAGCGGCAGGACGAGGTGCAGGCCCTCTGCAGCTTGTACCGCAACGAACCGCCCAAGGAGATCGCGGCGAGAATCGAGCAATCCCAGCTGGCGACTCTGCGCTATCCCGCGTCGGGCAGGCTGATGGGCGACTGGCGCCGGGGCGAAAAAATCGCGCAGGACGGCTACGGCCTGCGCTTCACCGATCCCGACACCAAACGGCTCAACGGCGGAAACTGCTACAACTGCCACCAGATCGCACCGCGGGAGATTTCCTTCGGCACCATCGGTCCGAGCCTGGTTCGGTTCGGCAGGCTGCGCGGAGAGGGCGAGCCGGTCCAAAAATACGTCTACGGCAAAATCTACAATGCGGAAGCGTTCGCCGCGTGCTCCAACATGCCGCGCTTCGGCCACAACGGCGTGCTGACCGAGGAGCAGATCACGCACCTCGTGGCGCTGCTGCTCGACCCGGACTCCCCCGTAAACAAGTGAGACTGCGGCGCATGCCGCAGCGTCATCCCCGCGCAAGCGGGGATCCAGTGGCGCCATCTGTTCGCCCGAGCACCCCCGACTCTCCTGCGGGGAATTCGTACTTTTCGTAGGGTATAATTCGACGGCTTGCATTCGGAGGCTCCATGCCGATTTACGAATATCGCTGCTCCTCCTGCGGGTTCCAGAAGGAATACCTGCGGAAGCTCAGCGACCCGATTCTCACGGTCTGTCCGGAGTGCGGCAAGGAGACGTTTTCCAAGATGCTGACCGCAGCGGGGTTCCAGTTGAAGGGCAGCGGCTGGTACGCGACCGACTTCAGGAATAGCGGCGCCAAGCCGGCGGCGAAGGCGGATGCGAAGAGCACGACGGCATCAGGCGACAAGGACAAGGGCGGCACGAAATCCGACGCGAAGTCCGACGCCCCGTCCGGCGGCAAGCCCGAAAGCAAATCCGAAAGCAAGTCCGAGTCGAAGTCCGAAACCGTCGGCAGCGGGACAGACGTTCGTCCGTAGCGTGGAACGCCGCCGAGAAGGGGGCGGCGCGCGATGAAAAAATACCTCATCACCGGGCTGCTCATCTGGATTCCGCTCGCGATCACGATCTGGGTCCTCGAGCTGATCGTGAGCACGATGGACCAGTCGCTGCAGCTCCTGCCCCCGCAATATCAGCCGCAGGTCTTGTTCGGCTATCAGATCCCCGGAATCGGTGCGCTGCTTACCGTGGTCGTCGTGTTCGTCACCGGCGTGCTCGCCTCCAACATCCTCGGCCAGCGGCTGCTCTCGTTCTGGGAGAACGTGCTCGGCCGCATCCCGGTCGTGAAAACCATCTACAACGCCGTGAAGCAGGTGAGCGACACGCTGTTCGCCCCCGGCGGACAGGCGTTCAGCAAGGCACTCCTCGTCCAGTACCCCCGCGAGGGCAGTTGGACGATCGCGTTCCTCACCGGGCGGCCGGGAGGCGATGTCGCCAATCACCTGCACGGAGAATATGTGAGCGTCTATCTCCCGACCACGCCGAACCCCACCTCGGGATTCTTCCTCATGATGCCCAGGGCCGACGTGATCGAGCTCGACATGAGCGTGGATGAGGCTCTCAAGTACGTCATCTCGATGGGCGTGGTGTCCCCGGAACTGCCCGGCCCCAAGACCACGCAGTAAGGCCCGGATACTCGTCGGAGGCTTGCATGCCCGAATCACGCCCTACGCGCACTGATCTATCTGCTGCTCCTGCCACTTCGCCGGAATGCCGATGCGATGTGCTGGTCATCGGCGGCGGTCCGGGCGGCTCGACCATCTCGGCGTTTCTGGCGCAAAAGGGCTGGAAAGTGGTGCTGCTCGAAAAGGAACACCATCCGCGCTTCCACATCGGCGAATCGCTGCTGCCGCTCAATCTGCCGCTGCTCGAGCGCCTGGGCGTGCTCGATGTGGTGGATCAAATCGGGCTCCTCAAGCCCGGCGCCGAATTCAACTACGAAGGCTACGAGCCGGCCGTCTATTATTTCGCCAACGCCATGGACAAGTCCTACCCCTCGGCCTACGAGGTGCGGCGTTCGGAGTTCGACAACTTGTTGCTCAGAAACAGCGCCGCCAAAGGCACCGACGTGCGCGAGGGCGTCAAAGTAACCGAAGTCGAATTCCGGCAGGGGTCGACCTCGTTGGTGCGCGCCGTGGACGAGCACGGCCAGGCGCAATGCTGGGAGACGCGCTTCGTGGTGGACGCCTCCGGGCGCGACACCTTCCTCGCCAATCGCTTCAAGATAAAAAGCCGCAATCCGGTGCACAGCAGTTCTGCCGTTTTCGGCCATTTCAAGGACGCAGTGCGCCGTCCCGGCCGTGACGAGGGCAACATCAGCGTGTATTGGTTCGATCACGGCTGGTACTGGATGATCCCGCTGCGCGACGGCGCCATGAGCGTCGGCGCGGTGTGCTGGACGTATTACATGAAGACCCGCAAGGTCAGCGTGGATCAATTCCTGCTCGACACGATCGCGCTGTGCCCGCTCATGGCCGAGCGCCTCAAGGACGCGAAGCTCATGGCGCCGGCGCTCGCGACCGGCAATTTCTCGTATCGCGCAACGCGCATGACCGGCGACGGCTATCTGATGGTCGGGGACGCGTACGCGTTCATCGATCCGGTGTTCTCGAGCGGCGTGTTCCTTGCGATGAACAGCGGCGAGCTCGGCGCCGGGGTGGTCGACGAGGCGTTACGCAACGGCGACGTCTCGGCGCGCAGCCTGCGGCGTTATGAAAAGACCGTCAAGCACGGCTTGAAGACATTTTCCTGGTTCATCTACCGCATCACCACGCCGACGCTGCGCGAGATGTTCATGTCGCCGAGCCATTCGTTCCGGCTGGAAGAAGCGATCTTGTCCCTGCTTTCGGCCGACATCTTCGGCAAGACGCCGATCCGGGGTCCGCTTCTCGTGTTCAAGATCATCTATTACGTTTCCTCGATCATCCACTGGCGCGAGAGCCTGGCGGCGTGGCTGAAACGCAGGCGCGCCTCGCGCACGACGCTCGACTTCGTCTGGAAAAGCGGTAACTGAAAGGCCCGGCGGTGCTTGATCGGAGTGCCGCGCAAGTTCTAAAATCAGCCAATCTGGAGTTTGCGTCTATGCATCGCTGGGCTCCTCGGGGTGCGCTCGGGGTTCTGTTGCTGCTTGCTTACCCCGTTCTCACCCATGCCGCGGTCACCACGGGGCTCGACTATCTGGCGTGGGCGGCGTGGCTGTGCATCGCCGCGCTGGTGTGCCTGTCGTTTCCGGGTCTGTGGGGCTTGGCGGGTTTCGCGCTGCTTGCAGCGGCGCCGCTCGTCGCCGATACGGACACGTTGCTGAAGCTTGTGTCCGTTCTCATCAATCTCGCTCTGGCCGTTTGGTTCGGGAGGACGTTGGCGCCGGGTGAGGAGCCGATGATCAGCTGGTTTGCGCGTCTCGTGCGCGGAACGGAGCTTCCTCCGGATCTCGCGCGCTATACGCGATGGTCGACGGTCGTGTGGACGGCGTTTTTCGTGATCATGGCGGCCGTGGCCGCGGCGCTGGCGGTGCTGGCGACGCCTCGAACCTGGTCGCTGTTTGCGAACGGGATCGACTATCTTCTGGTGGGGGTGCTGTTCGTCGGCGAGTACGTCTTCCGGCGCGTGCGCTATCGGCATCATGAGCACCGCCCTCTCGCCGACGTGGTTCGAACCGTGGCCCGCGCGGGCAAGCTCGCACCGCGCCGGACCGCGCGCAAATGAACGCCCCCACGAAGGCGCCCTGGCTCGACCATAGTGAGCGGGGCAGCCGCAGCGCAACGCGGTTCATGAAGTGGTTCGCTTTGCGCTGCGGCCGGCGCGTCTCGCGTTTGCTGCTTTATCCGATTTGCGGCTATTTCCTCGCTTTCTCGCCGCGTATGCGGAGCACTTCGCGCCAGTACCTCGCACTCGCCCTCGGCCGGCCGCCGCGCCTTGCCGATCTCTGGCGGCATTACTTCACCTTTGCCGCGACCGTCCTCGACCGCGTGTATTTCGTCGACGGTCGTGTAGGTCGCTTCGACATCGAGGTCAGGGGACTGGAGCCTCTGCGCCGCACGCTCGCCAAGGGGCGAGGGTGCCTGTTGCTCGGGGCGCATCTGGGCAGTTTCGAGCTGCTGCGCACGCTCGCACCCGAGCACCGGTTGTCCGTCAACGCGGTGATGTACGAGGAAAACGCCGCGAATATCACCGAGGTGTTGAATACGCAGCTCGATCCGACGCTCCGTGAGCGCATCATCGTGTCCGGAGAGGTCGACACCATGCTGCGCATCGCCGAATGCTTCTCGCGCGGCGAGCTCGTCGGCATGCTCGGCGACCGCTCGGCCGGCTCCGACAAAACGGTCACGTGCCGGTTCTTCGGGCGCGAGGCCGTCTTTCCCCAAGGACCGCTGCTGCTCGCTCTGAGCCTGCGCGTACCGGTGTATTGGGTCGCGGGCTTGTACGAGGGCGGCAAGCGCTACGTCATCCACCTGGAGCCGTTCTGCGAAGAGCCGAACGCCGACCGCGCCGGGCGGGCCGCGTGGGTCCGCGAATGGGCTCAGCGCTATGCCGAGCGCCTCGAGCATTTCTGCCGCACGGCGCCCTACAACTGGTTCAATTTCTATGATTTCTGGAGCAGGTCTCCGCGCTAGGATCGCGCGCACGGCGGCCGTGCTGCTCCTCGCCTCGCTTCCGGCTGCGGCGCAGGAGGAGCCCTGGGACTTCGCTCGGCTGATGGGACAGCTCGCGCAGGTGGAGTCGAGCCGCGCGCGCTATTCGGAGGTCAAGCGCGTCGCGGTGCTGCAGAGGCCCCTGCAGCTTTCCGGCACCTTGCTCTACTCGCGGCCCGCGCGTCTCGAGAAGCACCAGACACAGCCGTTCAAGGAAGTGATAAGCGTGGACGGCGACTGGTTGACTGTCGAGCGCGAGGGCAAGACGCGACGCATTGCGCTGCAGAACGCGCCGCTCGTCGCGGCGCTCGTCGAGAGCCTGCGCGCAACGCTCGCCGGTGACGGCGCGGAGCTCGAGCGGTTCTATTCCGTGAGGGTGGAAGGGACCCGGAAGCGCTGGACACTCGTGCTCACCCCGAGGGAGGTCGAGGTCGCGGGCGTCGTGAAAACGATAGTCCTCGCCGGCTCGGGTTCGCGCATCGTTCGTCTCGAAATCCTGGAGCCGGGCGGAGACGGCTCGGTGATGACCATCCACGAAGAGTCCCCGTGAGGCTCCATCCGCGCACGGCGCTCCTCGCCTGGATCGCGATCGTCGCGGCGAGCGCCTGGTGGACCGCGCGCCACACGGCCTTCACCGCCGATCTGACCGCCTTCCTCCCCGCCGCCAGCGGCCGCCTGGAGCGGCTCCTCGTCGATCAGCTGCGCGAAGGCGTGGCCTCGCGCACCCTGCTCCTCGCGATCGAAGGCGGCGCTCCGCCCGAGCTCGCGCGCTTCTCCCGCGAACTCGCGCGCGCGCTCGCGGCCGACCGGCGCTTCGACTACGTGACAAACGGCGCCGCGGAATTCACGCTAGCGGCGCGAGAGCTGGGCTTGAAGCATCGCTATCTGCTCAGCCCGACGGTGAGCGCGGAGCGCTTCAGCGAGCGATCGCTCGCCCGCGCGCTGCGTGAAAACCTCGAGCGGCTCGCAACGCTCGAGGGAACGGCGTTCAAGGCGACGCTTGCGCGCGATCCGACGGGCGAATTGCGCAGCCTCGCCGAGATTGCGGGTCAGGGCGCGCCGGCCTCGCGGCACGGCGTCTGGTTCTCGGGGGACGGCGCTCGCGCGCTCCTCCTTGCGCAGACCGCAGCCTCCGGAATGGATGCCGTGCGCCAGCAGGAGGCGGTCGACGCCGTGATGGGCGTCTTTCAACGCGCCGGTGCGGGTCCCGAATACCGCGTGTTGATCAGCGGGCCGGGCGTGTTTGCCGCGCGCACGCGTGCGGCGATCGAGCACGACACCCGCTGGCTCACCGGCGTGGCGGGCGCGCTGGTTCTCCTGATACTGGTTCTCGTATACCGTTCGCCCGGCCCCGTGGCGCTCTCCGCGCTGCCGGTGCTCACGGGCCTGCTCGTGGGAGTCGCGGCCGTGGGCGCGCTGTTCGGCACCGTTCACGGGATCACGCTCGCCTTCGGCGCGACCCTGATCGGCGAAGCGGTGGATTACCCGTCCTACGTCTTCACGCAGCGCAAGCCCGGCGAATCCGTGCTCGAGGTCCTCGCCCGAGTCTGGCCGACCTTGCGCCTTGCGGTGCTCACCACCGTATTTGGCTCGCTCGCGCTGCTGCTATCGAGTCTCCAGGGCCTCTCCCAGCTCGGCGTGCTGTCGATGGTCGGGGTGCTCGCGGCGGGCCTGGTGACGCGCTGGGTCCTGCCCGCGCTCGCCCCCGGCCGGGGAGCGCCGCCGCCGCGCGCGCTTCCCTTCAGCCTGGTTCGCGCCGGGCTCGCGATGCGGCGCGCGGCGTGGATCGCGTGGGTGCTGCTCGCTGCGGCGCTCGCATTCATTTTGGCGCGACACGACCGGATCTGGGACGACGACCTCGGGCACCTGAGTCCGCTGCCGGAATCGGCGCGCGAGCTGCACCGGCAGCTGAGCGCGGATCTGCGCGCGCCGGACGCGGGTTATCTTCTGATCGCGACGGCCGGGAGCCGCGACGCGGTGCTCGAGAAAAGCGAGCGACTGACGCTCGCTCTCCAGGGCTGGGTGGGCGAGGGCGTGCTGGAAGGCTTCGACCTGGCGGCGCGCTATCTGCCGAGCGCGAAGACCCAGGCCCTTCGCCGTACCGCCCTGCCCGAAGCGCAAGATCTGCACCGCTCTCTCGCCCGCGCGCTGCGAGGGTCGCCGTATCGCGCCGACGCCTTTGCGCCGTTCGAGCGCGACGTGGCAACGGCACGGCGCGGGCCGCCGCTCACGATCGAGGACCTGCGCGGCACCGGGCTCGACCTCAAGGTGCAGTCGCTGCTCGCCACGCGCGACGGCGAATGGCATGCGCTCATTCCGCTGCGCGGCGTGCGCGACCCGGCGCGTCTGCGCTCGCTCGCCGAGCGGCTGCCCGAGGACGCGCGCGCGAGCTTCCTCGACCTCAAGGCCGAATCGGACCGGCTGATCGGCGGCTACCGCGCTCAGGCGCTTGCGCTCGCGGGCCTGGGTGCACTGGCGATCGCGGTACTGCTCTGCTTCGGGCTGCGCGGCGTGCGCAAGGCGCTGCGGGTCATGCTGCCCGTGTATGCGGCCCTCGCGATGACGGTCGCCTGCCTCGCGCTGCTCGGGATCGGTTTATCGCTGTTTCACCTGGTTTCGCTTTTGCTCGTGCTCGGCATCGGTCTCAACTACGCGCTGTTTTTCAATCAGGCGGAGCCCGGAACCGACAGCGAGCAGGGCACCTCGCTCGCCTTGTCGGTGTGTTTTCTCACCACATTCGCCGCCTTCGGGTGCCTTGCGACATCGAGCATTCCGGTTCTGTCGGCGATCGGGCTCACCGTGACCTTGGGCTGCGCCCTGTCGCTTCTCAATGCGATGATGCTCGGCGGCACGGCGGCGCGGGCGCGCGAAGCGCGCTAGAGCGGGCGGCAATTTCGCTTGGGAAATCGGTCCGTTTGCTATAGTTCGGCCCTGGCTCGGTCCGAGCCTCCAAGATAGACACCCATGCGCACCCACTATTGCGGCAAGCTGACCGCCGCGCTCCTAGGGCAAACCGTGACGCTCGCCGGCTGGGCGCACCGCCGCCGCGACCACGGCGGGGTGATCTTCATCGACCTGCGCGACCGCGAGGGCCTCGCGCAGGTGGTGTCGGATCCCGACCGCAAGGAGACCTTCGCGACGGCCGAGCGCATCCGCAACGAATACGTACTGAAGGTCACCGGCTTGGTGCGCCGCCGCCCCGAGGGCACGATCAATCCGAACATCGCCAGCGGGGAAGTGGAAGTGCTCGCGCACGGGATCGAAATCCTCAACCCTTCGCTCACGCCGCCCTTCCAGCTCGACGACGAGCATCTCTCGGAGACCGTGCGCCTCACGCACCGCGTGCTGGATCTGCGACGCGACACCATGCAGAAGAACCTGATGCTGCGCTATCGCGTCGCGATGGCGGTGCGGAAATATCTCGACGAGCGCGGCTTCATCGACATCGAAACGCCGATGCTCACCCGCTCGACGCCGGAGGGCGCGCGCGACTATCTCGTGCCTTCGCGCGTTCACGCGGGCGCATTCTTCGCGCTGCCGCAGTCGCCGCAATTGTTCAAGCAGCTCCTCATGATCGCGGGCTACGACCGCTACTACCAGATCACGAAATGCTTTCGCGACGAGGACCTGCGCGCCGACCGCCAGCCCGAATTCACCCAGATCGACTGCGAGACTTCGTTCCTCGACGAGACGGAGATACGCGCGATCTTCGAAGGCTTGATCCGCGCCGCGTTCAAGGAAGCGCTCGGGGTCGCCCTGCCGGATCCGTTCCCGGTGATGGGCTACGCTCAGGCGATGCGCGAGTACGGCTCGGACAAGCCGGACCTGCGCGTGCCCCTGAAGCTCGCCGAGCTCACCGAAGTGATGAAGTCGGTCGAGTTCAAGGTGTTTTCCGGACCTGCCAACACGCCGGCGCACCGCGTGGCCGGCCTCCTGGTTCCCGGGGGCGGGGAACTCACGCGCGGAGCGATCGATTCCTACACAGAGTTCGTCGGCATCTACGGCGCGAAGGGCCTCGCCTGGATCAAGTTCAACGACATCGCCAAAGGGCGTGACGGAATGCAGTCGCCGATCGTGAAGAACCTTTCGGATGAGGCGCTGAAAGCGGTCGTCGACCTGTCCGGAGCCAAGAACGGCGACCTGATGTTCTTCGGCGCGGGCACGATCAAAGTCGTCAACGACGCGCTCGGCGCGCTGCGCGTGAAGATCGGCCACGAGCAGGGCCACGCTCAAGGCGGCTGGAAGCCTCTGTGGGTCGTGGACTTTCCGATGTTCGAGTACGACGAGGAGGAGAAGCACTGGAACGCGATGCACCACCCGTTCACCGCTCCCAAGGACGGTCACGAGGACCGGCTCGCGGGCGACCCCGGCGCGGCGCTCGCCAAGGCCTACGACATGGTGCTGAACGGCTCGGAGATCGGCGGGGGCTCGGTGCGCATCCACCGCGA
>Ga0137463_1000805_pt1 | contig 10475 bp, 7 predicted proteins | sample EasRivERMGT800_2_FD_102333 | JGI IMG/M metagenome (GOLD analysis project Ga0137463, IMG submission 102333) | Soil microbial communities from meander-bound floodplain in the East River, Colorado, USA - East River MetaG ERMGT800_2 | ecosystem: Environmental > Terrestrial > Soil > Floodplain ...
AGTGAGGAAGCGAAAGATTTTGGTCATGGGGGGACTCCGGGTGTGCGCGTTATTCTACCCGTCGACCTGAGACACCCACGATAGGCTCACTCACTTTGCGATATCAACATAGTGTCATTGTGACTGTGTCAGATCTGTACCATCATCTTTCTCGCCAACAATCCGCAACAACATACCAAAATCAGCGGAGTCGCATTCCAGAGCTTTCTTGAATCTTTCCGTTAGATAGTAATCGAAGGCCATTATCGGGGTTGTTGTCTTGCCTAAACTTGAGATTTTTCTTGCGCTCTGAACCATACGGAGAAGCTCGCTCGGGTCGAGTATGTGCAAGAACGAGTCTGTCTCAGACCCAAAGCGCTCGAGCGCCTTTCTGCCGAACTCAGAAGCGTCGGCGAGCAAAGAGAGATCAGGAACCACGACGATCGCGTGAACTGCTCGCGTCCGCTCAACTACAATCTCCCGCCCGTTTTGATCCGTTACTTTCAAACCGCGCTTCAAATTCTTGCAGGCCCCAATCAACTGACTAATTGCCTTCTTGAGCTTACGAATAACATTGCGTGTGAGCTTTGCGCGCTCTGGCAAGGTCCCCCGCTCGAGGATGCTCAGCCCTTTTGACTCGAGCAAGAAGCACCCAAACTCATAACTAAGTAGCAGATCAGATAGTTCGCGAATTCCGCCCACTTCGTGGATCCGCGGGTTCTTTACGGCACCGCTGAGTAGAAGGTCATCCACGAGCCATAGAGCCAATTCTTCTTGTTGATCCCCTTCGTTTGCCGACAGCATCGAAAGCTTGCTGGGTGTAATGCTGTTTGTGATATAGGTTGAGTAGATTTCGTGCCACTCCGAGATTTCGGAGATATTGAAGACAAAGGCGTTTGGGGGCTTAAGTATCCCTTTGTTGATCTTGTCGAGTGCGTCACCCGCTTGTACACGATAGGTAGAGCTGTCCGAGCATACAGACGCCCCAGCCAAGAACTGAGCCAACGAAGAATTCGGTGAAGCAACGTTTGTATTGCCCCAAGCGATATTCACCGCAAGCTCATTGAACAGGAAGACTACACAGGCTGGTCTGTCTACTAGGGCGAGCAAAGCTTGGATCTCGTTTGGTGACTCTGCAATTGACCAAAGGGTTGCTGGCGAGCGAGGGTCATCGTTCACCTGCACTGCATATCCAACATATTTGTCGTCAACAGGAAAAACGACGATCCTGAATGACTTAAGCTTGAGGAGATACTTGAGCGTAAGAGAGCTAGTCTTCACCAGCAACGTTGGTTCAAGACCGCTTGCTCCATGAGCCATGTCGAAACGGACGAGTTGCGGTACGGCGAGAAACTCTGAATAATTCCTGCCCGACAGGATGTGCATTGGATGTCGCAGTTTAAGGAGAGTAGAACCCTACTCGTGCTTTCACTAGCCCTTTCCTTGACTGCTCCTAGGTCACTACCCATTCAGCGCTCAAAGCTTCTGCCTGCTCCAGAACCGTCTGTGTCGCCTGCTCCTGCTTATCCGGCGGGTAGCCGTACTTACGCAGGATGCGCTTCACATAAACGCGAAGTTGCGCCCTGACGTTGTCGCGCATCGTCCAGTCGATGGTGACGTTCTTGCGCACAGTGACCACCAGCTCCCGGGCAATCGTTCTAAGCGTATCGTCGCCCAGCACCTTGACTGCGCTGTCGTTGGTTTCCAGCGCGTCGTAGAAAGCCAATTCGTCATCGGTTAGCTTGAGTGCCTCGCCGCGCGCGTTAGCCGCCCGCATATCCTTCGCGAGCTGTATGAGTTCCTCGATGACCTTAGCCGTCTCGATCGCCCGACTCTGGTAGCGACGCAGAGATTGTTCCAGCATTTCAGCGAACGACCGCGCCTGGACGATATTACGTTTTCCTCGTGTCTTGATCTCGCCTTTCAGTAGCTTCTGCAGCAGCTCCACCGCGAGATTGCGCTGCGGCATACCGCGCACTTCCGCCAGAAACTCGTCCGACAGGATGGAGATGTCGGGCTTCTTGAGTCCCGCGGCGGCAAAGATGTCCACGACCTTATCGGAGACCATTGCCTTGGAGATGATCTGCCGGATAGCGTGGTCTAGATCCTCGTCGCTCTTGCGTTCACCGGCGAGGCTCTTGGCGAGCACGGAACGCACTGCTTGAAAGAAGCCCACATCGTCTCGAATGCGCAGCGACTCTTCGTGAGGAACCGCGAGTGCGAATGCCTGGGAGAGCTCGGTGACGGCTCGCAGCAACCGATTCTTTCCATCGTTCTGGGCCAGGATATGTTCCTGTGCTGCCGGCAGAAGGGAAAGCCGCGCCTGTGGCGTACCTGTCGTCCAGGGTGACCAATCGAAACCGTGGAATAACCCGCGGCAGATCTCGCATTTCTCTAGCATGAGCGCAACCGCCTCGGCCTGGTCGAGCGCCGTTTCACCGGTCCCGCCGGCTTCGGTGTACGTCGCCAGCGCCTGTTTCAACTCGTCAGCCAGACCGAGGTAGTCCACCACTAGCCCCCCGGGCTTGTCCTTGAATACCCGGTTCACACGAGCGATCGCCTGCATCAGCCCGTGTCCGCGCATGGGCTTGTCCACGTACATGGTGTGCAAGCTCGGCGCGTCGAAGCCGGTGAGCCACATATCTCGAACAATGACGATTTGGAACGGGTCCTTCGGATCGCGGAAGCGCGACGCCATGTCTTCACGCCGCTTCTTGTTGCGAATGTGCGACTGCCATTCGAGCGGATCCGATGCCGAGCCGGTCATCACAACCTTCAGGGAGCCGCGTTCGTCATCCGCGCCGTGCCACCGGGGACGTAACGCTACGAGTTCGCGGTACAGCGCGACCGCGATGCGGCGGCTCATCACAACCACCATGGCCTTGCCGTCCATTGTCGCGAGCCGATTTTCGAAGTGCTCCACCAGGTCACGGGCGATGAGTTTGATGCGGTTCTCGGAGCCAACCACCGCTTCGAGCTGCGCCCAGCGGCTCTTGAGTTTCTCCTTGCGCTCGACTTCTTCGCCTTCGGTGACTTCCTCGAACTTCGGGTCGATTTTCGGCCGCTCCGACTCCTTCAGCTCGAGCTTTGCGAGGCGGCTCTCGTAGTAGATGGGCACCGTGGCGCCGTCGACGACGGCGCGCTGAATGTCGTAGACGCTGATGTAGTCGCCAAACACGGCGCGCGTGTTGGCGTCGGTCTTCTCGATCGGGGTCCCTGTGAAGCCAACGAATGAGGCGTGGGGCAAGGCATCGCGCATGTGCCGCGCAAAGCCGTCGATGAAGTCGTACTGGCTACGGTGCGCTTCGTCGGCGATGACGACGATGTTCCGCCGGTCCGAGAGCACCGGGTGCCGATCACCCCGCTCTTCGGGAAAGAACTTCTGAATAGTCGAAAACACCACGCCGCCGGAGGCGACCGCGAGCTTCGCGCGTAGATCCGCGCGATCGGCGGCCTGCACCGGCGGCTGGCGTAGCAGATCCCGGCAGCGCGCGAAGGTGCCAAAGAGCTGGTCGTCAAGATCGTTGCGGTCGGTGAGCACCACAATCGTCGGATTGGCCATGGCTGGGTGCAGGATCATACGTCCGGCATAGAAGGCCATCGTCAAGCTCTTGCCCGAACCCTGCGTGTGCCACACCACGCCAACCCTGCGGTCGCCCCGGTCGCCGCCCGGTCGTTGCCCGGCCTCGTACTTACCCATCGGTTGCGCCGCCCCGGGTTGCGCCACCCCGCCCGCAGCCGCGCGGAGCGTCTCTTCCACCGCCACGTTCACCGCGTGAAACTGGTGGTAGCCCGCCATCTTCTTGATCAGCGTACCTCCACCACCATCAGCAGCGGAGTCCTCGAACACGATGAAGTACCGCAGGAGGTCAAGGAGGCGGCGCTTTTCAAATACGCCCTCCAGCACGACTTGCAACTCAGACAGTTTCGCGGATGCGTCTTCACGCCCGCTGATCGTGCGCCAAGGCTTGAACCATTCCTTGCCTGCACCGAGCGAGCCGACGCGCGCCTGCACGCCGTCGGAGACAATCAGCGCTGCGTTGGTGGCGAACAGCGCCGGGATCTGCGCCTGGTACGTCTGCAGTTGCTGAAATGCGGACCAGACGGTCGCATTCTCGTCGGCAGGGTTCTTCAACTCGATCACCGCCAGCGGCAATCCATTCACGAACAGCACCACGTCCGGACGGCGAGTGTGCTGTCCTTCCGATACGGTGAACTGGTTGACGGCAAGCCAATCATTATTGCTCGGTGTATCGAAATCGATAACCCGCGTCTGCGACCCGCCAATCGAACCGTCCTTGCGGCGAAACCCGACCGTCACCCCATCGATCAGCATCCGATGCAGCGCGCGGTTGCGTTCCACCAGGGACGGCGCGTCGCTACGCATTAGCTTGCGGTAAGCGTCCTCCAGCGCCTCATGCGGCAAGACCGGATTCAGGCGAACGAGAGCTTGCCTAAGCCGCGTTTCCAGTACCACGTCGCGATAGTTCGGATCGCTGCGCTCCGCGCCAACTTCGCCAGCCGCAATATCTGGCCCGTGCAATACTGAATAGCCAAGTGCTTCGAGCCAAGCGAGGGCGGCATCTTCGACGGCGGATTCGGTAAAACTCGCGCTCAAGGCTGGACCCCGGCCGCAACAGCGGGTGTCACCTGTATTCCTACTCCGACCTCCGGTGCCTGAACGCGGAGCCAACTCACAAATCGCTCCGCTACATCCTCGGCCTTCTCGGGAGCAGTGCCGAACTGGACCAACACGCGCTTGCACGCCACTTTCAACCGGGCTTGAAGCGGTGCGCGCTGTTTCCAATCCAATCCTATGTTCTGCTCCGCCGTCGCCAGTAGCGAGTCAATGAGCTTCGTGCCGCCCTCGGCTACTGATGCGGGATCCAAGCCTTCAGCCATTAAGAATCCCTGCACGCCGGCTCGAAGGGGCTCGAGGACGCCGCTATAGATTGACACCAGTTCAGTTAGCGGCGTTGCTACTGGTATTGCATCGGGACCGACGGGCTCGGCCGGCTGTGCAGCGGCCGCTTGCTTTTGCGCTTCTTCCTCGACCTGCGCTGCCTCTGCGACCACAAGGTCCGCAGTCCTTAGCACTTCAATGTAAGCCAAGCGATCAATGCCGTAGAGCAACCGGCTCGGCTCAACTCGGATCTCGATTGCTTCGCCTTGAGGCCCGGTTGCGACGGAGAACACCACCATGGGGCTGTCGCCGTCCTCATCAATTCTGACCTCAACACTCACCGCGCGATCAATCCGGTTGTTCAGGTGCGGGAAGTTCTCGTAGGGCTCGCGAGTCACTGTGAGGTCGGGCTGTTTCCCCTCGAAAGCGTTGAGAAGGACACCGAGGATTGCGTCACCCGTATGCAAAAAAGCGCGCGCGCGGTCCGCAGTAACAGCGTCGATGAAGGCATCCTTGCCGTGAGCCACCGGGCCGTTGTCGTTGCGCATGTCAGTGAGCGCATCGGCGAGCCTATTGAATCCCGACAGAACGCTGTCGAGCTTGCTCGCGCCCTTCGTATTCTGCATCCCGAGGGGTCGGAGCGCAGCAACCAGTAAGGCGGTTGTAGACGGGGTCGAGGATGGCATCGGCTCGTGGAGCTCGCCCATGATCGTGAGGCAGACGCTCTCGATGAACGACTTGACGTGCTCGACCATGCCGTGCGCATTGCCGGCGAAGCAGACATTTAATGCCTCGTAGCACTTCTCCAGCGTCGGCGCGACCGGCCATCGCTGCTGTGCCCGCCTGTAATTCGGTGCGAGCGCGTCGAGGTCGGCCATCAGTCACCGTTCCCGATGAACCGTTCAGCATCCTCAATGGGTAGCTCGCCAGAGATGAGCTTTGGCAGCAGCGTGTCACGCAGAGCAGCAAGGGTGCGGGATGCTCGTTCATTCAGAGCCATGTTCGTAAGAATAGGCGCAGTAATCCTCGAGAACAGGGCGAGTACTTCACCACTAGGTCGAAGGGCCGGAGTCGCACTCACAACCTCTGGACGTACTGCTGGATACGCGCCGCCATCTGCTAGGTGCGAGAGAGCGTCAATGTTCTCCGCAGCGGTCGCTGCCGCATATGTGAACTCCACCTCCTCGGCGTTGTGAGGCCGCAGGACGGCAAAGCCGGTGCTACCGGTAAGACCATCCTCCGAAACAAGGGCATAAGAACCGTTGCCGGGTCGCACCGTGCCGATGATCGTGTCGCCTGATCGCAGAACGCGTTGCGCTCTGCTTGGCGCGGCTTTCTGTGCGTAGCTTGTGACTGCCTCGATCCGACCCCACTTCGTGTTCGAGAGGTCGACGTAGTCAATAATGTCGGGGCGCGTCTCCTTCGACCACGATTCCGGATTCAGCGACGCAAAAGCAGCGAGCGTTTCTAACTTCCACCCCTTCGGAATCTCCCCCGGCTTCGAGTCCTCGAAGCAATCCGGGAAGAGGTTGGCGAGAGGTTTGGGCAAGCCAGGGTCTTGGCCTTCGACCTTGGCGCGTACGGGGTCAAAGTCCACGAACCACGACTTGAAGAGCACCCGCGTTATTGCCTCCAGCGTCTCGTTCATCCGTCGGTTCAGCTCGATCTTGTCGTCCAACGTGCCAAGGATATTGGCGATGGCGAGTTGTTCGTCCGTCGGTGCGACCGGAACGGCGAAGGCTGCAAGCCGACCGCGCGCTAGTTCTGTTTGGCCTGTGCTCCCCTCGCCAAGTGCCTCGATCTGCGGTTCGAAAAGGCGGACCGCATAGCCGAGGTATCGAGGATAGACGGCTCCCGGATCGGGGCGAACGACTGTTAGATGGGAGTCAATCGTCGCGGGCTCCGGCAAGGTGCGTATTTGCGCGACGCGACCAAGCGTACCGACTCCGGTTGAGTTCACGAGAATATCCAGGGGTCGCAGCATACGTTCCGCGACGATCGGCTTCCGCTCGTGATCAGTACGACGCGCTTCGACAAAGCTTACCCGTTGATCGCGCACGCACTTTTGATTGAGAACGAGGACACCACCTGCCTCGATATACGCGGGCGCGGACCCGCGATTGATGTAGGAGCAGAGTTCGGACAGTTGCTTCTCGCTCCACTCACCCGCCATACCCAAGCTCCTTCAGGTTGGCGGCGATAGCAGCGTCCAGTTTCGAGGCCTCGGCCTGCTGCTCACGCAGCGTCGCAGCGAGCCGCTTCATCTTTTCCTCTAACGGTTCGCCGTCAGGCTCGGCGGACTCCGTGCCAACATAACGTCCCGGTGTAAGCACGTGGCCGTGCTTGCGGATGTTGTCGAGCTTCGCGACCATGCAGAAGCCGGGCACATCGGCGTAGGCGCCCGCGTCCTTGTCGCCGCGCCACGCGTGGTAGGTGCCGGCGATCTTGGCGAGATCGTCGTCGGTCAGCTCCCGGTGTGTGCGGTCCACCATCGAGCCCAGCTTGCGGGCGTCGACAAAGAGCGTCTCACCGCGCCGATCGCGGAAGCGACCGTTCTTCTTGTTGCGCGCGAGGAACCACAGGCAGACGGGGATCTGCGTCGAATAGAAGAGCTGACCCGGCAGCGCTACCATGCAGTCCACTAGGTCAGCCTCGATGATGGCCTTGCGGATCTCGCCCTCACCCGATTGGTTGGACGACATCGAGCCGTTGGCGAGCACGAAGCCCGCGAGCCCGGTGGGCGCGAGGTGATGGATGAAGTGCTGCACCCAGGCGTAGTTGGCGTTGCCCGCGGGCGGCACGCCGTAGACCCAGCGCTTGTCGTCTTTGAGCAGCTCGCCGCGCCAATCGCTGTCGTTGAAGGGCGGGTTGGCGAGCACGTAGTCGGCTTTGAGGTCGGGGTGCTTGTCGCTGTGGAAGGTGTCGCCGTGGCCGATCTGCGCGTCGATGCCGCGAATGGCGAGGTTCATCTTGGCCAGGCGCCAGGTGGTGTAGTTGGACTCCTGTCCGTAGATGGAGATGTCGCCGAGCTTGCCGCTGTGGGCCTCGATGAATTTCTCGCTGCTGACGAACATGCCGCCCGAGCCGCAGCAGGGGTCGTAGACGCGGCCTTTGTAGGGCGCGAGCATCTCGACCAATACGCGCACCACGCGCGAGGGCGTGTAGAACTGCCCGCCGCTCTTGCCCTCGGCGCTGGCGAATCGTGCGAGGAAGTATTCGTAGACGCGGCCCAGCGTGTCCTTGGCGCGGTCGGCGGCGCTGCCGAGCGCGATGTCGCTCACGAGGTTGATGATCTGCCCGAGACGCTGCTTATCGAGGCCGACGCGGCCGAAGTCTTTCGGCAGCACGCCCTTGAGTGATGAATTGTCGCGTTCGATCGCGGCCATCGCCTCGTCTACCAACGTGCCGATGGTCGCCTGCGGCGCGCTCGCCTTTAGGTACTGCCAGCGTGCCTCTTTGGGAACCCAGAAGATGCTGGCGGCGCGGTACTCGTCCGGATCTTCGGGATCGGCGCCTTGTTTCTTCTGTGCCTCGAGTTCGGCGTGCTTGGTTTCGAAGGCATCAGAGATGTATTTAAGAAAGATCAGGCCTAGGACGACGTGCTTGTACTCGGCGGCGTCCATGTTGTTGCGGAGCGCGTCCGCTGCAGCCCAGAGCTTGGCTTCGAGGCCAATATTCGTGGTAGCGTCGCCATTCATAGATCTGCTATTCGCCATTAAACTTCCTTAATGCCTGCACCCTGGATGGGAAGAGCCTAAGGTTCACCTTCAGAAGAAGCAGAGGGGGCCTCCCGCGACTCAAGCAAGTCACTCACAAGTTTGGTGGCAGCCGCCTCTTCGACCTGACCCCACGATCGGCCTTCCTCCGTCTTCCAAGCGTCACGCCCGTTGATCGAATAGCCGACCAGAATTGCGGCTGCCTGTGTTGGGCTGGAAAACAGGTTGTCGCGGACAAATCGATACCTGCCGTCAGCATGTGCGATAACCCCGGAGGCAATCAACCTGTCGCGAAGCGACCGGTAGCCGATTGATAAACTCGACTGAACCTCACCCGCGGCGTCGGATCCAGCCAAAACCACGATCCCTTCGTCGGTTCGGACTGACGATGCGGATACTTGTCCATTCCGCAAATAGAAGTTTGTCGGTTCCGAGGCCGCTCTCGATGGTGAGGGGGAAATGGGTATTGAGACAGGTGAAGTAGTGACGGCTGTTTCTGCAACCGGGCGCCTAGTCAAGGGTTCAAGTGCCCGATGACCGAGAACGCCAAGTAGAGTGCGGATACTCTCTAGAAACTCCTCCATGGCATCGCGATCAGCACGCGGTAAGGCCGAGAGTTGTGGCGAAGCCGTATTCTTGAGGATGTAGCGGCCGGCAATTGAGGCCAATTGGACAAGCCGAGCTTCAAGGTAGCGAACATGCGCCTTCGTCAGATTGTCGTCCTTGCTTGTGAACGCGACCAACTCGCTCCAAAAATCTTTACCGCTAATGTGCGAACTCACACGGTCAATCACGATTTCAGCTTCGCCGATGTAGACGACGTCCCTCCCAAGGTCTTCATCGAGACCGAAAAGAAAATAGACACCGGGGCGTCGAGCCTCAGGCCACTCCTTGAGTTCGGCAAACCGAGTTCGTGGACATGAAATCGCCTGCCCAGTCCAATTCACGATCTCACCATGGCGAATCCCGGAAACAGAACCGTCAGCCAGGTAAATTCGAATGCTCTTTCCGGTCGACATACTCGCTTATCTTTCGTTCGCCTTTGTTGGCCTGGAGGTCGATGCTCTCCCCTGTCGCCCTGGGTGTTATTGTTTGGTGAAAGGATAGCACCACCTCGCCCGCTTACGCGGGCACCCGTCTAGAGATGAGCCAAGGTCATCAAAATCAAGATGGGCGGCTGTCGCGGCCCGAGGGAAGGCCGATCAGCCTATTGTCACCGTACAACGCGCAGCATGCGCTCGTGCGGATCGAATTCGAGCTCGTCGCCGCGCGGATCCGGTCCAGCTCGCCGGGCACGGGATTCGGCTATTCTGGATCCTGCGCGTGCAACCATGGGGAGAACCGCGTGATCAATCTGAAAAACCTCCGCGCCGCCCTCGCGGCATCCCTGCTCCTGATCTTCGCATCATCAGCCCAAGCCGACCGCCTCGACGACATCAAATCCCGCGGCAAACTGGTGGTCGGAGTAAGCGACACCACCCCCCCTTCAGTTTCCGCAAACCCGCCGACGGCACCCTCACCGGCTACGACCTCGATCTCGTGCGCGCGGTCGCCAAACGCATGGGCCTACCACTGGAGATGGTCCCCCTCTCGAGCGCCGAGCGCATTCCCTTGCTGCAGCAGGGCAGGCTCGATTTCGTCGCCACTTCGATGACGCGCACTCCCGAGCGGTTGCGCGAGGTGGACTTCAGCCACATCTACTTCGTCACGCCGCACGCGGTGATCGTGAAGAAGTCCTCCGGCATTACCTCGGTGCGCCAGTTGGAGGGCCGCAAGGCCTCCTCGGCGAGCACGTCCACCGCCGGCGGCAATCTCAGGGAAGTCGTTCCCGATGTGACCCTGGTCTACGTGCACGACTATGCCATCGCCTTCGCGGC
>Ga0137463_1000806_pt1 | contig 10465 bp, 11 predicted proteins | sample EasRivERMGT800_2_FD_102333 | JGI IMG/M metagenome (GOLD analysis project Ga0137463, IMG submission 102333) | Soil microbial communities from meander-bound floodplain in the East River, Colorado, USA - East River MetaG ERMGT800_2 | ecosystem: Environmental > Terrestrial > Soil > Floodplain ...
CGAGAAGGAAGAAGATGAGTATCGTGAAAATGTCGATCAGCGAAACCAGGTTCAGGTCCACCGACAGCTTGTTGCGCGCGTGCCGCTCGGCGCGCTTCTGCAGCGGCGAGAGCTTCATGACGCCCTCCCCGGTTTCGCCGGCGCCCCGCTCGCGACCGGCGCGTCGCCGATGGAGATCTCCGGGAACAATTCGACGTGCGACCGGGTGGTTCTCGCCGCGCGCACGGCATCCATGGTCTGCACCAGGACGTCGTAGGACGTATCGGGCTCGGCGAGAATCGCCGCGTCGGTCTTGTTCGGAAAGCGCGCCTTGAGCTCCTGCATCAGCGCGGACAGGGCATGGAAGTCGTACCCCTTGCCGGTGCTTGCCACGCGCCGGATCGCGCCGCCCATGCGATCCCGGACCTCGAGCGCGTCGCCCCGGATCACGATCTCGAGCTGCAGGTCGCCCTTGAGATTCTCGAACCCGGACGACTGCGCCGGCAGGCTCAGCTCCAGCACCGCCAGCCGCGAGAACACCGTCGTCGTCAGCAGGAACGGCACCAGCACCACGATCATGTTCATGAACGCGGTGATGTCCAGCCCGGGCGTATGCTTGCGCAGGCGTCGGACGCGGGAGCTCATTTCGCCGCCGCCGGTTCGGCCTTCATGCGCTCGACCAGGTTCAGGAAGCTGATCTTGGCCACCTCCAGGCTGTCCACGATCTCGCTGGTGCGCGCCTGAAGGTACGCGTGGATGAGCAGGAACGGGATCGCCACCATCAGCGCGAAGGCCGTGTTGTTCATCGCGATCGAGATGCTGGCCGACAGCAGCTCGGCCTTCTCCGCCGGATTCACCTGTGCCACCGCGGTGAACGCCTTGATCAGGCCGATGATGGTGCCGAGCAGGCCCACCAGCGTGATCACGTTGGCGAAGGTGGCGATGTAGTGCGTGCGCTTCTCCAGCCGCGGCACGATCTCCATCATCCCCTCTTCCATGGCGGCGTCGAGGTCCTCGCGCCGGCGGGCGCTCTTGGCGCGCCGCAGCCCGCTGTTCACGATCTTGCCGATGGCGGTGCTGGATTTCGAGGTCACGGAATAGGCCTGCTGGAACTCGCCGCCCTGGAGCAGCGGCAGCAGCTCATCCCAGGTCCTGCGGTTGCTCCGGCGCGCGTGACCGAGATAGAAGAAGCGCTCCAGCGCGATCGCGAGACCGATCGCCATGATGAGAATGCTCGGGTAGATGAAGACCCCGCTGTCCTGGAAAAACTTGACTACCGTGCTGTAAGTGTTCATCGCTTGTCCTCCTGAAAAATGGGGTTGTGCCTACCTGGCCTTGCCGCCGTCGTCCGGCGGGCGCGGCTTCAGCAGGGAGTGATAGCGGACCTGGCGCTCGAACACGTCGCGGTCCACCGGGGAAAGCGCCTCGTCCAGCAGGCTGCTCGCCGGACGGCCGACCAGCTCGGTCGGCAGCGGCTGCTTCCACGGGACGATGTAGAGCACCTTCGGCAATTCGCGGCTGCCGAGAATCTGCGTGCCGTCGAGATCGGCGCGGTCGGCCGCGCGCGCCGGCACGGCAAGGCACGCCAGTACCACGATGCCAATGTTCGTCGCTTTCATCCGTTCTTTCCTCCTTTGGCCTGTTCGGCGGCGCGACCGCGCTGCTGCAGATCGGCGATCCATTTGGTCACGGTGCCGGCCTCCGCGGGCGTGAGCTCCCGGTAGCGCTGGTAGTGCTGCATCGCCTGCGCGGGGTCCTGCAGATAGAGGTCGTACAAAATTCCCATGTTGAGATGCGCATGGGCGCAGTTCGGATCGAGCTCGAGCGCCTTCGCGTAGTAGCGGCGCGCGTCGTCGAACCTGCCCTCGCGCCGCGACACCATGCCGAGCTCGTTGTAGTAGACGGCGCGGTTGGGATTGAGGCGGACCGCCTCCTTCAGCGATTCGAACGCCTGCTCCGGGCGCCCGATGCGCGCATAGAGAATGCCGAGGTTCGCGTGCGGGCCGGCGAGGTCCGGCTCGCGCCGTATCACGGCGAGCAGTGCGCGCTCGGCCTCGGGGTAGCGGCCGGCGCCGAGCGCGGCGAGCGCCTGCTGGTACAGCTGCAGCGATTCCGCATTCACCGGCGGCTCCGCGTTCGCCGGTTTCACTGCCGGCGGCTCCGCCTTCACCGGCTTCACCGCCGCCGTCGGTGACTGGTCCGGCGCAGGCGCAAGCCAGGCCGCGCAACCCGCGAGGGAGACGGAGATCGTCAAGAGGGCGAGGAGCCGCGGCAGCCTAGTGCAGCGCATTGAACACTCCCTCGCCCTTCTCGGCCTTGGCGTAGCGCACCGGGCGCAGCTTGGCGAGCGCGATGAAGCTCTTCTTGACCCATTCGTCGTAGACGCCCGCGCGCACGCGCCGGGCGTTGATCTCGTGCAGCTCGATCGCCTTTTCCTCGAACGGATACGCCTGCTCCTCGAGCATCACGTTGTACTGCTCCACCTCGTCCTTGGACAGGCCCCTGGGACGCTGCGAGGCGAGCAGGGCCTTGCCGAAATCGCCGTACAGCTCGGCCGTGCGGTAGGTGGCCGTCGTCGCCACTTCGGCCACGCCGTAGTCCGCGGCCACGGCGTAGGCCTGGAGCACCTGCTGCATCTTGGCCTTCTTGAGCTTGAGGTTCTTCTTCAGCGGCTCGGCCAGGCGCACGCTCCGGTACGACTCCTCGAGCGGCTCGGCGACCACGAGCGCGGCGAGCGATCCGAGAGTGCGCGTGCGGTCCGTGCGCCCGCTCCCGCCCTTTTGGTCGGCCTCGAGCAGCTCGCGCGACCAGGCCTGGCGCTGCGCGGAACGGCCTTGCTTGCGGGACATCTCGGCGAGGCGATAGCGGGCTTCGACGGCGGGCTCGAGCGGCCTCGGGTATTGGCGCACGTAGCGCTCGTAGGCCGCCGCAGCGCTGCGCTCCTGGCCGCCCTTCTCGTACAGCTCCGCCGCCTGCCACAGCGCGTCGCGCGTGAACGCCGGGTCCCTCTGGGTCCCCGAAAGCGCCTCGAACTCGGCGGCCGCCTTGAGCGTCTGGCCGCTTTCGATATAGCAGACGGCGAGCTTCCCGGGCACTTCGGCCTGCAAGGGGTGCGCCGGGTAGGCGCGGCGAAAGCCCTCGAGCACGCTCGCGGCGGCGGTCCAATCCTTGAGCCCGATCAACGCCGCCGAAGCGTCGTACTCCGCATTCGCCCGCAGCGCCGAGTTCGGGGCCACGCTTCCGACGCGCAGGAAATGATCCGCGGCGGCGCGCAACTGGCCCGCGGAGCGCGCCTGCTCGCCCTGCTTGTAGACCGAGGCCGCCAGACGGTCGACGAGGCCGGGGCGGGTCGAGGATTTTTCAGGCGTGAGCGCCAGCGCCTCCCGGTATGAGCGTTCCGAGCGGTCGAAAGCCCCCTGCTGGAACTGGATGTGCCCGAGCACCGTCCAGGCGGTGCGGCGCAGGCCCGGCGCCGGTGGCGGCTGCAAGGCGAGCACCTGCCCCGCCAGGGCCGCGGCGGAATCGGGATCGCCGTTGGCGTAGCTTTTCTCGGCGGCGTCGACCAGCACCGCGGGCGCGCGCGCGTCGGCCGGGTTGGCCTGCGCGAACCTCTGCGCGCTCTCCACCGAGCGCCGCCGGGCCGAACGCAACTCTTCGCCCCTGGCGATCTTCTCCTGCTGCGTGTACGCGAGCAGCGCGGCATAACCTGCGTCCGCGCTCTTCTCATGGCGCGGGTACTGGTAGGCCGCGCGTTCGTATTCGGACGCCGCCGCCGCGAAACCCTTGTCCTCGAACAGCGCCTCCGCCAGCAGGAAATGCATGCCCGGCGTGCGCGGATCGCCGGGGAAGGAATCGACATACACGCGGTACCAGCGCGCCGCCTCGCGGTAGTCCTCGCTCTTCTTCGACTTCTGCGCCGCGGCGTGATAGTGGCGCGCCAGCTCCTCGACATGCGTCTTCACGTGCGGCAGCACGCGCGCGTACGCGAGCTCGCCGTTTGCCCGCTGAAATCCGCTGCCGACTCCATAGCGCAGGACGAACTCCTTCTTCGCGTCGAGCGCGAGCGCGGCAAAGCCCGCCTGCTGGTAGACCTGGATCACGCGCGACTGCATGAGCGGCGACTGCGGGTGCGTGGGATAGCGGCGCGCGAACGCATTGAATGCCTTGGCCCCGTCCTCGACGCGCTCCTGCTTGAAATACAGCTCGCCGAGCTGCTGATAGACGCGAAATTCGTACTCGCGCCGCGCGGGCGTCGGGAAATACTGCGGTATCGTGTCCGGACCCTGGAGGTTCGCCAGGCTCAGGCTCACCACGCGGAAAGTGTCCTCGGTCAGCTCGCGGTCGGCGCGCGTGAGCCCGGGCATCTCCTCGAGCGGTGCGGCGTTGTCGCGACCGGCGAGCTTGCGGTCGAGCACGGCGAAGAACGACTGGAGCCCTTCCTCGAGACGCGCCTGCTTGAACAGCGACCAGCCGTGCATATAGAGCGCGCGCTCGTAAAACGCCGACGACTCGCCCTTCTGCAATACGGCCGCGTAGGCCCGCCCGGCCTCGGGGAAGCGGCCCAGCGCAAACAGCACCTCGCCGCGGCGGAACTCGGCTTCGTCGCGATAGGCGCTTTGAGGATATTGCGTCACCAGGCGATTCAGGGTCGCGAGCGAGTGCCCGAGGTCGCCGGTCTGATCGTAGGCCTGCGACAGCTGGTAGAGGACGCGATCGTTGCCCGCATGCGACGGGTAGGTCTCCAGCAGATTCTCGTACACATTGACCGCCTCGCGATATTCACGCGCCGCCGCGCTCTCGGCCGATCCTGCCCGTGCCTGTTCGATTTCGAGATCGCCGAGACGGCGCATCGCCTCCGGGCGCATGCGGTCGCGCGGCGCGGCGTCGAGAAATTTTCGATACGCATGGATCGCGGCGGCGCGGCTGGCGTCGATCGCGGCGTCGCGCTCCACGACCATCTGTCGCCGCTCGAGGCTCGCGAGCGTCTCGGGCCCGGGGGTCCTCGCCTCGCGGGAGGCGGCGCAGGCACCGAGCAGGCAAACACAAGCCACGATAGCGTGGCGGCAAGCCGCGGCGGCGAGGCGCTTCACGGCGACTTCTCCGACGTGCGCACGGCCCGATCGTAGATCTGCGCCACCGCGAAGCGCGCCTGGGTTACGTAGGTCGCGATCTGCTCGCGCCGCCGCGCCAGCTCGGCCGCCCCCAGGTCGGCCAGGACCTCTTCCTGCGCCCGGGCGGCCGCGTCGACGTCCGCCCGCACGCGCCCGATCTGGACGCGCAACACTTCGATGCGTGTTTCGAATTCGTCGAACCGGGCCGGGACCCTCGCCTGCTCCTGAAGGAGCGCCTCGCGCCGCGTTTCGGCCTCGGCGATCGACCGGCCCGCCTCCTGCAGCGCCTTCTTCTGCTCCCGCAGGCGCGCGCTGTACTGCGCCGACTGATCCCATGTGAGCAGGCCGCGCAGCAGCCGGACTTTCTCGCGCGCCGCCTCGCGCTGCGCGGGCTCGCCGAGATGCTCGAGGCCCGAGCTCACGCGTTCCAGGCGCGCGGCGAGCGCGCGTTCCTTGTCCCCCGCGAGCGCCCCGGCGTCCTCTTCGCGCTCGATGCGCTCCAGCTCCCGGACCTCGCGCGCCTGGGCGGCGCGCAATTGCCCGACCTGGAGCGCGCGCTCGCCCGCGATCGCGCGCGGCAGCCGCTCCGCAAACCCCCTCCGGCGGGTGGCGAGCATGTCGCGGTAGACCCCGATGCTCTGCGCCCAGGCCTTGAGATTGCGCGACAGGAAGCCCAGGTCGCGGTAATTCTTCAACCCTTCCTGAAAATCGTGGCTCGCCAGCAACTCCGCCAGGTAGCGGCCCTCGGGCGTATCCGGCAGCTGGCGCACGCGCCAGAACCACCCCGACTCGTCCCCCGGGTTGTCGCGCAGGATGTTCTCGACCAGCGCCCCGCGGCGGATCGCCGCGATCGCCTCGTCGAGCCGCGTGATCTCGCGCGTGTACGCATCGAGGGCGCGTTCGTAACTCGCAAGCGACTGGCGGTACGCGCCGAGCTTCCCCAGCGCGAACGGCACGGCGAGCAGCGATTCCTGCACCGCCGTGTCCTCTATCGAACGGCCTTCCAGCTCCGTCCAGGGGACCAGCGCGCGCTCATACTCATCGAGCGCGGCGTGCGCCCACCCCAGGCCCAGCAGGGCCTTGTTGGACAGCAGCCCGTTGAGGCGCACCCGCTCGAGATAGGGCTCGGCGCGCGCCGGCGCATCGTTTTGCAGGAACGCGTAGGCGAGCGCGACGTTCGCCTTGTCCCGGAGGGCCGAGAGCTCTTCGCCCCGCGCTCCCTGGCGGCCGATCTCGTCGAGCAACCCCACCCCGGCGTCTCGCTCGCCCGCCTGGATCAGCGCCACGCCCAGGTTGTAGCGCCCGTAGGCGGCCCACGCCGAGCGGCTCGAAGTCCGCCGCAGCATGGCGATGGCCTCGGGATACTGCTGGCGGCGCAAGAGCAGCACGGCGTGCAATACGAGCCGTTCGTCGTCGAGGTCTCCGGGCAAGGGACCGCGCACCCGCGCGATCGCGTCCTCGGCCTGGGCGAAGTAGCCGCGCTGATACCGGATCTTGGCCAGATAGAACCAGGCGCGGTCCCGGACCGGCGGAGGCGCGCCCGCGTCGATGAGCGCCTGGAAGATGCGGCCGGCTTCCTGGTGCAGCCCGTACGACAGCAGCATGCCGCCCCGCAGCAGCTCGGCTTCGTCGCCGTGATGCGGCACGCGCCCGAAGTGCTGCGCCGCCATGAGCCGCGTCAGCGCCGAAAAATAGTCCTCCTGGAAGAAGAAGAACAGGACTTCGCCGAAATGCGGATCCTTGACGACGTGGCGCTCGTCCGCGCGTGCCGCACCCGCGACGAATGCCGCACCGGCGAGCACCGCGAACAGGAACCGGCCCATCGCGGTCACGTCCTTACCACTCCTTCACGCGGAACTCCGGGCGCTGGCCGCGCGTCTCGTCCCGGATCTGGAGCTCGATGTACTTGGGATCGGTCCCCTTGTCGAACGTCAGCGTCGTGCCGCGCCGATAGTCGCGCCAGCGGGGCCCCTTTCCCGTGAATACCGCAACCAGCTCGTGCTTGCCGCTCTTCAGGTTTCCCATGTAGAGGCGCTGCACGCCGCCGCGATGCAGGGCCCCCAGTTCGCGTTCGGTGTAGAGGTAGTTCGTCACGACCGAGTTGTCGAGCTTGAGCTGCACCGAGTCGAGATCGAAAAGCGTCCCCACGTCCACGGAGACGAACACGGCCACCTGCGTGCTCGCCGGGAACAGGAGCTCCTCCTCGAGCACGAGCAGATCGCGATTGACTTCCATCGCCTCCTGCTTGAGCGACTGGACTCTCGTATCCAGACCCTGCGCCTCCCGCGGGGGCGTCTTCGGCGTGTCGGCCGCCATCGCCAGGCCGGCGGTCAGCGCCAGGACGCCAAGGACACGACGCGCCGCGCGAAAAGACCTGCTTGAAGGAATCTTCATGGTTGTTTCCTCCGTCTAGAACCATCCCGACAGGAACACTTGAAAGACATTGGCCTTGTATTCGTACAATTGGCCCGTGCGTACGTCGGTGAAGTTGTTGTAGCTGTAACGAATGAATTCGTAATCGAAGTTCAGGCTTGCGCGGCTGAGGTTGTAGCGATTGTTGAACAACAGATAGCTGGCCTTGACGCCGAGCGCGTTGTCGGAGAAATCGCTCAACTCGCGGTCGCGCGCCATGAAGGTCATCTGCGTGGTGAAGTTGTCGGCGTAGAACGATGCCGCCGACTGCTTGTAGTGCCGGAAACGCGGCTCGACCAGCCAGCGCTCGTCGAGGCGGCTCGCGTATCCCAGCTCGAGCGTCCGGGCGCGGATGCTCCAGGTGTCCCAGAAATAACGGTAGCGCAGGTACGCCGACGACCTGAGCTGGCCGTCGTCCGAGCCCAGGCCCTTGGTCACGCCGAATGCGACCGCGTTGCTGTCGCGCGTGCGGGGATAGACCTCCGGGACCGACAATCCCAGGAGCCGTGCGGAGCGATAGGGGCTCTGCAGATAGCCGTCCTCCAGGATGGCCTCGTAGTTGAGGTTCACCAGCACGCTCTTGGTGACGACCTGGGACACTCCGAGCTTGTATTGGTAGCGATCGGCGTGTTCGGAGAAATCCGTGTGCGCCTTGCCGACCTCGGCACGGCTCTGGCTGTACCCGAGACTGATGGTCGTCAGGCCTTCGAATACCTCGTGCGCCACCGTGGCGCCGACCGTGCCGGTCACGTAGTCGGGTTCGTTGCTGCGCAGGACCGACAGCCCCAGGGTCGTGTTGCGGTACAGGTAGTCGATGCCGCCGCCGTACTCCTGCCGCTTTTCCTTGAACGGACTGGCCGTGGTCACGACGTCGATCGACGCGCAACTCACGTTGTCGACGAAATACGAGGCATAGGCCGACGTGCGCTCGCCGATCCCCTTTCGCACCAGCAGCGCCGGCCCTTCCACCCGGGTCCCGCCGCCGTTGTAGTAGTGATACAGGAGGTCCATGCGGTCTTCGGGAAGCAGCGCTCCCCGCGCCGGCGCCGCAAAAAGGCCGGCGAGCGCCAGCCAGAGGGCGCGGACCAGCGTCCTCAGTTGCATCCGCATCCGCCCCCCTCGGCGACGGTGGCGCCGCGCGCGCCCTCGCGCACATCGTGGACGTGCTGCAAATATTTGTCCGACAGAGGATCGCGCGAAACGCTCATCAGCGGATCGGCCAGCCAGCCGCGCTCGTACGGCTTGACCCACGGCCCGGTGGTGCAACCCCCGAGCCAGATCGCCGCGACAACCGCCACTATTCCGCGCCGTTTCATTCCTTCAGCAGCTCCCGCACCTGCTGTTCGTACTTCCGCTCGTAGCCCTCGTAGTAACCGCGGTGCACGTAGCGTACCCGCCCGTCGCGGTCGATCACCAGCGTGGCCGGCATCATATCCACGCCGTACAGTTTCGCGACGTTCTTGCTGCCGTCGAACAGCGTCGGAAATCGCAGCTCGAGCCGCTTGAGCATCGCCTCGGCGTCCCTGCGGTTGTCGTCGACGTTGACCGCGAGCAGCGTGAAGCCGGCGGCCCGGTATTGCGTGTAGATCTTGTTGAGCAGCGGCAACTCCTGGCGACAGGGGCTGCACCAGCTCGCCCAGAAATTGATCACGACGACCTGCCCGCGCAGCTCGCTCAGGCGCACGTTGCGGCCGCTGTCGCTCTTCGATACGAAGTCCGGTGCGACTGCTCCGGCGACCGGCAGCGCCGCGGCGCTACCGGCGCCGACAACGGTCAGGACCGCCGCGCCCAGGAGCCCGGCCAAAAGACGTACGCGTGCACTCATCTCGCTGCTCCCGTCAAAAGTACGCCCCCGCCCCCAGCGTCATCTCGAAGTTGTGCTTGAGCTCGTTCTTGCCGAGAAGATCGGAGGTGAACATCTGGTCTCTCATCTCGAAGCGAATCGAGAACCAGTCCACGGGAAGGACGCGGATTCCGATCCCGAAGTTGAACGCTGTGTGGTTTTCCTTGTTGAAATTCACGTTGCCCACTCCGCCCACGAGATAGACCGCGGAGGTCAGCGCCCGGTCCTTGCCGAGGAACACCTCCCCCGGAAACAGGTTGTAGCCCACCGAGAGGTAGTAGTAGGACAGGGGAATGTCTTCCTTGTCGAAGACGGGGATTCCCAGCTGGCGGTAGGACTGGTCCGATACCGTCGAGCGTCCATACGTCCCTTCGAGGAAGAAATCCTCCGTAACGTGATATCCGAGGCGCAAGCCCGCGGTAGGATTCGAACCGAAATTCTGAACGCTGAGAATCCCGGCGAAAACGCCGATCTCCACGTCGTTCGCGCGGATCTTCGGAATGTGGACTTCGCGGCGGTCCACCTGCGCGGGTATCACCGGCTCCGGGACGGATTCCCTCGATTGCGCCATTGCCGTGGCTGGGACGAGCATGCTCATCGTCACCGTCAAGGCCGAAAGGAGTGTTGAGTTCGCCATGTGCCATCTACCCGGCTAGAAGAAGAACGCGGCGCCTGCCGACAACTCGGTGTAGTCGTCCGTCCTGTTGTAGTCGATCAGCGCGACATGCTTCTTCGCCTCGACCTGCAGGAAGAACTGGCGTGTGACGTAGTAACGCAGGCCGATGGCGGCGTTGGCAAGCCCCCCTTTGGTTTCGGTCGCGCTGACGAGCGTCGCCTTCGGCACGTTGGTGAAGCGGCCTGCTCCAAGCGCAAAAAAAGGTGACCACCGCGAATCGGGAAACGGCAGCGACACGAGTGAAGCGTAATACAGCGACGTCGTTGAGAAGTCGCCGGCCGATTGCGCGATCGTCAGCTCGATCACGAAATTCTCGTGCAGGCGGTAGCCGGCATACGCAGACAGCAGGGGATCGTGATTGAGCGAGCCGAAGGAAAAACCGAACTCCATCCGCCGCGCAAGGTAGTCGTCGAACAATACGTCGCGAAACGTCTTCCTTTCTCC
>Ga0137463_1000807_pt1 | contig 10461 bp, 8 predicted proteins | sample EasRivERMGT800_2_FD_102333 | JGI IMG/M metagenome (GOLD analysis project Ga0137463, IMG submission 102333) | Soil microbial communities from meander-bound floodplain in the East River, Colorado, USA - East River MetaG ERMGT800_2 | ecosystem: Environmental > Terrestrial > Soil > Floodplain ...
CAGGTGGTGGAACGTGAAATTGATCGGACAGAAGTCTATCTGGCTGATGAGTTGTTCTTCTCCGGGACAGGGGTGCAAATTACGGCAATCACACAGGTTGACCATCGAGCCATTGGCACAAGCGTGATGGGGCCAATTGTAGGCAACCTGCGCAAATTGTATTTTGATGTCGTGACCGGGCGTGTGGAGAAATATCGCCACTGGTGCACACCTGTTTACGAGACCGTGCCTCTTCATTCATGACATGTGGAACAAGATAGCAAGAAACCTGCCGATGGCAGGTTTCTTTGATTCAGGCATCGTCAGTGGACTACGGGAATCTACCCTGACTGCCTGGTATCGATCGAACTTACCATCAAGCTGCCGGACACCAGCCCAGATTAATAATGCGAGGATCAGCCAGTGGGTAGCCTAACGTGCAGCTCAGCAAGGTCATGGCCAGAATCGGAGCAGCCAGGATAGCAAGGGCCACCCCTGCAGAGCGGGCATTCTCAGTAGGTGACCATCCGGCCAGGACCGTGGGAATGGCGACGACGCCTACCCGGACGAGGAAAACAAATATTTGCACGAGGGCAATCCGGTCGACGTAGATCGACGTCGCAACCAGAATGGCCTGAATACCTAATACGATGATGTAAAGCAAAGGGGCCTTGTCGCCGGAAGTTACCAGCATATACAGCGTGCCCATGATGAGCAGATAATGCAAAATGGATATCCAGTGGGTAGGCATCGTTGGAATCAGTTGTTGGATAGGGATGGACATTGTTTCCTCAATTTATGTGATAATTGATGAAAAGCAATTGTTGAATTAACTCTAACATACCTCAGAATGAGCCTGAGGGAAATAGGAGTGATGTGGCGCCTGTATGAAATAGTCTGGAGAAATCGAAATAAGAACAGCTCTCGCCGGGTTTGAGGGGGTAAACCCGGCGAGAGCTTTTGCCAAAGGAGGAGACAGCGATAGATTCCTCTAATCTCCATGCGTTATACTAAGGCATTGAAGCGGTATTTCATAGTTACATCTGGCATCTGACTCGTGTGACATTTGTCATCAGGTCTTAGATTAACCATAATTGGCGGCTGGGAAATGTCTGTGGGAAAAGATGATCTTCGCAAACGGCTCGCTCGCCTGGGTGTAACCCAAGGCAGCGAATTCAAGCCCAAGCCTGCGCCAGCGCGCACAACGGGCATTGAAGACGTGCTGGATGGCCATGTTCTGACTACCCAGGCGGGCCAGCTCTATGAAGTCGTTCACACGTATGAAGCCAGCACCCGCCGGGGAATTTTTGATCTGGCGGATTGGCTGGGACAAGACCTGCACACATTAGCTCGAATAACGGGTCTCGACCCCGCACCACTGCCAGAACTGAATCAATTTATCTTCCTCGATACCGAAACGACCGGGCTGGGCGGAGCAGGGGCGATTCCCTTTATGGTTGGTCTCGGATTATTTAACACCGCAAGGCAATTCGAAGTCCATCAGTTCTTCCTGCGTGACCCTTCGGAAGAAGAGGCGCTACTTTCCCTGCTGCATAAAGTCATCACCCCACAGCACGCGGTGGTAACCTTTAATGGGCGTAATTTTGATATTCCATTGCTGGCAACCCGCTACATCCTGTCACGGCAGCAAACTTATCTGGGGGCGCTGGCGAATGTAGATTTACTGCACCCGGCCCGGCGGCTCTGGCAGCGACGTTTGCCGTCGTGCGCGCTCAGCGCATTAGAGGGTGATATTTTGGGGATTGAGCGCACGCATGCGGATGTCCCCGGCTCACTGATCCCGTACTTATATCAGAAATATCTTCAAACTGGCGACGGTGGAGATATGGCTCGCGTGTTTTACCATAACGAGCAGGATATCCTGTCTATGGTCGTACTGGCAGTCATACTCACCCGCACATTTTCCGGGCCCGATATGATGACGCTGCCGGTGGAGGATCGCCTGAGCCTCGCACGCTGGTACGAGCAGCAGCACATGCTGGCGGAAAGCGAGTCTGCTTACCGATCAGCCGTCGAAGATGCGCCAGACGCGGAGCTGCGCTACCTGGCTCTAACCAGCTTTGCAGGGCTGCTCAAGCGGCTCAACCGGCGTGAAGAGGCTGTGCCCCTGTGGGAGTATTTAGCTGATTTGAAGATAGACATTGCAGGCCACGAGGAACTTGCAAAATATTACGAATGGCACGCACTTGATGTGGCTCGCGCCGTCGAGTGGACAGAACAGGGACTCGGCCTTGCTATGGCCTGGCGACCGGGTATCCAACGTGTAGAAGCGTTAGCGGTGCTGGAACACCGACACGCCCGCTTAATCAGGAAGCTTTCAGGAACAGCATCCAATGACGATGCCGCCGAAGAAGGTCTGACAGCCAACCAGATGGCTGGTGACGAGTTGTAACGAGTTGGATTAAGGATGGCAAAAGCGCCTCGATTACTCACGGTGTCGGCGTCTCGGTAGGGGTCGCGGGGACGGCGGTCGGCGTGGCCGCTTGCGAATTGAAGCGCTTCACATACGTGAAGTTGTAATACAGCCAGTTGAATCCCAATGATGGCGCAGTTATACGCAGTTGGATCAAACTTCGATCAACGGGCGGGCCGCCGGGCCATTTGTCGGCGGGCAGAATTATTAAGCCCACGCTGAAGGCCCCATTACCGTCGGCAGTCGTCTCAAAATATACCGGGCCGGTCGGCGTTTTGAGATCGGCAGCATTCCAGTGCATGGAGATTGTTTCGCCAGCCACAAATCCTGATCCGGATACGACTACTACATCACCCGGCTCGCCAATTCCAGGATTCATGAGCATACCTGGCCCGCCCGCGCTGACCCCGCCAGGAGTGCCGGTCTCATTAAGGACGGCAGTGGGCGGTATGATTTCAGTCGGGGCGGGGAGCGCCGTTGGAGCGAGATTGAGTTGGACTGTAGGCGTGGCAGGCGCGAGGGAAGGGGCAAGCACGGCCTGCGTTGGAAGTATAGTCACCGTTGGCGAAGCCGCGTTGTCAATCGGCGTTGGCTTAGGGCCTGCAGGCCCACACCCGTAGAGTGCGCCTACCAATGAGATGGTGGCAATTGCAAGTCGTGTAGTCTTGGCCTTCATAAGTTCCTCCGGCGATCAATTAAGGCACTGATATTGTAGCCGCGAACGGACGTTGAAACACTTCGCCAAACCCTCAATATGGAAACGAAAACGGGGCCAACCTGTCAGGTCGGCCCCGTTTTCCGCAAACAGCGTGATTACTTCGTCTGTACCTTGATGACGCGAGGGCGGACATCCTCAGCCTTGGGGAGAACGAGCGATAGGACACCACTCTCAAAAGTCGCCTCGATCTTGTCGGCCTCGATGGCAACGTTTAGCTGAATTTTCCGCACGAAGCGCCCGTGATAACGCTCCGCAAAGAGCGTGTTCACGTTTTCCGGCTCTTCGGCAAACTCGCCCTTGATCGTCAGCGTGTCACCCTCATAGGTGATCTCGACATCTTCAGGCTTGACGCCAGGCACTGTCGCCTTGACAATGATCTCGTTATCGGTGCTGTAGGCGTCGATAGGCAGGCGGGCGATGCGCGCCCCGCTGTCCTGATCTGACCAGCCGCGCCAGACACTGTCCTCAAACATGCGATCCATAGCGTCACGCAGACCGATCATTTCACGTACGGGGTTCCAACGAGTGATGTTGTTCATCATAACCTCCACATATTTATTGTGTAATTTGACCGTAGTATAAGGGTTGATTATAAGAATTTTCTAAGACGGCCATCAGGCATTTGTTAGAAATTGCAGGCACACTTGCTCATATCATCACATTGCAACCCTCTTTGATTTGCCTATACTGAGCTTCAAGCTTACACGACGCATCATCTGAGGAGATGTTCCTATGCAACCCGTTGCAACCTACACCGTCGTTTCATCCCTGCCTGAGCCCCTTCAGCGGCTGGCTGATATTGCGTACAACGTGCGGTGGAGCTGGGATCACGAGACGATTGAATTATTTCGGCGTCTCGACCGTGATCTGTGGGAGGAAACCAATCACAACCCGGTCAAGATGATCGGAGCAATCAGCCAGAGCCGGTTGAATGCGCTGGCTCGCGACGAGAGTTTTCTCGCGCATCTGGAGCGTGTTACACAGTCTTTTGATAGCTATGTGCAGGGCGGAGCGCGTGGGTGGTACGCCTCCGAACATGGGGGCGAAGCCGCACCGCAGATCGCCTATTTTTCGTTCGAATTCGGGCTGACCGAGTGTATCCCCATCTACTCCGGTGGTCTGGGGATGCTGGCTGGCGACCATCTCAAAGCATCCAGCGATCTTGCCGTGCCGCTGGTGGGTGTGGGGATGCTCTACCAGCAGGGGTATTTCCGCCAGTATTTGAACGTGGATGGATGGCAGCAGGAACGCTACCCGGACAACGATTTTTACACGATGCCTTTACGTCCGGTGTTGGATGGAGCAGGCCAGCCTCTAAAAATCAGTGTCGAGTTTCCCGGGCGACCAGTGTATGCCCAGGTCTGGGAGACACAGGTCGGGCGGGTGACGCTTTACCTGCTGGACACCAATATCCATGAAAACCCCAACCCTGATGATCAAAATATCACTGACCAGCTGTATGGGGGCGACCGCGAAGTGCGGATCAAGCAGGAAATCCTGCTAGGCATTGGCGGCCTTCGGGCGCTGTATGCGGTAGGGCTGGAGCCGGCGGTATGTCATATGAATGAGGGGCATTCAGCGTTCATGGCGCTGGAACGGGCGCGAATCCTGATGGAGCGCTCGGGGATGACCTTCAAAGAAGCTGCGGCCATTACGGCTGCCAGCAACGTCTTCACCACACACACGCCCGTTCCGGCAGGGAATGATTACTTTGCACCTGATCTGGTAGAGCGATACTTCCAGACGTATCGTGAGGCGTTGGGTCTGTCGGCTACGGAGTTCATTGGCCTGGGGCGTGTCAACCCCGGTGACGCCGCGGAAGAGTTCTGTATGACCGTGCTCGCGCTTCGCATGTCCGCCTATGCGAACGGGGTCAGCCGCCTGCATGGGGAAGTTGCCCGAAAGATGTGGCAAGGCGTGTATCCCAAGGTTCCCGCGCTCGAAGTCCCTATTGGCTCGATTACAAATGGTGTGCATATTTACTCGTGGATTTCGCGCGAGTTGGCCGGGCTGTTTGATCGCTACCTGGGTCCGCGCTGGCGTGAAGAACCCACCGATACTCATGTTTGGGAGCGCGTATCCAACATTCCGAGTGAGGAACTGTGGCGGGCACATGAAATTCGACGGGAGCGGTTAGTGTCAGTCGCACGCAAGCGCCTGATTCTACAGTTGGAGCAGCGGGGCGCGCCCACGCTCGAAATAGACGAGGCGCATGACGTGCTTGACCCGGAAGTGCTCACCATTGGGTTTGCCCGTCGCTTTGCCACTTATAAGCGCGCAACGCTTCTCTTGCGTGATCTGGATCGCTTTTCATCGATTCTGTGTGGAGAACACCCGGTACAGTTTGTGTTTGCCGGCAAGGCTCACCCTCATGACAATGCCGGGAAAGAGTTTATTCGGGATATTGTTCATTACGCGCGGACAGCTGGCTGTCGCAATCGTATGGTGTTCCTCGAAGACTATGATATGGTCATCGCCCGCTATTTGGTGCAGGGCGTCGATGTGTGGCTCAATACGCCCCGCCGCCCGCTGGAGGCCAGTGGCACTAGCGGCATGAAGGCAGCCATCAATGGCGTGATCAACTTGAGCGTGCTGGATGGTTGGTGGGCGGAGGCATATCGACGAGATGTGGGTTGGGCCATTGGACGCGGCGAGGAATATGAAGATCAGGAACTGCAGGACTACGTCGAATCGAATGCCATCTACGACTTAATTGAGAAGGATTTGATCCCAACTTTTTATGATCGAGGCTCCGATGGGCTGCCGCGTGGGTGGATCATGCGGATGAAGTCAAGCCTTAAGGAATTGTGCCCGGTCTACAGCACCGCTCGGATGGTGCAGGAGTATGTGCGGCGATTTTACGTTCCGGCTCTAGGTCAGGCTCGAAGCCTGGCCGGTAATGATTACGGGAATGGCCGAGAATTTGCATCATGGCTCGCCAATCTTGAAGCGAAGTGGGACAAGCTCGACCTGGGTGATATCACGACTATGACCTCTAAGGTGCAGGTTGGCGACGCTCTCAAGGTGAGCGCGGAAGTCTATCTGGCTGATGTGTCGCCTGAACAGGTTGCGGTTCAGTTATATGAGGGAGAACTGGATCGCGATGGGGCGATCAGCCGAGGGCATACCCACCTCATGCAGCCGGTTGGGACAGGCAAGAAGAAAGGCTGGTTTCAGTACGCCGCCGAGTTCACAGCGGAGGCGACCGGGCGGCAAGGGTACACGGTGCGGGTGATCCCCGCCCACCCGGAGATTCAGAAGACGCTGCGGTTTGGGCTGATCAAGTGGGCGTGATTGTCCTTGAATATCGAGCGGGTTCTTGATGGCAGCGCGACCAGGGCGCGTCACATTAAAGACGGGGCGCGAAAAGCCGCTCCGCCAGTTCCATCCATGGGTGTTTTCTGGTGCGATTGATCAACTGGAGGGTGACCCTGGCGGTATTGTCAAGGTCGAGAATCACAAAGGGCAATATCTGGCGACGGGCTATTTCAACCCGCGCTCACAAATTACTGTTCGTATCCTGACCTGGGATGAGCACGACGAGATTAATCACGATTGGTGGCGCTCGCGGCTGAAGGTTGCAATGGCTGCCCGCGCTGATAGGGTGTCACATGATCAGCTTACGGCCTACCGGCTTGTTTATGCCGAGAGTGACGGGCTTCCCGGGCTGGTTATCGATCGCTATGGCGGTGTTGTGGTCTTCCAATCACTGACCCTTGGGATTGAGCAAGTGAAGTCGACGCTGGTTGAGCTGATGGTGGAGCTTCTCGATCCGGCGGCAATTGTTGAGCGTAGCGATGTGGATGTTCGGCGCAAAGAGGGTTTAAGCGAGACTGCGGGAATCGTCTATGGCCACTTGCCTGAGCCGATGCCTGAGATTGAAGAGTATGGGCTGCGCTACCCGGTCGATCCGCTCAAAGGCCATAAAACAGGCTTCTATCTTGACCAGAGAGATGCCCGCCAATTACTGCTGGAAAGCCGTTTAGCAGCCGGGCGAGACGTGCTGAACGCGTTTGGCTATTCCGGGGCATTCAGCGTGTGCGCCGCCGCCACCGGATCAAAGAGTGTTGTGACCATAGATACATCTCAACCCGCGCTTGACCACGCGGCGACGGCCATGAAGCTCAACCATCTGGATCATGTGCCCGCCGAATATGTATGCGCTGATGTGTTCCAGGAACTGCGCACGTATCGCGATCAGCAGCGTAGCTTTGACTTGATCATCCTCGACCCGCCCAAGTTTGCGCACAGCGCCCGCGATCTGGAACGGGCCGCGCGCGGCTATAAGGACATCAACTTACTGGCCTTCCAGCTTCTAAATCCCGGCGGGATACTGATGACCTTTTCCTGCTCAGGGCTGGTCGACGCTGACTTTTTTCAGAAGATTGTGTTTGGGGCAAGTGTCGATGCAGGGAAGCAGGCGCAGATCATGGGCTGGCTGGGCCAGCCCAGCGACCATCCCATCCTGCTCTCGTTTCCAGAGGGGCGATATTTGAAAGGGTTAATTTGCCGAGTGGCTGGCTTTTGAACCAGCCAGATTCTGAGTGAGCTGCGCCAGCTTACCGCTGGTCTCGCGCCATGCGATCCGGCTCAACCCCAGCTTCTGCCGCAATTTCTCAGCATCGATATGGTTAAGATGATCGGTTAAAGCTGCCGTCCAGCGCAGTGCTTCAAAGGACAGCTTGCGCTGGGATACCCCGGCAGTATTGGCAACATCGCGCAGAATATACTCCAAATTGCGGGCCGTGCAGTCGAAGACCTCACGCGGGGGCTGTCGCTGCGCAAGATATTCATCCATCAGCGCAGGAAAATCGGGTTGCAAGCCAATCTTGCGTTCTTTATAACGCATGCGCGGATTAGAATAGCGTATCCAGAGAATCGGTGTGGATGGGTTCGCCCGGTCAACATCGCCAGGGCGGAGGGTCATACACTCGGCTTTCTTGATCCCGGTTTCCATGAGCAGTCGAACGAGCAGATGAGGGCGCGCGTCTGGCCGATCCGCATTCTGCCGCATCTTGCGCGTAATGTCCAGAACGGTGGCTATTTCATCCTGAGTAAGCACTTCCGGCAGCGGACTGCCCACCGACTGCTGGATCAGTGCGTTGGAAGGATCACTCCCGATGAACCGCATTTCATGCAGATACCCAAAGAAGTTCTTAAGCGTTGTGACCCGTCGAGCATAGCTTTTTGGACTGCACGGCACACCACGCTCATGAAGCAGCCAATGCATAAATCGGCTCAAGTCCGCCGTGCCAATTGATCCAATCGTCTTATCGCCGCCAATCCACGATTCGAGCAAGTAAATGTCGCTTTTGAAGGCCTTGATGGTGTAGATGGAAAATCCGCCCAGCCGGAGAGCATCCAGATATATCCCGATGGCGTCACCCAGAGGCGTGTTCGGATTGACGTGGATCGTTGGCGCGCCGCCCAGATCGGCGGACTCGGCGTCCGACCCTACGTCAAACAGTGGGAGCTGCTCATTGTCCGACATTGCGCCTCTACTGAAGCCAGAAGACATACGCCAGCAGGTCACCTATGATAGCACGATTTGGGATTTCGACTTGCGCGCCGTCTGGCGTTTCATAATCGATCACGTAATTAGCGTCAATAATCCCGGTGCGGATGTTCTCTTTTGGAATATCCTGAGCCAACCCGGCCAGGCTAATCATTTGCTCCAATGACAGATTGGTATCCATGCTGTCTTTGAGATTGGCGTACAACGCCGGCGCTTTTTGAACCAGCGTGGGCATCATGTTCAGGTCGAGAACCTTATCGCGGATAGCAAACATCAATACCTGCTGGCGCTGGGCGCGATCATAGTCACTGTTGCCGTGGCGGGTGCGGGCATATTTGAGGGCGGTCTCGCCATCCAGATGCTGCGGCCCGGCGGCAAGGTAAAACGGATCATAGCCAAAGTCGTAGCTGGGGTAGTTCGGGTCGTCAATCGTTTCGGGCACGTTAATGTCGACGCCACCTATCTCATCGACCAGGGTTACAAACACGTTGAATTCGATAACGGCGTAGAAGTTCACACGCGTGCCAAGGTTATATTCAATGGTCTGAACCGCCAGATCGCTGCCGCCGAAAACATAAGCGCTGTTGACCCGGTTCAAACCGTAGCCGGGCACATCGACAAACAGGTCGCGCGGGACAGAAAGTATTCCGGCACGTTTGTTAACCGGGTCGGCCATTAGCAGCACGATCGTGTCCGTGCGGGGTCGATAACCGCCGCGCTCTGAGGGTCGGGTGTCAGCACCCATTAGCAGGACCGTTACGGGTTCGCTGCCCTGCCATACCGGGGCGTTGCCGAGCGCTACCGTCGGCGCGAGAAAAGCCGGGTTGGGCGTGGCATTGGGCGGCAGTATTGGGCCTGTGTCGTCGATGCCGATTGTTCCGCCGAGAAATCCACGCAGCAAGACAGCGCACAGGAAGGCAAGGGCCAACGTGCCGACGAACAATCCAATGATCCCGAAGAGCGTGGTAAACCGGCCAAAGGTTGGGATGGGCAGCCGGTTTACCAGGCGGTTTACTTTTGCCAACAAACCGCGTGGCTGTTTTCGGGGCGGCCTGGATGAGGGCTGAGACTGGCGACGGTTGTAACTCATAGCATGTTCATTCCTGACAGTGGGCTGATTGTACCGGTCGATTCTGTCTGTTACAATCGAGGTTGGAAATCTTCATTCAATTAAGAACGATTCAAGCTGTCCCCTTCGATGAACGATATTCCAACTCAGCGAACAACTTACCCTCCGGCGACATGGCGGCTGATCGTTCATCCTTCCGGCGGCGGGGCGTGGAACATGGCCGTTGATGAAACTCTGAGCGAGAGCGTCTCTCAGGGCGCGTCGCCGCCTATTCTGCGCTTTTATGGATGGCAGCCGGGGTGTCTTTCGCTGGGCTACGCACAGCCTGCCAGCGATGCTCAACTCGAAAAACTGCAATCACACGGCTGGGACATGGTGCGCCGCCTGACCGGTGGGCGAGCTATTCTGCATATCGATGAATTGACATATGCTATCGTCACGCCCCTGGGCGATCCTCGTGTTGAAGGTGGCGTGATAGAGAGCTATCGACGACTGAGCGCTGGCCTGCTCGCCGGATTAATGAAATTAGGCGTGGCAGTATCCGCCGGTCGAGCGGATGAGCACGCGCATCGATTCAACGGCCCGGTGTGCTTTGAAATTCCATCCGATTATGAAATCACTTTTCAAGGCAAAAAACTGTTGGGCAGCGCGCAAACGCGCCGGATAGGCGTCGTATTGCAACATGGTGCGCTCCCGCTGTCCGGGGATGTGACACGCATTTGTGACGGGCTGTCATTCGTATCCGC
>Ga0137463_1000808_pt1 | contig 10459 bp, 10 predicted proteins | sample EasRivERMGT800_2_FD_102333 | JGI IMG/M metagenome (GOLD analysis project Ga0137463, IMG submission 102333) | Soil microbial communities from meander-bound floodplain in the East River, Colorado, USA - East River MetaG ERMGT800_2 | ecosystem: Environmental > Terrestrial > Soil > Floodplain ...
CGCCCGCGGCCGGCGAGGGCGTGGGGATCGACCGCCTGGTCATGCTCTTCACCAATAGCCCGAGCATTCGCGACGTGCTGCTGTTTCCCCACTTGCGTCAGGAAACCTGAAGCTTCCGCAACGGTTGAAACACTCTGTTACATCAACCATCTGGCGCGTCGTGCGTTAGTGCGGGTAAGCTTTGACACCCGCAACAGGAGGCCCTATGGAAACGCAAGCCGCACGTCAGACCCACCCACTCCTCATCGTCGCCGCGATCGCGATCACGCTGTTCAGCCTCGTGGGAATCGGCGCCGTTCTCGGCTGGATTCCGACCTCGGTCGGGAACCCGAGCCCGGCGAGTACACCGCTCGCTCAAGCGCCCGAGCAGCCCGTGGCGCAGCCCGAGCCGCCCAAGCGAGCCGAACAAAGACCGGCCGCGCACCCGAAGCCGAAATCCGTCGCCCCGGTACCGATCCCCCAAGCGGCGGTCCCGCCTCCTCCGCCTGCTCCGGTCGTGGCCGCGATTTGCCGCGAGTGCGCGGTGATCGAGGAAGTGCGCGAAGTCGAGAAAGCGGGCACCGCGTCGGGTGCCGGCGCGGTCGGAGGCGCGGTTGTGGGCGGAGTGCTCGGCCACCAGATGGGCGCCGGCCGGGGCAAGGACGTTGCGACCGTCCTTGGCGTCTTGGGCGGGGGCCTCGCCGGAAACGCGATCGAGAAGAACGCGAAAAAGACCGTGGAGTACCAGATCGTCGTCCGTTACGAGGACGGCACCAAGGGGCTGTTCACCCAGGCCACGCCCCCGAGCTGGCGTAGCGGCGACAAAGTCAGAGTCATCAACGGCGTGATCCAGGCACGCAGCTGAACGAAGCCGCAGCCGAGAAGAACGCGGGCGATTGCCCGCGTTTTTTTTGGAGAGAGCCCTCCGCGAAAGGCGGGCCGCGGAATAGAATCTCGGCATGACGGGACTCGCCATCGCCCTGGTGCTGGGCGCCGCGCTCATCCACGCGGGCTGGAACTATCTACTCAAGAAAAGCGGCGGGGGTATCGGCTTCGTTTGGGCATTTGCGGCGCTGTCGGCCCTTTTCTACGCTCCGCTTGCGGCGGGGGTCGTGTACCTTCAGCATTTCCACTTTTCGGCGACCGTGCTCGCCTTCATCTTCGCCAGCGCCGTGCTCCATACGGTTTATTACCTTTTGCTCGACCGAGGCTACCGGTACGGCGACCTCTCGGTCGTCTACCCGCTCGCGCGGGCGACCGGCCCCCTCCTCACCGTGCTCGTCGCTGTCGCGCTGCTCGGCGAGCGGCCGGGCGTCGTCGCGATGTGCGGCGCGGCGCTCGTAGTCGGGGGGGCTTTCTTTCTCGCGGGAAACCCCGCCAAGCTGCGCGAGGCGGGCGCGGCACGTGGGGTGGCGTTCGCGCTGCTCACCGGCTGCATGATCGCATCGTATACAGTCGTCGACAAACAGGCCGTGAGCGCCGCGCTGATTCCCCCCATCCTCCAGGACTGGGGCGCCAATCTCGGACGGGTGATCGTGATGGCTCCGCTGGCACTCAAGCGCCGCGAGCAGGTGAAGGCCGCCTGGGCCCGGCAGCGAAGGGCAGTGATCCTGGTCGCCCTGCTCTGCCCGCTCTCCTACATCATGGTATTGACCGCCATGGTGTTCACGCCGGTCAGCTATGTCGCGCCGGCGCGCGAGATCAGCATCCTGTTCGCCGCGCTGATGGGAGCGCATTGGCTGCAGGAGGGCGACGTCCGGCGCCGACTCGCAGCGGCGGCGGCGATGGCCTTGGGAGTGGTCGCGCTCGCGATCGGCTAGAGTAAGCTCGCGCCATGGAAGACTCCTTCGTTTCCGCCGTCGTGATTCTGTTGCTGGTCACCGATCCGATCGGCAACATCCCGTTGTTCGTCTCTCTGCTGCGAGACGTCGATCCGGACCGCCGCGTCCGGGTGATCGTGCGCGAGTGCGCGATCGCGCTTGCCGTGCTGCTGATATGCGTGCCCTTCGGCAGCTCCCTCCTCGAGCTCTTCGGCCTATCGGAGAGCTCGCTCAACCTCGCCGGGGGAGTCATCCTGTTCCTGATCGCGTTGCGCATGATCTTTCACGGCCCCGAGGGCATTTTCGGAGAAACGGCTTACGGCGAGCCGTTCATCGTGCCGCTTGCGATTCCCTCCATAGCGGGGCCCGCGGCAATCGCCACGGTGTTGCTGCTCGTGTCGCGAGAGCCGCAACGCCTGCCCGAGTGGCTTCTCGCTGTGACCGTGGCGGTGGCGGCGTGCCTGGTGGTCCTGGTGTTCGCCGAGCGCATCAGCAGGTGGGTGGGCGAAGGGGTGCTCGCCGCCTTCGAGCGGCTGATGGGACTGCTGTTGACAGCGATCGCAGTCGAGATGTTATTGCGCGGGATCGAAGGTTTCGTTCGTCACCTTCAATCCGTCTAGGACCGGTTCCTTCGGCTCAAACGGGAATCGCGTTGCGGATGGCAGGCAGCATGCGCGCGACGGTTTCGCGCCCCTCGGCGATGGCGAATTCGGCGCGGTGGTAGTCGAGCAGACCGAGATGACCGAGCCGCGGCGCGAGCAGCGCGTCGGGCGGCTCGCCGGCCAGACGGCTGCGTGCGATCCGCAACTGCATGATGTTGATCGAGCCCATCAGCGTTTCCAGCAATGACGGCGGCATGGACTCGGACTCCGCCTGCGGTTCGCTCGCCCTGTTGTCCCTGTTGTACCTCGGCAGAAACCTGCTCATGAATCCGCGCGGTGCGGTCTGTGTGGGCGCCCGATCGTCGTCGCGCGCATAGCGCCCGACCAGATCCGAGCCGAGATCGACCGCCAACACGATGTCCGCGCCCATCGCGCGGCACAACGAGACCGGAATCGGATTGACGACGCTTCCGTCGACGAGATAGCGACCCTCGTGCGGCACCGGCTGAAAAAGGCCCGGCACGGCAATGGAAGCGCCGATCGCAGCCGATACCTTGCCCTCGCGCAACCAGACTTCCTGACCGGAATGGAGGTCGGTCGCGACCGCGGCAAACGGCACCTCCAGTTCGGAAAACTCGCGTTCCACGAACTGCTCGCGAAAGACTTCCCTGACGCGCTTGCCTTTGATGAGGCCGCCGCGCAGACCGAAGTCCATCAGCTTGAGCATGCGCTTCCAGTCGAGCGAAAGCGCCCAGGCCTCCAACTGATCGAGGCGGCCCGCGGCAAACGCGGCCCCGACCAGCGCGCCGACCGAGCAGCCGGCGATGAGGTCGGGCTTGATTCCCGCTTCGGTGAGTCCGCGCAATACGCCGATATGCGCCCAGCCGCGCGCGGAGCCCGCGCCCAGAGCGAATCCGATCTTGGGTTTTCGTCGCACGTCTCTAGCCCGCGTCCGAGGGAAGGCCCACGGGTCGGGTGCGGGCCCCGTGCTGCATCATCACATCCGCTCGAAAATCGCCGCGATCCCCTGCCCGCCGCCGATGCACATGGTGACCAGGGCATAGCGCCCGCCCGTGCGGTGCAGCTCGTAGATCGCCTTCACGGTGAGGATGCAGCCGGTCGCGCCGATCGGATGGCCGAGCGCGACCGCCCCGCCGTTGGGATTCACCTTCGCCGGATCGAGCCCGAGATCGCGCGTCACCGCCATCGCCTGCACTGCGAAGGCCTCGTTCGACTCGATCACGTCCATGTCGGCGGGCTTGAGGCCGGCTTTTTCGAAGACGCGCTTCACCGCGGGGATCGGTCCGAGCCCCATCAACTGGGGCTCGACGCCCGCGTGAGCGTATGCCACCAGGCGCGCAAGCGGTTTCGCACCCTGCTTCTGCGCCGCGGACTTCTCCATCAGAACCACCGCCGCCGCGGCGTCGTTGATGCCGGAGGCGTTGCCCGCCGTGACGGTGCCGTCCTTCTTGAACACCGTCTTCAGCTTCTGCAGGTCCTCCATTTTCAGATCCTTGCGCACGTGCTCGTCGGTATCGAACTGCGCCGGGCCTTTCTTCGCTTTCACCTCGACGGGCACGGTCTGGCTCTTGAAATAGCCGGATTCCAGCGCCTTCGCAGCACGCCGGTGGCTCTCGAGCGAGAAGGCGTCCTGCTCTTCGCGCGTCATGCCGTATTTCGCGGCGATGTTTTCCGCCGTCACGCCCATGTGGCCGTGGCCGAAAGGGTCGTGCAAGGCCCCGGTCATGGCGTCGATGAGTTGCGCGTCGCCCATGCGCTGGCCCCAGCGCGCTGCGGGCATGAAGTACGCGGCACGGCTCATGCTCTCGGCGCCCGCGCCGATCGCGACGTCGGTATCGCCGAGCAGGATATGCTGGGCCGCCGAGACGATCGCCTGCAGTCCGCTGCCGCACAAGCGGTTCACGGTGAGGCAGGGCGTGCCGACCGGCAACCCGCCCTCGATCGCCGCGACGCGCGAGATGTACATGTCCTTCGCCTCGCCGTGGATCACGCTGCCGAGCACGAGGTGACCGACCGTCGCCGGGTCGATCTTCGCCCGCGCCACCGCTTCCCTGATTGCGATCGCTCCGAGCTTCGTCGGCGGAATGTCCTTGAGCGCGGCGCCGTAGTCGCCTATCGCGGTGCGAACGCCGCTTGCCACGACCACTTCACGTTGTGCCATGAAACCTCCTGTCTATGCGGCGCGGCGCCGCGCTGCGGAGTCGCTCGCCCAGAGATCGTGGGCGTCGGAGCGCAGTACCATCACCTGCGCCCAATCGCCCGGCTTGAGCTTCGAGCCGCCTTCGATATGTACCACGCCGTCGATTTCCGGGGCGTCGGCCGCGGAGCGCCCCACGGCTCCTCCCGCCTTCACTTCGTCCACCAATACCTTGATGGTCTTTCCCAGCTTGCCCTTCAGACGCCGCGCGCTGATTTTCTCCTGCAGCTGCATCAGCCGCGCGCGACGCTCTTCGCGTACTTCGTCAGAAAGCGCGCCGGGCAGCTCGTTCGCTTTCGCGCCTTGCACCGGCGAATACGCAAAACAGCCGACGCGGTCGAGCTCGGCTTCATCGAGAAAGTCGAGAAGCTCCCGGAATTCGTCTTCGGTCTCGCCCGGGAAACCGGCGATGAAGGTGCTGCGGATCGTGATGTCCGGGCAGATCCCGCGCCAGGCGCGGATGCGCCCGAGATTGTCCTCGCCGCTTGCGGGGCGTTTCATGAGCTTCAGGATCCGCCGGCTCGCGTGCTGGAACGGAACGTCGATGTAGGGGAGGATCTTCCCATCCGCCATGAGCGGGATCACGTCGTCCACATGCGGATAGGGATAAACGTAGTGGAGCCGCACCCATACGCCCAGTTCTCCAAGCGCCGTCGCCAGATCGCCCATGCGGGCCTTGAGCGGCCGCCCGCCCCAGAAGCCGGTGCGGTATTTGAGATCCACGCCGTAGGCGCTCGTGTCCTGGGAAATCACGAGCAGCTCCTTCACGCCCGCCTTGACGAGGTTTTCCGCTTCACGCATCACCTCGCCTATCGGCCGGCTCACGAGGTCCCCGCGCAGCGACGGGATGATGCAGAACGTGCAGCGGTGATTGCAGCCTTCGGAGATCTTCAGGTAAGCGTAGTGCCGCGGGGTCAGCTTGATTCCCTGCGGCGGGACGAGGTCGGAAAAAGGGTCATGCGGTTTCGGCAGGTGCTCGTGCACCGCTGTCATCACCTCTTCCAGCGCGTGCGGACCGGTGACGGCGAGGACTTTCGGGTGGGTCTGCCGCACGACGTCGCCCTTGGCGCCGAGACAGCCGGTGACGATGACGCGGCCGTTTTCCTTGAGCGCCTCGCCGATCGCGTCCAGCGATTCCCGCACCGCCGACTCGATGAACCCGCAGGTATTGACGACCACGAGATCGGCCCCGTCGTACGAAGGCGAGATCGCGTAGCCCTCGGCGCGCAAGCGCGTGAGAATACCTTCGGAATCGACCAGAGCCTTGGGACAGCCGAGCGAAACGAACCCGACCTTGGGTGCCGCGGCCATGCTTTAGGTTAGACCTTGCACTACAGGGTGAAATTTCAGGACTTCTTTTCCTCTTCGGGTGTCTTATTGTCGCCCGGCGGCGGCTGCGTGCCAGCCGGCTGCGCGCCGAATCCCGGCATGCCGGGGAATCCAGGGAAGGTGAAGCCGGAAAATATGCCGCGCGTCTGGTTTTTCAGCTGCTCCTGCATCTGGAGGAAGACGTTGCGGCTCTGGTCCATGTACGCCGAGATCAGGCTCTGCATCGCCGGGCCCTGGAAGCCCATGAACTGTTTCCACAGGTCCTCGTTGAACTTGGCGGGCTCTCCATAGAGTTTCTGCGACTGCTCCTTCATGCTCTTCTGTATTTCGCCGAACAACTGCATGTTGCGCTCGAGATAGGTACCGAGCATCCCTTGCATCGCGTTTCCGTAGGAGCGGATGAACTGAGTGAGAATATCCGAGGAGAACATCGGCACGCCGGCGGTTTCCTCCTCCAGGATGATCTGCAGCAGGATGGACCGCGTCAGGTCTTCTCCGGTCTTCGCGTCCACCACCTGGAATTCTTCACCCTCCACCACGAGCTTCTTCACGTCGACGAGCGTGATGTACACGCTCGTCTTGGTGTCGTAGAGCCGGCGGTTGGGGTACTTTTTGATCAGTCGGGTGGGCTCAGACATGGGGACCCTTGCTTCAAGGTGCTGGGGTGTTGCAGTGCCACATGATACTGGAGTTTCACGCTTGGTTCCATCCAGCCGGCCCTCCAGCTCGCCTACGCCATGTGCTGCCCGCCGTTGATGGCGATGTTGGCGCCATTGACGAATGCGGCTTCCTCCGAACACAGATAGATGATCAATCCGGCGACTTCTTCCGGCTTGCCGAGCCGACCGATGGGAATCTGCGGCAGGATTTTCGACTCGAGAATCTCCTTCGGAATCGCCGTCACCATCTTGGTGCCGATGTAGCCGGGCGATATGGTATTCACGGTCACGCCTTTCTTCGCCACCTCCAGCGCGAGCGACTTGGTGAAGCCGTGCATACCGGCCTTTGCCGCCGCATAGTTGGTCTGGCCGAACGCGCCCTTCGAGCCATTCACCGAGGATACGTTGATCACGCGGCCCCAGCCGCGGTCCACCATTCCGTCGCAGACCTGCTTGGTCATGTTGAAGACGGAATCGAGGTTGGTGTGCAGGACCGCGTCCCAGTCGCCCTTGGTCATCTTCCTGAAGGTCATGTCGCGCGTAATGCCGGCGTTGTTGACGAGGATATCGACGTGGCCGAGGTCCCTGGTCACGCCGTCGACGCACGCCTTGCAAGATTCGAAATCGGTGACATTGCAGGCATAGCTTCGGAAATCGTAGCCGCGCGACTTCATCTCCGCGGTCCAGCGGTCGACCGTTTTGTTCGAGGGGGAGTAGGTCACGGCGACGCCGTATCCGGCGTCCGCCATTTTCGTGCTGATCGTCTCCCCCAGTCCTCCCATGCCTCCCGTGATCAGCGCCAGCCGCGTCGCCATGACTCCTCCTTGCGCCCTCGATTCGGTGCCGTCCACTATGCTTCGGGATTATTGCACCGTTCGGGTCGGAGTCAAACCATGTGCAAGCCACCGTTGATCGAGATGTTCGCGCCCGTGATGTAACCGGCCTCCTCGGAGGCGAGATATGCGACCAGCCCGGCGACTTCCTCGGGGCGTGCGAGCCGCCCCATCGGGATCTGCTCGACGATCGAGTTCAGGATTTCGGGCTTCATCGCCCTGACCATGTCCGTCTGGACGTAACCCGGCGAAATGGTATTGACGGTTACGCCTTTTTTCACGACCTCCTGCGCCAGGGCCTTCGAGAATCCGTGCATCCCGGCCTTGGCCGCCGAATAGTTGGTCTGGCCGAACTGGCCCTTGAGCGCGTTCACCGATGAAATGTTGACGATGCGACCCCAGCCGCGCTCCATCATGCCTTCGATCAGCTGGCGCGTGACGTTGAAGACGCTGTTGAGATTGGTGTTGATCACCGCGTACCAGTCGGCGGGCGACATGCGCTTGAAAACGCCGTCGCGCGTGATGCCGGCATTGTTGACGAGGATGTCCACGGGGCCGATCACCGAGCTGATCTGATAGAACATGTCGGCGCAGGACTCGTAGTCGTCGACGTTGCCTTCGGCGGCGTGGACTTGCAGGCCCTCGCCGCGCATCCTCGCGATCCAATCATCTTTCTTTTCGTAGCCGGGCAAGCAGCCCGCGACGACCTTGACGCCGCTTCGTGCCAGGCGCCGGCACACCGCCGTGCCGATTCCACCCATGCCGCCGCTCACGAACGCAATGCGCTGCTTGAGGGGGGGCAGGGTTTCCTGCACGGGCTCCGTGCCAGAGCTTGTACCTGCGCGTCTCACCGCTTCAGTCGTCGTCATGGTTCGATCTCTCTGTCAAAAAATCGTGTCTTTCGCTCTGCTCATACGATCCGCTGCTTGACGTAGCGACCGGGCGCGGGCTCTATGGGTTTGAATTTCGTACTGCCCGGCCGTGTGCGTGCCTTGACGCGCGCGCCGCCGAAACCCCCGAGCCAAGAGCTCCAGTCGCGCCACCAGCTTCCGGGCTCTTCCTTTGCGGCGGCGAGCCATTCCCCCGGGTCCGCGGCGAGGTTTCCGCCTAGCCAGTGGCTGCGCTTGTTTTTCGAGGCGGGGTTGACGATCCCGGCGATGTGGCCACTCGCACCGAGCACGAAGCGCATGTCGCCCCCGAGGAGCTGGGTGGTGCGATAGGCCGTGCGCCAAGGCACGATGTGGTCCTCCCGCGTGGCGAGCACATAGGCCGGAGCCGTGATCTTCCCGAGATCCACCGGTACCCCCAGAACCTCCGTCTTTCCCGCCTCGCGCAGACGGTTTTCGAGATAGGTGTTGCGCACGTACCAGCAGTACATCGGTCCGGGAAGGTTGGTGGAATCTGCGTTCCAATAGAGCAGGTCGAAAGCTTCGGGCGATTTACCCTTCAGATAGTTGTTGACCACGTACGACCAGACGAGGTCGTTCGCGCGAAGCGCCGAGAACACGAGCGCGAGATCGCGGCCGGACATGATGCCGCTCTTGCCGATCGCCGCCTCGCGCAGCGCCACGCTAGCCTCGTCGATGAAAAGCCCGATTTCACCCGTGTCGGAGAAATCGAGCATCGAGGCGAGGAAAGTCGCGCTCTCCACGCCCCTAACCCCTTTCTGGCCCATCACGGCGAGCGCCGCGCCGAGCATGGTGCCGCCGACGCAGAAGCCGAGCGCGTTGACCTTGTCGGCGGCGCAGATCGCGCGTGACACTTCGAGAGCCTTGAGGACGCCTTTTTCGATGTAATCGTCCCAGGTTAGATGGCCGAGTTCCGCGGTGATGTTGCGCCAGGACACCATGAACACGCGATGGCCCTCCTCCAGCGCGTAGCGCACCAGGGAATTTTGCGGCTGAAGATCCAGGATGTAGTACTTGTTGATGCAGGGCGGGATCATCACGAGCGGGCGCTCGAATACAGTCGGCGTGAGCGGCTTGTACTGAATGAGCTGGATCAGCTCATTCTCGAAGACCACCGCGCCCTCGGTGACCGCGAGATTCTTGCCGACCTCGAACACGGATTCGTCCGTGGTCGAGATGCGCCCCTTGTGCACATCCTCGATGAGCTGGCGAATTCCTTGGGTGATGCTCTCGCCCTTGGTGTCGAGCGCCAGCTTGAGCGCTTCCGGATTGGTCGCGGCGAAATTCGCCGGGCTCATCGCATCGGAGACCTGGCGCGCGATGAAGCGCAGCCGCTCCCTGGTGCGCGGCTCCACTTCGAGCGCCTCGATCCAATCCGAGAGAAAACGCGAATTGATGAGGTAGCTCTGGCGCAAATAGTCGAACCAGGGAATCCGCTGCCATTCCCCGGAGGAAAAGCGCCGGTCGGCGCGATCGGGCGGCGCGACGGGCGTGGCGTCGCGCCCGGCCTCACGGGCAAGCGTCGACTGCAACAGCGCCGCGTGCAGCTGGAAAGTGCGCGCTTGAAGGGCGGCGAGCTTGGCGGAGTCAACGCCCATCGACTGCAGCGAGCGGGCGAATTCGGAATCGGGCGCGACCCCCAGCGACGCGAGGAAATTCTTCAGGAACGCCTGTGCGGCGACCGTGAATTGCTCGGCCGGAGCCGGAGAGGGAGCAGAGGAGGATGGGACCGCCACGCAGCTAAGACCCTGAAATATTTGAGAAGGCGACGGGATATTGCGCCGCACAATAGGCGAAGTCAAGGCAAGGCTACCCGACGCGGCGGCCCTTGAGCTAACTGCCTGTCCAGTCTACGAAATGGGCACTCGCACCCGAGGCGCCCTGGCTTGCGCAGTGCCGGCGAAAGCGTAAAGTGTCAGCGAGAATAAAGAAGACTTTAACCCACGGGAGGGGACCACATGGGCCACAAGGGAGCCCTGCGCATCGAGCAGATTCTTGCCAACCGCTCGAAGGCGGGCCTCGAGGAGGCGGTTCTCCTCATCACCGAGCAGCTCGGCTTCCGTTACTTCATGTTCTGCGGTCGTTTCTCCCAGCCGCGCGGCGCGATTCAC
>Ga0137463_1000809_pt1 | contig 10458 bp, 11 predicted proteins | sample EasRivERMGT800_2_FD_102333 | JGI IMG/M metagenome (GOLD analysis project Ga0137463, IMG submission 102333) | Soil microbial communities from meander-bound floodplain in the East River, Colorado, USA - East River MetaG ERMGT800_2 | ecosystem: Environmental > Terrestrial > Soil > Floodplain ...
TGCCCGGCACTCCCGATAGTTTGAAGACAGGTTACACACAACAACAGATTGAATGGTGTCAGAAAAATGAAGGATTAATCTGGAATCATTTTGTAACCAATGAAAATCTTGAAACGATTGAACCCGATGTACTACAAAATTATATCGGCGAATCTCCTGCTACACAAGTAATATCTGGAGTTTCCCCTGGCAATATTGGTCCCTGGGTCGGATGGCAGATCGTAAAAAAATTTGCAGAAAAAAATCCATCCTTAAAACCCACTGAGGTTATGAATACACCGGCTAGAAAAATTCTGATGGAGGCAAAGTATAAACCAAAGTAGGAATTAGGACCCGACTCAAGAGGGATGGAATTAGTTATAGCTCAAAATAAAAGAAAATAAAAAAGGGAATACGGGTTTTAAAACCTGATTCCCAATTCCAAATCCCGATAGCTACCGGGACAAATTCCTTAATTAACCATTGCCAGTTGCGGCCTTTTCCCAAGAATTCTCATCATTCTAAAATGAGAAACAACAGCGGAAATCATAGTTGGATACTCATTATATGGTAAATTAAACTTAGCACAAGTATTTTTTACAATCTTACTAAGCGCCGGATAGTGTACATGACTTACACGTGGAAATAAATGATGTTCGATCTGGAAATTCAATCCTCCAACGAACCATGAAACAATTTTATTACGGGGCGCAAAATTAGCTGTTGTCACTACCTGGTGAATGGCCCATTCATTTTCAATGATTTTAGGATCTATTTTGGCAACTTCAAATTCTGTCTGCTCAACTACATGTGCTAACTGGAAAACAATGGCAAGAGTAAATCCCATTGCAATATGCATCACAGCAAAACCAATAGCCCATGGTCCCCAGCCCACAAAATACACGGGAATGAGTATATAAAAAAAAGCATACAATACCTTACTGATCCAGAAGACGAAATGTTCTTTTAAGCTCATTTTTTGTAAAGGCGTGTCGATAATTCTCCGTTTGAAATATTTATTGAAATCCATCATAAAAATCCAGGCGAAGGATGAGATAGCATATACAAGCACAACATAAATATGCTGAAACCGGTGAGCAGGTACCCATTTCTGGGTAAAGCATTGACGCATCAATGGGCTTTTGGCAATATCATCATCAACACCATCCACATTGGTATAGGTATGATGAATGATATTATGTTTGAATTTCCAGATAAAAGCATTCCCGCCTAATGCGTTCAATGAGTGACCAAATGTTTCATTCACCCATTTTTTACTTGAATAACTTCCATGACAGGCGTCATGCATCACATTAAAACCAACACTCGCTAATACAAAACCCAGTATACCACTAAAGGCTATTGCTAATATACCAGGCATTGAAACAGTTAAAAGACATATGTATAAGGCGATGGCTGCAGGAACCAGTATCCCCGTTTTGATGTACAATTTCCAGTTACCTGTTTTTCTGATTTGTCGCTGGCGAAAGTATTGTTCTACCTCTGCTTTAACAGCAGTAAAAAAAGCACTGCTTTTATTGTTAAAAGTTACTTTAGGCATATTGAATAGTTTGATGGCAAAAATTAATCGTTTAAAAAATAATGTGGTTTGTTTTTTACAAGACCGATCAATGAAATGAAAACCTGGAGAAAGGAATTGCTATGATTATCAGTAAAACTACAAAAGATTGATGAATATTGTCTGTTTAATGAGATTATTTGTAGAATTATTGTGAAAACGGGTCTATTTTACAATAGATCAGACAATAGAATATAATATCTTAATTAATTGCTCTTGAAGGGAACGATCATTTCAAACTCGGGAATATTTACCTCAAGTATCTTTTGGTTATTGAGATTTTCCATTTGGTAGGTTCCATGCATCTTTCCCATCTCGGTGCGGAGGTTACAGCCACTAACGTACTGGTATCTTTCACCCGGCTGCAAAGTAGGTTGAACACCCACCACTCCTTCACCCTCTACCTCTCTATAACTCCCATTACTGTCAAATATATTCCAGTGACGGCGGTGAAGTTTTACAGGAAAGGAATTATGATTCTCGATGGTGATTCTATAGGCAAACATGAATTCTGATTGCAGCGGGTTACTGTAGTCAGGCTGGTAAAAAGTTTCAACACTTACCTCAACACCTTCTGAAATCATGCTCGTCATGCAGAATTCCTTTTTGTAAAAATAGAAAAACAATTTGAATCCCGCATATGCGGGATGAAAATTTGAAGATGATTGCTTTCAACTCATTGCATCTAAAATTTATCAACCCGCTTTCAATACTTAATTTTGAGCTTACCAGGAGCGGATGTAATTTTCAAATTTTCATCCCGCATATGCGGGATTCAAATTTTCAAATTCTGCGTATGAAAATAGCTGTAGCCAACGGAGACGGAATAGGCCCGGAAATAATGGAAGCCGTTTTAAAAATCTTTGAAGCCAATAAAGTCCCTTTGGAGTATGATTTTGTCGAAATGGGAAAATGGGTCTTTGATAAGGGCTTTAGCAACGGTATGACGCCGGAGGCAAAACAAACTATTGAAACCCTGGGTCTTCTTTTTAAAGGGCCTATGGAAACACCGAAGGGCAAAGGTGTAAAGAGCATAAATGTGACAGCAAGAAAAACATGGAACACCTATGCTAACGAAAGAGTTTTTCAAACTTTGCATGGTGTAGAAACTGTTTTTAGCAAGGCAGGCATCCCAATTAATATTACAATTATAAGAGAAAATATTGAGGATACTTATGGTGGTATTGAGCACATGCTTACACACGATGTGGCACTTAGCAGGCGGTTTATTACAAGACCGGGAAGTTTGCAGCTAATCCATTATGCTTTTGAAATAGCAAAAAAGAAAAATGCAAAACGGATTACCTGCGGGCACAAGGCAAACATTATGAAGATTACTGACGGGTTGTTTTTGGAATGCTTTTATGAAGTAGCTAAAGAATACCCCGAATTAAAAGTTGATGATGTAATTGTGGATGATCTGTGCATGAAACTTGTAACAAGACCCGACACTTTCGATGTCGTTGTTCTTACCAATTTGCAGGGTGATATTGTAAGTGACCTATGCGCGGGATTAGTTGGCGGGCTTGGTTTTGCTCCTTCTGCAAATATTGGTGATCACATTTCCATTTTTGAAGCTGTGCATGGAACTGCCCCTGATATTGCAGGGAAAAATATTGCCAATCCCACCGCTTTACTATTAAGCGGAATTTCTATGTTGCGCCATATAGGCTTGACAGAAAATGCCGCTATTATAGAAAATGCATTACTCTATACTTTAGAAAATGGAGTTCATACGGGGGATTTTGGTGATAAAACAATTCCATCAGTTAATACCACTCAATTTGCAGAAGCCATCATCAGCAACTTTGGAAAACAACCAAAGGCAAATGCTAAAAAAGTAATTCCCAACATGCCGGGTACACCTGCGCCATTTAAATTGCAAAAAAACTTCATGATGATTTCCAAAGAATTGATAAATGAAAAAATTGTTGGCGTAGATCTTTTTATCGAAAGCGACGAGCAGCCGGATCAGATCGCTAAAAAATGTCAACGTCACGCCGGCGTAAAATTTAAACTCATCAATATCAGCAATCGGGGTACACAGGTTTGGCCCACAGGTTCCGTGTATACCAATCTCGTCAATCAATACAATGTTCGCTTCGAAAGCCTGAATGACGAAGAATTGAATCAACAGGATATAATTGGCCTCTATGTAAGCATGAGTGGCAATTTTAAAATTTGCTCTTTCGAATTATTAAATATGTGGGGGGATAAAAGGGGTTATAGCCTTGCGCAGGGACAGTAAGAGTTTATGGTTTATGGTTTTTTGTTTGTGGTTATCAACTTCTGTAGTTCTCCTGTCCGTTTCGTTATGTCACTTTTTTATACTGCAGCAACTCTATCGGCCTTTTCTTCTTTGGTAACTTCTTCCTTACCCAATTTGTTTATTTTAATTATTTGCAGAATCAAATAAAGAATAACACCCCATACAACTGCAATAATTGAGCAGGCCATAAACAGCAACCATAACGGTGTTCTGAACCGGGTTGACCATAAGGTTCTTTGATCAAAGAAATTCTTGTTTTGCCTTACCGCGTTTTTGTAAGAAAACAGCGATTCGTTATTTATATTTAGACGTTAAGATGAGAACTCATGATAAGTCATTACTTTTTCTTAAATGTCCGGATATAATTAATAATATCCCAGCGCTGGTCGTCGGTCAAAGTTCTCTTGGCTAACGGCATAGGCCTTCTTCCTTCAGATATTTTCCAGAAAAGTTCACCGTCTGTTTGATTTTGTACATAATCTGAAGTCAGATCCGCAACTATTTTTTCAATTCTGATTGCACTGGTACCATCCCCTTTACCTTCCTTGCCATGACATCTCATACATTCTATTTTATAGGATTTCTTTCCCCTGGCAATTGAAAACTCATCTGGTGGATACAAATTCTTCTTTTGTTTAGCCGATTCTGGTACATTCCATGGGCCGTTGTGTTGGGCAAAGCAAATGGATGTATGAAAGAATACAATTTCTAGCAGAACCAATTTTATTATCAATCGTTTTCTTATTTTAGTTTCCATTTTAGTTTATTCTATTCGGTTCTTAATTGGTCCCTTTTATTGCCCTGATTTTAGAAACTCCACAATTTTTTGTACATCCCTATCCGGAATCATGGTGCGGGACTTCATGTGCATACAGAGCACTTCCCACTGGTCGGATGAATAAGTGGAAATGGGCGGAGCATAATGGCACCTTCCGCAGTTTTCGCTCCACAGTTGGGAGCCGGTTGCTTCGCTTGCTTCTTTTGTTGTCATACATCCGTTTACGAAGACAGAAAGAGAGATGACTGCAAGTCCTAGCACAAAGATGGTTTTTGTTGTTTTCATATTTTTTGTTTTTTAGTTGTTCGTTGTTTTAATAATCAATTTCCCTATCCGTTCTTTATAATCCCATTGCTGCCTGAATAATCCAAGTGGCACGAGGCAGTGCACCTTTTTTCGGGTGATTCTGTTCATAAGAAAATTTTATAACCGCATTCCACTTAAGCCAGTAGTCCAATGAAACCGCCCATTGGGTTTTATTGCTTGCCGCACTCGTAGTTCCTGGCATTATCCATTTGCCCTGTGCCGGATCGGGGAGCGTAATGGAGCCATAGCGTGCAGCGATTTCACATCTCCTGACAAACTTGTTCTTGAGCATGGTGGGGCGGTAGGATAATTGCGCATAATAAGCCTTGCTATTGTTGTTCTTAAAAGTGTAAGTAGTAGAATCCGTTTGTCGGAAAACAGCATTATCTACAGCGAGCTTCGAATATTGCGACCTGAAACAAACTGTGCCTTTGATGGGGTCTATACTTTTGATAATGGAAAAATATATTCCTGAATGGATGGCGCCTATATTATTCTGAATAACGTCCTTGCCTACTTTTGAACTTCCATACCATCCGCCAAATTCCAACCATGGAACAGGAAGTATTCCGATTCTTCCAACCACCGCCTTGTTCACATTATTATCAATGATGCTTTCATACTCCAAACTGCCATTGTTGTTTCCGGGGTCATCTGTAACGAGTTTCCCTCCGTTGAGAAGGGCTACGGCATAATGCAGTTTTGCTCCGCCTCCTAACGGAAATCCTCCGTTTACCTGTACTCCCTCATCGGCTCCCGGCTCTATTCCTCCGTGACCAATGCCGGGAGGGCGGCTGGTCATCCGATTGGTGATTCGCTGATGATACCAATCTTCGAAAACACCATAAGGCGTAAAGAATATTCCGAACTTAACCAGCATGTATTTATTGATAACATAATTCAGGTTGGCATATTCCAATTCAACGGCAAGTCCTTCTCCTACTGCATTTCCGCTGGTAGATCCTCCTTCTTGCCATTCGGAAGTTTGAAATTCCACTTCTCCTTCAAAAAAGAATTTGTCGGAAAGTTTATAAAGCACTACAGGATTATACCCGACCGTTGTAAAGGTTGATACGTTTGGCCTGTTGGGGATCCCTTTGTTGTTAACAAACTTGAATCCGAAAAAAACATCACCCGTTATTACTCCTTTCAGGTCGCCCGAAGTGGATGACCGTATGCTGTCTTGCGCAAAAGCGGCTGCTCCCATAAGAAGCAATCCTGTTGTAACGAATGTGTTAAGTGTTTTCATGATTGTCTCTTTTAAGAATGTTATTTTATTTGTGTTGTGTCACGTTACTTTTTTTTGATGCATTCTATTTCAGTGTGCGTACATAATTGATGACCTGCCAGCGCTTCTCATCGGTTAAATCCTTCTTAAAAGAAGGCATGGGCTTTCTGCCTTCGGTTATTTTCCAAAAGATGGCGCCATCGCTTTGTTTGCTGAATATCTCTTTTGTAAAATCGCCCACCGGTTTATCTATCTCTGCGCTTTTGGGACCATCGCCTTTTCCTTTTTTGCCGTGGCAGTCGTAGCAGCTCTTTGTATAAATGATTTTGCCTGCAGCAAGAGATTTGGTGTCCGAAGTAACCGGATTGGTTACTTTGTCGGCAGAGGGCGGAGCAGTCCACCTTAGCTGCTTTTTCTGCACTGGAGCGAATGCAAACAAAAGAATAATTGTTCCTGTTACAATGAAACCTGGTAGTTTTATTTTGCTGACTTGCCTGATGTTTTTTTTCATGTAATTATATTTTAGTTATTATCTCAGTTTTAGTTGACTAAAATTTATTGCTCTAAGAAAGTTAAAATTTCATGTTCATAGTGTTGAATTGTTTATTGTTATTTGCCCTTCTTTTTTTATTTTACGCAGTTGGAAGAATATGAAAAAATAGACGCACCATACCCCACCAAAAAGGATAGATACGGTTAGGATCAGTGGTACTGGTGCATACGGTTCCCAAAGTGCACGGGGGAAAGGATTTTTTTCCTTTACCAAGGCAATGCCCCAGGATGCATTTGCTTTATTTTCCACATTCCCGAATTGTTCGTTGTCCTCCATCCTTGCCGCTACAGTGATAACGCCCGCTGTATCGCCCGGAATGTTTTTTGGAAAGGCAAAAGATGCTTCGCCTTTTTCGTCCGTAGTGACGGTGTTGTCATCTGATGCCGGCATGATGCCAAACAGACGCTGCACACAAAACTTCACCTCTGCGCCTTTCACTGGTATTCCTTTTCCATCTTTTCCTATCTCCGTTACTTTGGCAGTAACAAGGCGTGCAGTGTCCTGCGGATTTAAGTTGATGCCAAGGTTAACATCTTTGTAATGCACCTGCTCCTGGGCATCTTCATACAAGTTGTCATTTTCAATTTTAGCCACGATGGTGAAATAGAGGCTATCATCTAAAGGCAAATCTTTCTGAAACACGATGAGGGCTTGACCTTTATAATCTGTATTTGTGTTTTTAAGTAACTGCTGCTCCTTATCATGCATGACATAAAAATTAACCCGTGTATTTTTTGCAAATACAAACTTTCCCTCCTTATCTTTTGTCTTGACTACCGCAACCGCTGTTTTGCTCATATCGGCTTTTTTGTAGTACGACAATTCAATAGTGGCTTCGCTCTTACTCTGTGATTGTAATTGGTCTTGCGCAGCTGAGATGCCACAGAACAAACCTGTAATGGCTATTGTAAAAGATGTTTTTCTTATTATGCTATTTATCTTCATAATCTATTCGATTTATTATGTTGGTTGTACTATTGGTTCGGTACCCGTTCCTGAATGTTCTCCATTTGTTTTTGCCTCCTCTGCTTCTCTTTTCAATCTAAGTTCAATGGCTGCTTGCTTATCGTGTTCAATTAGTATTCCTTCCTCCACTTCCCATACAGCCATCATAGGGAAAAGTTTTGAAAAGAGTGTGATGACGAGAAATATTCCTGCCAGACATGCTGCGGTAATAGAAAATTCCACATAGTTTGGAAAATAACTTGACCAATCATTTGGAACTTCCTGAATAGGCATAAATGGATGCAAGAGTGTTGGCACCACAATGATGTATCTTTTTACCCATGCGCCCGCTACAATAATAATACAGGTGATTGCAAGCATCAAAGGCCTCCGCCCTTTTGGAATCGAAAGAATAATAATAGGCAGGAGCACGGTGCCGAATTGTAATGTCCAGAACACTGTTGAGTAACTGCCACTGAACAGATCTCTGAGTAAATGGCCTTCTGCTGTTGCCATTTTATAGGCAGGTATCCAGTATTCATTCAGATTCAAATAAGCGTAAATAAGAGTAAGCGCCAGCACAAGGCGTCCCATCAAATCGAAATGTCGCGGAGTGATATATTTTTCCAGGTGATACAGTTTCCGGAAGGCAGCCATTCCTAATATCACACCGGCAGAGCCGGAGTAAAGAGCTCCTGCGACAAAGTAAGGACCGAATACAGTGCTGTTCCATCCGGGACGCAGCGTCATTGCAAAAATGTAACTGACAACAGTGTGCACGGATACGGCTACAGGAATGATGATGATGGTCATAATAGTCATGGACTTTTCAAGCCGGTGCCATTGTGATTTGGTCCCTTTCCAACCTATCGCCATTTTTGTGTAAAGCCACTTTCTGAATTTTTTGAATCGTGTGTCGCAAACGCTTAACCTGTCCCTGCAAAGCGCCATATCAGGTATCATGGGCAGGAACAAGAAGACAGAACTACCCACAAAATAGGTGCAGATGGAGATGATGTCCCACATCAGGGGCGATTGTATCCGGCCAAAAATTACTAAGTTGGCGATACGGTCGGGGCGTCCTAAATCTATGATGGGCATGATTCCGCCAAACAGCAGCGATACCCATGTTAAAAGCTCAGCCGAGCGGGTGATAGGTCTTCGCCATTCCTGTTTTGTGATTCGAAGGATTGCTGAAACAAGGGTTCCGGAGTGACTGATACCAATAAAGAATACGAAAGTGGAAATATATAATCCCCATGATACATAATTTCTCATTGCAGTAACTCCTAATCCCGCCCTGAGCTGGTGGATATAACAATAAAGCCCCCAACTAATCACTATCAGTAAACACCCTATCCAGATCCGGGTAGATCGTCCCCATCTTCTTGTTGGTTTTAGACAATCTTCCCGAACGGTCTCAATCTCGTTTTTCAGATTGTATTTTTCGTTTACCACATCCTGTTTTTTAAAAATGACCGATTCAATTTTCTTAAAAAATTATTTTGACATCTGCATGTCTCCCATATCCATAGGTTTTTTTTCATTCTTTTCTTTACCGACAGCATCCATATCTGGTTTAGGGTATTTCCTGTTTTTAGGTGGCAGGTAGTACACTCGGGGATCGGTTCCCAATTCTTCGAGATGGCGGTACCCTGCATTATCTTCGATGAGTTGGCTGAATTTGACAGTTACTCCTGATCCGTTGGTAACTGCATCTTCATTCTGGTCGCCAAAATAAATAGCATCCATAGGGCATGAACTTACGCAGGCAGGCATCTTGCCTTGCCTGATCATATCAGGGCAGAAATCGCATTTCTCTACTGTTCCCATTCTCCTTGGGATGCTTCTTTCAGGTGAATAAGCTATATCGGCAAGTCCGGGTTGCTCTTTAGGATGGCTCCAGTTGAAGAAGCGGGTAGAATAAGGGCATGCAACCATACAGGAGCGACAGCCTATGCAGCGTTCATTATCAATAAGCACTATTCCATCCTGCCTTTTAAAGGTGGCATTTACCGGGCACACTTTGGTGCAGGGGGGATTATCGCAATGGAAGCAAGGCTTTGGAAAAAAGTAAGGAGCAGTGGCATTAGCATCCTGCATTTTGAATACTTTAATCCATTCGCGGTCTGATTCTGTATAGTGCATTGCCTGGCAGGCATCGGTGCATTTCTTGCATCCATCACATTTAGCTTCGTCAATTACCATCACGAATTTTTTGTTTGGTATTCCTTTTCGGGCTTCCTCGTTTGAAACAGGAGGGGCCTCGTAATCATGTAAATGGGATTGATCGGCGGTAAATACCTTTCCGTCTTGTGTAAAAACGGTTTTTTTTATACCCGATTCAGTTTTTTTATCTTGTGTAAGGATTTTTGAAATTGCGAAGGTGCCTGCTGCTATAGAGCCTCCGGCTATAAGTCCGATTTTCAGAAAGTTTCTCCGATTAGGTTGGTTTTCTAAATTGTCTTTTTCCATAAAAATTGATTTTTATCGCCATTTTCACATTGCTAATTGACCTAATAAAATAATTTCATGGTATCACAAATGATGTTATAACATTTGAGAGTATAAAGTTTAAATACTCAACAAGAAAGATATTATGACCTTGATCAAGGACGTATTTGATTTTAGTCTGAAAAATTATTGTGTTAAGGGAGAAATAAACCTGCGAGAATGCAGATTTGATATTTTTACGGAAACCAGGGAATAAACTATCTGATGAAAATCAGAAAATGGGAAATGAAGATGATTTTAACAACCGGGGAAAATAATAACACCGGGTTAAATTGCTTTACAGCCTGTCGCAAACAAAAAAAGAAAA
>Ga0137463_1000810_pt1 | contig 10457 bp, 6 predicted proteins | sample EasRivERMGT800_2_FD_102333 | JGI IMG/M metagenome (GOLD analysis project Ga0137463, IMG submission 102333) | Soil microbial communities from meander-bound floodplain in the East River, Colorado, USA - East River MetaG ERMGT800_2 | ecosystem: Environmental > Terrestrial > Soil > Floodplain ...
AATATAGTTGATCCGGGCACAATAAATGTCATTGACATTCTTGGGTCCCTGTTTTGAAACTCACTGGTAAGTGTGCCATATCCCTGGAATAACGGTGATTGTGTAATAGGCAATCCATCAGTAGCAAGATACTGGTCTGCTAAGTTTTTTGTAGGCACCATATAATTAAACCATAGCTCTCTTGTCCAGTTATGTGTGACGCGGTTGGCATAATATCTCCTGGCAAGAATTACTTCCTTACTGTCGTCTCCCTGCAGAATGAAAAGATATTTATAACTATTTGCTCCCTGTTCTGTATATAATGCATATTCATTGGAAGTAACAACAGTATTGGCAGCTTCGATAGCTTTGGATATATATGTTGCGGCATCGCTGCCTCCATGATACTTTGCCCAGGTTCCCTGGTATAGAGCAACCCTTGCTTTTAATGCTAATACAGCTCCCTGTGTAACCCTTCCCAATTCACCTCCCGTTAATCCGCTTTGTTTGGGTAATTTATTTACCGCATTATCAAGATCGGCCAGAATAAAATCAATGATCTCTTGTTGTGTTGATCTTGCCTGGGAAAGCTCAGGTGAAGTAACATCAAGCACCTTGTCAATTTTTGGAACGCCCCCAAATGCCTTTACAAGATGCCAGTAATGATAAGCCCTGAAGAATAAAGCTTCTCCAACCCAACGATCTATTTCAGTACCTAATGTTGATTCTGCTGCTTTTTGCAGAAGGTAATTGGCAGCCCGGATATCTTCATAAGAATTATCCCACAAAGGCGATCCTGATCTTGGCAAGTAAGAGCCATTGCTCTTACTCCTGTTATCTACACCTGTAGCATCATCGGTTCCGGTTCCAAAAGCAATATCTGAGTTATTGTCAATGTACACCGGAACTTCCTGGAGACCATAATAGAAATCATTTGCAGCCAGTTGAAAATCCTGCGTTGTTTTCCAGAAAGATGCATCTGAAATCTGATCCTTTGGTGTAAGATCAAGTGATTTTTTACATCCCGCTATTACCAGGATTAAAAAAAAGTATTTGAAATTATTTATTATTCGTATCATAAATTATTAATTAAAATGTTACATCAATGCCAAATGAATATAAACGCTGGAATGGATAATTAAATCCTGACGTGGATGCTTCGGGATCCCAACCACCTTTTACATGATGCAATTCCCAAATATCTTGTCCGCTGAAATAAATTCTTGCTTTGGTAATGGTTAACTTTTTCATCAGGTTTACCGGGAATGTATATCCTACCTGGAGATTCTTAAGTCTTATATAAGCCGCATTGATCTTTTGCAAGCTTGATGCCTGGTAATTCCAATAGTTAATGGAGCCGAAGCTGAGTTCAGGATAAGGAGCATCAGGGCGGTCTTCATTCCATGTTTTGCCATAATAAAATAACGGGGGTTGTCTCCACCAGGCGCTCCATGGCATTGAATAATCTCCATCCCTGAAAATTGTCCTCTTAGCCACTCCCTGTGCGAAAATGCCGAGATCAAAATTCCTGAAGGATACATTTATATTGATGCCGAAAGTATAACGGGGCGTAAGTGAGCCGAGATTGATCACATCTCCGTTTTCACCGGGCTTATCACCATACAAACTGATCTTTCCATCGCCATTCAGATCTTTAAACATCGCATCACCTATTTTTATATCACCTGGCACCCCACCTAATTGTTTATAGTCATCCAGTTGCTTCTGGCTCCTGATGACACCATCAAACACATAGCCATAATAAGAATCCAATGGATCGCCTTTGCGGGTATTTGGATCCCACCAATATTTTAAAGTATTTAAGCCTTGCACATAAGTGTCTCTGCCGCCATAATTAACCATTTTATTTTGTGCATCACTCAATATTAATTTCACTGAATACTTAACATTTCTAATCCTGTCGTTCCACCCAATTGAAGTTTCAAATCCCCATGTTTTTAATTCCCCGGAATTAGAAAAAGGTGCTGGTGCTCCCAGAACACTCGGGTAAGTTACAGGGATCAACATGTCTTTATTCCTTTTATTAAAATAGTCGAATGAAAAATTAAGTTTGTTGGAAAGTAGAGTTGCATCAATACCAACATTCCTATTGACGAGTGTTTCCCATGTTCTGTCTTTGGCTGCCAGAGTATCCAATGATGCAGATTGAGTTTGTGAGCCTGCACCAAAAGGGTAAGGATAAGACCTGCTGCCTATGTTGATCAATTGGTAATAATCATATAAACGAACGCCTTCCTGGTTCCCTGTTTCACCATAAGAAGCCCTTAATTTTAAATCATTAAATAATCCCAGGTTCTTTATAAAATCCTCCTGGGACAAACGCCATCCTATAGAAATGCCCGGAAAGAATCCCCATCTTGTACCAGGACTGAACCGTGAGCTACCGTCATACCGCAGGTTTGCTTCAAGCATGTATTTGCTGTTATAGATATAACTCAATCTTGAGAACATTGAAGTAAGCGACCATTGATTACCACCTCCATCGTTGGACATATTTTGCGTGCCGCCAAGATTTAATGAGAATAAATCTGTAAGAAAATGATCCCTGGTTGCGCTGAACCAGTCATATTCATTTTCCTCGTGGGAAGCACCACCCATAATATCTATTTCATGCTTGTTAGCTACACGGGTATTATATTGAAAATATCCTGTAAAATTTCTGTAAGTATTTTCAGAGCTGGATTTGGTTAACCAGGCTGTTGCAGGACGGGCAATAGTGTAATAAGCAATATCGCTTTCATCCCATTTGTATAACGGTACTGCCTTGCCAATATCTGTATTGTCCTGGGAGGTATGGTCAATACCGGCTTGAAGATTCAGTTTAAGCCCTTTCAATATATCGACAATCAATTTGAAATTTGTGTTGATATTGCGTGTATCAAAATTGGCCGTTGCACTTTCTTTAGCTTGTGCAAGGGCATTGCCCCATCCACCCTGTGCAAAAAACTTTTCCCCGCTTTTCGTATATACAGGATGATTGGGCATTCCAAAAATTGCCTCTGTAATGATTCCTGAAGAACTAATTCCGCCTGCATCCGTTCGTTTCTGATCTTCAAATGAAACCTTGGTTTCTAATCTTAAACGTTTTGAAAAATCATAATCATAACTCAATCTTAAATTATATCGCTCATTATTATCAGGTGCATACCTGATAACACCGTATTGTTTACTGTATCCACCGGATAAATAATATGTAGAATTATTTCCGCCTCCTGAAATATTCAAATTATGCTTTTGCTGATAGCCATTTTCTATCACGGCTTTCACCCAATCTGTAGTTGTAAAGAAAAGCATCCATCCGCCATACAAAGGATGTGGAATTGGATTGGGATCATTGTTTTTTATTTTTTGAAGAAGATCAGGAGTGTACATCGGCGCGGCGCCATTATGAATATTGGCTTCATTTTCCATAATAGCAAATTGATACGTGTCAGGACTTTCCATCATGCCCGACATTTTGGTAATGGCAACATTACCATTGTAAGTGATCAATGGTCTTCCCTTTTTCCCTCTTTTGGTTGTTACCAACATAACGCCACCCGCAGCACGGGCACCGTAGATAGAAGCTGAAGCATCTTTTAAAACTGAAATTGATTCAATATCGTCGGGATTAAGCAGGTCAAGGCTGCCTGAAATGCCATCAATCAATATAAGCGGGGAGTTGCCTCCATTTGTTGATGAAACACCTCTTACATTCAGATCGTATCCTTCAAGTCCAGGTTGACCCGAGGATCGTTGTATCGTCAATCCCGGAATTTCTCCCTGGATTCCCGCAATGGTATTAGTGATTGGCCGGGACTGCAGAACCTGCGATGTAATAGTAGAAACAGCCCCTGTAAGATTTTCTTTTTTCTTTGTTCCGTAACCGATGACTACAACATTTTCCATTGACTGCACATCACCAGTCAACGTTACATCATACGTGGCACGTTCGTCTACAGGTACCTCCTGCCCAATATAACCGGAAGAAGAGATCACTAATGTATCACCCCGGATGGCCTGGATACTGAAATTCCCGGAAGCATTCGTTGTCGCTCCCCGCGAGGTATGCTTTACCTGCACAGTTACTCCCGCCAATGCTCCTTTTTCATCACGAACCGTTCCTTTGACCCCGCTTTGTGCAAAAGCATCAGTCACATGCAAAAGAAGCAAGCAGGCAAATGCACAAAATAATTTTTTCATAATTGAATTGTTTATGAATTAAGAATGGACAATTTTGAAGGATACTTTCTTGTTTGTATCTGTTGAAGTAAATAGAACGATGCAGAGAATGGCTGCCAGTCAAAGTGGAAAATCATTTCCCTCCGGTTACCAGGTTTTACCAAAAACTATTTTGTTTCATAGCCGGTTAGCAAGAAGTGAATCAGCAATCGTTTTTTCATTCAGCAGATAGTGTTACGCCTTCGTAAATTATTATCATTACATCCGGAACAATATTAAAATGAATTTTCAATAAAAAACATTTCAAACGTGTGCGTGATTTTATTAAAAACCTACACACACGTTTGCGTAAATAAAATCAGGATAAAAAAGGGCTCTCAGACACAAGTCTTTACTGGAAAGGGTTTCAGACTACTAATTTTTTTTAAAATAAAAGAAGGATTCAATAAGGAGTTGTCTGGATTATTTATTATAAAGCATTGTTTGAGTTTCTTTAAAAAAAATTTCAGTGTTTCATCAGGGAAAGTATTTATTGACGAAGCAATTTTTTTATTTTATACCCTGAAGTAGCATAATATAAAATATACAGGTAACAAGGTACCATAAGAACGAGGAACACGAGTTGGAAGTCAATTGTCGCCTTTAAATATCCGAACAACAATGGAATGACAGCTCCTCCCGCGATTCCCATGATCAATAATGCAGAACCCCTTTCTGTAAACCTGCCAAGACGGTTAATAGCCAGTGGAAAAATTGCGGGCCACATTAAAGCATTAGCCAGGCCCAGAGCAGCTACAAAACCAACAGATACATATCCCTTAGTGGCAAAAGCGCCGATTGAAAATAGCATACCAACGATTGCAGAAATGCGCAAGGCTTTTTCCTGTGATATGTATTTTGGGATGGTGAATATGCCAATAAGATAACCAACCAGCATGCACCCGAGTGTAATAGAAGTAAAATATTTGTATTCATCTAATGGGATACCGAAACTCTTTCCATAAATACCGATAGCATCCCCTGCCATTACTTCAACACCGACATAAACAAAAATGCACAGGACACCCAATAACAAATGAGGAAATTGAAATACGCTGGTTTTATTCGCTGCCATACTGTGGCCAACTGGTTCAGCGTTTGCTTTTGAGGCATCAATATCAGGCAAAGGTGATTTGCGTATCATAATTGCCAGAATAAATAAAACAATCGCCATAACGATATAAGGATAAATGATACGTCCGGATAATTCATTTAACAGGGTTTCTTTTGTTGCAATATTGCTTGCAGCATTGATCTTATCCTGGACGACATTAGCATTCTTCAACACGATTGTACTCAAAATTATTGGGCTTAATATGCCTGCGCCTTTATTGCAAATACCCATTATACTAATGCGTTTTGCTGCACTTTCAATAGGACCAATAATGCTTATATATGGGTTTGATGCTGTTTGCAATAATGCAAGACCCGTGCCCTGTACAAATAACCCCGTAAGAAATAGTCCAAAACTTCTACCGTTAGCGGCGGGAACAAAAACAAGAGCTCCGGCTGCCATCACCCCCAAGCCCCAGCTCATCCCATTTTTCATTCCCGTTATTTTTAAAACCGCTGAAGAAGGAATGGCCAGGAAAAAATAGGCCATGTAAAAAGCAAACGTGACAAAAAACGCTTCGGCATCAGTTTTTAAATTGCATGCCAACCTGAGAAAAGGGATCAAAGTACCATTCATCCATGTAACAAAACCAAAAATAAAAAACAGGGTGCCTATAATAGCAACAGGAGGCAATAAGGGTTTCCTTCCTGAATTTTCTTTTAAGATTTCAGTTGATGAATTAACTGCAGAATCACGCATGATTACCTTTTTTGTTTATTGCTATTCTTCAATTAAATAAAATGCATACTGCCAAAAAACTCAGGCAAATGAAAATCCGGAGCCGCCGCTTTTACATTTTCCCATGCAAGGAAATGTGGTTCCGGCAATTTATCTCCGCATTTAAAAAAATTAACCTTACAATATCTATCCTTTAACTGGATGATTGTATGATGGGCGAACACTTCAAGGGGAATGACGAGTGTGAGTTCCCAATCAAATAAATTTTTCTTCCCGTCCCGGAAACTTTCAATCACACACATACGCCTGATCTTACTTACCAGTTGCCCATCGATCAATTGACGTCCTGCCTTGCTTTTACCAAAACCAAACAAACAAGCCCCGGTGCAATTGAATTCAAGATTATAGTATCCGTCATCATTATCAAATGCAATAAAGAACTCTACACAACTGTCCTGGTGTACGGGGCTATTATCTGCCTGGCATAATGCACGGATGGCTTTTTCCTGTACAAAATATTTCAACAGGATCGCATTGTCTGCATAGGCAATTGAAAAGGAAACCTGCGGTTTATAAGAAAATACCGGCCATGGAATTCTTTCTATTGTATGACGTTCGGTCTTATTCATAGCGATAGAAATTTCCTGCAAGGTGACTTTCTTAATATCGTAATTTAAATTCGGTACGTTAATCTTTTCCATGATAAGGTAGATTTGTAATCACCACCCGGATTTAATAACAAAATGCGACAAGAAATATATTTCACTGGTGTGCTTTTATAATTTTTAATCAACACAACCTTATTCGTTTTTAATTTGTCGGGAATGTAATATGCTATTTTTTCTTTGCTAAAAAAATGAAGCAAAAAAATTCCGGAGATAGAAACTCCATGCAATCGTTTGAAAAAATGACACAATCGATTGCGTCATTTTTCACACCATAAAGAAGCAAGAACAAGTTATATTGCCTGAAAGCTGGTTAAATTTAATTTTAAAGATTTCGTATGGGTCTTTTTACCACAGTAGGCACAACTTGTCCCGCCCATGCGGGATAGAAAACATAGAAAAAACACACATAGAAAGGCTATGTGACTCCTATGTTCCTATGATACTTCTATACAACTTCAAAATTTGCCATTGATAATCAAATGATTTTAAATTTTGAAAGTTGTTATAAGCGAGACATCAGCGGTCGCTTATTGGGAGACTATGTGGTTCAAAGGCGAACTGAACTTTTTTTGTTATTGCTGGTATTGACAAAATATAAATTCAGACAGCTTCTGAGACCTTTGTAAATTCATCAGGATATGAAAAAGCCCCTTCCGACCATAAAAGAAATTGCGAAGAGACTTAATATTTCACCCTCTACGGTTTCCCGGGCATTGCATAATCATCATAGTATCGGTCTCAGAACTAAGAAGCGCGTACAGGAACTGGCGAAGGAACTTAAATACGAGATTAATCAAACCGCCATTTATTTTAAGCAACGAAAGACCTTTACCATTGGTGTTATCCTGCCTCACCTTTCTGAATCGTTTTTTTCTTCTGCTATCAGTGGCATTGAAGACTTTGCCAGCACAAAAAAATACAATGTACTGGTTGGGCAATCGCATGATGACCAGGAGCGGGAGAAACAACTGGTGGAAACAATGAAAAACCACCGCGTGGACGGAATGCTGATATCAGTTGCCAAGAATACCAGTAATTATGAACATTTCGATATGCTCAAAGATTATAATATTCCTCTTGTTTTTTTTGATCGTATTCCGGGCAAAGCAGATATTCATTATGTAATTTCCGACCTCGGGAATGGAATAACAGCCGCAATTAAATTCCTTACCAAACTTGGTCATAGAAATATTGCGCTCATTAATGGACCAAAAACAATTATTGCTTCTAAAGAAAGGCTGGAAGGGTATAAGGAAGCTCTTTCTCATAAAAAGATTAAAATTGATCCAGCCTATATTATTGCAACTGACCTGACACAGCAAGGAACAGAGAAAGCAATGGCAGAACTGTTGGCGTTAAAAAGAAGGCCAACAGCAATTATTACATTCAATGATTATGTGGCATTGGATGCGATGCAATATGCGAAGCGGCAAAAAATAAAGATCAACCGGGATATTTCCTTTGTCAGTTTTGCCAACCTGCCCATGTGCCATTATATGGAAAATCCACCGTTGGCATCGGTGGAACAGTTTCCTTATGAACAAGGTAAAAAAGCTGCCGAAATTTTATGGCAGTTATTGGATGCTGATACAGAAGATAACACGGAAACAAAATTTCAACTTGTATTAGATTCACAACTGATGATACATTCTTTGGAAGAGAACAAAAACTAAATGAATTTCATAATGTTCGAGCAAGTTTTATCATCATACGGAATAAACACTGCGTCAATTATTCAACCGCACGGAAGTGGATTGATCCATAATACCTGGAAAGTCTATGATCAATCTAAGGATTATATATTGCAAAAGATCAACCACAAAATATTTAAAGAGCCGCAATATATTGCAAACAATATCCAGGCAATCGCCTCCTGGTTAGAAATAAATCATCCCGGGTATTTTTTTGTGGCTCCTGTTGAAACAAAAAATGATGGAAGCTTGTTACATGTTCCCGGGCAAGGTTATTTCCGGCTTTTTCCCTTTGTAAAAAATTCTTACACGTATAACATAGTTCAATTTCCACAGCAAGCTTTCGAAGCGGCCAGGCAATTTGGTTTATTTACCCGGATGCTAAAAGATTTTCCGGTGAAAAATTTAAAGACAACCATCCCGGATTTTCATAATTTGATCTACAGGTATGAACAATTTAAGCAAGCCATTCAAAATGGCAATTCTTTAAGGATGGAAGAGACAAAAAAAGAAATTCATTTTCTCCGTTCGCACGATCATATTGTTTCAACCTACCAGAAAATAGTTTCAAACAAACAATTCAAAATACGTGTAACTCATCATGATACCAAGATCAGCAATGTGTTGTTTGATAAAAGCGGAAAGGGACTTTGTGTGATCGATCTTGATACCGTGATGCCAGGCTATTTTATCAGCGATGTGGGTGATATGATGCGTACTTATCTTTCACCGGTAAGTGAAGAAGAAAAAGACTTTGATAAGATTTGCACCAGGGAAGATTATTTCCGGGCCATTCTTCAGGGTTATCTCCAGGAAATGAAAACAGAACTCAGCAGCGTAGAGATTCAACACTTTGTTTATGCAGGTATGTTCATGATTTATATGCAAGCCCTGCGCTTTCTTACAGACTACCTGAATAATGACAGTTATTATGGTTCTTCTTATGAAGGGCATAATTTTATCAGGGCAAAAAACCAGGTTATCCTCTTAGAACGATTGTTGGAGAAAAGAGATTTGTTCAACCAAATGGTGTTGGATTTTGTGAGCGGCACCCCGTAGCCTGTATTTAAATAAGTGGAAGGACCGGGCTCAACGCTAACAGCCATTAGTTTTAGTAGATTTGCAGTTGAAATAAATACTATGTTAGTACAGGAATCAGAAAAAATATTTCAGGATAAAATAAGTGAAGAAATAAAGATCGAGCCAAAGGATTGGATGCCGGAGAAATACAGACAAAACCTGGTCCGCCAGGTCAGCCAGCATGCACATAGTGAAATTGTAGGCATGCTCCCCGAAGGGAACTGGATCACAAGAGCTCCTTCATTAAAAAGAAAAGCTATTCTTTTGGCGAAAGTGCAGGATGAAGCGGGACATGGTTTGTATTTATATTCCGCAACAGAAACTTTGGGCGTTACACGGGAACAAACTATTAATGATCTGCACAGTGGTAAAGCAAAATATTCTTCCATTTTTAATTATCCTACATTAACATGGGCAGATATTGGGGCCATTGGATGGTTGGTAGATGGGGCAGCTATATTAAACCAGGTGATGCTGACCCGTACATCGTATGGACCTTATGCAAGAGCCATGGTAAGAATTTGCAAAGAAGAAAGTTTTCACCAGCGGCAGGGTTTTGAAATTTTGCTCATTCTTTCAAAAGGAAGCAAAGAGCAAAAAGAAATGTGCCAGGATGCGATCAATCGATGGTGGTGGCCATCGCTGATGATGTTTGGTCCGCATGATAGTGAATCAACACATTCAGATCAAAGTATGAAATGGAAGATCAAAAGGAAAACTAATGATGAGTTGAGACAAAACTTTGTAGACATGATTGCTGAGCAGGTAAGAGTTTTGGGAATGACATTGCCTGATCCTGAACTGAAATGGAATGATGACACAAGTCATTATGATTTTGGTGAAGTAAACTGGGAAGAATTCTGGAATGTGGTAAAAGGAAATGGCCCATGTAACAAACAACGACTTGATGCAAGAAAAACTGCCTGGGAAAAGGGTGAATGGGTAAGAGATGCAGCAGCAGCTTATGCGGAAAAGAGAAAGGTGAGACAACGGGCAGCTTAATTATTAATTATTGATTATTTATTA
>Ga0137463_1000811_pt1 | contig 10453 bp, 15 predicted proteins | sample EasRivERMGT800_2_FD_102333 | JGI IMG/M metagenome (GOLD analysis project Ga0137463, IMG submission 102333) | Soil microbial communities from meander-bound floodplain in the East River, Colorado, USA - East River MetaG ERMGT800_2 | ecosystem: Environmental > Terrestrial > Soil > Floodplain ...
GGGAAAACTCGGGGAGCTTCTTCCCCATGCGCTTGATTTCTTCCTCTTCGAGCTTTTGAATGATGTTCATCGCTTCGCTCCTTGGTCCAGTTCCTGCCTGAACTCTTCAAGCAGTTTTCGTTCGTTCTCATCCATGCCGCGCCGCTCGAGCAGCTCGGGCCTTCGCAACCACGTGCGCCCCAGCGACTGCTTCAGGCGCCATCGCTCGATCTGCGCGTGGTGCCCCGAGAGCAGCACCGGCGGCACCGCTTCTCCCGCATACGTTTCCGGCCGCGTGTACTGCGGGCAGTCCAGGAGCCCGTTGACGAACGAGTCCTGCTCCGCCGACAGCCCGTCTCCGAGCGCGCCGGGCAACTGCCGCACCACCGCGTCGATCAACACCATCGCCGCCAGCTCGCCGCCGGAGAGGACGTAGTCGCCGATCGACAGCTCCTCGTCCACCCTGCGGCCGACGAGGCGCTCGTCTACGCCTTCGTAGCGCCCGCACAGCAACACCAACCGCGGCTCGGCTGCGAGCGCCATCACCTTCTTGTGGTCCATCACCGGCCCTTGAGGCGAAAGGTGGATCACTTTCGATGCGCCCTGCACCGCGGCCTTCGCCGCGACGATCGCCTTCTCCAGCGGCTCGGCCAGCATCACCATGCCGGGCCCGCCTCCGTACGGCCTGTCGTCGACCGTGCGGTAATTATCCGTCGTGAAATCGCGCGGGTTCCACAGCGCGAGGTTCCACAAGCCCTGCTCCAGCGCCCGGCGGGTCACGCCCGAGCCGGTGACCGCCGCGAACGCCTCGGGAAACAGCGTCACGCAATCGAAGCGGATCACCAGTCCGCTCCCCAGTCGACTTCGACCGTACCCGCGGCCAGATCGACCCTGCGGACCACTTCCGCCCTCGCCGGCACGAGGCGCTCTCCGCCCTCGTGCTCGACGCGCATCACATCGTCCGCGCCGGTAGTGATGAATCCCGCCACGCGGCCCAAACGTTCGCCCTGCCCGTTCACCACTTCGAGGCCGATCAAATCGACCTGGTAGAACTCGTGCTCGGCCGGCTCAGGCAGATCCTCGCGCTTGAGCGCCACATCGGCCCCGCGGTATGCGCCGGCCTGCTCCGGACTGTCGCATCCTTCGAAGCGCGCCACCAGGTGGGCGCCATGCGCGCGGCATTCCGCCACCGCGATCTCACCGAGCTTCCCCGGCTTGCCGACCCACCACGCGGAATACTTGCAGAGGTTGCCGCTCCCGGCGCCGAAAGGCTGGATCTTCAGAGCGCCCTTCACGCCCCAGGGCGCCATCACGCGCCCCATCACCACCCATCTGGTTGGCGTCGCCAACCCGCCCCGCAAACCTGAGCTACTTGGCAGCGGCGGCAGCCGGCGCCTTGTAGCCTTTGAGCAGGCGCGCCACCGTCGGGCTCAACTGCGCGCCCTTGCCCCGCCAGTACGTCAGGCGGTCGGTCGCGAAACGCAGCGACTCGCGGCCCTGGGGTGCCTTCGGATCGTAGAACCCGACGCGCTCGATGAAGAGCTTGCCCGCGGCCCGGCGCGAATCGGCCACCACCACGTTGAAAAAGGGCCGTTTCTTGGCGCCGCCGCGCGAAAGACGAATCACAACCATGATGAATGACCGAAGCGGAAAAGGGCGTGATTTTACGCGAGCTTAGGTGTGGTTGGCAAGGGAAAACGGGTTTCGCCGGTGTCTCAGACCTCACCTAGTCGTCCTTGATTGTTGCCTTGGCGCAGGCCGTCCCTATCGATGGGTGTTTCCAATCTCCGGCGCATTGTTCGCTGACCTTTTACCTTGGTATGTGACAGAGAGTGGGCCACGTAGATTGTGCGATAGACGGCCTCGACAAAGGTGTGGTTGTTGGCGGCGTTCATAAATCGGGAAAGGAGTTGACCCGCTTCAGCCAGCCGGTCAGGAATTTCGCCTGCGAGGGGCGGCGGGCCACGAGGTCCTCGTAATAATCGATGCGACCCTGCTTGTAGCGCCTATAAACGGCCTTCGGGTCCATGCGGTTGAGCGCAGCCATCGTCCCCGCGCCGATGTCTCCGTCCACCGCCACCGGCGGCTGGGCGCCCAGCTCGTTGAGCACTCTCTGCAGCAGCTTGGATGCGCCGCCTCCGGCATTGACCTGGAAGTCGAAGACGATGTTGGCCAGCTCCTGCAGCTCGATATCGTCGCCGCGGACCTTGTCCCAGTAGAGCGGCTTGTAGATTTCCGCGGCTTGCGCGTCGGTCAGCGCCTCAAGGTTGTCCAGGGTCGGATCGATGCCCAGGTACTTCTTTGCGGAGCCCTGGAACGTCACCAGGGTAATGCCCTTGTTGGTCGCCCCACCCGGGTCGACCGGATCGTTTACGAAACCTCCTTCGTGCTTCAGCAGAGTCGGAAAATACGCATCGAAACTGGCCATGGTCACGCTCCCCGTTAGCGGGACCAGCGCTCAAACGGCGGCGCGGGTCCCGAATGCTATTTGACCTCCCTCACCGCCTTCTCCAGATCCTTCCGGCGCGCTTCGGTCAAATCGGCCTGCACGCTCGCAGCGATCAAGGGCGCCAGCGTTCCGTCTCTTGCGGCGTCGGCCTGGTATTGCGCCTCGGCCGCGCGGAACTCGAGCCACGCCTGCTGGGCCGCGCGCAGCTTCTCCTGGCCGCGCTGATCGAGCTTGGCGCTGAGACTCCGGTACGCCGCGTTCATGCCCGCATCCGCGCGCTTCAGCCGGCCGATTTCGCATTCGCGCATGGCCGCGGTGCTCGTGGCGTTTGCGCACGCGGCACTTTCCGCGGCGGCCTGGGCTAGCGCCTGGCTCCCCTGCGCGCCGAGAAGCCAGCACAACGCCGCGATCAGTAAGGGACGCCCAGCCGCGCTCACTGTTTCGCGTTGCGGGCGTTGATCTCCCGAATTTCCGCGTTGTACTTCTCGATCCGGTTGTTGCAGTCGGCGACCGCGCCCGCCAGGCTCTTTTGCCTGAGCGCGCAGTCCCGGAGGCTGTCGCGGTCGCGACCCGACACGCCGACCAATTCACCGAAGGTAATTCCCTGCTTGATCGCGACGGGATCGCTGCACCCCGCCAGCATGCTGGCGGGCGCCTCGCATTTCAGCGCCTCTCTGACCACCGGCACCGCTGTCGTCATGCAGCCGGAAACCGCAAGCGACGACAGGCATATCAGAATCGGTTTCATGCTTCCCTCCTCTCAGTTGCGTTGGACCAGCGGCCCGATGACGGACCCGGGCACGGCGAGCACGAGGCACTGGTTGGCGTCCACCCCGGCTCTCAGCAGTACGATCTGATCCTCGAGCCTCTTGCGCTCGGCCACCGTCGCCGCGTCCGTGCCGGCCCCCAGCTGCGACTGTTTGGCTTCGGCGGCGCTCAACTGAGCCCGCAGAGACTCGATCCTGCCGCCGGTGCCGGCCAGTGCTGCAGCCAGGTTCTTCTCTTTCCGGTCGGCATCGGCCTTCAACTGCTGGGTCTGCCTGGCGAAGTCGGCCTCCTTTTCCTTGAGCGTCCTGGCCATCTCCTCCTGGTTCTGCTTCAGCTTCGTATCGGCGTCGGTGCCAGCCTTCTCGATCGATTTGATCTGCGCTTCCAGTTCCGCGACCCTGTGGTGTCCCCAGGTGTATCCCAGCCCGAGCGCCGCCGTGGCTGCGGCCGTTCCCAGTATCAAGTTCAGATTGCCCAGCATGTTTTCCTCCTCAGACGTAAGCGCGCGGCGACTCCCGATGCGCACCCTCGGGTAATCGTACCGCAGATTCGAGCGCGAGAAACCGGTGTGCCATCCCGTTACGCACACCTCAGAAAACCGGCAAACCCCGACGCGAAACGTCGGGTATACCCGACTGGAGAAAACCTTTGAGGGCTCTCGGGCCGCAGTTTGCCACCCAGCTAGCGCATCCCCGGCATGAATCCCTTCATTCCCCGCATCATGCGCGCGAGGTTGCCGCCTTTCATCATCTTCATCATTTTCTGCATTTGCTCGAACTGGTTGAGCAAGCGATTGACTTCCTGCACCGGCACCCCCGCGCCCGCGGCGATGCGCCTTTTGCGCGAGGCCTTGAGGATTTCCGGCCGCATCCTCTCCTCGGGTGTCATGGAATTGATGATGCCTTCGACGCGGCGCAGCTGCTTTTCGTCCATGTGCGAAGACTGCGCCGCTTGAGCGAGCTGCGCAGGCAGTTTGTCCATCATCGACGATATCCCGCCCATCTTGCGCATCTGGCCGATCTGTTGCTTGAAGTCCTCCAGGTCGAAGCCCTTGCCCTTTTTCACCTTCTCGGCAAATTTTTTCGCCTCCCCGAAGTCGACGTTTTTTTGCGCCTCCTCGACGAGCGAGAGCACGTCGCCCATGCCGAGGATGCGCGAGGCCATGCGCTCGGGGTGAAAGAGCTCCAAGCCGTCCGGCTTCTCGCTCACCCCGGCGAACTTGATCGGCTTTCCCGTGACCTGCCGCACCGACAAGGCCGCACCGCCGCGCGCATCGCCGTCCAACTTGGTGAGCACGATCCCGGTGAGCGGCAGCGCTTCGCCGAAAGCTTTTGCGACGTTGACCGAATCCTGGCCCTGCATCGAATCGACGACGAAGAGGGTCTCGACGGGCTTCAAGGCGGCGTGCAGCTCGGCGATCTCGCGCATCATCGGCTCATCGATCGCGAGGCGCCCCGCGGTGTCGACGAGCAACACGTCGTGATAATGTTTTTTCGCATAGTCGAGCGCTGCGAGCGCGATCGCCAGGGGCTTCTGCCCTGCGTCCGAAGGAAAGAAATCGACACCGATCTGGCGGGCGAGCGTCTGAAGCTGCTCGATCGCCGCGGGCCGGTAGACGTCGCAGGAGGCGAGCAGCGGTTTTTTCTTCTGTTCCGTCACAAGCAGTTTTGCGAGCTTTGCGGCGGTAGTCGTCTTGCCCGAGCCTTGCAGACCGGCGAAGAGGACGACCGCGGGCGGGGTCACCGCGAGATCGAGCGCGGCGTCCTCGCCTCCCATCAGGGCGGTGAGCTCGCGGTGGACCACGCCCACCAGCGCCTGGCCCGGGGAGAGGCTGCCGATCACCTGCGCGCCGAGGGCGGCTTCGCGCACGCGGGCGATGAAATCGCGCACCACCGGAAGAGCCACGTCCGCTTCGAGAAGCGCCAGACGCACCTCGCGCAGCGCCTCCTGAACGTTCGATTCGGTGAGACGCGCCTCGCCGCGAATCGTCTTGGCGATCCGGGACAGGCGTTCGGTCAGGTTCTCGAGCACGGGAGGGCTCTGTAAAAAGCGTGGTGTAAACTGCGCGGATGCCGGCGATTCTACTCTACGGCGCGGCGTTCCTCCTCTACGCGGCGCTCGCCTTTCACTTCTGGCGCACGCGCTGGCGCGGTGCGAGCGTGCCGCGCGTCGCCTCCTGGGAGCGGGCGGCGATTCTCGCGCCCTTCGCGCTGCATACCTGGCTGGTCTACGACATGCTGTGGGGGCATTCCGAGCTGCGTTTCGGTTTCGGGCAGGCGCTCTCGGTGATGCTGTGGCTCGCCGTGCTGATCTACTGGATCGAAAGCCGCTTCCTCGAGCTCGAAGGGATGCAGGCGCCCATCCTCGCGCTCGCGGCCGTGTGCGTGCCCCTGCCCGCGCTCTTCCCCGGGCTCGCCGCGCCGCCGTACACGCATTCGACCGAATTCCGCGTGCACCTTGCGCTCGCCATGATCGCCTACGGCATGTTCACGATCGCGGCGTTGCACGCGCTTGTGATGACCCTCATGGAAAGGCGGCTGCACGGCGGCGCGATCGTCGGGCCGCTCGCTGCGCTGCCGCCGCTCCTTACCATGGAGCGGTTGCTGTTCCGCGTGATCCTCGCGGGCTTCGCGTTCCTGACGCTGACGCTTGTCACCGGGATCGTGTTCTCGGAGACGCTGTTCGGGCGGGCGATGAAGTTCGACCACAAGACCGTGTTCGCGGTCGTTTCCTGGTTCATCTTCGCCGCGCTGCTCGCCGGGCGCTATTTCTACGGCTGGCGCGGGCGTATCGCGTTGCGCTGGACGCTCGCCGGCTTCGTGGCCCTTCTGCTCGCCTACGTGGGCAGCCGTTTCGTGCTCGAGGTGATCCTGCGGCGCGGACTCGCCTAGGCTATACTCGAATCCTCATCGTCTCCTAGGCATTCGCCTTGGACGAGATCCCCTTAGCAATACAGTTCGCCGCGCTCGCTCTCCTGCTGGTCCTCTCTGGATTTTTCGCCATGGCGGAGACCGGCATGATGGCGATCAATCGCTATCGCCTGCGCGCGCTCGAGCGCACCGGCCACCGCGGCGCGCGGCTCGCCTCCGAGCTGCTGCGCCGGACCGACAGGCTGCTTTCGGTGCTGCTCGCCGGCAACACGCTGGTGAATGCGGCCATCACGATGATCGTCAGCGTCATGACAATCGACTTGTTCGGCCACGACAGGATCGTTCTCGGAATCGCCACCGTCGCGGTGACCCTGTTGATACTCGTGTTCGCCGAGATCACGCCGAAGGTGATCGGCGCGCGCTATCCGGAGCGGACCGCCCTCGCGGCGAGCTACGTGCTCAAGCCGCTCGTCAAGGCAACGGCCTGGATGCTCTGGATCGTCAACCTGTTCGTGCGCTGCCTGCTGTGGCTGCTGCGCGTCCCGATCGACCCCGGACCGCAGCGCCTGTCGATGGAGGAGCTGCGCTTCCTCGTGCTCGAGTCCGGGCAGTTCATGCCGAAGAAGCACCAGAGCATCCTCGTCAACCTGTTCGACCTCGAAGCGATCACCGTCGAGGACGTGATGACGCCCCGGGCGCAGATCGAGGCGATCGACCTGGAGGCCTCCACCGAGAGCATCCTCGCGCAGCTCACCACGGCGTACCACACGCGGCTTCCCGCCTACCGCGGCGAGCTCGGCAACGTCGCCGGCATCCTGCATCTGCGCAAGGTGATGCACCTGCTGCGCACGGAAGAGCTCGACCGCAAGGCGCTCGCCGAGCTGCTGGCGGAACCCTATTTCGTTCCGGCCGGCACGCCCGTGTTCGCGCAGCTCCAGTATTTCCAGGAGAACCACCAGCGCCTCGCCCTGGTGGTGGACGAGTACGGGGAGCTGCAGGGGCTGGTGACCCTTGAGGACATCATCGAGGAGATCATCGGCGAATTCACCACCACCGCTCCGGTGAAATCGGAAGGCTATTCCTGGGACAAGGACGGCAGCGCCCTGGTGGAGGGCTCGAGCGTGCTGCGCGAGCTGAACCGCAAGCTCGGGCTCGCGCTGCCCCTGGACGGGCCGAAGACCTTGAACGGTCTCATCCTGGAACACCTGCGGGACATTCCCGCGGCAGGGGTCGCGCTCAAGATCGCCGGGGTGCCGATGGAGATCGTCCAGACGCAGGACCGGGTGATCAAGACCGTGCGGCTTTTCCGCCCGCACGCATCCGACCTCGCGCAAGCCGCCTAAGAAGCTCAAGGGCGTTCTGGACCTCTATCCAAAGAGGAAAATTCACGGTATTTACGTCTTGTCTTCAATACATTAAGTGGAGTTCCTGAGACTTTACAAAAGGCCCAAGGCAATGCATCATCGAGCAAAGCTTGGCTCCAGGGAAGTCGCAAGCCGCACCACCGGATGAAGCAGGAGAAGCCGCTATGGCAACCGCAGCAGCAGTCGCCAAGGTCAAGGAAATCACCTACCTTTGGGAAGGCAAGGACAAGTCCGGCAAGATCATCAAAGGTCAGATGCGCGCCGGCGGCCAGGCGGTGGTCCAAGTCACGCTGCGCCGCCAGGGCATCGTTGTTACCAAAGTCCACAGGCAGAAACTTGGAAGAGGCGGCAGAGTAAGCGACAAGGACGTGACCCTGTTTACCCGCCAGATGGCGACGATGATGAAAGCGGGCGTGCCGCTCCTACAGTCATTCGACATCGTCGGCAAAGGCCACTCCAACCCGGCGGTGGCGAGATTGCTGATGGGGATCAAGACCGACGTGGAGACCGGGGCTTCGCTCGCGTCGGCGTTCAGGAAGTACCCGCTTCACTTCGACGCCCTGTTCTGCAACCTCGTCGCAGCCGGCGAGCAGGCCGGGCTTCTCTAAACCCTGCTCGAGCGCCTGGCGACCTACAAAGAAAAAATCCTCGCCATCAAATCGAAGATCAAATCGGCCCTGTTCTATCCGATCGCGATCATCGTGGTTGCCTTCATCATCACCGCGGTCATCATGATTTTCGTGATTCCGGCGTTCAAGGAGGTGTTCACGAACTTCGGCGCCGATCTTCCCGCCCCGACCTTGTTCGTCATGGGAATCTCGGACGTTTTCGTCAAGTACTGGTACATCATCTTCCCCGCCGTCATCGGAGGCGTGTGGGGCTTCCTCGCGCTGTGGAAGCGCTCTTTGCCGGTCCAGATGTTCATGGACCGGATGATGCTCAAATTGCCGGTTTTCGGCGACTTGATCAAGAAATCCACCATCGCACGCTGGACCCGGACGCTCTCCACCATGTTCGCGGCGGGCGTGCCCCTGGTCGAGGCGCTCGACTCGGTCGGCGGCGCTGCGGGAAATTACGTCTACCTGATGGCCACCCGGGAGATCCAAAGGAAGGTGAGCACCGGGACGAGCCTGACGACTTCGATGCAAGAATCCAACGTCTTTCCCAACATGGTCACCCAGATGGTGTCGATCGGGGAGGAATCCGGTTCCCTCGATTCCATGCTCGGTAAGGTCGCGGACTTCTTCGAGGCCGAAGTCGACGATGCCGTCGACGCGCTGACCAGTCTGATGGAACCGATGATCATGGTAGTGCTCGGCGTGGTGATCGGCGGCATGGTGATCGCGATGTACCTGCCCATCTTCAAGCTCGGCCAAGCGGTCTAGCATTATTTTCATCACGCGCCTCGTCGAAATGGTTACGGTCCGGCCGTAACCCATTTGATCCGATGAGCGAGATTTTCAAAACGGCCGCGCACCCGGCGGTGTTTCCCTGGCTCTCCCTCGTGGTCGGACTCGTGGTGGGCTCGTTCCTGAACGTGGTCATTCATCGCTTGCCGAAGATGATGGAGCGCGACTGGCAGGAGGGATGCGCCGAGCTGAGCGGCGAGACGCTCGCACCGAAGGAAAAGTTCAACTTGTTCGTGCCGCGCTCGCGCTGTCCTGCCTGCGGTCACGGGATCACGGTGGCCGAGAACATCCCGCTCGTCTCCTGGGCGATGCTGCGCGGCCGCTGTTCCGCGTGCAAGGCTCCCATCAGCATGCGCTATCCGCTGGTCGAGCTGCTCGCGGGTGTCGGAGGTTTCGCCTCCGCCACGCACTTCGGATTCGGCCTCGCCGCGGCCGGCGCCGCGATCTTCATTTGGTGCACGATCGCCCTCGCGTTCATCGACCAGGAGACCGGGTATCTCTACGACGACATCACGCTGCCGCTCCTGTGGCTTGGGTTGCTGCTGAACTTGGGGGGAACGTACGTGCCGATTGGCGATGCGATAGTCGGCGCGGCGGCGGGCTACCTCTCGCTGTGGACCGTCTATCAGGCCTTCAAGCTCATAACCGGAAGGAAAGGCATGGGCTTCGGCGATTTCAAGTTGAACGCCGCAGTCGGCGCCTTCCTCGGCTGGAAGATGCTGCCGTTCGTAATCCTCGTCTCGTCGGTCGTCGGATCGATCTTCGGCATCGGCCAGATGTTCGCCGCGAAGCGCGGCTGGGAGTGGAACTTCAAGTTTCATTTCGGGCCTTACCTGGCGATCGCCGGGATCGTCGCCATGTTCTGGGGCCGGCAGATTGTCGACTGGTATCTCCGCTGACGGCGATGGCTTTCACCGTCGGACTCACGGGCGGCATCGGCAGCGGCAAAAGCATGGTGGCGGATCTGTTCGCCAAGCGCGGGGTCGCGGTGATCGATACCGACGAGATCGCCCATGAGCTCACGCGCCCGGGGGGCGAGGCGATCGAGGCGATACGCATTGCGTTCGGCGCAAGCTCGATCGGCGCGGACGGCGCTCTCGATCGCGACGGGATGCGCAAGCTCGTGTTCGGGGACGCGGCGGCGAGGAAAAAGCTCGAAGGGATCCTGCATCCCCTGATACGCAAGGAAAGCGCGCGCCGGCGCGCGCGCGCGCGCAGCCCCTACGCAATTCTCGTGGTCCCGCTCCTGGTGGAGGGCGGTGTCGACCGATCGCGCTACTCCCGGGTGCTCGTGGTCGATTGCACCGAGGAGCAGCAGGTCGAGCGCGCCATGCGGCGAAGCGGCCTCTCGGAGAAGGAAGTGCGGGCCATCCTCGCCGCGCAGGCCACGCGCGAGCAGCGCCTGGCTCGAGCCGACGACGTGATCGACAACAGCGGAACGCCCGGGGCGCTCGAACGCCAGGTGTCGCATCTGGATGAGAAATATCTCACGCTTGCCGCGCAATCCAAGACGGCGTCATAGCGCACGCCCGTTGTCAATTCGGGGCGGATCGGGGAGAATCCCGCGAGGCTCCCCCGGAATCAACCGCCTACCCTTCCAGTCGCGGGCGTCAC
>Ga0137463_1000812_pt1 | contig 10443 bp, 8 predicted proteins | sample EasRivERMGT800_2_FD_102333 | JGI IMG/M metagenome (GOLD analysis project Ga0137463, IMG submission 102333) | Soil microbial communities from meander-bound floodplain in the East River, Colorado, USA - East River MetaG ERMGT800_2 | ecosystem: Environmental > Terrestrial > Soil > Floodplain ...
GTGGCCGTGGTGACCTTCGGCTCGTGTACCGGACCGGTACGCGAGGCGCTTGCACGCATCGCGGCGGAAGGCGGCAGGGCGCGGCTGGTGTCGATGCGGCTGCTCGCGCCGGCACAGCCCGGACGCCTGGCTCGGGCGCTCGAAGGTGCGAAGCGCGTGCTGGTGGTGGAACAGAATCAGGGAGCGCAGTTCTACCGGTACCTGCGCGCGCACTTCGAACTTCCCGGCGAAGTGCGCAGCTTTCACCGTCCCGGCCCGCTGCCCATCCGCCCCGGCGAAATCTACCGCCAAATCACAGAATGGAGTCGCGCATGACGACCGCTGCCGCCGCGGTGCCCCTCACCGCACAGGCGTTCAAGACCGACTACAAGCCGATCTGGTGTCCGGGGTGCGGCGACTACTCCGTTCTCGCCGCGTTCACCAGGGCGTTCGCGATGCTCGAGTTGCGGCCGGAGAACATCGCCGTGGTATCGGGCATCGGCTGCTCCTCGCGCATACCGGCCTATACCAGCTGCTACGGTTTCCACGGCGTGCACGGCCGCGCGCTGGCAGCCGGGACCGGGCTCAAGATCGCGCGGCCCGACCTGACAGTGCTGGTCGCGGGCGGCGACGGCGACGGCTACTCGATCGGCGGCAACCACTTTCTGCATTCGTGCCGCCGCAACGTCGATATCACCTACGTCGTGATGGACAATCATGTATACGGCATGACCAAGGGACAGCCTTCGCCGACCACGGAACCCGACTGGGACTCGAAGCTCTCGCCCGGGGGTACCGGGTTGCGCACCTTCCATCCGCTGGTGATCGCGCTCGCCGCCGGCGCCAACTTCATCGCGCGCGCCTTTTCGGGAGATCCGAACGGCACCGCGCAAATTCTCGCCGAAGCCATCCGCACTCCCGGATTCTCGTTCGTGGAGATCCTCAGTCCTTGCGTGACGTTCCGTCCCGAGCAGCGCCACTGGAAAAACCAGGTGCGCGCGGCCCCCGTCGCGTCGACCGACGACCCGGCACGCGCTGCCAAGCGCATCATGACCGACGACGGCTTCAACATCGGCGTGCTCTACAAGGGGGCGCGAAAGCCGTTTCAGCCGCCGGTGGGCAAGGGCACCCGGCTCCCCGCCGATCTCGAAGCGGAGTTCAGCATATGAGTCCGGCGAAGACTGCGAGGAAGGTCAGAACGCGGCGGGCCGCGGCGAAGCGCAGCGCAGCGGGGCGGAAATCCGCGGGAGCGCGAACGGGAGGCGACCGGGCCGAGTTTCTGGCCCGCGCCTGGAGCATGGAGGTCGAAGCGGCCGAGCGTTACGCGATGCTCGCCGACGCGATGGAAGAGCACAACAACCGCGACGTTGCGGAGCTGTTCCGCAAGCTCGCCCGCATCGAGCAACTGCACGCCGACCAGCTTGCGGCGGAAGGTCCGTCCGGGCGTCCGCCAGGGCTTCCGGCCGGCGGCATGCGCTGGGACGAAGGCGAGGAGGGGCCCGAAGCGGCCGACCCGGGAGAACTGCACTACCGCATGCAGCCGTATCACGCGCTGGCGATCGCCCTGGCTTGCGAGAAGCGGGCAAACAGGTTTTTCGCCAACTATGCGCGCAGGGCGCGCAACCCAGCGGTGCGCAAGGCGGCCAAGGAAATGGCCGAGGACGAGGCCGGGCACGTGCGGCTGATCGAGGATTGGCTCAAGCGCACGCCCGAGCCGGCCAGGGGCTGGGACGACGATCCGGACCCGCCGGTGCTCTCGGACTGAAGGCGAAGCTCGCGTGGACGTCCTGCTGCCTGAGGGCTGGGCCGCGCCGGTCGGCTACTCGAACGGCGTGGCCGTGCGGCCCGGCCTTATCGTGTTCGTCGCCGGGCAGGTCGGCTGGGACGCGCAGCAGAAATTCGCGAGCGACGAAATCGTTCCGCAGTTCGAGCAGGCGCTGAAGAACGTGTTGGCGGTCCTCGCCGAAGCCGGCGGCCGGCCGGAGCACATTTGCCGCATCACCGGATTCAGCTGCGACAAGCCCGGCTACCTCGCGGGTCGCCGGGCATTGGGCACGGTGTGGAGGCGCCTCATGGGACGCCACTATCCGGCAATGAGCATGATTTTCGTCAGCGATTTGCTCGACAGCCCCGGAAAGATCGAACTCGAAGCGACCGCGGTCGTGCCCTCGACAAGATCGGAACGAGCCAGGCTCAGGTCGGCACCGACACGGGCGAAGCGGATACGCCCTGGCCGATCGCGCCGGAAGACGGGAATACGAGCGACTTGATCACCACCGGCACGGCGCCCGAGGTCTCGAGCAGCGCGCCGATATCGACGAAGTCGAATTCCCTGAGCGCGATCCCGTCGATCGACACGATCGGATTCGGGAGGCGGATCTCCTCCAGGCAGTGAATGCCGACGAGTCCGCCGATGTCGCCCTCACCGACGAGGATCAAGGGCAGGCCCCGATCCAGCACCCGACCGAGGCCGGAGGCGACGCCGCGGCAGAATGCGTCCAGTCGCGCAAAGGTGGCCGATCCCCTCCAGCGATAGCAGAGCGCCACCGCCCTGTCTCCGTCGTCCAGATCGAGACGGCGCAGCGCGGCGCGCACCGATTCGGAAATCTGCTCCACGTCGAGTGCTTCGTCCTCGATCGGCAATTCCGGCGTGATGACCGGAAGGTTTTTCAACGGAAGCACGCTTTGCGGCGAAACGAAGATGGTGCTGCCGCTCACCTGGATCGTGTATTGGGAGGCCCCGATTACCGTGGCGCGGATGCCTTGGTCCGAAGGCTCGATGCGCGGTCCCCAGGTCCGGATTCGCCCGAGGATCGCGCGGGCGAGAGCCGGCCCCAGGTCGCCGAAAGCCCTGACTTCGCGTGCGTAGATATATTCCGACACGCCGCCGGAAAACGTCACCACGTCGGGCCTGCGTGCGTTGCGCAAGGGCGCAAGGCGCAGAAGCGCAGCGGCTTCGGCGCCGACGGCAGGCTCGCTGACGATCTCGAACAGACGCCCGGCCATGCGCTCGACCATTGCGGCTACGAGACTCGCGTCGGGCTTCGCGCCGATTTCGAGAACCAGTCCGGTTTCCGCGGCGAACCGCCGGCCGGCCTCTTCGATGCGCCTGACGCGGCCCCCGGTATCGAAGGAGACGATGCGGGCGCCGATGTCGACTGCGGTGATTTCGATCACGTCGCCCGATTCGCACACGGCGATCTTGGTCGTGCCGCCGCCGAGGTCGATGTTCATGACCCGGGCGGATTCCCGGATCGAGCGCGCCGCAGCGCCCGATCCGAACGCGGCGAGCGTCGCCTCCAACGCGTCGCCCGCGCTCACCGAGACGAACTTTCCCGCCTGGGAGGCGAACAGTTCGCCGATCGCGCGCGCGTTGCTGCGCCGAACCGCGACCCCGGTGAGGATCAGCGCGCCGGTGTCGATCATCTCCGGGTCTATCTTCGCCTGCGCGTATTGCCCCTCGATAAAACTGCCGAGCGCGACGGCGTCGATGGTCGGGCCGGACGCCGCATTTTCTATATAGGGGGTGAGCAGAACCTCGGATTCATGGACGAGCTTGCGCTCGGACACCACGTAGCGGCTGTCGAGCCGCTCGAGCACCAGGCGCGAGAAGGCGAGATGCGAAGTGGAGGAGCCGATGTCGACGCCGACGCTGAGCAGGCGGATCTCGTCCTCGATCTCGAGGCTGCGCCGGACGCTGGAGAAGAAAACTCTCCCGCCGGCGGCCTCATCGCTCATCCGAGGACTCAGACCACCGTGGATTTCGGGGCAGTCCCGGCCGGCTTCTGATACCACCCAGGGTCCATGCGGCACTCCACGCCGTTCTGCCGCAGGGTCGATTCGTATTCTCGGCGCAGATGCAGATCTTCCATCCAGTAAGGAATGGCGGTACCGCCTTCGTTGACGTCGATGGCGGTGTAATCGGTGTGCTTTTCACCCGGCGCGCCGGGATCGCGGCCCGGGTTGTGCGGGCCGAACCAGGCGGTCAGGCGGAACGGATCCTGTCCCACGCTGAAATGCTGGTGATACCAGCGCGCGCCGCCGGGGGCCGCCGAGACCATGCCGACCGGCTCGTAATCGAGGCGGAGGATTTCCGCCTGATGGCCGTCCTTCCACGGCGTGACGCCCAGGCGCTCGGGCCAGGTGTACGTATATCCCTTGCCCTGCAGGCAGATGAGCACGGCGGCCGAGGTGTGCGCGTGCGCCTTGGAGTAGCGCCCGTTCTCGTGCTGGCCGATCCAGAAATAGAAGCAGTTGTTGGTCATGAAGGGCTCGACCCGGCGCCAGCCGACCGAGCGACGGTTGTCCAGGGGCAGGTCGCAATGCACCACGTCGGGGATGAAATTGGTCCGCCGCATGGCGAGCCCGCGCACCGGGTCGGGCTCGATGTCGTCCTTCGGCTTGTAGAAATCCTCGGCGCCGCTGAAACGGTCACGGAAGACGAAAGGATTGTTGAACACCGCGTCGACGTTGTTGATCATGTTGAGGACGTTGGGCGCCGTCGTCCCGGCGAGCAGCAGCGCGCCGCCCGAGGTCGCGTTGACCAGGCGGTGCCACGCGTTCATTGGGATCGAGAACATCGAGCCCGTCTGCCATTCAAACACGTGTTTCCTGGTTTCCCCTTCGAGCCAGACTTCGGTCGTGCCGCGACCCTCGACGACGAGATATATCTCTTCGTACATGTGCTTCTCGGGGTTGAGCGCGCCGGCGGGCGGCACTTCCACGACGTAACTGCCCCACTTGGTTTCGGTGCCGTACAGCTGGATATAGTGGCCGCGACCCCCGGTGCGCTTCCAGGGGGCGAGCGGCAGGTCCTGCACCCGGCGGATGCCGAGTCCCCGGAACACCGGAATGCCTTCGGACTCCATGAAGGCATCGTAGGGGGTGGGTTGCTTGCGAAACTGGCCGAAGCCGGCTTTTTTGGTGCCGGCCGGCTCGTGCCAGTGCGTCTGGTCCTTTTCGTGGGGCATCGCGGTCCTCGGTAGACTGCGTTCCTGTATGCAGAACACAGTTCCAATTCGTTGCAGGCGGTATTCATTCGAACATATACTCGCCCGAGCGTCAATGCACGCACCCGCGAGGAGAATTCGCATGTCGTTGCGCGGCTCGATCGTTATCGTACATTTCCTGGCCTGGTTCTTGGTACCCGGGTCGGCCGCGGCGCAGACGCAGAGCGGCAACGCCGCGATCTACCTGTATGAAGGCGCCGACCGCGCTCAGCGCCTGGTAGAGAACGCGCGCCGCGAGGGGACGCTGACGCTGTATACGTCGCTCGCCCCTACGGAATCGGTTCCGCTCGCCCACGCCTTCGAGAAGAAATACGCAATCAAGGTGCAGTTGTGGCGCTCGCTCAGCGACCAGGTGGCGCAGCGCGCGATCAACGAGGCGCGCACGCGGCGCTTCAGCATGGACGTCATCGAGACCAACGGACCGGTGGTCGAGACGGTGGCGCGCGAGCGGGTGACTGCGAGATTCTTCAGCCCGTACATCGCCGACATCCCGTCGTGGGGAGTTCCTCCGCACCGGCTGTGGATTTCCGACCGCGTCGATTTCTTCGTGGTGGCCTTCAATACCTCCAAGGTGCGGCGCGAGGAGATTCCGGCGACGTATGAAGGCTTTCTCGACCCCCGCTGGAAAGGGCGCATCGCGCTGGAAGCGACCGACGAGGAATGGCTGGCGGGAATCGTTGCCCACTGGGGCGAGAAGCGCGGCCTGGATTTCTTCCGCAAGCTCGTGGCGATGAAGCCGGACATTCGCCGGGGCCACGTGATGCTCTCGGGGCTGGTCGCGGCGGGCGAGGTCCCGGTCAACCTCACCAACTACGCTTCGAATGCGGACTCGATGAAACGCGGCAAGCGGCCGATCGACTGGAAGGCGGTGGAGCCGGTGGTGGGCCGGCCGCAGGCGCTCGGGTTGGCCGCGAACGCGCCGCACCCGCATGCCGCGCTGCTGTTCGCGGATTTCGTGCTGTCCCCCGAGGGACAGGAACTGTTCAACGCGATGGATCGCTTTCCATCGAGCCGCAAGGTCAGGAGCAGCCTGGTCGATTTTCCGTTCGTGATGCTCGATCCCGTGGAGCAGGTGGACCAGGCCGAGAAGTGGCAGAAGCTGTGGAGCGAACTGGTGACGACGCAATGATGCCGCCTGAGCGAGGCTAAGCAATGGACCGGAAGCCCGCTTTGGGAAAATCCCGCACCCGGCTGTCGTCGGTGGCAAATTCCCTTCGGGTGATCAAGGCTTTCTCCGAAGACGAGTATGAAATCGGCATCAGCGATCTCGCCAAGCGGCTGGGATTGGCGAAGAGTACGGTGCACCGTCTTGCCAGCACGCTGCTCGAGCAGGGAATGCTCGAACAGAATCCCGCCGACGGAAAATACCGTCTTGGACTCGCGCTCTTCGAAATGGGTACGCTGGTGCGCCGCAAGATGGATTTCACCACCGAGGCGAGGCCGTTCCTCAGGACGCTCATGGAGAAGACCGGCGAGACGGTGCACCTCGCGATCCTCGACCACGACTCGATCCTCTACATCATCACCCACGAGAGCAAGCAGGCGCTGCGCATGGGCTCGAAAGTCGGCACGCGCGCACCGGTGCCCTCGACGGCGGTGGGCAAGGCGCTGCTCGCGTTCCAGCCGGAGGCGGAGATCGAGCGCATCATCGCGCGCGGGCTGCCGGCGAGCGCTCCCAATGCCATCGTCGATCCTAAGGCGCTGCGGCGCGAGCTCGCGCTGATACGCGCGCGCAACTACGCCCTTGATGACGAGGAAAGCGAAATCGGCCTGCGCTCGATCGCGGCGCCGATACGCATCTACTCGGGGGGCGTGGTCGCGGCGATCAGCATCGCCGGTCCCGTGCACCGCATGGCGCGCAAGACCCTGCTCGGCTGGTTGCGCGAGTTGACCGATGCGGCCGAAGCCATCTCGCAGCGCCTCGGCTGGCAGCCGTCGCGCGGCGAGCCTTTGCGCAGGCGGGCATGAGCGGATTGCGGTAGCCGATCCACATCGGCAAGACAGCCGCGACCTTCCCGCTGACGCGCGGAGCGCCCGCTCAGAGTCCCAGCCGTTGCCAGATCGTGGTCGTGAGGGCCGCATGGTTCATGGTGTAGAAGTGCAGGCCCGGCGCGCCGGCGGATAGCAGGCGATCGCAGATGTCCGTCACCACATCCAGGCCGAGGCTGCGTATCGACGCGAGGTCGTCGCCGTAACCCTGCATCTTCAGGCGCAGCCAGCGCGGGATGTCGGCGCCGCTGTTGTCGGAGAAGCGCGCGAGTTGCGAGAAATTCCCGATCGGCATGATGCCCGGAACGATAGCGATCGCAATGCCCGCGGCGTCGCAGTCGTCGATGAAGCGGAAATACGCGTCGACGTTGAAGAAATACTGCGTGATCGCCGAGTCTGCGCCGGCGGCAATCTTTTCCTTGAAGTGCCGCAGATCCTCCGCGGGGCTGCGCGCCTGCGGGTGGAACTCCGGGTAACAGGCCACCTCGATGTTGAAATGATCGCCTGTTTTCTCCCGGATGAAGGCCACCAGGTCGCTCGCGTGGCGCAGCTCGCCGGCGCTCGCCGCGCCCGAGGGCAGATCGCCGCGCAGCGCGACGATGTGATCGATGCTTCTCCCCCGGTACAGCTCGAGGGTGGAGGCAATGTCCGCGCGCGTCGCCCCGACGCAGGAAATGTGCGGCGCCGCGCGCTCGCCGGCGGCCTGGATCTCCAGCACGGTCTCGAGGGTGCGGTCGCGCGTCGAGCCGCCGGCGCCGTAGGTGCATGAGAAGAACCGTGGCTTCAACTGCGCGAGCTGCTTCCAGGTCGAGCGCAGCTTCTGCATTCCTTCCGGCGTCTTGGGAGGAAAGAACTCGAAGCTGAAGGCACGCGGATGTTTTTTCTGCGATTCCATTCAGCGCTCGTAAGCCAGATTGGGTGCGAGCCAGCGCTCGGTGTGCTCCAGGGCGAGCGCCTTGCGCCGGGCATAGTCGGCCGCCTGGTCCTCGCCGATCTTGTCCACCGCGAAATACCGGGCGTCCGCGTGGGAGAGATAGAAACCGCTCACGCTCGCCGCGGGAAGCATGGCATAGGATTCGGTGAGCGTGATGCCGGCCTCCGGAGCTGAGAGCAGCTCGAACAGCGCCCCCTTTTCCGTATGATCGGGACAGGCCGGATAGCCGGGTGCGGGCCGGATGCCCCGGTATTTCTCCGCGATCAACTCAGTGCTCGATAGCTTCTCGTTTGCGGCGTAACCCCAGTATTCCTTTCGCACGCGCTCGTGCAGGAGTTCCGTAAACGCTTCGGCGAGCCGGTCGGCGAGAGCTTTCAGCATGATCGCATTGTAGTCGTCGTGCTTCGACTCGAATGCCTGGACGCCCGCATCGACGCCGATTCCGGTCGTGACCGCGAACGCTCCGACGTAGTCCGGAACGCCCGAGTCTTTGGGTGCGATGAAGTCGGAAAGGCATAGGTTCGCGCGGTCGGATGCCTTTTCGGTCTGTTGGCGCAGGCAGTGCCACACCATCGCCGTCTCGCGGCGCGGTTCGTCCGCGTAGATCTCGATGTCGTCGCCGACGCTCGCCGCCGGGTACAGGCCGAACACGGCGTTTGCCGTGAGCGACTTTCCGGCGATGATTTTTTCCAGCATCGCCCGGCCTTCGGCGAGCACGCCCCGCGCCGCCTCGCCGACCACCGGGTCCTGAAGGATCTTCGGATAGCTCCCGGCGAGGTCCCAGGTCTGGAAGAACGGCGCCCAATCGACATAGCGGGCGATCTCGGCTAGGTCGTAGCCGCGCAGGAAGCGGCGGCCGAGGACCCGGGGGCGCGGCGGCGCGTAGCGTTGCCAATCGATGCGATGAGCGTTGGCGCGGGCTCGCGCGATCGGCGCGAGCGCCTGTCCCTTCTTGGCCGCGTGCTGCGTGCGGGCCTTTTCGTAGTCTTCGCGCAGGGACTGCACATAGTCCCGGTTCAGGTCGGTCGAGAGCAGATTGGAGCACACCGATACCGAGCGGGATGCGTCGGGAACGTACACGGTGGAGTGGGCGTAGTGCGGCGCGATCTTGACCGCGGTGTGCACGCGCGAAGTGGTCGCCCCGCCGATGAGAAGCGGAATGGTGAATCCCTGGCGCTGCATCTCGTGCGCCACGTGCGCCATTTCCTCCAGAGAAGGCGTGATCAGGCCCGACAGGCCGATGATGTCGGCTTTCTCCGCGAGCGCGGTGTCGAGGATCTTCTGCGCCGGGACCATCACCCCGAGGTTGATCACTTCGAAGTTGTTGCACTGGAGCACCACCGCCACGATGTTCTTGCCGATGTCGTGCACGTCGCCTTTCACCGTGGCCATCACAATCTTGCCCCTGGGCTTCAAGTCGCCGGACTTTTTCTTTTCGGCTTCGATGAAGGGCACCAGGTGCGCCACCGCCTGCTTCATCACCCGCGCCGACTTCACCACCTGCGGCAGGAACATCTTGCCCGAGCCGAACAGGTCGCCGACGATGTTCATCCCGTCCATGAGCGGCCCCTCGATCACCTGGATCGCGCGCTCGAACTTGCTGCGAGCCTCCTCGGTGTCCTCGACCACCCAATCGGCGGTGCCCTTGACGAGCGCGTGCGCAAGGCGCTGCTCGACCGTTCCCTTGCGCCAGGCGAGCTCGTCGGCCTGCGTCTTGCCTGTGGCCTTGACGGTGGTGGCGAATTCGACGAGACGCTCGCCCGCGTCCGGCCGCTGGTTGAGCACCACGTCTTCGACTCGCTCGCGAAGATCCGGGGGAATCTCCTCGTAGACTCCCAGCTGTCCGGCGTTGACGATGCCCATGGTCATGCCGGCGCGCACGGCGTGATAGAGGAATACGGTGTGAATCGCCTCCCGCACCGCGTCGTTTCCGCGGAAGGAGAACGAAACGTTCGAGACTCCGCCCGAGATCTTGGCGTGCGGGAGGTCCTTTCGTATCGCACGCGTGGCCTCGATGAAATCCCGGCCGTAGTTGTTGTGCTCCTCGATGCCGGTGGCGATGGCGAAAATGTTCGGGTCAAAAACGATGTCTTCGGGCGGAAAGCCGACCTCTTCGACCAGAATCCGGTAGCAGCGGCGGCAGATCTCGATTTTCCGCGCAAGCGAGTCGGCCTGGCCCTGCTCGTCGAAGGCCATGACGATCACGGCCGCGCCGTAGCGGCAGGCGAGTCGCGCGTGCCGGACAAATTCGGCTTCGCCTTCCTTGAGAGAAATCGAGTTGACCATGCACTTGCCCTGCACGCACTTCAGTCCGGCCTCGATGACCGACCATTTCGAGGAATCGATCATCACGGGCACGCGTGAGATATCCGGCTCGGAGCCGATGAGATGCAGGAAGGTCGTCATCGCCTTCTGGGAGTCGAGCATCGCCTCGTCCATGTTCACGTCGATCACCTGGGCGCCGGTTTCGACCTGCTGGCGCGCCACGACGAGCGCTTCCTGGTAATCGCCGGCGAGGATCAGGCGGGCGAA
>Ga0137463_1000813_pt1 | contig 10437 bp, 13 predicted proteins | sample EasRivERMGT800_2_FD_102333 | JGI IMG/M metagenome (GOLD analysis project Ga0137463, IMG submission 102333) | Soil microbial communities from meander-bound floodplain in the East River, Colorado, USA - East River MetaG ERMGT800_2 | ecosystem: Environmental > Terrestrial > Soil > Floodplain ...
TACAAAAAATAATTATCACGTTGCATGAAGATAAAAGAATGAATTATCGTTTTTCAAACAACCAGAATTTTTTTCTTGGCTTAATTTTATAGTTTGATGTGATGTAGGTGTGAATATGCTCCATTGCTTCATTTTCATCATCGGTCAGTAACAGCAAATGCATGTCTTCCTTTGAAATGGCCCCTTTATCTGCCATGTAGCTGATCGCTTCCATCAATTCCTTGTAGTATTCTTTTCCAAATAGAACAATAGGAAATTGAGTGATGGTTTTTGTTTGTATCAACGTCAGCGTTTCAAAAAGTTCATCCATTGTTCCAAAACCACCGGGCATGATAATAAATGCGTAAGAATATTTCACCAGCAAAACTTTCCTGACAAAAAAATGCTCGAAGGTTACCGATTTGTTCACATAAGGATTTATTTTTTGCTCAAAAGGCAAGCGGATATTACACCCGACCGACATCCCGTTATTTTCAAATGCACCGCGGTTTGCTGCCTCCATAATACCCGGGCCTCCACCGGTCATGACGGTAAAGCCTGTTTCTGCAATGCGTTTACCTATTTCCCTTGCTTTCTCATAATAAAGATCGGTTTCTTTAAATCTTGCGGAACCAAATACAGTGATGCAGGGACCTACAAAATGCAGCGTTCTGAAAGCTTTGATGAACTCAAGAAAAACTTGGAATGCAAAACCGAGTTCATAACTTCTGCTTTTAGGACCTTCCAGATAAACAGGTTGCTTGGGGGGAATAATTCTCGCATTTTTTTTTATCTCCATAACGTATTTGTCAGACACTAAATGTAGAAACAATTTTATAAGTTAGTAGTGGTGCAGTTTGCCGGGAAGGCGAAAAGACGGCAAGTAAATCAACTTGCTAATCAATTCTTACCGCCTTTTCGTCTTACCGGCTATTTTCAAATTGTACCACTACTTATTAGTTACCCCGACCCTGGCTATTTAGTGTTCCTTAACTTTGAAACTTATGCGAATAATATCCTACAATGTAAATGGCCTCAGGGCAGCTATCAATAAAGGTTTTCTTGACTGGATGAAAACAGACCCTGCTGATGTCGTTTGCCTCCAGGAAACTAAAGCACAAAAAGAAAATGTTGATCACACTCCTTTTCAACAAATGGGTTACGAGGATTACTGGTTCAGTGCTCAAAAAAAAGGGTATAGCGGGGTGGCTGTATTTACTAATATCAAACCAGACAAGGTTGAATATGGAACGGGCTATAAGTTAAGTGATGATGAGGGCAGGATATTGCAACTGGATTTTGGAGATGTAAGGTTGATCAATGCATATTTTCCTTCGGGAACGATGGGGGATGTGCGTCAGACTTTTAAATATGCCTGGCTGGATGAATTTTTGATTTACCTCAACAAACAAAGAAAAAAATATCCAAAGCTGATTCTTTGCGGCGATTATAATATCGCCCATAAAGAGATTGATATTCATAATCCAAAAGGAAATGTAAAGACCTCTGGTTTTTTACCTGAGGAAAGAGCATGGATGGATAAATTTTTTGCAAATGGATGGATCGATTCTTTCCGGCAGCATCATCCTGAACCGCATCGCTACAGCTGGTGGAGCCAGCGTTTTCCCGGTGTGAGGGCAAGCAATAAAGGCTGGAGGATCGATTATATAAATGTGACCGAACAGCTGAAAAAAAATGTCACTGATGCTGAGATCTACCCGAATGTTATGCACAGCGATCACTGTCCTGTATATGCTGAGATCAGGGTTTGAGAGTTTATTAGTTTAATAGTTTATTTCAGCATTATTCATTTGTCGTATTAAACTTTCAAACTCAGAAACTTTTAGGCTATGATTTGCTATAACATCACTATAAAGATCGATCCGCAAATAGAAGGGGAATGGATCCAATGGCAGAAAAGTGAGCATATCTCTGAGATAATGGCTACTGCCTTTTTTAGCGAGTATAAATTTTTCAAACTGCTCGATCAGGATGAGACCGAAGGAATAACTTATGTCGTTCAATATTTTTCTTCTTCGTTGGAAAACTATAAAAAATATATTCAGCAGTGTGCACCTTTGTTGCGTCAAAAAGCTATTGCAAAATGGGGCAATCGTTTTGTTGCATTCAGAACTGTAATGGAAATTGTGAACTGAGTGTGCATAATAATTTTCTTTTTACGCAGGGAATTAATTTTTTTTTCTTCTAAAAGCGTTGCCCAGCCTGTATTTCAAGAGCCCCACCCTGAAATACCCTACCAGCAAGCCTTTTATAGATGCAACAAAACAGTTGTTTGTAACCCCAAATTGTTTATCTTCTAAAATCCTTGCTGCACGTGGTTTTCCGGCGATGTGGACAAGTAAAATTTTCTCGAAAAAAATTTTGCCAGTATTCAAAACGGTCTAAATTTGTCGTCCTTACAAACACGCAAAAAACTATACAATTATGAACAAAGCTGATCTGATCAACAAAGTTGCCGAGGATGCCGGCGTCACAAAAACACAAGCCAATGCAGCCCTGGACTCTTTCGTAGAAGCAGTTACAAAAACATTGAAAGGTGGTGGCAAAGTCACCCTTGTTGGTTTTGGTACTTTCTCTGTATCAAAAAGACAAGCCCGTAATGGCCGTAATCCTCAAACCGGTGAAGTAATTAAGATCAAAGCAAGAAAAGTTGCCCGCTTTAAAGCCGGCAAAGAATTATCTGGTAAACTTTAATTATCTGCCAACTTTTTAAAGGGCCCCGCTATTATTTTAGCCGGGGCTTTTTTTTGAAGATTAAGAGATACTTTTGACCACAGTTATAAATTAAATACAAAAAAATGGGAAGAGGAGATAAAAAAACAAAGAGGGGAAAAATTTTTAAAGGTTCATTTGGCAAATCAAGACCGGCCAGCCCCAAAAAAACAACAGGAAATAAACCTGCTGTAAAAAAAGAATCGTAGCACATCGAATGTGAGGGAAAAAATTAGAATTGGAATTTAAGGCGCAAGCCTTTCAATTTTCCAGTTGCCGTCATCCTGCAATGTGTATTGAATCCGGTCGTGTAATCTTCCGGGTCTTCCCTGCCAGAATTCAACAATGATCGGCGTAACAAGATAACCTCCCCAGTGAGGGGGACGTTTTAATTCCTTGCCTTCTGTTTCTTCATTAAGTTTATTGTAACGATCATCGAGCCATCGACGGGATTCAATGACCTGGCTTTGAGGAGAAGCAATGGCGCCAACCTGGCTTTCATGCGGTCTTGAAAAGAAATAAGCGTCATTTTCCTGTTCGCTTGTTGGTTTTACAATTCCCGTTATACGAACCTGTCTTTCTAATTCTTTCCAGAAAAAAACCAGGCAGGCTTTTGGATTTTCTGCAAGCTGTTGTCCTTTGAAGCTATTATAGTTGGTGAAGAAGATAAATCCTTTCTCTGAAAATCCTTTTAACAATACGGTTCTGGCAGAAGGGATTCCATCTGCCGAGGCAGTGGCAAGAGTCATTGCATTCGGCTCTACGATCTTTGCTTCCAACGTGTCCTGCAACCACAGATTGAATTGTTTGATAGGGTCGGATTGTATTTCAGTTTCTGTTAAATTTTTATGAGAGTATTCCTTACGCATATCCGCGATCTTATTATCCATCGGGTTTCTTTCTGTAAAATTAAACTGATTAAAATTCAAAAGAGACTGTCTCAAAAGTCTTAAAAAAATAACCGCAGAGGCGGGGAGTCGCAGAGCTTATATGAACTTTATTCTCTGCGCCTTTGCGACTCTGCGGTTAAAAAATGCCTTTTGAGAAAGCCTCTTTTTTTATTCATCATCGCTAGATTGTCGTTTAAGATGGTCTCTTTCCTCTGCAACAACGGTCAACATGCTTTCCAATTCACCGATCCTTCTCAACTGGTGTTCCAGCTTTTTGTTGGCGTCTGTCACCATTTGCAGATCAGCATTCAATTCTTCGAGATAAGAAATTCGTTTTTGCAATTGCTGACGTTGAAAGTTTGCTTCACGTAATTTATCTTCCGTTTCGAATAGTCGTATGGTCATTTGCTGATTATCTACTGTCACGGATTGCAGTTTCGTTCTGTACTCCTCATTCTCGCTACTGATCTTATAATAGTTTTCATGTAACCCTTCATATTCTATCTGTGCCAGCTTGCTGGCTGAAAGCTGCGATTCCAGTTTCTGAATTTTTGACTGCAGGTTGTTGAATTCACTATAAGCATTGTCCAGCATGGAGGACATTTCCAGTCTCACTTTTTGGTTTGTTGCTATCTTGGTTATTTCCTCATCTTTTTTCCTTAGCAGCTCTTTCATTTTATTCACTTGTTCGGTCAACAGCTCATTTTCTTCTTCCAAAAGTTTTTGTTTTTCTTCATTCGCGGACAGCTCTTCAATATTTTCCATCAACTGCTCCACTTTCTTACTATGATCCATAAGGCTCACTCTTGCTTCCAGCAGTTGTTCGATATAGTCGGGTTGGTCGCCGCTTTTATTTTTTCCTGCAGTTTCCAATTGGTGTTGCAGTTTTTGATTCTCTTTTCGCAAATCTTCCAGTTCAGTTTTGTAGATCTTCCAATTTTCTTCAGCCTCCATCATTCGTCGTTTCGTTTCGTCCAATTCCTTGTCCTTAATTTCTACATCATTAAAATATTTCAGCTTCCATTCGTCAAGGTTTTTTTTAATTTTTTGCGCAGCTACCGGTGAGTTTTGCAGATTTTTTTTACTCACTAAAAAGAAATGAATAACAATGCCGAGAGTGATGGCGCAAAATACAAGGACAGAAAGTTCTACTATGGAAAGATTCATCTGAAATGATTAAAAAAAATCAAGTTAAACTAAATAAAATGACAGACTGGTGAAAATAGAAGTTATTCACAGGCGGTGCACACAAAATTCGATAGCTAGGGGTTTAACTTAGACAGATTGGTCTTTCATCCGCTTATCAACGTTCCCACTTTTTCTCCGGTCACAACACGTCGCAGATTTCCTGGTTTGTTCATATCAAATACAACTATTGGAAGATTGTTTTCCATACAAAGTGTAAAGGCGGTCATATCCATTACACGAAGATTTTGGGAGATGCATTCCGCAAAGCTGATCACATTATATTTTGTGGCTTTGGGGTCAACTTCTGGATCAGAACTATAAACTCCATCCACACGGGTGCCTTTTAATATCACATCTGCTTTGATCTCTATAGCTCTCAATACTCCGGCAGTGTCGGTTGTGAAATAGGGATTTCCCGTTCCGGCTCCAAAGATCACAACCCTGCCTTTTTCTACGTGTCTGATGGCACGCCGGCGAATGTAAGGTTCGGCGATCTGCTCCATTTTTATTGCACTTTGCAGGCGGGTATATACTCCAACCTTTTCCAAACCAGCTTGTAAAGCCATACCGTTGATCACCGTTGCCAGCATACCCATATAGTCGCCATGCGCCCTCTCAATACCGGTCTCTGCCTCATTCATTCCGCGATAGATATTTCCGCCACCGATCACGATCGCTACCTGCACGCCCAATTCCGTGATCGATTTTATATCCATGGCATATGCCCCTATCACAGTCGCATCAAGTCCAAAACTTTTGTCCCCCATCAACGACTCGCCGGAAAGTTTAAGCAGAATCCTCTTGTATTTTGGTAGCATGTTGCGAAGATAGGGGTTTGAAGTATTTTATGTTCCGGGCGACAGAAATTCTATTTAGCTGCGGTTGCGTCGCATGCCGACGCTTGCGATCGGCATCGAGACCGTTAGCGTCTCGACTCTTGTGCTACAACAATTCTATTCAGCATTCAGGTTGCTTCATTAAAACAATGAGTAACTTGAGGTTTCAAAAATTTACCACCATGTTCCTTATTATCCTGGGCATCATAGCCCTTATTCTCGGAGTTGCTCTTCGTGCTGTTGAAAATTTTCGCCGGTATACAAGGGCCGTCATTATGGGGGGACTCATTCTTATTATCCTGGGCGTTAGCCTGAGTTGTTTTGTTCAAATTGACGCCGGGCAGGTTGGCGTAAAAAAACTATTTGGAAGTGTACAGCCGGATGTGTTGCAAAGCGGTTTGCATTTTATCAACCCATTGTACGAAATAGAAAAGATGGATGTAAAAACGCAGAACTATACCATGAGTGGCATTCATGATGAAGGACAGAAGTCAGGAGATGATGCTATTCGCGTATTAACAGCTGATGGGCTGGAGGTCACTATCGACCTGACCGTATTGTATCGAATCATTCCTGTAGACGCTCCTAAGCTAGTGAAAGAAACAGGAGTTGATTATGAATATAAGATCGTAAGACCCATTGCCCGGACCCGCATTCGTGATAATGCGGTTTACTATGAAGCGGTCGCTTTATATTCTACAAAAAGAGATGAATTTCAGAACCGCATTTTTAATGGCATTGAAGTGGATTTCAAAAAAAGAGGATTGTTGCTGGAAAATTTATTAGTGAGAAACATAACTCTTCCCGCTGCAGTAAAAGGAACCATCGAACAAAAAATACAAGCCGAGCAGGAATCACAAAAAATGCAATTCGTTTTGCAAAAGGAGAAGCAAGAAGCAGACAGAAAGAGAATAGAAGCCCAGGGTATTGCAGACTACCAGCATATCATCAGCGAAAGTTTGACCGATAAGCAATTGCAATACGAACAGATCAAAGCGTATAAAGAAATGGCATTATCCCAGAATGCAAAGATCATTGTGATGGGAAAAGGCAATACACCGGTGATACTCGATAGCAAGCAATAAAAAAAGGGAGCGAATAGCTCCCTTTGAATTTTATCATTAGTATATTATCCTAATGCCACTCTTTTAAATTCCAATATTTTCACATCACCTGATTGCTTGAGATAATCACCAACATTTTTGCTACTGTCTTTTACAAAAGCCTGAGCGGTCAATGTTTGTTCTTTAAAGAATGCATTCATCTTGCCTTCAGCAATCTTCGAAAGCATTTCATTGGGTTTGTCTGCCATCTTGGGATCCTGTCTCATCAGTTCCATTATAATATCTTTTTCACGGGCAATAATATCAGCCGGAACACTTTGCTGATCCACAGCAACTGGATTCAAAGCGGCAATTTGCATGGCCACATCTTTTCCCGCACCTGATGCTTCTTTATTTAATCCAACCAAAACACCAATGCGGTATGCACCGTGAATATAAGATGCAACATAAGGAGCATCTACTCTTTCAAATTTTGTGATCCCTATCTTTTCGCCGATCGCTGCAAGCTTGTCATTCACAAGATCAGAAACTTTTGCACCGCCTGCGTTTGAATTATTCAATTCATCAAGACTTTTTACATTGTTATCGATCGCTGCATCCGCAATGGTTTGTGCAAATTTTACAAAGTCGGCATTCTTGCTCACGAAATCTGTTTCGCAGCTCACGCAAACAACGATACCTGTTTTGTTATCGGCAGTTGTTTTTGCGATCACCACACCTTCTTTTGCTTCACGGTCTCCGCGTTTTGCAGCAACCTTTTGGCCCTGCTTTCGCAACCAATCAATCGCGGCTTCAAAATCGCCGTTGGTTTCTGTTAATGCTTTGCGGCAATCCATCATTCCTGCACCAGTCATCTGGCGCAGCTTATTAATATCCTGTGCTGTTATTGTTACTGTTGACATAAAATGAATTTTGAAATTTTGGAATTTTGGAATTGGGAAATTGGAAGTTCAATTGAACAAACAATTTCAAAATTTCCCAATTTCAAAATTTCCCAATCTTATTATCTCGATCCTGTCCTTCTCGGGCTGCTGGGAGTGCGACGCTTGGGTTGCATTCCTCCGCGAACCTTGCCACCACTGCGGGCAGCTTCTGCTTGTGCCTCTGCCTCAAGTCTCGCAGCTCTTTTTTCCATTTCATCAGAGCTCACGTTATCATCAGACTCCTCTTCTCTCGCAGCCTGGCGCTCAGCCAAACCTTCTGCAATGGCAGCCGTGATATAATTGGTGACAATAGCGATCGATTTTGTTGCATCATCATTTGCCGGAACGGGGAAATCAACTTTGTTCGGATCGCAGTTGGTATCCACCACACCAAAAGTTGTAATGCCCAAACGTTTTGCTTCTGCCAAAGCAATGTGCTCATGACCAATATCCACGATGAACAAAGCAGCAGGAACGCGACCCAATTGCGAAACACCACCTAAAACTTTATCCATTTTATCCCTGTCGCGGCTAAGTGTCAAACGTTCTTTCTTAGTAATGTTTTCGAATGTTCCATCACCCAGCATTTTTTCAATGCTCTGCATTTTCTTCACACTCTTGCGCACTGTGTTGAAGTTAGTGAGCATGCCACCCAGCCAACGCTCCGTCACAAAGGGCATGTTTACTTTTCTTGCACACTCCGTCACAATATCTTTTGCTTGTTTTTTTGTACCTACAAACAAAATTTTCTTGCCACTGCGAGCGATCTGTTTCAATGCAGCTGCGCTTTCCTGGAGGCAATCAACTGTTTTGTTGAGATCGATGATGTGAATGCCTTTTTTCTCAGCAAAAATGTAAGGCAACATTTTTGGATTCCACTTTTTGCGCAGGTGACCAAAATGAACACCAGCTTCCAAAAGTTGTTGCTGAAGTGAAGGATTATTTTCCATGAATTATGTTTGTTAGAGTTATTTATATTATTAGCTGCAAGCTTCAAGCTATTAGCTGCTAGCAGCTTGCCGCTAACAGCTCGTAGCTTTCTTTATCGTTTACTAAACTGGAAGCTTCTTCTTGCTTTTTTGTGGCCGAATTTTTTACGTTCAACAGATCTCGGGTCACGTTTCAACAAACCCGCAGCTTTCAATGCAGGTCTGAAGTCAGGGTTGATATCCACCAACACTCGGGCAATGCCCAGCATGGCAGCTTCTGCCTGTCCTTTGTATCCGCCGCCATTCGCATTGATCTTTACATCAAATTTGTTGATGGCATCAATTGTTTTCAACGGACGCTCTACCTGGTTCTGCAAATACACCAGTGAAAAATATTGTTTGTAGTCTTTGTCGTTGACCGTGATCTTGCCCTCTCCTTTTGAAAGGAACACCCTTGTCACAGCTTCTTTACGACGACCTACACCATTTCTTTGTTTTTCCATTTTATTTTATTTGGAAGTAGTTGAATTTATTTTTGAAAATTTTAATTCTTTTGGCCGTTGTGCACCATGAGGATGTTGATCATTAACATACACAAATAATTTTTTGTACATCTTGCGGCCAAGCCTGTTTTTCGGCAACATTCCTTTCACAGCTCTTTCGATAATGACTTCGGGCCGGCGCTTCAATAAAGTTTTTGCCACTTCTTCTTTCCGGCCACCAGGATACCCGCTGTAAGTGTCATAAATTTTTTCATCCAGCTTGTTGCCGGTGAAAACCACTTTATCGCAATTTGTAACGATCACATAATCGCCACAGTCAACGTGAGGAGTATAGTATGCCTTGTTCTTGCCGCGGAGCACCGCAGCGATCTTAGCACACATACGTCCTACGGTTTGATTGGTACCGTCCACAACATACCAGTCATGTTGCACGGTAGCCGCATTCGCATGCTTTGTTGTAAAATGTAGTTTGCTCATTTCTTGAAGCTTTGAGCTATCAGCTGCGAGCGTCGAGCTGATAGCAGGTTATTAATGAACAGTTGCGCCATCCCGCAATCTGTTTTCCCTCGCAGCTCGTAGCTCATCGCTCGTAGCTGTTTTTGGGGTTGCAAAGATAGGTGGAAGCAAGGTGGATTACCAAAACTTGAGGAAAGAAATTTTCATAACGGCTTTGTAAAATACTGATTTTCAGTAAAATTTTTGACAAGAAATTTTAAAGCATGGCTCAAAGCCTTGTCAGATGCGGGTTTTGTTGAATTTATTATGTAGCTAGCCAGGGTAATTCTGTTCAGCTTCTGTTGACGCTCGGTTCGACTTTCTGTTCCCTGTTCAGCAAGAACCGCTAGAACCAAAGAACTTTGGAACCTCAGAACTCATTAATCATTCTATTATATTTATAACCTAAAAATTTCCCATGGCACATAATCTTGGCCGCACAACCTTCGGTGATCCAAAGAACTCTGGCAACTTAATGCCCATTGAAGAAGCTCATCAATTATTAAATGACTGGGTGCCTAATGACAGGTTGAGATTGCATATGAAACAAGTGGCTGCATTAATGAAGTCATGGGCTCTGGAAAAAGAGAATGCTGATGAACAAACTGCATTGAAATGGGAACTGGCCGGATTGCTTCATGATGCTGACTGGGAAAAATTCCCTGATGATCATTGCAGGATCATTATTGAAGAGCTTGAAAAAAGACAAATTGATCCTGAAGTAATAAGAACTATTGCCTCCCATGGCCCTGGTTATTTTGGTGTTGAACCTCAAACCAAAATGGAAAAAATGATCTACGCTTTTGATGAACTTTCAGGATTTGTTCATGCTTCAGCATTAATACGCCCGACCCGCTATGAGGGTATGGATGTAAAATCAGTGATGAAAAAGCTTAA
>Ga0137463_1000814_pt1 | contig 10434 bp, 8 predicted proteins | sample EasRivERMGT800_2_FD_102333 | JGI IMG/M metagenome (GOLD analysis project Ga0137463, IMG submission 102333) | Soil microbial communities from meander-bound floodplain in the East River, Colorado, USA - East River MetaG ERMGT800_2 | ecosystem: Environmental > Terrestrial > Soil > Floodplain ...
GCGGTATCGATGGTGCCGTGGCCCGACATCATGATCACCGGCATGGTGAGCTGGCCTCCGGTGGCCCATTCCTTCAAAAGGGTGATACCGTCCGCGTCGGGCATCCAGATATCGAGCAGCACGAGATCGGGCCGCCCCCGCGCGCGCAACGAGCGCGCCGCGGTGGCGTTTTCGGCAAGCTGCACCGAGTGCCCCTCGTCGGAAAGAATCTCCGACAGCAGCTCCCGGATTCCGACTTCGTCGTCAACGACCAGTATCTGCGCCATGGCCGGTTCAGGCGGCGAGCGGAAGTGAGATACGCACGGCGGCGCCGCGGCTGCCCTCCCTGCCGGCGCGGTTCTCTATCCGGATAGTGCCCTGGTGCTCGTCGATAATGCGTTTTACGATCGCGAGCCCGAGTCCCGTTCCTTTGGGCTTGGTGGTGACATAGGGCTCGAACGCCCCGTTGATGATGGCTTCGGGAAAACCGCAGCCGTTGTCGCTGATTCGCAGCCAGACCTGCCCGCCGGAAAGCTCCGTCGACACTTCGATTTTCGGGTCGCTGCTCCCGGAGAGCGCATCCTGGGCGTTCTGGAGCAGATTGTGGATCACCTGCCGCAGACGATCGGGGTCGCCGCGCACCAGCGGAATGCTCTTCTGGAGGTTGGCCTGGATCCGGGTTCCGGACTGCTCGTACAGCGCGAGCACCTCCGCGACCAGCCGGTTCAGATCCAGGCCCTCGAGCTGCGGCGGGGGAGTGCGGGCGTAATCGCGGAAATCGTCCACCATGTTCTTCATGGCGGTCACCTGCGCGACGATGGTTTCCGTGGCGTGGTCGAGCACCCGCGCGGCCTCGGGGAGAAGCTTGTCGCCGAGCTTCGCCTGCAGGCGCTCCGCGGCGAGCTGGATCGGTGTGAGCGGATTCTTGATCTCGTGAGCGAGTCTGCGGGCGACCTCGCCCCAGGCGGTCGCGCGCTGCGCCGCAATCAGTTGCGTGACGTCGTCGAATACCACGACGTAACCCCCGCCACCCGTTTCGGGCAGCGGCGAACCTCGTACGAGAATCACCGCCCCGCGCTCGCGCATCTCGATCTGCTGCTGCCACGCGGCCTGTCCGCGTTGTTCGAATTCCGCCCGCAGCACGCGGGCAAACTCGGCGAGCGTGGGCCAGTTCTCGAGCTTCAGTCCGATCAGCGCCGCGACGTTCTCGTGCAAGATGCTGCCCGCCCCGCTGTTCGCAATCCGCAGAACGAGGCCGTGATCGAAAACGAGTACCCCCGCCGACAGATTGGCGAGAATGCTCTCCAGGTACCCCTTGGCGGTTTCGAGCTGCGCCTGATTGAGCTGCGCGACGCTCCGTGCTTCGCCCAACTGTTGGGTCATGCTGTTGAACGACTGGGTGAGTATGCCCAGCTCGTCTCGGCTCGTGACCGGAGCCCGGCGGGAGAAATCACCGCGCGCCACCGCCTGAGTGCCTTCGGCAAGCACGGCAAGGGGTGTCGACAGACGCCGCGACAGGAGGAACGCGAGCGCGACCGCCGAAAGCAAGGCAAGCAACAGCGTCAGGGTCAGCGTAAGAATGTAGATCTCCTTCAGCCCCTGGCGGGACAGCGACAGCTCCTTGTAGGCGCGATACGCGCTCTGCACCGCCTCGCCCTGGTCGGCGAGCCCTTGCGGCACCCAGTGCGTCACCTGCAGCAGGCGCGCATCTTCGGTGCGCGTCGGGGTCTCGAGCGACACGATCACCCGGAGCAGGAGTCCCTTGTCTCCCACCGGTTCGACTGCACTGTAGCCGCGCGCCTGGCGCGCGTCACGCAGCGCCTGCACACCCGGGACGGGCGGCTCGGGCTTTCCGGTTTCCCGGCTCGCCCGCGCCAGGACCTGTCCTCCTTCCGTCATGAGCAAGGCTTCTTCGACGTAGGCCTGCTCACGCAGACGGGCAAGCACGGAGGGTTGCTCGCGCCTCGGGGTCTCCGAGAGATCGAGCGCCATGACATGGGCCTTGAGAAGCAGCTCGTTCGACATGACGTCGAGCGCCGCCCGGCCGAGATTGAGTCCGCCTTCCAGCGCGCGCTCGACGCGCACGTCGAACCAGGATTCAATGCTCTTCGCGAGGAACTGCAGCGACACGGTATAGACGAGGAGGCCGGGAACCACTCCCACCAGGGCAAACATGACGAGCACCCGGAAGGTGAGGAGCGAACCGAACACCTTGGCGCGGCGTTGCCGCGCGAGGATCGCCAGCTGATACACCACGAGCCCGAGGAGCGCCAGGGCAATCGCCGCGTTCAATCCGAGCAACAGCGGATAATGCTCGGCGAAGAGCGGCGAGTTGGCGGTCGCCGCGGCGAGCAGGAACAGCAGGATGCCGCCGAGCGCCGCGCTGGCGATGAGAACGTAGGTCATCGCGCCTCCTGCACCGGCGCGAGGGGCGTGAACGGAAATCGCTTCCAGTCCGACGCCAGCGTCCACTCGCGGTTGGTGACCGCACTCACGCGAAACGGCGTGGGCAGCTGGGCCGGATCGAGGCGCAGCCGCACCGCGGCAACGTAGGCTCGGCCGTTGTCGACCTGATCCTGTGCCAGAACCGGCCAGCCGTGAACCCTGCCGAGCACCTCAAGCGCCTCTGCGAGCGTGAGGAAGTTCTGATGCAGCGTCCCGCTCGAGAGCCGGTATTGTTGCGCCAAGGGCAGATAGGAAAGCCGCAGCTCCAGCTTTTCGTAGGCGGTTTTCTCGTCGAACCAATACCATCGCGGCCGCGTAAGCTGGAACTCCACGAGGAAACCGAGCGACACGCCGTTGTTCAGGGCCTCCAGCAGCGGAGCGGTCAGATCAAGTTGAAAATCCGCATTCAGAAAATACCGCGTCTCGGCTATTTCCAACCCCGCGTTGTTCACCTGGATGGGCTGCGCGAGCGCCGAGGCAATCCAGCCCAGCGCGAGCGCGGCACCGAATCGACGCAGGTTTTTCACCATTGTGGAGCTCAGGCGCTGGTCTTTTTCAGCAAGGCGTAGAAGAAACCGTCGCTATCGGCGCTCGGCAGGATCTGGCCTTCGAAAAGTCGCACGGCCTCTGCGTCACCCTCGGCGGGCCCCGGAAGCGGGAGCATTTCGGCTTCCGGGTGCCGCAGAAGGAAGTTGTCCACCTGAGCGCCGTTCTCCTCGGGAAACACCGAGCACGTGGCGTACAGCAATTTACCATCCGGGGCGAGTACTCGCCATAAGGCCTCCAGCAGCTCCGTCTGCGTACGGCCGAACTCGGATGCATCGGTCTTCCGACGCAGCCATTTGATGTCGGGATGGCGCCGCACCACGCCCGATGCCGAGCAAGGCGCATCCAGAAGAATGCGCTCGAAATGCCTGCCTCCCCAGAAACCCTCCGGCTTGCGGCAATCGCCCACCACGACTCTCGCCGAGAGCTTCAGTCTGGAGAGATTTTCGGCGATACGCCGCGTCCGTGCGCCGTCCGCGTCCACTGCGAGGAGCTCGCACTCCGCAAGCTCGAGCAGATGTCCGGTCTTGCCCCCTGGTGCCGCGCAGGCATCGAGCACCCGCATCCCGTCGCGAATGTCCAGAAGCGGCGCCGCCCGCTGAGCGCCGGCATCCTGCACGGAGACCTCGCCTGCTGCAAATCCCGGGAGGCGCTCGACCCGGCAAGGCTTTTCGAGCAACACGGCATTTTGTCCCAGCGATCGCGCGGAAATTCCAGCTCGGTCCAGCTTCTCCAGATACGCCTTCGCCGAGAGCCGTCGCCGGTTTACCCGCAAAACCATGGGCGGATGTCGGTTCGACTCCAAAAGGACGGACTCCCACTCGTGCGGATAGGCGAGGCGCAGCGCGTCGATCCACCATTGCGGATGGCGGTAACGGCCAGGCTCCGTAGCTTCGATCTCCGAGAGCAGCTCGGGCATGCGGCGCTGAAAGCTGCGCATCACCGCGTTGACCAGTCCCTTGGCGCGCGAGTGCCCGAGCAAAGCGGCCGCCTCCACCGCCTGATGCACGACCGCGTGCGCGGAGTGCGGCCGCGCGGCGAGCTCGGCGAGCGCGGTGAGCAGCAACCCGCGCACCGGGGAATCCGTGAGTGGTTTCTGCAGCAGTCGCTCCAGGGCCACGTCGACCACCCCATAGCTCCGCAGCGCGTTATAGCAAAGGTCCTGAGCTGCCGCGGCAAGCGTCTGCGCCGGTGCACGGCTTTTCAGGTCGGTGAGCGCGGCGTTGAGGCTCTCCCCCTCTGAGACGCGCCCGATCGCTTCGGCCGCGGCAACAAAGGCCTGCGCGAGGGAAGGGCCGGCGGAAACTGTGGACACGGATGCACTGCGCAAGGTCACGGGCGTTACTTTGCATTATAGGCGTAGTGCGATCGGCCGCCCTTGCTACGGGACTTCGAAACGCTCGCCCTCCGAAAGCGGAAATCCCCTGAGAAATTCGGCGACGGGCAGTCGCTTTCCCCCGGAGCGCTGCAACTCGGCCACAACCAGGGCGCCTTCCCCGCAGGCGACGCACAGGCCGTGCTGCGGACTGGAGCGAACGACCTCACCCGGCGCCCCCCGCCCCGCGGCGGTAGCGCAACGCCAGATCTTGAGATCCACCCCGCGCACGCGCGCATCCGCGCCCGGTGACGGATTGAATGCGCGAACCCGGCGATTCACGCTCACCGCGCTCTCGCGCCAGTCCACACGAGCTTCGCCTTTGCCGAGTTTGGCTGCATACGTCACCCCTTCGGCCGGTTGGGTTGTGGCCCTGACCCCGCCGGCTTCGAGCGCATCCAGAGCCTGCACGATGAGTTTCGCGCCGAGCTCTGCGAGCCGATCGCGCAGCGTGCCCGTGGTATCGTCTTCCAGGATCGGAATTTTTTCCTGCATCAGCACCGGGCCTGTGTCGAGCCCCGAATCCATCTGCATGATCGATATCCCTGTCTCCCGGTCACCGGCGAGCAGCGCCCGCTGAATGGGCGTTGCACCACGCCATCGCGGTAACAGGGATGCGTGGATATTGACTGCCCCGTAGCGGGGGAGCTCGAGCACCGGTTGCGGCAGAATCAATCCGTAAGCGGCTACCACGATAACGTCGGCTCGGAAGCTTTCGAGCTCCGCTTGCGAGTGCGCCTCGCGCAGACTCACGGGCTGCACGACCTGAATGCCTCGCGCCGCCGCAAGTCTCTTCACGGGTGATGGCGCCAGCGCAAGACCGCGCCCCGCAGGTCGATCCGGCTGCGTCATCGCACCGGCCACGCCATGGCGGGACGCGAGCAGCCCCTCGAGGCACCGTGCCGCAAATTCAGGAGTGCCGGCGAAGAGGACGTTCACGGAAGCGGCACCCGCTCAGGGCTTGCGCGAAAGGCAGCGCTCCGACAGTTGTCGAATGACGCCTCAGGCGATTTTGCGGAATTGTTTTTGAAGCTTGGCCTTGATGCGCTGCTGCTTGAGGCGCGACAGATAGTCGACGAAGACTTTACCCTCGAGGTGATCCATTTCGTGCTGGATGCAAATCGCCAGGAGCTTGTCTGCGACGCGGGTGAAAGGTTTTCCGTCCAGATCGAGCGCGCGCACGGTGACGCGCTCGGCGCGCTCGACCGGCTCGTAGATTCCAGGAACCGACAGGCAGCCTTCCTCGCAATATTGGGTGCCTTCTCGACTGACGATTTCCGGGTTGATCAGAACCAGGAGGTCATTTCTGCCTTCGGAGGCATCGATGACGATCACCCGCTTGTGCACGTCGACCTGCGTTGCCGCCAGACCCACCCCGGGCGCGGCGTACATGGTTTCGGCCATGTTTCGGACCAGAGTGCGAACCGATTCGTCGACCTCAGAGACAGAGGCGGCCTTCCTGTAGAGCCTCGGATCGGGATAATGGATGATGTCTAGCAACGGCATAAATACTTGCAAATTGAAAGAATTAGATGCAGAATTTAATGCGGACTGTAAAAAGCGAGCCGCAAAAGTTAATATAAGGGCGGCGGCGGCTAAATCCAGACGAGGCGGTCATGCAAAAGTCTATCACAGCTCTCCTGGCGCTCGCCCTGGCGAGTGCAGGGTTGTTGGCGCTTGCACAGGGACAGGGCGACTCGCAGGGCGACCTGCAGGTAAAGGAAACGGCGCCGGACCGCTACGTCGTCCAGAGGGGCGATACTCTTTGGAGCATCGCCACCAAATTCCTCAACGATCAGTGGCGCTGGCCGGAAATCTGGCGCATGAACCAGGAGCAGATCAGAAACCCGCACAACATCTCCCCGGGCGATGTCCTCGTGCTCGACCGGAGCGTATCGCCGCCGCAATTGCGCATCGCCGATGCCGGCGGAGGAGGAGGCCCCGGTGCCGCGGGTGTAGGAGGCGGAAAGCTTCAGCCGCGCATCTATGCCCAGCCCTTGGGGGCGGAGGCGATACCCGCCATTTCGCCGAAGGTTATCGAGCCGTTCCTGACGCAGCCATTGATCATCGAGGAAGGGGGCCTCGACAAGGCCCCGCGCATTATCGCTACCGAGGAAAATCGGGTCAACGTGGGCGCGGGCAATGTGGCCTATGTCAGCGGTTTCGGTGGCACCGACACGCGCGTTTGGCACGTCTATCGCGCCGGGCAACCGCTGGTGGACCCCGACAATCAGAGGACCCTGGGTTTCGAAGCCGTGTTCCTGGGTACGGCCCGTGTGACGCGGGACGGCGAACCCGCCACCGTACAAATCGTGAATTCCAAAAAGGAGATTTCCGCGGGAGATCGACTCATCCCCGCGCCCCCGCCGACCATCCCCCAGTATGTGCCTCATGCGCCGAGTTCCGCGGTAAGCGGGCGAATCATGGGACTTTACGATGCCCTCGCTACCAGCATGGGCGGACGCGATTCGATCATCTCCATCAACAGAGGCAGGCGCGACGGCTTGGAGGTCGGACACGTGCTGGCTGTCTACCGCAACGTCGTGATCTACGATCAAAAGGACTATCTGAAATCGCGCGACCGCTCCCCGGCCATTCAACTGCCCCCGGAACGCTACGGCCTGGTCTTCATCTTCCGTACTTTCGATTCGGTCTCCTATGCGCTGGTAATGGAGAGTTCACGGCCGGTGCAAGGCGGAGATATCGTTCAGAACCCCTGATCAAGGTCCGGTCGGCGGCGCGGCTTCTCGAATGAACGATTCAGGAGACCTGGCCGCATGGATCGAGCTCAGCCTGGTTTCCGGGCTCGGTGGCCAGAGACTCAGGGCCCTGCTTTCCACCTTCGGTCTTCCGACCGACGTATTGAAAGCGACGCGATCGCAACTCTCTCGCGTCGTGCCCGAGGCGCTTGCTGCGGGCATCCTCGAGCGAAAGAGCGGCTCCGAAGTCGAAAAAGCGCTCCGATGGGCTGCCCGGCCCGGGCACAAGGTGCTGACCCTTGCCGACACCGACTATCCCAAGCAACTCCTGGAAATCGCCGATCCGCCCGCCTTGCTCTATGTCGCCGGCAACGCGAAGCTCCTTTCCGCCCCGGCGCTTGCCGTGGTCGGCAGCCGAAACGCGACACCGCAGGGACTGAACAATGCGCAGAGCTTCGCGCGAGCGTTCAGCGAGGCCGGTCTGGTCATCGTGAGCGGCCTGGCTATCGGTGTGGACAGCGCCGCACACCGCGGCGGACTGGAGGGACGAGGGTCCACCATCGCGGTACTGGGCACGGGTATCGACATCGTGTACCCGCGCCGCAACGAGCCGCTCGCCGGGGAAATCCTGTTGCGGGGCGCGCTTGTGTCCGAATTCCCGCTCGGCACACCGCCCAACGCGGGAAATTTTCCCCGGCGCAACCGCCTCATCTCGGGTCTTGCCCGCGGTTGTCTCGTCGTCGAGGCGGCGCTCGATTCCGGCTCGCTCATCACCGCGCGCCTCGCCGCAGAACAGGGCCGTGAAGTGCTTGCCATCCCCGGCTCGATCCACTCGCCGCTCTCGAGGGGCTGTCACGCGCTCATCAAGCAGGGCGCGAAGCTGGTCGAGAGCGCGCAAGACGTTCTCGAGGAGCTCGGCGCTGCAGTGGTACCCGAAACGAGATCGCCGCAACCGAGCTCAGGTCACGACTTCCTCGACAAGATGGGTTTCGATCCCTGCGATATCGACGGCTTGATCGCGCGCAGCGGCTTGACGGCCGAAATCGTATCGTCCATTCTGCTGCGGTTGGAGCTGGAAGGAAAAGTAGCCGGCCTCCCCGGAGGTCTATACCAACGTGTCCGTTGAGGATTCATAGAAAATGTTCGACGTACTTGTCTACCTTTTCGAGAATTACTACCAGACGGAAACCTACCCCGATCAGGATACGCTCGAGCGAAAGCTGCATGCGGCCGGTTTCGAGAACGACGACATCCAGGACGCGCTGGATTGGCTGAACATCCTCACGGACCTGCCCAAGGAGGGACTTCCGGAGTCCCTGGATGCACGACCGTCCTTCCGCGGATATTCCGCAGACGAAGCAGCCAAGTTGTCGCTGGAAAGCCGGGGGTTCATCGCTTTTCTTGAAAGCGCAAAAGTACTCACCCCGTTGTTGCGCGAACTGATCATCGAGTGCGGGATGGCGTTGCCCAGCGAGGTCGTCGGCTTGGACAAGCTCAAGGTGATCGTTCTGATGGTGCTTTGGACGCGCCGAGGCAACGTAGACGCGCTGATTCTCGACGAATTGATCCCCGACGGCGAGAAACGCCAAATGCACTAGCGCCGGGTCTCGCTCGCTGGACCGCCGGGCCCCCGCGAGCGGCAATTTCTTGCTTCACGTTCCGATTACACTTATCATTCTGCGCGTCGCGTGGAGACGGCCTCGAATCCTGTCGTCTCTTCTTTCGAAATCTTTTCCTTCCCGTGGCCAAGAAACTCATCATCGCCGAAAAGCCTTCCGTGGCGAATGACATCGCCCGCACTTTGGGCGGCTTCACGCGCCACGGCGACTACTATGAAAGCCGCGACTACGTGCTCTCGTCGGCGATCGGCCATCTGCTGGAGCTCGTTCCGCCCGAAGGCGTGGAGGTCAAACGAGGCAAGTGGTCTTTCGCCAACCTGCCCGTGATTCCACCGCACTTCGATCTGAAGCCGATCGAGCGCACCGAGGAGCGTCTCAAGCTCCTCGTCAAGTTGCTCCGTCGCAAGGATTTGACCGGGGTGATAAACGCATGCGACGCGGGTCGGGAAGGCGAGTTGATTTTCCGGTATATCGTCCAGCATGCCGGCAACAAGAAGCCTATCGAGCGTTTGTGGCTGCAGTCGATGACGCAAAGCTCCATCGAGGAAGGTTTCGAGAAACTGCGCGGGGACCGCGAGTTGCGCCCTTTGGCCGATGCGGCGGTGTGCCGCTCCGAATCGGACTGGCTCATCGGCATAAACGGCACGCGTGCGATGACGGCTTTCAACTCGAAGGAAGGCGGTTTCTACAAGACCACGGTCGGCCGTGTGCAGACACCGACGCTCGCGATTCTCGTCGAGCGCGAGGACCGCATACGCAGCTTCAAGGCGCGCGACTACTGGGAGATCCACGCCACGTTTGCCGCTGCGCAGGGCGAGTATGCCGGCCGTTGGTTCGACGAGGGCTTCCGCAAGGCCGACGGCGAGGCAAGGCCCGAGAGGCTCTGGGACGAGAAGCAGGCGGCGGCCATCCGCGAGAAGTGCCTGGGAAAGCCGGGCGTCGCCGCCGAGGAAGCGAAACCGGCATCGCAGCTTTCCCCTCTGCTCTACGACCTCACGAGCTTGCAGCGCGAAGCGAACGGCCGCTTCGGCTTCTCAGCCAAGACCACGCTCGCACTGGCGCAGGCCCTGTACGAAAGGCACAAGGCTCTCACTTATCCGCGGACGGATTCTCGCGCGCTGCCCGAGGACTATCCCGGCACGGTGAAGAAGACGCTCGACACGTTCGTGGCGCAGAAATCCGGCTACACGCGCCACGCAGCCCAGATACTCAAGAAAGGCTGGGTCAAGCCGAACAAACGCATATTCGACAACAAAAAGATTTCCGACCACTTCGCAATCATCCCCACGATGCAGAGACCAGGGCATCTCTCCGAGGCGGAAGCGAAGCTCTACGATTTGGTCGTGAAGCGCTTTCTCGCCGTGTTCTTCCCGGCAGCCGAATATCTCGTCACGACTCGAATCACGCGCGTCGAAGGCGAAGCTTTCAAGACCGAGGGCCGAGTGATGACCCAGGCCGGCTGGCTCGAGGTCTACGGCAAGGAGGCGGAAACGGGCGAGTCTGCAAGCCTTGTCGCAATCAAAAATGGAGAGAAGGTGCGCGCACGCGAGGTTGAGGTTCGCGCCAACCAGACGAAGCCGCCGGCGCGGTTCACCGAAGCGACGCTTCTCTCGGCGATGGAAGGGGCCGGAAAACTGGTCGAGGACGAGGAACTGCGCGAAGCGATGAGCGAGAAGGGACTGGGCACTCCCGCAACCCGTGCACAGATCATCGAGGGCCTGATCTACGAGGACTATGTGCACCGTATCGGTCGCGAACTTCAGCCGACGCC
>Ga0137463_1000815_pt1 | contig 10428 bp, 11 predicted proteins | sample EasRivERMGT800_2_FD_102333 | JGI IMG/M metagenome (GOLD analysis project Ga0137463, IMG submission 102333) | Soil microbial communities from meander-bound floodplain in the East River, Colorado, USA - East River MetaG ERMGT800_2 | ecosystem: Environmental > Terrestrial > Soil > Floodplain ...
CGTCCTTTTGTCCGGTGCGAGGTTGATCACGCCGTTGCTGATGACCGCATCGCACGACGCGTCAGCGAGTCCGGTCGCGTCGATATAGCCCTTGCGGTAACGAGCTTGCTGTACAGACCCATACAAAGATCAGCCAGTTTTCCACCTTCGGTTGATCGCATAAGGACCGGCGTCATCGCGGAAAGGCTGGAGCAGCATGCGGTCAAGCCGGAAGTCCCGCTGCGTGCGGAACTGGTCGACCCCGATCGTCATCCGCTCGTGCCCGCCCGCGGGTTGGGCGCGGTAGGTGCCGAACAGGCGGTCCCACCAAGGCAACACGAAGCTGAAGTTGCTGTTGGTTTCGGTCGCATCGACGGAGTGGTGCACCCGGTGCATGTCGGGAGTGACCAGGAACCAGCGCAGCACGCGGTCAATCGTCGATGGAATGCGAACGTTTGCGTGATTGAACAATGACAGCGCGTTGAACACGACCTCGAACACGAGCACCGCAATTACCGGCAGGCCCAGCACGAAGATGACGGCAAACTTGATCGGAAGGGCTAAGATAATCTGGATCGGATGAAACCGCGCCCCGGTTGTGACGTCAAAGTCAACGTCCGCGTGATGCATTCGGTGTACGCGCCAAAGCGCCGGCACGGCATGAAACATCAGATGTACCACGTACATCGTGAGATCGAGCGCCAACAAAGACACCACGAATGCCAGCGGATACGGGATGGCAAACATATTGAGGACACCCGTGCCGTGCTCGTCTGCAAATACCGCCACGCCTACCGCGGCCGAAGGGAACAACACGCGGACCAGAAGGACGTTGATAATGGCGATCGAAATGTTATGCGTCCAACGAACCGGCTTCGAAACCTCCAGCACTCGCCGTGGGGCCATCAATTCCCATGCCGCCATCAGCGCGAACATGCCGAGGAAAAACCCCAGTCGGACCACCGAACCGTTGCTGAGGAGAAACGTATCGAAATTCATGGCACCCTCCGGCGCCCGGGGACGCTAGCCCAGGTCGTCAAAACCGCTACAATCCCAACCATACAACTATACAAGTGAACGATTGAATACTTGCACACCATGACCGGCATGTCAAACCGCGAATTCAAGACCGAGCTGTTCGAGCAGTTCGCGCGCGTCAGCCAGGCGCTTTCGAGCGGTAAACGGCTGGAATTGTTGGAACTTCTGGCGCAAGGAGAGCGCAGCGTGGACGCGCTCACGCAGCTCACCGGAATGACTGCAGCCAACACCTCCCAGCATCTGCAGCAACTCCGCAAAGCGGGGCTGGTGGCCTCCCGAAAGGACGGGCTGTTCGTGATCTACAGGATCGCCGGAGGCGGAGTGGTCAGATTGCTGATGGCGCTGCGCGAGGTTGCCGAAAACAATCTTGCCGAGGTCGAGCGGCTCATCAAGAGCTTTCTCAGCAAGAAGGACAGCCTCGAACCGGTGTCCGCTGGCGAGTTGCGAAAGCTCACCCGCCGGGGCGCCGTTACCGTCGTGGATGTCCGCCCGCCGGAGGAGTACGCGGCCGGGCATTTGCCCGGCGCGATCAACCTTCCGCTACCCCAGTTGGTCAAGCAACTGCACAAGCTCCCTGCGAATCGCGAGATCGTGGCCTATTGCCGGGGACCGTACTGCCTGCTTTCGTTCGACGCGGTCGAAATGCTCCGCTCGAAGGGCCGCAAGGCGCGGCGACTCGCCGACGGCTATCCGGAGTGGCAAAGCGCCGGATTGCCGGTCGAGCGCAGTGCTCCCGAATCCTCTCGCTGAATCTCGCGGGAGCCGCCGCGTACGCGGCGGTCAAGAGCCTTGAGGAGGCGGCGCCAGCTGGATGCGCCGCGGGTCGTTCACTCCCCGTAGAGCTTCTGCTTCTGCTCGCGGCGGGACTGCGCCTCGATGGAAAGCGTCGCCGTCGGCCGCGCGATCAGCCTGGGGATGCCGATCGGTTCGCCCGTCTCCTCGCAATAGCCGTAGCTGCCGTCCTCGATGCGACGCAGGGCCTCGTCGATTTTCTTGAGAAGCTTCCTCTCGCGGTCGCGCGCGCGAAGCTCGAGCGCGTACTCCTCTTCGATCGTCGCCTGGTCGGTCGGATCGGCCTCGATTTCGTGCTCGCGCAGATGCTCCGAGGTCAGGTCCGCCTTCTCCAACAATTCCTTTTGCGTCTCGAGCAGGCGTTCGCGGAAGAACGCGAGCTGTTCGGCGCTCATGTACTGCGACGCGGGGGCGCGCAGCAATTCGGCCTCGCTCAAACCGTTTTTCTTCGCAGGCTTATCCGCTGCCGGCCTTTCCGCTGCAGGCTTTTCCTCCGCCTGCTTCGCCGCCTTGCCCACCAGCTTCCTTACTGCTTTTCCACCAAACATTGTTCCAATCCCTTCATAAATAGGTCCTGCGGCAGGTTCTTGCCGATAAAGACCATCGTGCTTGAACGCTTTTCGTCCTTGCCCCAGGCGCGACCCAGATCGCCGCCCATGAGCATGTGCACACCCTGAAACACGACGCGGTGTGTATTGCCCTTCATGTAGAGCACCCCTTTATAACGCAGCATGTCCGGTCCGTAAATCTGCACGACCCCGGACAGGAATTCCTCGAGCTTCGAGTTATCGAACGGCTTGTCCGAGCGGAACGCGAAGGAGCTGACGTGCTCGTCGTGCTCGTGCTCGCTGTCCTCGAGGAACTCCGGATCGAGCTCGAGGGTCGCGCTGAGATTGAAGCCGCGGATATCGAGGATGTCCTCGATCGGCGTATTGCCGAAATGGACTGTCTTGATCGGCGCCCGCGGATTCATCTTCGCCAGGCGCTTTCTCAAGCCTTCCTGCTCGGCTTCCGAGACGAGGTCGGTCTTCGACATGAGGATCCGGTCGGCGAAACCGACCTGCTCCTGGGCCTCGTGGAACTCGTCGAGCTGCTTCGAGGCGTGCTTTGCGTCCACCATGGTGATGACGCTGTCCAGGAGATAGTAGTTGCCGATCTTCTCGTCGATGAAGAAGCTCTGCGCGACCGGCCCCGGATCGGCCATGCCCGTCGTCTCGATGATGACGCGTTCGAACTTGAGCTTGCCGGAGTCGCGTCGCTCCTTCAACTCCCCGAGGATGCGGATCAGGTCGCCGCGCACGGTGCAGCACACGCAGCCGTTGTTCATCTCGATGATCTGCTCGCCGGCTTCGCTCAGGAGGATTTCGTTGTCCACGCCCGCTTCGCCGAACTCGTTCTCGATCACGGCGATGCGGTGGCCGTGCTGCTCCTTAAGGACGCGGTTGATGAGCGTGGTCTTGCCGCTTCCCAAGAAACCGGTGAGTATGGTCACCGGAACCATGTTTTCCTGTGCCGCCAATTCGATCTCCTGGCACTTTCCGCGCCCGCAAAACCCATGCCGCTCGCGGTGAGCAAGCCTATCTGAGCATGTCGATCCGCGAATGTTTGCAGCGAGGCGTCCGTGTAGTCCGGACGGGGCACCGGCGTGCTGAAAAGTGGCGAATTACAGCACGCCCGGCATTACAAAGCAACCCATTCCCTCGGGCGACGGCATCACGCAGCTGCAAGCCCCTAGAGGCGTTCCAGCAACAGGCCTTTCAGGTACTCGCCTTCGGGAAATTCGATGCGCACAGGGTGGTCCGGCGCGGCGCGATAGCGCTCGCGAAGAAGAAGCGAGGCGCCGGCGTCCGCGGCGGCGCCGGCGACGATTTTCTGGAAGAGCTCGGGCGAAACGCCGCCGGAGCAGGAAAAAGTCGCGAGCAGTCCTCCCCGCCGCAGCAACTTCAGGGCATTCAGGTTGATGTCCTTGTAACCGCGCGCGGCGCGTTCGGCGTCTTTCGGTTTCGGTGCGAACTTCGGCGGGTCGAGCACGATGAAGTCGAATTGTCTGCCTTCCCGCTGCAACTTGCGCAACGCCCCGAACACGTCGGCTTCGAGCCATTCGGCCCGCCCCGCCCCGATCCCGTTCAGGGCGAGGTTGCGTTTTGCCAGCTCGAGCGCCGGCCCGGAACTGTCGATCGAGAGCACCGAGCGCGCGCCCCCGGCGAGAGCGGAAAGCGCGAAACCGCCCGTGTAGCAAAAGCAATTGAGCATCTCCCGGCCGGCGGCAAGGAGCCCCACGCGTCGGCGGTTGTCTCGCTGGTCCAGATAGAACCCGGTTTTCTGTCCCGCGACTGCGTCGACTTCATAGCGGATGCCGTGTTCGACGATCTCGAGCGGCCGGTCGGCCGCCGTGCCCGCGATCAGCCCGGTGCTTGCAGCGAAACCTTCGAGCTCGCGTCCCTCGGTATCGGAGCGTTCGTAGACCCTCGCGCAGCCGCTCTGTGCACGGAGGATTTCGATCAGCGTTTCGCGCCATCTCTCGCAGCCCGCAGAAACGAGCTGCACGACCAGCGTGTCCGCGTAGCGGTCGGCGACAAGACCCGGAAGCCCGTCCGACTCCCCATGCACGAGCCGCAGGGCATCGGTCGTTTCCAATGGAATTTCGGCACGCCTGAGCGCGAGCGCCGCTGCTATCCTCCGTTCGAACAGATCGGGGCCGGGGATTTCCGTTTCGTCGAAACTCCAGACGCGCGCCCGGATCTGCGAAGCGGGGCTGTACGCCGCCCAGGCGAGGAAACTGCCGTCGGCGGCCCGGACATCCACGGTATCGCCGGTGTGCGCTGCTCCGCGGACCTCGGCGATCGCGCCGGAGAAGATCCACGGATGTCGCCGCAGAAGCGAGCGCTCGCGACCGGGTTTCAGCGTGAGTTTGGGCGATTTGCTCACGAGCGGATGCAGATTCGTTCAGACCCAGCCGGCGAGGCCGATCAGACCGGCGGCGCCTAACAGCCAGAGGGGATGGATCCTCGTCGCAAGAACGACGGCCGCCGTCACGGCTGTGATCGCGAAAGCCGGCCATGAATGGTCGGCGGAGCGCGTGATAAGGTATCCGCCGGCGAGCATCAGGCCGACCGTCACTGGGACAAGACCGTCCTCCACCGCCGTGCGCCAGCGCGCGCCGGGAAAGCGCTGCCAGATCCTCGAAACGGCGAAGGTGAGCACGCACGAGGGCGCACAGACGGCCGCAGTCGCCACCACCGCGCCGGCCAAGCCCGCCACTTTCCAGCCGATCAGGCTGACCACGAGAATGTTCGGCCCGGGCGCAGCCTGGGCGAGCGCGAAGAGATCGGCGAACTCAGAGCCGCTCATCCATCCGTGCATCTCCACGACGCTGCGATGCATTTCGGGAAGCACGGTGATTGCACCGCCGACCGCGATCAGCGACAGAAGGGAGAAATCCATCGCAAGCTGCGCGAGCGGCTCCTCGCTCATTTCGCCCTCCACAGCGCCGCCACGACACTCAAGGGTGCCGCGCCAAGGAGGAACACGACCAGGGGCAGACGCATGAGCGCGATGCCGATGAAAGTGACCACCGCGAACCACGCCATCGCCGAGCGCAGCCGCCGGCTCGCTGCCATCTTGAAGCCCATGGCCACGACCAGACCCGCCGCCGCTGCGGAAATCCCGCGGAACGACGCCGAAACCGCCGGAAGATGGCCGTACTGGCCGTGGAGCGCGCCCAACCCGAGAATGATGAAGAACGGCGCCGTCATCAATCCGGCGAATGCGGCGAGCGCTCCCCAGGCGCCGCGATAGCGCGCCCCGACGCAAACGGCGACGTTCACGACGTTGGGCCCGGGGAGCAGCTGGCACAGGCTCAGGATTTCCGTGAATTCCTCGGCGCTCAGCCAACGGCGCTCTTCGACGAGCATGCGGCGCGCAAACGGCATCACGCCTCCGAATCCCGAGACCCCGACCTGAGTGAATCTGATGAAGAGCTCGCCCGGTCCCGGCGCGGCGGAAGGAAGTGTTTCGTTCACGGTTTCTTCGCCGTTACCGGCGCTTTTTTCTTCGCCCTTGGATGAGCGGCGTCATACGCTTTGGCCAGATGCTGAAAATCCAGATGGGTGTACACCTGCGTCGTCGAAATACTGGAATGCCCGAGCATTTCCTGCACTGCGCGCAGGTCTCCCGAGGATTGCAGCACATGCGTGGCGAAAGAGTGGCGCAGCATATGCGGGTGGACGTGCTGCGGCAGGCCGAGACGCCGCGCCCAATGCGCCAGAGCGTAGCGCACCGAACTCGGGGCTATGCGCCGGCCCCTCGCGCCCACAAAAAGCGCCGTTTCCCCGGCCCTCGCGAGCTTGGCGCGCTCGGCGAGCCAGGCCGCGATTGCGGCGCAGGCTTTGCTTCCGACCGGCACCATGCGCGTCTTCGCGCCCTTGCCCGTCACGGTGACTTCAGCCTGCCGCCGCATGCCTTCGCCGTCCGCGACATCGAGGCTCACCAGCTCGGCAAGCCGCAGTCCCGAGGAGTAGAACAACTCGAACATGGCCTTGTCGCGCGATTGCGCCACTCCTTCCGCCGGGGTTTCCAGCAGGCGCGCCATCAGGTCGGGCGAGAGCGCTTTCGGGAGAGCCTTGGGGCCTTTCGGGGCGCGCAGGCCGGCGCAGGGGTTGTGCGAAAAGCCGCGGTGCTTGATCAGCCAATTGAAGAAGCCGCGCCAGCCCGAAAGCCTGTACGCGATGGTCCGGCCGGAGATTCCCCGGGAATGGAGCTCCGACACGGCGCGGCGCATGTGCTGAGGCTCGAGCTTCTCCAGCGGCACGCCGTCGTTCAATGCGAAGAGCTCTTCCAGCGCGCGGGCGTAATTGCGCGCGGTTCCGGGGCTCAACCGCCGCTGGTGCGCGAGCTGATCAAGGAACTCTTCGAGCAGCTTGAGGCGGGGGTCGCGCGCCATCCCCGCCGGCCGGGGTTAGAGAAATCTCAGAAGGGCCGCGCTCGCGAGGTCGCCCATGCGCTTCAGATACAGCGTGCCCATCTCCGGATAGAAACGCAGCACGTCTTCGCTGCCGAGCGCAAGCATCCCGAAGCACTCCCTGTCGCGCAGCGCCATGTGAGCCACCGAGCGGATGTGCGAGGCGCTCTCGCCGAACCAGGCCGCGGCTTCCGCGTCCCCGCTCGGGCCGCAGAAGGGCCGGGACAGCGACGCCGCGTAACGCCTCAGCTGTTCGCCGACCGGACGGAATTCCTCGGCTTCGGCCGCGTCCCCCGGGACCCCGCCTTCCGCGCCCCAGATCCGCAGCGCACAATGGGGAACGGCGAAGTCCTCGCGCAGGTGCATGTAGAGCACGGACAGGAGGCTTTGCATCTCGGGGGCTGCGAGCAAGGCGAGGCTCAAGCGGTGCATCTTCTCGCCGATCGCGTCGTTCTCCTCGCCGATCTGCAGAAGCTCGGCGAGGCGCGACTCGAGCGCCTTGCTTTTCTCGCGCAAGCCGAGCATCTGGCGGTCCGAGAGCGGGATGGCGCGCCCCCCGTGAGGATGGGGAACGGTGATTTCGGCGAGCATGTCGGCGTAGTTCTCGAAAAAGCCGGGGTTCTCCCGCAGATAGCGCGCGACGTCGTCATCTTTCAATTTCGATCTCCCCTTCGAACACCGATACTGCGGGACCCGTCATCAACACGGGATTGTCCCCGCCTCGCCAGCGTATCGTCAATCGGCCGCCGCGCGTGTCGACCTCGACTGAATCCTCGAGCAGCCCCTCACGGATGCCCGCGACGACCGCGGCGCAGGCGCCGGTGCCGCAGGCGAGCGTCTCCCCCGCTCCGCGCTCCCATACGCGCAGCCGGATGCGCGTGCGCCCGAGAACCTGCATGTAGCCCGCGTTCACGCGTTGCGGAAATCGGCGATGGCGCTCGATCAGCGGCCCCTCGGTCGTCACGGGCGCCGAATCCACGTCGGCGACCGTCTGCACCGCGTGCGGATTGCCCATGGAAAGCACGGCGACTGCCGCCTCGCGGCCGGCGAGATCGAGCGGCCAGCGTTTGCCGCCGAGCACAGGCTGCAACCCGCGCACGTCGAAGGGGACGCGCTCCGGGTCGAACAGCGGCTTGCCCATGTCGACCGTCACCTGCCCATCGGCCTCGAGGCGCGGGACGATGATCCCGGAGAGCGTCTCGACGCGGATTTCGTTCCTTTTCGTGAGGCCCTTGTCGTGCACGAAACGCACGAAGCAGCGCGCGCCGTTGCCGCACTGCTCGACTTCTCCCCCATCCGCGTTCCAGATGCGGTAGCGGAAGTCGGCGTCCTTGCTTCGGGGTTTCTCCACCAGCAGAACCTGGTCGCAGCCGACCCCGAAGTGGCGGTCGGCGATCCGCCTGGCTCTCTCCGGAGTGATCGCTATGGCCCGGCTGACGCCGTCCACGACGACGAAGTCATTGCCCGCGCCCTGCATTTTCGTGAATTTGAGTCGCATGAACGTAGGTGCGGAGGATACAGTAAAGCCTCCTCACCACGGCAGTGCGCTATCCTTCGATTCGACAAGAAAGGAGCGGCAAATGCTCATTCGCACTCATTGGTTCGGTCTCGCAGCCGCGTTGATGCTGGCAGGTGTTCCATGCCGGGCGGCGGATATCACCGCGATCGTCGGCGCCACGGTCATTCATCCCGATCGAGATGGTCCGTCCGCAGTCGCTTCGAACAGCACGGTGATCATCGCCGGGAGCCGCATCGAGACGATCGGGCCGGCAAGCTCGACTCGCGTGCCGGCGGGGGCGACGCGGATCGACGGCAGGGGCAAGTGGGTCGTTCCCGGATTGATCGACTCGCACGTCCACTTCTTCCAATCGGGCAATCTCTACACGCGTCCCGATGTGGCCGACTTCAACACCTGGATGCCCTATGCGAAGGAAGTCGAGCGCAACAAGGCCCGCCTTCCCGCGACGTTCAAGATCTGGCTCGCGAGCGGCGTCACCAGCGTCGTCGATATCGGCGGGCCGTTCTGGAATTTCGAGATGCGCGACGCGGCGCTGAAGAGTCCCGCGTCGCCCCGCGTCGCCGTTGCCGGTCCGCTGATTTCCATGGTCGATCGCGCGAAGCTCGATCTCGGCGATCCTCCCATCATCAAGATCACCTCGGCCGACGCGGCGCGGGCGCTGGTCCGCCGCGAATTGGAGCGCAAGCCCGATTTCATCAAGGTCTGGTTCATCCACCAGAAAGGCGACGATCTCGCCGCGCAGGAGGCGATCGTCAAGGCCGCGGGCGACGCGGCCCACGCGGGCGGAGCACGCCTCGCCGTGCACGCGACCGAGCTCATCGTGGCCAAGGCCTCGCTCAGGGCCGGCGCGGATTTTCTGGTGCACTCCGTGGAGGACGGGGCCGTGGACGAGGAATTCCTCGCCCTTGCGAAAAAGAACCGCGCGCTCTATTGCCCGACCCTCTTCGTCATCCTGGGCTACAGATATGCGCTGTCGAACACCTGGCAGCCGACCGATGCCGAGCGGCGCCTGGCCGATCCGCAGATCCTCGCGGCGATGAATGACTTGCAGAGAATTCCCAAGGAGATGCTTCCCGAACGGGTGGCCAAGGCCATGAGCCAGCCGGCACCCCCCAAGCCCTCGGCGATCGCGCTGCAGAATCTGCGCAGGGTTTGGGACGCGGGAATTCCCGTCGTCATGGGAACCGATGCCGGCAATATCGGAACCTTGCACGGACCATCGGTATTCCGGGAAATGGAGATCATGACGCAGGCAGGCCTTACGCCGTTGCAGGTATTGCGATCCGCGACGTCGAATGGGGCAAGAGCCATGGGCATGGAACGGGAGATCGGCACGCTCGCTCCCGGAAAGCTCGCGGACCTCGTCATCCTGGATGCGGACCCGCTCGCCGCTGTGATGAACCTGAGCAGGATCCACCGCGTGATCAAGGACGGCAAGGTGTTTGCGCCCGATGAGCTGATGCGGTCGATCGCGGCCAGGAGCGGAACCTGAAGGCGCCGCAATCGCGAAGGATCAATACCATTTGGCCTCCCCCGGCGGTCGGGTCTTGAAGCGCTTGTGGGTCCAGAAGTACTGCTCCGGCATCTCGCGCACGCGCTCCTCGATGAAGGCGTTCATGCGGCGCGCGTCGGCGGCATCGTCGCCGCTCGGGAAATTTTCCCAGACCGGATAGCACCGCAGCTCGTACCCGGCGCCGCCCGGGAGCATGCGCGTCACGCAGGGCAGCACGCGGGCGCCGGTGAGCCGCGTCATGCGCGATAGCCCGGTGATCGTCGCCGCCGAGGCGGCGAAGAACGGCACGAAGATCGCATCGCGCGGCCCGTAATCCTGGTCGGGCAGATAGTAGAACGGAATCCCCTCCTTCAGCGCGGCGAGCGCCGGCCGCACGCCTTCCTGGCGGGAAATCGCGAGCTGGCGCCCGAAGCGGGTTCGCCCCGAGAGAAGCAGGGCGTCGAAGAAAGCGTCTTTCTGTTTTGCGTAGATCCCCGCCATGTCGATTTCGCAGGTGAGGCGGGTGCAGCCCGCATCCAGGCCGACAAAGTGCGGTGCGAGCAGGATGAGCGGCCGTCCCTTGAGCGCGCGGATCCGCTCGAGTCCGACGATTCTCACGAGCCGCACCACGCGTCCGCGCGGCGCCCA
>Ga0137463_1000816_pt1 | contig 10418 bp, 20 predicted proteins | sample EasRivERMGT800_2_FD_102333 | JGI IMG/M metagenome (GOLD analysis project Ga0137463, IMG submission 102333) | Soil microbial communities from meander-bound floodplain in the East River, Colorado, USA - East River MetaG ERMGT800_2 | ecosystem: Environmental > Terrestrial > Soil > Floodplain ...
CGTACGCGTGGTCGTCCTACATGGGCGGGGCGCTGCCCGCGCACGCCGAGAAGTGGGACGTCGGCGGCCGGGTGTTCCTGGCCGACACGCGGGCCGCCGTCCGCCAGTCGGCGGTCATCGCGGTCGGAGGCGTCAGCGTCGATCACCTGACGTCGCTGACCGCCGACTTCGGGCAGTACCCGCACCCCAAGCCACCACCGCCACCGCCACCGCCGCCCCCGCCGCCGGTGGGGCCGTTCCGGCATGTCGTCCCCAAGGGGAACACGCACAGCTTCGCGGCCCTGGCCAGGGAACGCGGCGCCGACCGGATCGCTCTGATCGCCCTGTCCCGCGCGAACCTCAACCCGCTCAACCTGGCCGTCTTCGACGCCTACCTCGTGCTCTGCGAGGCCATGACGGCAGCCGGACTACCTGTCCCGGCGATGCCGGCAGGGATGGTCTATTACACGGTCCATCCCTGAGCACGACAGCGCGCCGGGACCGACCCGGCAGCTGCACCATTCGGAGAGGGAGCAAACAAATGCTCAACTGGATCAAGCTCAACCCGTCTGTGATCACCGGCGGCGTAGCCGCGCTGGTGAACATGCTGGTCGCTTACGGCGTCGCCCTGACCCCCGACCAGGCAGGCGCCATCGGCGTCATCACCGCCGCGCTGCTGACGATCATCGCCGCAGCCACGACCCGGCCCGTCAGCCTGCAGCTGGTCGTCGGCGGGGTGACGACCATCGTCGGTGCCATCGGCGTGTTCGGAATCGCCCACCTGACCGCCAACCAGATCACGACCGGCGCGACCGTCCTGACGCTGGCGCTCGCCGTGTTCTTCCACCTGGCGCACACTCCGGTGGCCGCCGTCAAGGCGGGTACCACCGCTGACGCCCTGCAAGGCGTCCCAGCCAGGTGAGGGCGGGAGACCTCGTCACCGTCGCCTACCGGCGGTATGACGAGCAGGTCGTTCCCGGCAAGCGGCTCGGCCGGCAGCTGCGGCGGGACTCCCGGTCGCTGGCCTACCCGTTCCAGGCCCCGGCCGGCGTCACGATTGTGAACAAGCTGTGGACGCGGAACATCCCGATCCTTGATCAGGGCAACGTCGGGTCGTGCGAGGGCAACGCCGAGACAGGCTGCGCCGCGACGACCCCCGTCTACGAGGCCCTGCCCGCCGCGCACAAGACGCTCAACGAAGCTCTGGCGGTGGCGCTATACAGCAAGGCCACGTCGATCGACGGGTTCGGCGGCACCTACCCGCCCGATGACACCGGCACCGACTCGACGTCGGTCAGCCAGGCAGCCAAGCTCGCCGGCCTGATCTCCGGGTACACCCACGCCAGCAACCTGACCGCTGTCCTGGCGGCGCTGATGGCGGGGCCGGTGAACGTGGCGTTCGACTGGTGGGACAGTTTCGACAGCCCCGCGTCGGACGGCCTGGTCACGATCGCCCCGGGCGCGAGCGTGCGGGGCGGGCACGCGCTGTGCGCGCGCGGCGTCGACGTGGACCGCAAGCAGGTGTTCCTCGACAACAGCTGGTCATCGGACTGGGGCGACTCGGGGTCGTTCCGGGTCGGGTACGGCACCCTCGATCAGCTGATGAGCCAGGGCGGCGAATGCGTCGTCCCGCTGCCTGCCAGCCAGCCGCCACCGCCGCCTATCCCGGTCCCTGACCTGGATCACGCGCTGTGGGCAACGGCCGGCCCGTGGTCAGCGGCCGGGCGGACCCGTCCCGATCTGGTCATCCTCAAGGGCGCCCTCGTCACGTGGGCGGCCGGCAAGGGCCTGGCATGAGCCAGCCGTGGTGGCCCGGCCAGATCGGGCTGGTCAAGTCGCACAGCGCGGTCGGCACCGGGGTCCGGTTCCTGCAGTTGCTGTCGACCTGGACCGACCGGGAGCGGGCCGGGTGGGTGCATGTGATCACCGGTCTCGAACTCGGCCAGATCGGCGAGGCGCAGCCCGGCGGATACCGGGTCGTCGACATGCATTACCCGCCGGCCGACGTGTGGTGGGTGCCCGATGACCGGCTGCCCTACGGCCACCCGAGGCCGGACCAGTGCGCGATCATCACCAGCACCGCGCACCGGATGGCCAAGCAGGACATCGGCTACTCCGGGCTCGACTACTTCTCGATCGGGCTGCACCGGCTGCACATCCCGGCGCCGCACCTGCGGGCGTTCATCAAGGCGACTGGCCACCAGATCTGCAGCCAGGCTGCGGACTACCAGTATGACCAGGCGGAATACCACCTGTTCACCGACAAGCGATGGGAGGGCGACGTTCCCCCGATCGACCTCGCGGTTCTGTTCCAGGCGCCGCAGGGGTTAGCTAAGTCCCCGCAATATCGCCGCTGCCTCGGTAGCGCCGGGATCACCGGGCGAGTTCAACCAGAACCCGCCGATCTCGACGGACCGGGCGGCGGCGATATTTTGCGTTACGGACCCGCGCAGCGTGGACAGGCCAGCCAGCCGCAGCACGTACGGGTTCCCGCTGCGGGCCTGCCGCGAGGCTGCCCGGGTGAAATCCGCGTACTGGGACGTGACCTGGATCAGTGCCTGCGACTGGATCGAGACGACGTCGCCGTGTACGGCGGCGGCCTCGGCGATGCCTGTCCGCAGGTACCACTCGCTGATCGACTCGCCGGGCAGCTTCGGCCGGACCGTGCCGACGGCAAGGCCGAGGTCGCGGGCGGGCGCCATGATGACGCGGATCCCGTGGGCGTGGGCCAGCTGCCCGAACAGCCGCATGTGCAGCCACGGGTCGCGGCGCTCGCTGACCGGGGTGTCTTCCCACTCTTCCGGGTCATACAGCGCGGTCCGGTAGGCCGGGTCGATGGCGCCGTGGGCGAGGTCGTGGGCGAGCGCGGCAGCGGACCGGTACCGGGCGACCGGGGCCGGGATGATTGACGTGGGCAGCAGCGGCGCCTTGGCGGGCGGGCCGATGACGAATGACCGGGCGGGGTCGCCGAACCAGAGCCGGGTGGTCGCCGGGTCCGCATCAAACAGGGCGCGGACGGTGCTGTCTGCTGCCAGGATCTTGTGCGTGGGCATGGCGGGAGCGTAGCGGTCCGGCCCGGGGCCTGGCTTGTCCAGCCAGAACCCGGCGATGCCTGCGGCGGCGAGCAGCTGCCGTCGGTTGAGGTTCACGCCGCGACGGTAACAGGTGGCTGTGCGGCGCTGGCGCAAATCTGTGGCCGCGTGGCGCGGGACGGTACCGGGCGCTGGCTGGCAGGTCTGCCCGTGGACCGTGGCCTACCCCCTGATTAACGGGCGCTTAAAACGGCTTACAGGGCCGCGAGGCGCGACATGCGAGACGGCCCGCACCGGGTTACCGGTTGCGGGCCGTCTTTTCTGCGTTAGGCGGTCACTTGCCCGGGCGTGCGCCGGGGGTGCCGTCCGGGTCGGGCTGGCCGCCGCCTGGCGGCCTCGGGGGTCCGAACATCGTTCCTCCCTTCCTGCTCGGGTCGTGTGCGGTCTCGGCGGTGGCTACTTCTCGCCGGGCTTGGGGCCGCTTGGCTTGGGTGCCTGCGGCTTCGCCGACGGGGCGTTCGTCCGTGGCATCGGGTTCCTACCTCCCCTCGGGGGTCTCGTCGGGACGGGTGGCTCAGGGCTCAGACGGTCTGCAGCGAATGCGGCAGCACCATCGCGCGGAAGATCATCGGCAGCTTGCTGGTGCTGCCGATCGGGTCGCCCATGCCGTAGCTGCCGCCATTGGCGAAGCTGCTCGCACCGTTCGGGTTTAAAGCTCATCAAGTCGTTTCACCCCCTCCCGTCAGCAGTCCGCTGGCGTCGGCCGGGGCGAGGCCCCGGGCGTTCTGCTCGGCCAGCTGAGCGGCCCACTGGTGCAGCGGGTCGTTCAGCACTGCGGCCGGGTCGCCGTACTCTTCGACCATCCGGCGGATGACCCGGTTCCGGGCGCCGGCCGGGATCTTGAACAGCGCCCGCTCGACGGTGCGCAGAGCCTCGATCTCGTCGGCCAGCGCGCTTGACTGTTGTGCCATGTTCACCCTTCCGTGGTTACCGGCGCTGCCTGCTCTGGCAACGGCGTGTTCTGTTTCTGTGCGTACCGGGACTGCCCGGATGGCTTGGCCGAGCCGGACCGGTTCCGCATCGTGCGCTTGCCGCGCCTGCGGCCGGACGATTTACGCGAATGGTGGACGCCGTTGGCCCTGTCGTTTCGTGGCATCAGTGATCACCCCCTTGGCTGTCGTCGTCTTCGGTGTGGGCCATCTGAAAGCCCTCACACGTCTCGTCGCCGCAGTCGCACACGTCGACGCGGCGGCCATGGGCGTGCAGCCAGCCCACGGTGACGTCGGACCGGTCGGCGTAGCCGGCCTCGAACATCATGGCGGCTTGCGACCAGTCGGCGATCGGCAAGACGTCGGCCGGCCGCACGATGATCTCAAGTGCCTTAGCCAGCGTCGTCTCATAGGTGCGGGCCTCGGCCCACGGTGCGGTGATCACGCGGATCAGCGGCCTGGCGGCGCCCGCCCGGATCAGGGTGACGGACACCATCTGGACGTAGAACCGGTCGCCCCACACGGGGCCGAGCCGGTGCGACCGCTTGTCACGCGTCCACGGCGGGGTGGGGACCTCGCGGCGGAACCTGGCCGACGCGCCGGATCCGAGGCGCGGCGTGTCGGGGTTCAGTTCCCAGCCGCCCTCGGGGTGCCGCAGCGCCTGCAGCAGCTGGTTCCGCTTAGACGACGGCGCGGTCATGACGTCGCCGCCCACCGGCCGCGCAGGCTCAGCGGATCGAACCCGTTAGCCTTGCGCAGCGCGTTGATCCTGCCGAGCAGCCGGTACGCCCGCGAGGGGCTGACCTGAACAAGCCCGGCGTGATCGAGCAGGACAGCCTGCAGGCGGATCATCTCGGCGTCACGCTGCGCGGTGTCCATGCCCGGCCGGTACTGCCACCGGTCGAACGGCTTGAGCGAGCCGTGGTCGTGGCGGTAGTCGCCGTGGTTGTGGTTGTGGGCGACGGTCTGGCTGTTCGGCCCTTGGTGGGTGTGCTCGGTGGCCATCAGGTCACCTGCCCGCCCGGGCCGTCGCCCTGGAACGTGTAGCCGAGCGCGTGGGTGTGGCGCTGCAGGGTCAGCCTGGTCAGTTCGGCGAACTCCGGGTCGGACCATTCATGCTCGGCCAGCGCGCGGACGACCTCGGTCATGATCTCGTTGAGGCTGGACAGGTTCGACGTGACCTCGCCCATGAACTTCGCGAACCACTCAACCTCGGCCAGCGACGGTGAGCCCCCGGGCAGGGTGCGGGGGACTGCGCTCAGGTGGCGGGTCAGGTTAGGGCCGGGTGTGTCGGTCATCGGAGTCCTTTCAGTTGCGTAGGCGGCCATCTGGACGTTGTGCAGCCAGAGCGTGCCGAACACCTGCACCGCGACCGAGGCCCGCAGCTGCACTGACCGGTGCGTTGAATGCTGGACGGACTGGTTCTGGTACGGGCCGGACACGGTGACGGAGATCAGCGACTTGGCCAGGTCGGGCGAGTCGTTGTCGGTGAACTTGACCACGGCCTTGTCAGGGAAGATGCGGATGTGGGATGACGCGCGGACGTCTGGCCAGTCGTCGCCGTCGCGGTCGACGGTGATCGACCAGATGCGGTGCTCGCTGAGTGCTTTCATGATCGTGTTCCTTCCGGTACCTGGCCGATGGGGACGCCGCGCTGTTCCAGCTGCACCTGTACCGCCCACAAGGCGAGCAGCAGCGGGATCTCGGTGGCGCTGAGCGGCGGGTCCGGGCGGTTGTCGGTTGCCTGCCAGTCGGCGGCGCGGCGCCACGCGGCGGCGAACCACTGCTGGTCAAGGTTGCCGATCCCGTGGTCCGGGCTGTGTGCCCGGTCGTAGCATTCGATGCAGCCGTCGGACAGGATCTGGCCGGGGTACTTGTGCGGGCTGTGGCTCATGGTTGTCTCCGGTAGCGGGTGGACTGCTGGCGGGTCCAGCGGCGGCGGGCAGTGTCGCGGTGCAGGCCGACCTCATAGCCGATGACGCCCCACGAGAACCCCTTGTCGTCGTGCAGCGTGCGGGCAGCCTCGTCGATGGCCTCGTCAAACTCGCGGCGGATTTTCATCATGTCGGCGAGCACAGTCGGGTCGTTGACGACGGCGCGGCGCATGTAGGCGCGAATGAGCCTGCGCATGCCCTCACGGAAATCCTCATCGGTCTTTTCCCGCTTCGGGCCTTTGGTGCGTCGGCCTTTCGGGAGTGGCGTGGAATTGTCCGCGTCATTTGGCTGCTGCGCCATCGCGAGGAATGGCTGCACGTCAGCGGCCATGGCGGTCACGTCGCCACGCTCGCAGGCCACACAGCGGCGGCACATCTGGCGCAGTACGGTTGCCCGGACTCGAACGCGGCGGCCTCGCCGACGTACTCGCCGTAGACGGTACCCGGGTAGATGTCCGGGCTCAGGCAGTCGGCCGAGTAGTCGGGGTTGCGGTCCTGGCCGATCGTGATGATGGCGTCCGGGTAGCGGCTGTGCTTGCCGTCGGCGAGCTTCTCGGCGGCGGCCCTGTCCAGCCGGTACGACTTCCCCCACCGGCCGGGCTCGTGGCAGGTGAGGATGTACCAGCCTGGCCGGTACAGGTCGGCGCGGCGGCAACGGTGCGGCTTGCGGGCGATCCTCGGGATGATCAGCCCGGAGTCGTCGGTGACGGCTGCCAGCGCGTCGCGGGCAGCCGTCTGCGCGGCCGGGCCGACGGGCATGGCGGTCATACTGTGCTCCCCTCAAGCTGCCGGTTCTTGATCTCGCGGCGCCACCGCCACACAGTCCGCTCGGTGACGCCCATCCTGCGGGCGATCATCGCGAGGTCGGTGGACGTGCCGGCGATGCGCAGGTACTCAGCGAGGTCTTCCTCGTGCCGCTGGCGGCGGGCCGCAGCGGACGCGTCGGTGAGCTTCATCGGGTGTGCTCCTGTTCGGGACGGGATCGTGCTGTCTTCGGCGCGGGGCCGCCGATGACCTCGGCGGTCCACCCGCACGAACCGTGCTGCGCGAAGTCGCCGGCGCCGTTCCACGCGTCGGCCTCACGCTGCGCGGCCTTGCGGGTGGCGAACGTCTTGCTGTACTTCCACCCATCCGGGGCGGGCTCGTCGGCCTTGCGGCGGCGAACATGCCACCTGGTCGGGTCGGGCAGGTCGGTCCGGTACGGCCGCAGTGCCTCACGGGTTTCGGCCAGGTCGGCGAACGCGCGGACCTGGTTCGGGTGACCCGGGTAGAAGTGCGCCCGGGTAGCGGCCTCGGCCCCGGCCGGGTCGACGTTAGGGACGGCAAGCAGCTGCCCACGGAACCGGGCGCTGGCGGGTCCCTCGATCGTCAGGTCGGACCAGCCGAACCGGCGGTACCGCTTCACGACGCCGTCGCGGGTGATCGACGTGGCCACGCCGACATGGACCTCGGTGTACTCGCGGTTCGGCTGGCCGCTGATCCAGTCGCGGCATTCCACGACGTGGACCACGACCATGCCGCGCTTGGCGGGGTGGTGGTGCGGGATCATCGGTCCACCGTCCATGCTTCCTCGGGCAGCGGCGGCAGGCCGTCGAGCAGACGCTCGATGTGGCGGCGCCCGTACTGCTCGATCGCGTAGTCGGTGATCTGCCGCTCAGGCAGGCCGGCGTCATGCTCGGGCATCGTCCAGCGCGGATGCCCCGGGTAGGTGGTCAGGTCGCGGGTCCACGTCCGGGTGTCGTAGCGGGGCAGCTTGGTCAGGCCAAGCTGCCCGATCAGGACGTCGTACTTGCCGTTGTCGGTGAACCAGCGCCACGTCTTGCCCTCGTCGGCGGGGTCCCATTCGGTGGTCCACACGAGCATGTGGGCCGCGCCGCTGGTGGCCGGGTGGGAACACAAGATCCGGGCATCGGCCTGGCTCATGCGGTACAGGACGCGGTGCAGGCGCGGGTTGCTGGCCTTGGACACGATCCGGACCTGCACGCCGGGCGGGGCAGTCATGCCGTGCTCCCGGCGCGCAGGCCAGACAGGAACCGGTCAGCCTCGGCGACGTCGGCCTCGGTCAGGCCAGTGCCGTCGTCGACGGTCACGACGCGGAACAGCTGACCGGGCTCGGCCAGCCGGGTAGCGGCCTCGGCGGCGTCGGCCTCGTCGTCGAACCAGACGAACGGTCGGCCACCGGTCCACGGCACGATCGACCGGGCCTTGTACTCGCCCATGTCGTAGGAACGCAGCCCGGTGCGGCTGATCGGGATGACGGGCAGCTGCAGGCCGACGAGGCGGCCGAACCGGTTGGCATCGGCCTGCCACATGGTGCCCCACACAAGCTCGGCGTCGTGCCGCTCGGCGAGGCCGGTCAGCATCCGGCCGTGGGCCGGGTTGTAGTTGACGCGGACCTGGCGGCGGTCAGTCCACCGCACCCGCCCGGCGAGCAGGCCGGCGGGGCGCTGGTAGGGCCACGGGTTCAGGACACCGTCGATGTCAACGATGATCAGGGGACGGTTCATGGGATCCTTTCTTGATTTCGTCGTGGGACAGGTAGGGGCCGTCGGGTGTCCGGGCGACGTAGCTGGCCTTGGTGCGCCACCTGCGCCCGCAGGCGTGGCACTGCAGTTCGGAGTAGTCCGAGCGGGTGCGGTGGTAGCCGTTGAACGCGCTGTAGTTCGCGCGGCGGACGGTCACCACCCACTGCTTGCGGTGCTCGCGCCCGCAGGCCAGCACTTCCTGATGCAGCCGTTCCAGCATGGTCTGGTTGCCGTCGAGCCAGTCTTGACGCTCGCTCATGTCTGCTGTTCCAGGTGGATCAGGGCGTCGAGCGCGTGCCGCGCCTGCCGCAGCCGCAGCAGCCGCATTTCGTCCGCGTCGATGTTCTGTTCGGCGAAGTAGGTTTCGATGTTCGGCGTCATCGCGTCCAGGTACAGGCTCATGCGGCGGTTGACCTCCCGGGCGATCTTGCGGCGGTTGGTCTTGGTCGGCTTGGCTGCGGTCACCGGGTGGCCTCTTCCAGGGTCTTGCACGGGCCGCAGGTGACTGCGGCGGCGCACGGCTCGGCCTGCTCGGGATCGCAGACGGTGAACACGGTCGGGACGTCGGCCAGCTGGCACGCGTGGCAGCGCAGCGGGATCGTGATGACCTCACGGCCGATCTTGTCGGCTGCGGCGCGGACCTTGTCAGCGGTCGATGCCAAGTCGCCGCCGGCACCCCGGATCAGGGTTGCGGCCTCGCGCAGCGCGGCGTAGTCGCGGCGGGCCAGCCAGAGCCCGGCGTGGGTGGGCGCGTACTTGCTGATGGCGGTCATCGGGCAACCTCGCTCACGGGGTAAGGGACAACCGCGCCGTCACGGTCGACGGTGGCGATCATCAGGACGCCGTCGTTCTGCTCGGGGTCGGCCGCCATCGAGGCGGCGACGCGACCGATCGTGTCGGCGTCGGCGTAGCAGTACGACCCCATGTCGGGGGCCGGCCAGCGGGTGATCAGCGCAGCCATCCCGGCGGGGCAGTTCTGCCAGACGGCGGTGATGAACCCGGGCGGGAACGCGCGCCGGACCTCGGACTCGTGGCCGCCTGCGCAGGTCGGGCACAGGAGCCCGATGACGGGCTCGCCGCACACCTGGCACGGCTCGGCGATGCGGGTCAGCCACGCCACCCCGGCCGGGGTGATGCGGTACTGGACCGCGTCGTCGCTGTACTGGCGGGTGGCCAGCTGCTTGCCGATCAGCGCGGTCATCGTGCGGGACACCGACGCGGGCGACCGGGTCAGGCCGTGGCGGGCGATCAGCTGGGGGATGGACTGCCAGCCGGGCTCGCTGCCGTTCGCCATGACGGCGAGCAGGTCGACCTCGTTGCCGGACAGCCGGGGCGTCGGGCGGGCGTCGTCAAGAGCCATTGCCGGTGATCCTTTCCAGCCGGGCGATCAGGGCCTCGTCAGCTGCGCGCTCGGTGCGGGCCAGCGCGATCGCGCGGGCCTCGGCCTCGGCGGGGCTGTCCATGTGGAACGTGGTCTGGCAGACGGGGCACTGCGTGTCGCGGCCAAGGTCGGGGTAGTCGGTCCACGTGTCGCAGCACTGGATCTGGCCGAACCGGACGGGCCGGGTGATGTCTTCGGGGGCCGGCCGGTCTGGGCACTGCTCGGTCGGGTGACCGGCGAACCCGCACCAGCGGCAATCCTCGCGGGCGGTCATCGGGGGGTGCTCCTAACGCTGAACAAGCTGGTGGCGTCCGCGTGGATGATCACGCGGGCCTTGGCGTCGTCAAGATCGCTGGCGATCGCCGAGGCGCCGAGGTAGCAGCCAGCCGCGCACGAGACGCGGTAGGCGCCGTTCGCGCGGGGGAAGATGTCGGCCTGATGGCCGCCGGGCGGGTGACATATGGGGATGCAATAGGCAACACTCAGACGATGACCGGCGTCCCGGCCCATACCCTCTACCACCGGTGGCTTGGCTGGCACGCCCTTGCCATGCGGCGGGCGGTCACGGTGCTCATCGC
>Ga0137463_1000817_pt1 | contig 10414 bp, 8 predicted proteins | sample EasRivERMGT800_2_FD_102333 | JGI IMG/M metagenome (GOLD analysis project Ga0137463, IMG submission 102333) | Soil microbial communities from meander-bound floodplain in the East River, Colorado, USA - East River MetaG ERMGT800_2 | ecosystem: Environmental > Terrestrial > Soil > Floodplain ...
CAACGTCAAGCAAATCCATATCGCCAACAAGACCAACGCCCAGCACACGGCTACGCTCTACAAAGGCGCGACCGGTGCCAATACGGCGGGTACGGAAATTTGCGTCGGTAAAATCGTTCCCGCGAACGACTACATTACGCTGTCGGTGCCGGCGGGTTGGTATTTCAAAACGTCGGACTTCTTGGTTGGCGGGGCCGATGCGCTCACGTCGCTGGTGATGACTCTGATCGGTGAAATTGGCGTTGCCGACTGAGTTCGGCTAAAACGTTTTACCCGGAAGGGCAACGATGATCCTTGGGGACACCAAAGCCCTTCCGGGCGGTTCGACAGTCATCGCCGATATGGGCGGGTCGCCGACCGGGGGCGGCGGCGGCGGTACGATTCCCGATACCAATACCCAATCGCTGACCAGTCGGCGCTTGGGAGTTTTGGTCGGCTACAAAGCGGTTGGCGACAAGAAGAAAGCCGTCTATGCCGCGCCGCAATGCGTCACGTCGTCTTCGTCGTCCAAGCGCGTCGTTGCTGGCGGTTGCGTTTGCCCCAACGCTTCGACGGAAGTTCCCGAAAACTACATTCTCAATGTTCCCGGATCGGGCGATGATTGCTTCGATTTCGTTGGCGACCATAGCTTGAAATACGTTGGTCTGGACGCGGGCAAATGCGTTTGGGAAGAAACCGACGCTCCGCAATGGCGGCTGGAAAACGACGGGACGCAAACGACGTTGTCGCTGACCGGCGATGGTGGGACTTGGACCGGGCCGGGGGTTTATTCCGGTCCGCTGCGGATGGTCTACAACAACAATGGCACTTGTTCATGGCCGACGACGATCATCGTTTATCCAAGCCCCGATCCGGTCTTGGGTGATTGCGGCAACGTAGGCATCAAACGGCCTGGGGTCTTGGTCGGCTGGAAAAACAACAAACCGATCTATGCTGCCGGGCCGTGCAATACCACGGGATCGTCTTCCGAACAAACCAAAGGCATCCCGGTCGGTACCCGGCATCCGGCATGGCTGATCGGTTACAAGCAAGGCAAAGCCGTCTACGGGGTGGATTGTTGCGGACCGCTCGGAAGCTCGTCGTGTTCGTCGCGGAGTTCGTCGCGGAGTTCGTCGTCGTCGCGCAGCTTGTCGTCGTCGCGATCGTCCAGTTTATCGCCAAGTTCGTCTAGCTCCGGCTCGTCGTCGTCGCGGTCGGGTTCGTCGTCGTCGCGGTCGGGTTCGTCGTCGTGTTCGTCGTCGTCGCCATCGTCGGCGGTGTCCGCCGAATCGCTTACGTCGTCGCCAAGCCCAAGCTCGTCAAGCCCAAGCTCAAGCTCGTCGTGTTCGTCGCGGAGTTCGTCCAGTTCGCCGTCACCGTCCGCCTCGGCGTCTTCGTCCCTACGGTCCAGTTCGGTCGCGTCGTCGGAAACGTCGGCTACGTCAAGCTCGGCAACGTCGGGTTCCGGGTCGCAAGGTTCGCAAGCCAGCGGATCGCGGTCGGCAGCGTCGGCACGGTCGGCTTCGGATTCAAGCGTATCGATGTCCGATATTCTTGGCTCGATCGGTTCGCGCTCGTCGCAATCCCGATCGGCAAGCTCGGATTCGCGGACGTGCCATACGATTTGCGATTGCCCCTGCCCGCCCGATACGTTGTTGTCGATCATCAGCGTAACCGGTTGCGCAGACTTCGACGGGCTGGCAATGAGTTGGGTATGGAACGGCACCGGTTACGATGGCACCGAACCGGGCGGATCATTCGGAACGATCCGGCCCGATCCGGGCGGCGGTTGCGTGCTGGACTTCGTTCTTATCAATCACCTGAGCGAACGGCGCTGCTCCGGGCAAGCCAAAACGAACGACGGGACGTTCGTTATCACCAATTGCGATACACTAACCGGATCGGCAACCGGGTCGCTCGGTGGCCTGGGCTGTCTGCCGCCGTGCGGTGGTCTAGTTTGGACTCTAACCATCAGTGTCTAATGGAACGTCCCTGCCGGGTCCGGCATCCTAATATCGATGCTCCGGACGTCTGCCCGGAAGATTGCCTTGCTTTTCAAATTTGGAAAGACCCGGCGCGGCGGGCACGGCATGAGCAGGCGCTGACGGCGGTCGCCGACCCGGTCGCGCCGCGGTCAATCTGTCTCTATCTGGACGAAAAGCCAACCGATCAGAGAGATTGCAACTGCCCGCGCCGGTGGGTCCATCCGTGCGAACGTTATGGGCATTGCGTCCGCGACGATGACGGCAACGACTTGCAACTGCCGTCGTGCAACACCTGTCCCAGCCATGTCGCCCGCGACGGCGGAATTGAACCCGACCATGAGCCCATCCCGGTCTTGTTCCAAACAGTTCACGCGCCGGGCGATGCTGTTGTCGCCGAAGCCGCGATCGCATCTTTGCACGCCCGGCATCCGGGGAAGTATCTGACCGACGTAGAAGGCGTAGCTGGGGAGATTTGGGATTATCACCCGCTGATCCGCCGACTGACCGGCCCGGTTCGCGAGCGGGCCATCGTCGTACCGTTGCAATATCCGCTGGTCGATTTTTCCAACGCGCGGCCCGTGCATTTTATGCAAGCGTATTGCGAGCATTTGGAATGGCGGCTTGGCGTCCCGGTGCCGCTCACGGTCGCGCATCCGCGCTTGTATTTGTCCGGCGAAGAACGAAGCTGGGTATCGCAAGTTCAAGAACTGCTCGGCAAGCCGACCCGCTACGTCATCGTCAACGCGGGGCACAAAAACGACTTCACCGCGAAATGGTGGGGCACGGCCAACTATCAAGCCGTCGTCAACCGGCTGAAAGGCCGGGTCGTTTTCGTCCAAGTTGGCGAAGTCGGACACAATCACCCGGCGCTTGCTGACGTTGTCGATCTGCGCGGCAAAACCGATACGCGGCAACTGGTGCGGCTGGTTTACAACGCGGTCGGCGCGATCGGGCCTTCGACGTTTTTGCAACATCTATGCGCCGCCCTGGAACGGCCCTACGTTTTGCTGGCCGGCGGACGCGAACCGGTCGCATGGCAGCATTACCCACGGCAAACCACGTTCAGCCAAATCGGGCGGCTGGGATGCTGCGCCGCCGGGGCGTGCTGGAAATCGCGGACGGTCAAGCGCAACGATGATGCCAAGGAAGACGACAGTTTGTGCGACAATCCAACGCCAACGATCGACGGCTTTATCCCGGCTTGCCTGCAAAGAATTCGACCGGAAGACGTTGCCGATGCAGTCGCGGACTTCTACCATCTTCCGGGACTTCGCTAAGTTTTTTCCCAAGGAGTCGAACATGGGTTTTGCCAGACGGAATATCCGTTACCCGCGCGGTGCAGCGCAAACATCGTACCTTCCCGGTACCGTCGGTATCGGGCTGTACGACATGCCGGTCGGGATCGACGGGCCAACGCCAACGATCGGGATCATCGAACTTGGCGGCGGATGGGTGCCAACGCGGCTCGCATCGGCGTTCGCCAAGTTCAATTTGCCGCTTCCCGAAGTGGTCGATGTATCGGTCAACGGCGGGCGCAATCAGCCCGGCACCGATGCCGACGATGAAGTCATGTTGGATTTGCAACTCGCGGCGGCGGAATGTTCGGCGCTGACGCGCAAGCCGGCCAAGATTCGCATGTATTGGGCCAACAACACCGACGCGGATTTCGTCGCGGCGGTCGTCCAGGCGGTCAAAGACGGTTGTTGGTTGATTTCGATTTCGTGGGGCGCTCCGGAATCGCAATGGCCGGCAACTGCCAAGATTGCGATGACCAATGCTTTCCGCGACGGCGAAGCGGTTGGTACCTATATCGTCGTCGCTTCTGGCGACAACCTGTCTAACGACGGGGTCAACGATGGGCAGACGCATGTCGATTTCCCCAGCAGTTCGCCGTTTGCGTTCGGGGCGGGCGGTACGACGCGCATTGGCAACAAAGAGAGCGTTTGGAATTCCAACGGCGGCGGTACCGGCGGCGGCTTCTCGGCCGACTACCCATCGCAGACGTGGCAAATTGGCGCTCCGGCCAACCAAGGCCGATCGGTGCCCGATTTCGCGGCCAACGCCGATCCCAATACCGGGTACAAAATTTTATCCAATGACGGCAATTGGGGCGTTATCGGCGGTACGTCGGCAGTCGCGCCAGCGTGGGCCGGCTGGCTCGCGGCGATGTTCAGCGGTTGCGGCGGTCGGATGATCGGCTTTCGGCAATGGCTGTACAATCATCCGGCTTTGCTGACCGACATTATCGACGGCGACAACGGGCAATGGAAAGCCAAAGCGGGATTGGATCAATGCACCGGGCTGGGCGTTCCGTCCGGGAAGGCGTTGTACGCGGGGCTGTTGAAAGCTGTCGGAACGACCCCACCGCCGCCGCCGCCGACCCCGATCCCACCACCGGCCCCGGTACCGGTGCCAACGACGGTAACGATCGTGGTGCCGCAACAGCCGGTATACTCTGGCCCGTACCTGATCGGGCGCGTGCCGCCCTTCACGGTAACAGGCAAAGTCAACGGCACGGGCGCGGGTCACGCCGAAGGGGTTGCGGAAAATCTGGAAGCGATCGAACGGGACTTCCGGGACTTGTCGGGGCAAGCCGCACCGACCGAAGCTCTGACGATGGACAGCGGCGGGCTGCCGGATGTTGGTGTACCGGCTGCCCCGATCGGGTTCTTGCGACCGTAGACGGCGTCAAATCGACTGCTCCCCGGTCGGCCCGATTTGGACCGACCGGGTAAAATTTTTTACCCCACCCCCAACGGAGTCGGACCCGATGGAAAGCCGCCGCATTCTGTGCAAGTTCTTTCACGGACTTGGCGACAACATCCAATTCACGGTCGTTCTGCGGCACTTCCTCAAGCATCGCCCCGACTGGATTACCGACGTTGTCACCGAAGCCGGCAAGGCGTCCGCGTTCCGGCACCTATGCAACAAAGCCTACGTCGATAACGTCGATCCGCGTCCGCCGGAAAGTGACTACTTTCACGTCTTCGATTTTGGCTGGTACGAAAACTACAACAATTACACCGATCGACCGTGTACCAAGATTACCAACGCTTTGCATGAAGTGTGCGGGATCGACTACGATCTTTCGTTGGCCCGGTATTCGGTTTCGTATACGCCCGAAGAATCGTTGCGGGCGAAAAGCTGGTTGACCAACGCGGCGCAATGTCAGACCCTTGCCAACGGACGGCTTAACGCGGTCATCATTCATTACGAAGGGAACACGTCGCCGGAAAAGAAAAACATGGATCATGGCACGATCCGGCACTTGTGTTCCAATTTGCGGCGGTGCGGGTTCGTCCCGGTCGTATTGGACTTTGACGGACGCAGCCCGGTTGTCGATCATAAAACCGTCTTCAATCCGGGGGTCGGGCCGGGCGACATTTGGGGCAACTTCGGTTCCGGGGAAGCGTCCGTCATCGCGGCGCTGATCGACGCGGCGAGTCTGTTCGTCGGGATCGATTCCGGGCCGGGCAAGGTCGCTTCGTCGTGTTCGACGCCTACCATCATCGTCTGGAAAGATCATCACCCGATCCAGTTCCACGACCCGGCACCGAATACGCTGCATCTGGTGCCGGCGAATCATGTCGTCCCACCTTCCCATATCCCGGAAATCCAAGCCTACTTCGCCGCCCATTACAAGTTCACCACCTACGGTCATCTGCATTACGACCTGTCCGAACAAGTCCGCCGAATCTTGGGGCTTGGCGATATCTTCCACGACGCAATGAGAGGCAAGGCGATGGGGGTACTCAACAGCACCAAGTTCGATCAGGTCTATTACGACGAGCACAAAGCCGCCGGTTTGGACTATCTGGGTCATGGCCCGTGGCAAGAAGAATACGGCAAGTGGGTTGTCGAATCGCTGGGGCTGGCCGGCAAGACGATTTTGGATGTCGGCTGTGCGTGTGGGTCGATCTGCCTGGGACTCAAGAAGGCCGGGGCCAACCCGATCGGCTTCGACCTCAACAACACGATGATTTACTTGGGCCGGCAGCACTTCCCCGACTTGGTGTTGGCGGTTTGCGATGCGGTCAATCTGCACTTGGTTGACGATGAATCGATTGACTTGCATCACTCCAACCAAGTCGGCGAGCATTGGCGACCCGATCATGTCCCGTTGATCTTCGCCGAAGCGTGGCGGGTGATGAAGCCGGGGGCGCTGTTGTTTTTGGTCACGGACACGACGGACTTGTTCGAACGGCAAAAGCGCCAAGACGAAGCCGAAGACCCGACTAACCGCTGCATCAAACCGCTGCAATGGTGGCGCGACGAACTGGCCAAGGCGGGCTTTGTTCCGGAACCGAACGGCGAAACGTCTTTGCGCAGCCATCCCATGAGCTTTCTCAAGCGCTACGATTGGGATTGGGTGTTGGTCCGTAAGCCGGTGTGACGGAGAGCGCGATGAAGGGCGATACATTGGTCAGCGTTTCGTATGGGGGCAGCCATGTCAAATCAACCGGGTGTATCGATCCGCCGGCGCACGAACGGATGCTCGGCGATTGCTTGGCTTATTACGGATCGGCTTACCCGCTTGTCGTCGTGGCGACCGATTGCGCGGCTGTTCAATGGGACGGCGTCCCGGTCCAGTCGGTCGCCGGCAACCCTGGACACCAAATGGGGGCGGCGTGGTGCATCCGCTTGGCGCTGGATTACGCGGCTGCGCACGGGTACCCGTACTTGTTTCATTTGGCCGATGACGTGGCCATGTCGCTTTCGGAAATTGCTAACGCCGTGGCGGTCTTGCGCGACGGCTGGCATTATGTCGGGAGTAATTGGGCCAATTCGGGCGGCTGTCTCAATACGCAAGTCTTCGGCTGTCGCGTGGCGTCGTATTGCAATTCATTCAACCCGCTCGCTTTTGGCGGGGGTTACATGCTCGAAGAATATTTTCACAATTTGACCCGCGACTTGGGCTTGCCGGGGGCGATTCGTTCGATCGGTTATCATCACACGCATTCGGCGGAACATCACCGGCTGTCGATGCAGCAACTTAGAGGGAACGGCTATGCACCTATTCAATAGAACCGATTACCCGGACGTCTTGAACGTCGCCGGGTTGACCGGGAGAGCCGTCGAAGTCGGCGTCGATCGCGGCGACCATGCCCGAAGTTTGTTGTCGGCCTGGAAAGGGTCCGAACTGCATTTGGTTGACCCGTGGGTTCCGTCCGGGGAAATGCAAGGGGCATGGGAAGGTTACGGAAGCGAAGACGCCTACCAAGCGGCGGTCGCTTTGGCCAAAGAGGATGGCCGGGTCCGGATTCACCGGCTGCGCTCGGCGGAAGCGGCGCAACGGATTCCGGACGGGCTGGACTTCGTTTATCTGGATGCCGGGCATGGCTACGCCGATGTTCGCGACGACTTGCGGGTCTGGTACCCAAAAATCCGTCCGGGCGGGATGATTGCCGGGCATGACTATATGTTCCGCAATGTCGCCGGGCCAAGAGGTGATATCGATTCTTGGCATTGCGGGGTTCAAGCAGCGGTGGATATCTTCCTGAGCGGCAAGGCGCTGGCCCGGTCAACGCACCGCGAAGAATTCCCGTCGTGGTACGCCTGGAAACCGGCGCGTATGGAAACGGTCGCCGTCTATTCGTGCGCCTTCGATGACTACCCCGGCAAGCTCGACGGGTTGCGCAATCACCGCCAATATTGCGAACGCTGGGGGTACCATTACCAAATGGACTTGCCAACCGAATTGCATTGGCACAAGGTACGGCTATTCCGCGATGAAATCCGCGAACGTCGCCGGACGGAAGATTGGCTATTCTGGATCGATGCCGACGCGGTATTTACCAATTGGAAAAAGTCGCTGGGCGAGTTGGTATCCGGGGCACCGTTCCCGCTGATCGTCGGATTCGCGGAGCCGTGGGGCGTCAATACCGGAACGTTTGCGATCCGTAACAACGAAGCCGGCTTGAGCGTGCTGGACGAATGGTTCGCCGAATACCCAAGATACGTCGCTGCCGATTCGGTTCAAGACAACGGCGCTTTGCAGTATTTGGTCAGCACGCGCCGATCGTTCGCGGAACGGGTCGAAGTCATCAATCATCGGGTAATGAACAGCTACCCGCATTGGAACCGCTGGGCGTCGGGAGATATGATCGGGCACTTCGCCGCCAGCTTCGATCGACGCGGGCAGTTGATGCGGCACTTCGCCGCCTGGGCCGAAGACCATAACAAGGGGTAAAAAAGTTTACCCGGAACGTAAACCGATAAGCACAAAGGACTTAAATAGAAATCGACAGAAACGGCCCTAGAATCGTTTCTCCCGCGTTTTGATCGAAAACCGATCCAGATATCGTCCAAGACAAAATAATCGATTTCTGGACCATTTAATCGCTGAACAAACCTATCGGAGAGTCAAATGGACATCGCTTGGGCGACCCTTCGCAACGCCATCGCTGGCTTTGCGACCCGATCGACGCGGGTAGTTCTGGTCGGAGATTCGTTGATCGACCGGTGGATTTTGGGCAGTTTGGAGCGGGTCAGCCCGGACGCGCCGTGCCCGGTGTTGCGTGTCGATTCCCGTTTGGATACGCCCGGCGGCGCTGGCAACATTTCGCGGCAGCTTGGTCATCTAAACATATCGGTTTGTTTTGATACATTGTGTTCGCGTGAACAGGTACCAGCACTTCGGGTAAAACGTTTTAGCCCGCTGGTTGATTTGGAAATCGCCAAACGCATTCGTTGTGTTGCCCGTGGTCAAATCATTTTCCGGGCCGACGAAGACGATAAATGTCTGTTCAATTTGTCGCCGCCAATTTTGGCCGCGGCGCAACAAGCGATTGCGATCCATATCGGCAATTTATTGCCGGGTGCCGAAGCGTTGATAATTGCCGATTATGGCAAAGGCACATTGTCTTCGGCGCTGGTCCGGCAAATCGTTAATCGGGGTAGCGAAGTATTGACGATCGGCTGCCCCAAGCCGGGATCAATTCCATTGTGTGATTTCATCGGCTGCCGCGTGATTCAAGTCAACGCCAAGGAAGCGATGATCTTCGCAGATACCGATGCTTTATCGACGGCGTCGGCAATCATCGCATCGAAGACCGGGGCCGAAACGGTTGTTATTACGCGCGGCGAAAGCAACCCGCTTATCAACGGTACATTTGCCAACAAAGACGCGCCGCTCCCGGCGGTGCCGTTCGCTCCGTGGGTTTGCGGTGCGGGCAATTGTTTTACTGCGTGGTTGACGGCAGGATTATTGGCCGGGATCGGCGCGGAATGGGCTGCGACATTCGCGCACATAGCCGGGCGAATTTATGTCAATCAACCGTTTAGCGTTCCCGTAACCTTGGACGATATGAATCACTATTTGCAAAAGGAGCTACGCGATGAGAATTTACATGGCCGGCGGAACGGCGTCGGGAAAATCCACGCTGGCGTTCCAGATCAGTCAAATTTACGGTGTGCCCGTTCTTGACAGCGCGTCGCGGATCGTGCTGCGCGAAATGGGCATTACCGGCGAAGACGTGAAAGCCGGCGGCAAACCGGCGGCGCTGTTCCAAGAAGCGTTGGTCGTCAAGCAAGTGGAACTGGAAACCAAAGCCGGCGACAACTTCGTCACGGAACGTTCCATCGATCCGTTCATTTATACCGCGTTCCAAGCCGACAACACTTGCGCGTTGTGGGCCAAATACGGTTTGAAGCGGATCGCTGACTTGACCCGGCCCGATGTCGTCTTGCTGCTGGTCGCGCCGTCGTACCATGCGTTCCAATACGCCCAACGGCAAGGCGAGCGGCGGGCTTGGCTCGATTGGGAAGAAATCAACCGGATGTACGGGGCGATGCGGTTTCTGCTCGAAGTGTCGGCCATCCCGTATACCCCGGTTTTGCCGGGCGACCGTAGGGAACAACTGGCTTTGGTCCGGACTGTGCTGGAGCTTCGCGGGTTGACTCCGAAAGATAAAGTTCTCAAGTCAGACTGATTCTACGGTCAAGAAAGAGAAAATTTCACAAGAGAGACAAGATAGATACCTTGTCTCTATTCTCTTAAAGCTTTAAGATTAAGACTCTAACGCGGGCCTGCGCCTACGCGGGCGCATACCCGCACATACGCACGCGGGCGCTCGCGGGCGCGAGACAAGCCATTCACCGGGAGTCGGTCATGTTGAAGCCAGTTGGGTTCGATCCGGACACGCTGCCATCGTTGCTGATCGATCGGCAAATCCGCTTGTACATTCCGTTGACCCCGTTCGACCCAGGGACACGCGGGCGTAAGCTGATTTCGTCGGGGCTGTCGTCGGCGGGGTACGATTTCACTCTGGCCGACAAGTTCCGGATATTCTCGAATGCCAACTGCGCCGAAATCGATCCGCTCAACTTGGACGAATCCGCGTTCATCCCGGTCAAGTCCATCCCCGGCGTGGCGGCATGGCAAGGCGGGCAGCGCGATGTCCGCTTTATCCGCATCCCAGCCGGCGGTTATGTTTTGGCCGAAACGGTGG